>WNFN01202039.1_pt1 | contig 10745 bp, 11 predicted proteins | sample 5400161 | NCBI WGS metagenome assembly WNFN01 (sample SAMN13153353, study PRJNA577476) | soil metagenome | isolation source: 80 cm saprolite on Douglas fir-dominated hillslope | place: USA:California | collected 2013-09-17
ACCTGGCCGGATCCCATGTCCGAAACGTCAATGGCGAGATGCTCCCGCTCTCCTCTTTCGCGACCACCCGGCGAGTTTACGGCCCGGAGTACACCAACCGCTTCAATCTCTATCGCGCTGCGCAGGTGATCGGCAGCGCGGCGCCTGGCTACAGCTCTGACCAGGCACTGAACGCGATCGAGCAGGTCGCCAAAGAGGTGTTACCGCGCGGGATGGGCTTCGCCTGGGCGGACCTCTCGTACCAGCAGCGCAAGGCCGCGGGTACCGGCACCGTCGTCTTCGTCCTCTCGATTGTATGCGTCTTCCTCATTCTCGCCGCGCTTTACGAGAGCTGGTCGCTGCCGTTTAGCGTCCTTCTCTCGGTGCCGATCGCGGTGGTCGGCGCCCTGGCCGGCCTGCTCTTGCGCAAGTTTGAGTTCAACGTCTACGGCCAGATCGGATTGGTGATGCTGGTCGGTCTTGCCGCAAAGAACGCGATTCTGATCGTCGAATTTGCGAAGGGGGAATTCGAAAAAGGCCGACCGTTGGTGGAGTCCGCGCTGGAGGGCGCGAAGCTACGGTTTCGTCCGGTCTTGATGACCTCGCTTGCCTTCATCTTCGGTCTGCTGCCGCTTTGGGGCGCCTCGGGCGCCGGCGGGGTGGCCAGGCGACAGATGGGAACCGCGGTGATCTGCGGCACGGTGACAGCAACCGGGATCGCGATCTTCATCATCCCGATGCTGTATGTGATCGTCGAACGCCTGAGCGGAGCAGAGAAGCAGCGCGAGGGGCAACCGGCTCGAGCGCCAGATGGGCAGGGCAAAGCGGTTGCGCCAGCAGGTCCACACTGACGGAACTAACGGGATGAGCGCAAAAACTCTTAGGCTGACTTGGATTGCCGCCGCGATGCTGGCTGCGTCGCCGGCGATGGGCCTGCAACCGCTCGAAGCGTTCATCGCTGCCGCCCGCGAGCAGAATCCGGACGCGCAACGAGCCCGTGCAAACCTCGCGGAGCAGAACGCCCAAGCCGACGTCTCACTGGGCAGGCAGCTTCCGGGGGTATCGGTCCAGGCAAGCTACCTGCGGAACGAATACCAGGTGTCGTTGACGTTGCCCACCGGGCAGACGTTTAACCTTCTGCCGAAGAATGAGTGGCTCGGAAGCGCAACCGTCACCGTGCCGCTGGTAAACCTCGCCAACTTCTGGCGGATTTTCTTGCGAATGTGGCGCTCCTAGTTGCGGCCGAGACTTACCTGGAAGTCTCTCGCGAAAACTTCCGGCTCACTCAGGCCAAGTTACGCGCCGGCACCGCAACCCGGCTCGACGTAGATCGCGCGGCGGCTGACGTTGAGCAGCAGGTCCAGCAGTTTGCCGCGGCGCAGCTGCAGGTCGCTCTGGCAGCCCGCGACCTGCAGTCGACCACCTCGATAGCGCCGGATCTCTCCTCGGTGATGGAGCTCGCCGATGACCTTCATCCCGAGCCGGATCTCTCTACCTTCGAAGCGGATCTGCCAAACGTCCCTGCGGTGGCCGCAGCAGTTCTCGCCACCCGTGCCGCAGAGAAACAGGCCGACAGTTACAAGCTGGCGCTGGTTCCTTTGTTTTCCGGCAGCTTCAGCGAGTACAACACCAATGCACCCAGCTTCGAGCCTTCCAGGTGGTACTACCAGGCGGGGATTACCGCTACCTGGGCCTTCGATTTGACGTACATCGCAAACATCCGCAGCTACACCGCCGCGGCCGCCGCGGCCAAGGCGAGTGAACAGAGGACGCGGCTCAATGCGAACGATGCGATTCACCGGTACTGGCACACGGTGCAATCGGATATCGCGCAGAGCCTTTCGGCGCGGGCAGGTCGCAATGCCGGGATCCACGCAGCCGAGCAGGCGCGCGTGCAATACCAGGCGGGCACCGCCACTCAGCTCGACCTCCTCCAGGCAGTAAGGGATGCGTTCCGAGCCGTGGTGACCACGATCCAGGATGACGCAAACCTTTTGAATGCGAGGGCGCAGCTGCGCCTTGCGGCCGGGCGGAGCCTGCTTCGCTAGCGTCATGGGGTGGAGCGAATGGTCCTTCTTTCAAGAGGCGCTCTCGCAGAACTCCGCAAGAAACTCTCGCAGCGTCTCCCTCGTTCTCTTGAAGTTCCTGCGGCCGAGGACAACCTCGTCGCCCACCAGTTTGCAGTGAAAGCCGTTGTAATCGTACTCGTGCGCCGGTGTGTCTTTCGCGCGCGATTTCCCCGGGCCCTTGCCTGCTCTTGCTAGCGTCTTCGCAACTCGTTTTTCGGTCTCCTTGACGGACCAGTCCTCCTCCGCTGCCCGTTTCGCCAGTTTGACCCTAGCGTTCAAGTCCTTGATTCGACTCATGAAACGGACGTGTCTCTCGCCGATTGTCGCACGTGCGACAATCTCCTGGATTGCCGCGGGTTGGTCGAGTAGGGCGATAATCGCGATTACCGAAGTGTGGCTGCGGTAGCCCCGTATCGCTTGGCGATTTCTTCGAGGGTGAAGCTGCACGGCGGTTGCGTCAGCCGTTTGTATCCGGCGGCTTTTTCCATCACGGGTCGCCGTCGTACCACCCGCCGCGCGAGCGCTTCTGGCTCGGTTCGACCAGCGTCCGCGAACTACTCAGTCCAAGAGCGCCGGTAAACCTAACCCCTCCGAGACACAAATGTCGCGGGCCGAACGACAAACGCGTGCCACTCCCTCACTTCAGTACGTGCCACCGTCAATGGTGTGATGCTCTCCAGTTCGCCCGGTGGTCCCATCTACTCTGAGGGGCATCAAACCGGGTGCGCTTTCCCGTCATTTTTTCTAGCGCCTGGAGTCACCACTCCGCCCAATGCGGACGGTGAGTACGCGGTGGTGCTGTCCGACCGCTCGATGCAAATTTCGGCAAGGTTCGGCGATTTCTTTGGGCCCGCGGTGGCGACGCTGCGTTCACCCAGCGGGGGAATTGCTCACCCACAGGATCAAGTCGTCGTCGATTTCTCACCAGCTCCTAAGGTCAACACCTTTCGTGGAGTCGATGAGCCCATCGGTCACGGATCGTTTTGGTACCTATTTGGTACCAAGATTACCGATAGGCCAGCTCTTCACCGTCAACGACCTGGCCGCGCGATGGTCAGTGTGTACCGCGACGATCTACTCTCTGGCAAAAAGTGGCAGGCTGGAAAGCCTTCGGATCGGCAACTCCATTCGATTCAAAGCGACCGTGGTCGTCAGCTACGAGCAAAATCGAATCGGCGCGAAGGCCGAACGTCACATCTTGCCTCGAAAACGGGTCAGCTGAATGGGCCGAAGGAAAGCGGCCGGTTTCTCCTGCGTAATCACTTATCCATTCTGCTTCCGAGCTTTCTCGTCCGCGGCCGGGCTGAGCGTTGTCTCCCAGGAGTCCTGCTTGAAGCGCTGGCAGCCGGAAAATAGCGCGAGACTCAAGCTGCAGCCGATAATCGAACATCGCACGCGTTTCCTAGGGAGTATTGTTGATCAGGATGCTCACATCGTTGCTGTAGTTTGCCACGGCCAAGTCCAGCAGTCGGTCGCCATTGAAGTCTCCTGCGGCCAGCCAGAGAGGACCGCCACCGCCCACACGAAATTGGCGCTCGGTAGCAAAGCTCCCGTCGCCCACACCTAGCAGCACCGAGACGCTCGAGGAGTCCAAGTTCGCGACGGCCAGGTCCAGCACTGCGTCATGATTGAAGTCCCCGATCTCTACCGAGATGGGCGAGACGCCGACCCCGAAGCGGCGTTCAGGCGTAAAGCTTCCGTCACCGATCCCCAGCAGCACAGACACGCTGCGCGAGTCAAAGTTCGCCACGACCAAGTCGAGCACGCCGTCACCGTTTAAGTCGCCCGCAGTCACGGGTCCTGGATTCATTCCCACGCCGAAGCGCCGCTCGGTGCCAAAACTTCCGTCGCCCACCCCGAGTAACACCGAGATGGTGTTGGACCCAGCGTTCGCAACTGCCAGGTCGAGCACGCCGTCGCCATTGAAGTCCCCTATAGCCACGGAGTTGGGATTGCTGCCCACCCCGAAGCGTTGCTCCCCACCAAAGGTTCCGTCGCCATTTCCCAGCAGCACCGACACATCAGAAGAACGGCAATTCGCTACGGCTAAGTCGAGCACCCCGTCGCGATTGAAATCCCCCAGCGCCACAGCGCACGGGACGAGACCCGCGGCAAAGCGGCGCTCTGCCGCAAAGCTTCCGTCACCGACACCCAGCAGCACTGAGACGCCATCTGGCCTGTTAGTCGCGACGGCTAAGTCGAGCACCCCGTCACGGTTGAAGTCTCCTGCCGCCACAGAGTTAGGAGTGGGCACGTCAAAATGTCGCTCTGCGGCAAAGCTCCCATTACCGAAGCCGAGCAATACCGATATGCTGCTGGAGAGGTAATTCGCCACCGCCAGGTCGAGCGCCCCGTCGGCGTTGAAGTCGCCGACTGCGATCGAGGAGGGGGCCATCCCTACTTCGAAGAAACGCTCGGCAGCAAAACTCCCATCGCCGACCCCGAGGAGGACCGTAACAGTAGTGAAGGCGTAATTCGCCAGGGCGAGGTCGATTACGCCATCGCCATTGAAGTCCCCGGCCGTCATCGGCCGCGAACTGTCCTCAACGCGAAAACGGTTCTGGAGGGCAAAGCTCCCGTCACCCACTCCCAACAGCACCGATACGCTACCAGAGAAGTAATTCGCCACTGCCAGGTCAAGCATGCCGTCGCCGTTGAAATCTGCCGTGATCAACGACGAGGCCTCTCTACCTACGCCAAAGCGGCGCTCCGGAGCGAAGGTGCCGTCGCCGACGCCTAAGAGGACGGACACGTCATTGGAGTACTGGTTCGCCACGACGAGGTCGAGCGCGCCATCGCGGTTAAAGTCTGCCGCCACGACTGAGAGAGGACCGCTGCCGACGCCCAAGCGATGCTCGGGGGCGAAGCTCCCGTCGCCAAGGCCTAACAGTACCGACGCGTCATAGGAGCCTAGGTTTGCAACTGCGAGGTCGAGTGCCCCGTCGCCGTTAAAGTCCCCTACCGCGATCGAAACGGGAATTCTGCCCGTGTTAAAGCGCCCCTCGGACGAAAAGCTTCCGTCGCCCACGCCCAGCAGCACTGACACGCTATTGCTATAGTTCGCCACGACGAGATCGAGCACCCCGTCGCCATTGAAGTCCCCAACCGCGATGGCCTGAGGACTGTCGCCAAGGCTGACACGGCGCTCGTGTCCGAAGCTGCCGTCGCCCGCGCCCAACAGCACCGAGAGGCCGTCGGGATGGTGAGTCGCCACGGCAAGGTCGAGCGCGCCGTCGCGGTTGAAGTCCCCAACGACTACCCAAGCGGCGTCGGCGCCCACGCTGTAGCTGTGCTCGAGGACGAAACTGCCGTCGCCGATTCCGCGCAGCACCGACACGGCATCGAAAAAGTAGTTCGTCACGACGAGGTCGACCACGCCATCCCCGTTGAAGTCACCGTTCGCTACCGAGTAAGGACTATCGCCCGCATCGTAGTCACGACTAACGGCGAAGGAGACTGGGCTCTGTGCCCATACTGGCAACGCAAGACCGCCCAACAATGCCCCGAGGACTAAGCCTAATCTCCGATGTCGAAACATTGTTGCCCCCCGGGCCCGAGCACGGTGGCTCGAGTCTCTGCACGAAGGAACGTCTCCGTGCCGTGTCGGTCAGACTAGGTTGCGCCTCGTTGGCGGTCAATGCACTTCGAAGCCCCGGACCAGCGCTGCTCTCGGTCTTGCGCTGCGATCAAGCCGACGAGAGGTTCGTTACAAAACTGGTGGTATGCCTGGTATGCCGCCGGATCCTTGCGAAACATCCGCCGAAACATGACGGCGCAGCGCTGATGAAACTCGCATGAAAACTCACCGTGAAACTCGCGGTTCCATCTCAAATCCGGCTCATACAGAAATCATAAGCATAGCTCACTTCCTTAGTTGGCCGATGGCGGTCAGCCTTTTCTATTTCTGTCCCGTAAGCACATCGAGTGCCCGGGTCAGTTGCGGGTCGTTCCCCGCGGCGTAGCGAAAGTCGAATGGCACCTCAATGTCAGGGCTCACGCCAACCCCCTCGAGGCGCACCCCATCGACTCGCCCCTCGGACTGCGCGAGCATCAGAAGCGAGCCATCGCTGAGACAGATAGGTCCGCCGGCGACCACCGCCCCCGCAGTTCGTTCGCCAACGAGCCGGGCCAGGCGGTGTTTCTTCGCGCCATAGGCGATCGTCTCCTTGCCGCTGCGAGTGCCTTCGTTTACCAGCAACACCGCCGGTTTGCGGATTTGAGTGTCGAATGGGCCCTTTTTGCCCTCGCGAGAGATGCGTTCCAGCAGCGGCACGTCCCGCCAAAAGACGCCGAGGTAATTCAGATGGGCGCCGCCCCAACCATCGCGGATATCGAGGATGAAGCCGTCCACTCCTTCGGTGTTCGACTTGATGATGGAGTCCAGCAGCACCTTCTGAAACTCAATTGTCGCCCATGACCAGATGTGGATGTATGCGATGCGACGTCCCTTGTGCGCGAGGATGTGCCAGCTGTCGGCTGTGGCTTGGCGAAGCTCCTCATGCGGCCTGGTGGACTGAGGCGTCACAACGACCGAGATCGGGGCTGCACCTCGCGACCGCTGGATTTCGAGCTTCACGGGTTTGCCCGCTCGACCGGCGAATGACTCGATGGGCGAAAAGGTCTGTCCATTCGCGGTGAGAATGCGATCGCCGAGCTTCAAACCTGCCTTGTCGGCTGGACCACCCCCAAACACCCCGCGAATGAACCACTCGGCCTCAACCTCCTTCCAAAACACGCCAATGTCATCGCGCGTAATCGGAAAGCCAGGCGTCCGTTCCTTGGCGCAGGTCTGCTGCAGAACCGGCTCGAAGAGCGACGCCCATTGCCAATACACGGGATCATTTCGCGGATAGTAACCAGTATGGGAGGTCTGGAGTGTCGCGAGCAGTTTGCGCAGCGTGGCTGTCCGTGCGGTGGCATCTTTCGTCGCCGCGAATTCTTGGCGGGCCCGCGCAACCGCGTCTTGGGCGCTGACCGCGCGTGCTGGCAAGGGCGGTGGATCCGCAAGAGCGACCAACAAATATATTGCCAGGTATGAACCCGCGCCCATTGCGTCTCCTCCGTTGATTGCCTCGACGGCACTCTACCTACTTGTCGAGGGCAGAGATCGAAGGATTCGACGCCACTCCCAAGCTCAATCTGATCAGGTTCTTATTTGATGTCTCTTGGACGCGGCAGAAGCTGGCCAGCTGCCATCAAGACGCGGACCGACGTGCAACTACGAAGCCTTTCGCACCCGCTGCATTGAAACGCCGTGAACCCGTCGCATGGAGGCGAGTACGAAAGATTCGACCAAGTTGGAGAACGAGAGGGTCAGAGGCGAGCTCAGCGCTGGTGCGAACAACGCAGCGTGCTCACCATCCCCGCAAGCCCACAACCGAAGTGTCGAGGGCGAAAGCCGAACAATTTGCCCCGCGCGCACCGCCGTGTATGTCGGCAGCTCTTCAGGCAACCCCGGAGTCTGAGAGGCAAGGGCTTTCATCGCAGCGAAGTATTAGCACACGCTCCTCTCCTCGCATGACTTTTGCTCTTGACGCTGCGCCGGCGGGTTGCGTACCCAATCAGGGTGACCTGGACGAAAAAGTGTCAGGGATGTGCTGTGCCGCACCCCCCAGTCAAAGAACGCCCGAAAGCCAGAACCCGGCCATCACCCAGCAGTGCTCGCATGGGAGAACCTGCGCGTCCGAAGGGACCTCCAGGGTTGGCCCGACGGCGGCAATGAGGCCGTTGCGTGCCACCACAGTTCCGTGCTCGATCGCGTCCGCATCGGGCGATGGATAGATCTTGGCATCGCGGATCGGGAGCGCTCCAGATTGAAATCGAACCGGCGGATGTGGATCGCGAAGCGGCCACAGGATCAGGAAGAAGGCGCAGCCGCCGACCACAGCAATCACGATGGCAGCCAGCCACAAGCCGCGTCTGAAACGGGAGCTCACTTGCTCCGAACGTAGCTCAACATAGAGGGGTCGCGGTGCCTGGGCCGCGCGTGCGGTCAGCAGCCGCCGCCACTTCGCCCCGTAGTGTTATCGAGAGGGAAAATGTCGGAACCCCGCGTGGCTCCGAATAGCATCCCGTTATTTCCTCCGGCCGTGTCGAAAATGGTGTCGCCATCGCCTTCGTCGAGCAGGTATTCCCCCACTAGCCCATCCGGGGGGACGCTATCCGAGGCATACAACGCGGCGATTTCGTCGTCCCGAAGAATGCGATTCCAGATCCGCACTTTCGCCAGCCCGCCGTACAGAAAGCTGGCAAAGTCTCTCGTCCCGAATCGTAGAGGCGCGCTGCCATGCCCAAGATCGCCCAAGGATGCGTAAGAGTCGGTGTGGCGCCACTCCCCATTCTTGTACAGCGTGGTCGTTTTCGCGAAGTCGTCGGCCACGCCCACCACGTGAATCCACTTGCCGGCTTCAATCGGGTCTTGCGCATAACTCCCGCAGCCTCGCCCGGGGCCGAGATGGAAGACGTAGAAGCTGATCCGATTTTCGCGAGGGCCGCCGGCGCTGTACATTCGGAAAGTCCACTCCTGCCGCCCTGCTTCGCCCTTGCCCAACCAGTGGACATATTGTTCGTCCGGAGCTCCGCCCTCGGTGGCGGTAAACTGCAATGCGTCAGGCCGCATCCAGGCAGAGACAGTGAGCGCGCCTGTAGTCACCACGCTGAAATCCGCGCTGTCTGGCGCCTCGGCGTACTGTCTGTCCTCGCGGACGCCGTCCACCTGGATGTAGCCCTGCGGCGGCTGCGGACCGCCGCCCGCAATCGCCAGGCCTACCGCGAACAACAGCGACATGGGTGCAATCGCAAGTGATTTGAGGTTGCGCATCAGAGGTCTCATCCGGCGTCGATTTGCCGTAGCAGTACAACACCGAGCGAGGGAATCGGACACGAAAGGCTTGCCGTAATCGAACTGCCGGCCGCTAATCACATCCTCGATTCGCCAGTTGATCCGGAGGTACGCTTCCAAGTTCGTTTGATAGTCGTGGCGATGATTCAACATACGTGGCTCCTTTTCCGCCGCAGGTGTGCGGTGGAGCGTATATCGCAACGCACTTATGGGAGTCCGCGTGGGAATTCACGTGGAAAATGCGCAGGCAGCGACCTCGAGTAAGGTCCGGAGGGCAGGGCAGTCTAACTGAGAACCGCCAACCGTGGTTGACCCACGATCCGCGGAGTCGTTCAACGCTACAGTTGTTTGAAACAGCTATGACCCTGCCGGGATTCGAACCCGGCAAGTGGTCGGTCCGCCACACCGCATGGTTCCAGCGAGTACCGTTAACGAGAAATGGTGAACTGACTCCAGCCCAGGTGACGATCGGCAGCCATGCGGCCTATGGTGGAATAGCGGAGTCGGACCGAGGTGATCCAAGAACCCCGATTTGATGAATGGCTTCGTGGACAACTGGTCGAGGCCTACGGGATGGAGCGGGAGACCTGGGCGGTGGACCAAGTGCGACGGGTCATTGACAAAATCAATGGCGTCCGGAATCGCGAGCCGCAATTCACGGTGGAAGTCTTGTGGCTCAGGGAAATGACGGCTTTCACCGCTCCGGGTCGCTTCATTTACATTTCTCGGCGTTTGCTCGAGCGTTTGCCACACGATGACGCCGTGGCCATGGCCTTGGCGCACGAAGCTGCGCACCACGATCTGGATCATCTCGCGGACTTTGGCGGTTGGACTCGACGGCTGCCGCGCAAGGCTGGTAGTTGGCTTGTTGCACGGCTCTTCCGGGCAATTGAGCGGCGCGTATACAGTCAGGAGCATGAATTCGAGGCCGATCGCTACGGGTTGAGACTGTGCCGACAGGCAAACTTTGATGGGCTGAAGTGCCTCGAGCTCTTCGATATTATGAAACAATACGTCCTTGATTACGGGGACGATGAAGCGGCCTATGGCAGCGACGCCGAGCAAGACAACCAATTTGCCGAAAACGCAGCCGATTGGATTTTTCTTAAGCTGCGTGCAGAGTTTTCAAAGCTTCGTCGGCGAACGCACCCAGCGATAAGCGATCGCAAATCTGCACTAAAGGCAGAGCTTGCGAAGATGCGTTTGTAGCTTCTCCTAGTAAGAACGAATGGTCCCGAAAGAGTCGTGACTTGACGGAGCAGGCCTTATCGGTCCTACGTCTCTGTACCGACGTCGCTATCGGCAGCCTCCGAGCTGCCTCGGAGCCGAAAGAAGCGCATGACCCTGCCGGGATAATCGTGGCCCACTCCGGTTGGGGGAGGAAACTGAGTTGGCTTTAGCCATCTCGTCCAATCCTAGGCCGTCCGAGCAGATCTTCTGCTAGGCACCAAAATTGTGCCGGCGGACGTTGGCCGCCTCATGATCGCATGCGAGCATTTCAACGTCGCCGGCGGGTCTGTCTACGAGGTCTTTTCGACTTCTCGGGAGGCCGCGGAGTAGCGGCCGAGGGGTACCGTTCATCGTCCACATTCAAGAACGAGCAGTCGAATCCTACCGAACCACGTCTCAGCATTCCTTTGTGAAGGGCGGCCTCCTCAAAGTCGCCAATCTCGGTGAGTGCCTCGCGGATCCCGTCTAGGAGATAGAATTGGCCCTGATTCAGAGGAGCAGAAGTCCGCGGTGTCCCAGGCGAAAACCCAGTGGGCCCTCCAGGATTCGAACCTGGGACCAATCGGTTATGAGCCGACAGCTCTACCGCTGAGCTAAGGGCCCTCGACGAACGAGCGAAGTCTCTT
>WNFN01107341.1_pt1 | contig 10742 bp, 7 predicted proteins | sample 5400161 | NCBI WGS metagenome assembly WNFN01 (sample SAMN13153353, study PRJNA577476) | soil metagenome | isolation source: 80 cm saprolite on Douglas fir-dominated hillslope | place: USA:California | collected 2013-09-17
TCGCAAGCCAGCGGGTTCCGAACATCACGGCAACCAACGCCGACGTGGGCGGCACGGTCGAGAGCCACAGCAGGCCAGTAACAGCGCCGAAAATCAGCGTGGTGACCGGACTGCCGGGCAGCGAAATGAACGCGACGATCGAAAGCGCGCGGGCGAAATAGATAATCGACAGGATGTAGCGCTTCGGCATGCGATTGCCGAGATAGCCGGACACTAACGAGCCGATGATGTTGAACAGCCCAATCGTGGCAAGCGTCCAGCCGCCGATCTGGGCGGAAAGCCCGCGATCGATCAGATAGGACGGCAAATGCACAGTTACGAAGGCGAGCTGGAAGCCGCAAGTGAAGAAGCCGAGCACGAGCAGAACGTAGCTGCGGTGCCCAAACGCTTCTGCCAACGCTTGTTGATACGATTGCGGCGGCCGCGCCACCGCGGGTGATGCTGCGCCGCCGCGCGGCGTCGCCAGCGCAATCGACAGCGGCAGGATCAGCATCGTAACGCCAGCAAAGATCGTCAACGCGGTCTGCCAACCGAACCTATCCATCAGCGCCACACCAATTGGCGAATAGAGGAACTGGCCGAACGAACCCGCGGCGGGGCCGGCACCAAACGCAAGCGACCGCCATGCTTCCGGCAAAAGCTTGCCGAACGCCCCGATCACGAGATTGAACGAACAGCCGGATAGCCCAAGCCCGATCAGAACGCCGGCGGAGAGATCGAGCATGCCGGGGGTGGTGGCATGCGCCATCAGCGCCAAGCCAAGTGCATAAAACGTGGCACCAACAATCATCACGCGGTTGGCGCCGAAGCGATCGGCGATGCCGCCGGCAAAAGGCTGTCCAATGCCCCACAACAGATTCTGGATGGCAAGCGCCATCGAGAATATGTCGCGGCCCCAGTGGTGCTCCTGTGACATCGGCGTGAGGAAAAAGCCGAGCGAAGACCGCGGCCCGAAAGCGACCATCGCGATCAAGCAACCGCAGATAACCACCACGATGGGGGTGCGCCAGCCGATGGCCGCTGGCCTGTCAGTGGTCGCTTGCATGGACATTCGAGGCGTCTCCGGCGCGATACGCACGGAACATAGAGACTCGGGTGCCTCAGCCAAAACGAAAATTCGTGATCATGGGCATTTGCGCCACGCATGACTTGCGTGGCCAAGGCTACTTGTGGGCGTTCTGGCGAAGCGAGGCTTGCCCTTCCTCCGATTTAAGCCATTCAAGACTATGGCTTACGGGGCCCCTTGCTTCCTCGTTGGCGGCTTCCTTTTCGGTGGTCGCCGCGTCGCCCCATACCGGCTCGTCGTCGCCGTCGCCCCATGCGCGTGGGCGATAGAAGGTATGCACGCCGAGCTTATAAACTTTCTTCATCTCGTTAACCCAGTCCGGATGCACCCAGTAAGCGTGATAGTGAGTCGACTTCGCGACTTCCGGCATCCACAGTTTGCCATCGAGCATATCGCGCGCGATACGCTTGGCGCGCTCCCAGGCGTCGGGTTCGTTGACGATATCTGGGATGCCGTCGCAGGCGAAAGTGAACTGGCAGGCCAAATGCCGGCCAGCGTTTTGATAAACGACACCGCAGACGTCATTCGGATAGAACGGCGAAAACACGCGGTTCATCACCACCTGCGCCACCGCGATTTGTCCGCGAACAGACTCGCCACGCGCTTCGAAATAAACCGCATTGGCAAGGCACTTTTCAGCTTTAGCAAGCGTGGCGCCAGTGAGCGCCAGCCGCTCAGCGGGCGAGTGCGGCCGCTGGTCGTCACCCGTAACCTCGCCTTTGTTGGCAACGCTCTCGCCGACTTTATGCTCATCGTCCGGCGAACGCGTGAGCGCAGATTCTTTGATATCGGGATCGCCGCGCGAGGCGAGCACGACCGGCGCTTCGCCAGGCGCCCAAGGTGCAATTCCCTCAGCACCGCCTGCGACTGAACTCGCGCCGAAGTAAATCTGCGCTGCGTCCTTGCCGGCCCCTTTCTGGGGTGCCGCGGGAGTCAAATTGGACGGCGGAATATCGGTATAAGGCAAATCGACATCCGGCGTCGGCGGGCGTTCGTCCGGGACAGTTGGCAGCTCATATTGCGAGTACGGTTCGAAACGGCTGGCCGTATCATCCTTCTTCGGCGACGCATCAACTTCGGCTTCCGGTGCCGCGGGCGCGGGGGGCAAAGGCGGCAAAGGTTCGCGCGGCCTTGTGACAAGCGCGTCGCCCTTGGCCTTACGATTGGCCTTGGGAAACTGCAACGGCGCCATCGGGTCACCGAGCGGCTGTTTGCTGATCGACCCCGTAATGTCGGATGGATCGAAATTTGCGAGCGCATAAATCGGTGGATGCGGGATCGCAGTGCCGACCGGCCTCGGCAAGCTGAACATCGCAGCGTGGATGGTGCCAAATGGCGACGCGATGAGATGCTGCTGCCAGCGTTTTGCTACGCTCGGCTGCCGCGCGAGCAAAGCACCGAGATCCTGAAACCCTGTTCTCTCGGGAAGCATCGCAAGGAACAGCGATCCAACGGCAACGAATGCGGCTCTCTTGCGCCGCCGACACACAGGCGAAACTGCTTCCCGCTCACTCAACGCAACACCGCAACGTCCTACCGCCGCCCCGCCGCCGGGTGGCGACAATGCGACAGATTTTTTTATTGGCTGATTAACCTTGCGAAGGCGTTAACCTCAGCCGAAGCATACGGGGGGTTGGTAAACGTCGAACTCCAGCCGCAGCGCGCCGTGCCAGATCAGCGGGCCCCGCAAGCTGTTTCTGCGCCGAACGGGGCAGTTTTGCGTCCTAATGTTGCAGTATTCGCGCTAAGAATCTGGAAATAAAAATTAACTATATCGCAATCGCTACTCCCCAATATTACCGCCAGAAATTTTTGTGGGCCTGCATGTTCAATTCCATCCTTCCATTGACTGTTGCAGGTCAGGCCGTGCTGGTCGGCCTGTGCCTGGCGGCTTTTGCCGTGCTCGCCTCTTTCCATCAACGGCTGCACGCACAAAATCGTCGGCTCTCCGCCGCGCTCAATAACATGTCGCAGGGCTTGAACATGTTCGATGCGCAGGGGCGCATCACTTTGCTCAACACACGCTATTTGCAGATGTACAAACTCTCGGCCGATATCGTGAAGCCGGGGTGCACGCTCAAAGGGCTGATCGAATACCGCAAGCAGACTGGCCTGTTCGCCGGCGACGTCGATAGCTACGTCCAGAAAATTCTCGACGCGATGGCGCAAGGCAAGAGTCAGGGCCATTACGTTCAGGCAAGCGATGGGCGCATCGTGCTTGCCAAGAACGAACCGTTGCCCGGCGGAGGCTGGGTTTCCACCCATGAAGACGTCACCGAGCAGCGCCACGCCGAGCAAGAGCGCGCCGCCATCAGGAGTCAGGACCAGCGGCGCGCGACCATCGACTCCGCTATTGCTTCATTTCGGCCGACAGTCGAGAAGCTGTTGTCCAGCGTGAGCGGGAGCGCCACCGCCATGCGTTCGACCGCGGGCGCGTTGTTCGGCTCCTCCGAGCACACGTCGCAGCGCGCCGAAAGCGCGGTGCATGCATTCCATGAGGCGTCGGTCAACGTTGAAACAGCGGCTGTGGCCGCAGACGAACTGTCGCATTCGATCAGCGAGATCAGCCGCCAACTCACACACACGAATAGCGTCGTCGGTATGGCGAGCAGTGAGGCGCGATCAACAGATAGCGAAATCGCCGGGCTGGCCGATGGCGCCCAAAAGATCGGCGATGTCGTCAAGCTGATCCGCAACATTGCCGGGCAAACAAATTTATTGGCGCTCAACGCCACCATCGAAGCCGCCCGCGCCGGCGAGGCCGGTAAAGGTTTCGCGGTGGTCGCCTCGGAGGTCAAATCGCTCGCGGTGCAAACCGCCAAGGCGACTGAAGATATCGCCAATCACATTCTCGCCGTGCAGAACTCCACCTCTGGCGCGGTGGAAGCCATCCGGCAAATCGCCACGCGCATGCATGAGATCAATGAGAATACCGCCGCGGTGGCGGCATCGGTCGAACAGCAAAATTCGGCAACCAGCGAAATATCGCGCAACGTCGCCAGCGCGGCCGAAGGAACCGGCCATGTGGTGTCAGTGCTGGGTGACGTCGCGGGAGCGGCAACGCAGACTCGCGCCTCGGCGGAAGTCGTTCGTGACGCTTCGGAAGCGGTGGAGCATGCCGTTGCCGACCTGCGGCTCGAGGTCGAAGATTTCCTCGGAAAGGTAGCGGTGTAACAACCGCCTTACGCTTGGCTGGCCGCGGTCTTGCCGAGGGCAGCTTGCGCGGCAGCGAGCCGCGCAATCGGCACGCGGAACGGCGAGCAGGACACATAGTCGAGCTTCGCTTCGTGACAGAAGGCGACCGACGCCGGATCTCCGCCGTGCTCCCCGCAGATTCCAACCTTCAACTTCGGACGAACTTTGCGGCCGCGCTCGACGCCAATCTTGACCAATTCACCGACGCCCTCCTGGTCAATTGAAACAAACGGATCGGCCGGCAAGATCCCGCGCGCGGTGTAGATGCCGAGAAAACTCGCCGCGTCATCTCGCGAAATGCCAAAAGTGGTCTGTGTCAGGTCGTTCGTGCCGAATGAAAAAAATTCGGCGCTTTGCGCAATTTCGCCGGCCATTAGTGACGCGCGCGGCAACTCAATCATTGTGCCGACCTGATAGTCGACTTTGACACCCTTCTCCTTCGAGACAGCCCTTGCCATGGCGTCGATACGCGCCTTGACGAGATCGAGCTCCGCTTTTGTCGCGATCAATGGCACCATCACTTCCGGCACGACGGGCTTGCTGGTGCGCTTGGCGACCTCCACCACGGCCTCGAAAATCGCGCGCGCCTGCATTTCAGCGATTTCTGGATAGGCAATGGCAATCCGGCAGCCGCGGAACCCGAGCATTGGATTGAATTCGGAAAGCTCGTTGGCGCGGTCGGCAAGTTTCTTCGGATCGGCCCCCATGGCGGCAGCGACTTCCGCGATTTCTTCGTCACCGTGGGGCAGGAATTCGTGCAACGGCGGGTCGAGCAGGCGAATGGTCACCGGGCGTCCAGCCATGATCTCGAACAACTCTACGAAATCGGCGCGCTGCATGGGCAAAAGCTTCGAGACCGCCACGCGTCGTGACTTTTCGTCGTCGGCGAGGATCATTTCACGGACCGCCTGGATGCGCCCTTCTTCGAAGAACATGTGCTCGGTCCGGCAGAGGCCGATACCTTCGGCGCCGAAACGCACAGCTGCTTTCGCGTCTGCCGGCGTGTCGGCGTTGGCGCGCACGCCAAGCTTGCGCACTTTGTCGGCCCAACCGATCAACGTCGAGAATTCGTCAGAGAGCTGAGGCTCGATCATTTCGACCTTGCCTGCCAGGACCTGCCCGGTAGACCCGTCGACAGTGATCTGATCCCCCTTTTTGAAAGTCTGTCCGCTGGCGGTCATGGTGCCCGCGGCGTAGTCGACGCGCAAAGAACCCGCGCCGGAGACGCAAGGCTTACCCATACCACGTGCAACGACAGCGGCGTGGGACGTCATGCCACCACGTGTAGTCAGAATGCCCTCAGCCGCGTGCATGCCATGAATGTCCTCGGGCGAGGTTTCTACGCGAACGAGAACCACTTTCTTGCCGTCGGTTTTGAGCTGCGCCGCTTCATCGGGTGAAAACACGATTTCGCCGCTCGCAGCCCCGGGCGATGCCGGCAGCCCTGTGGCAATGACGCGCCGGTGCGCACGCGGATCGATGGTCGGGTGCAGCAACTGATCGAGCGAGAGCGGGTCGACGCGCAACACCGCGTCGTTTTTTGAAATGAGCCCTTCGTTGGCGAGTTCGACCGCGATGCGGAGCGCAGCCTTTGCGGTGCGCTTGCCCGAACGCGTCTGGAGCATCCATAGCTTGCCCTGCTCGACGGTGAATTCGAGGTCCTGCATGTCGCGGTAGTGGCGCTCAAGCACATTGTAGATGCGCTTGAGTTCCGCATAGGCCTTCGGCAGCGTGTATTCCATCGACGGTTTGTCGGAGCCGGCTTCCTTGCGCGCAGCTTCGCTGATCTCCTGCGGCGTGCGGATGCCGGCGACGACGTCTTCGCCCTGCGCGTTGATCAAAAATTCGCCGTAGAGTTTCTTCTCGCCGGTCGATGGATTGCGCGTGAAGGCGACGCCTGTCGCAGACGTGTCGCCCATATTGCCGAACACCATCGCCTGCACGTTCACCGCCGTGCCCCAGCTTTCGGGAATATTGTGCAGCTTGCGATAAGTAATGGCGCGCTGGTTCATCCAGGAGCCGAACACGGCGCCGATAGCGCCCCAAAGCTGCTTGTGAGGATCCTGCGGAAAGTCTTGGCCCAGTTCGTCCTTGACACGTTTCTTGTAGCGCACGACCAGCTCAGCCCAATCGTCGGCCGAAAGATCGGTGTCGAGGCTGTAACCCTGGCGCTCCTTGTGGTTGTCGAGCAACTCCTCGAAATGCTCATGGCCGACGCCAAGCACCACGTCGGAGTACATCGTGATGAAGCGCCGGTAGCTGTCAAAAGCAAAACGGCGGTTGCCGGATTTCTTGGCAAGGGCCTCAACGGTCTCGTCGTTGAGCCCAAGATTGAGCACCGTGTCCATCATGCCCGGCATCGAGGCGCGGCCACCCGACCGCACCGAAACAAGCAGCGGATTGGATTTGTCACCAAAGGCCTTGCCGGCAACGCGGCCGATTTGTGCGAGCGCCTTCGCCACCTGAGCGCTCAGATCCTTCGGATACTGCTTGTCGTGCCCGTAATAGTAGGTGCAGACGTCCGTGGTAATCGTGAACCCGGGCGGGACCGGCAGGCCAAGATTGGCCATTTCGGCAAGCCCGGCGCCCTTTCCGCCCAGCAGATTGCGCATTGAGGCCTTGCCCTCGGCGCGCCCATCGCCGAAGCCATAGACCCATTTGCCCGTGGATAGGGCGGCGGCGGCCTTCGGCTTGCGCCGCAATGCCTTTCGCGCCGTTCGTTTCTTGCTTTTTACGCTGACGCGCGAACGTTTTCGTTTGGCCATTGGTCAAGCAACGTTGGTGGGGCGACGGCCTTTAAAAGCACCGCCGAACGGCCCGATGCAAGTCAGGAATTCGGCCTAATGGAACAGCCCAATGCCGAGCAGGCCAACCAGGATCAGATAAACGGCGACGATAATGTTAAGCAGGCGCGGGATGACAAGAATAAGAATGCCCGCAATGAGCGCGACGATAGGCTGCAAATGCGCAACACCAATAGTCATGACCTTAATCCCTTTTGCTGACCTTCAACAAATCGCCAGACGATGGCTGGTTCCGAGTTTTTTGTGTCCGTGGGGATATGTCATGAGTCGACGGGCCCGCACCAGCCCGGCAAATACCGGGCATCGAGACTCTTTGCCAATTTCATCGCCTTTTTGACGGCGGCACGAAAATCCTGTTGTACCGACCTGCGGTTCATGCGCCGGCGTAGGAAATCCGCCCACAGAAATTCACTGAATGGCGTGGTGTCTTTGGCGAAACCGCCAACGCGCCGAAGCTCGCCGGCAAGGCTCCGGAACGGATCGTCCTTAAGTTTGTCGATCGCTTTCGGAATTTTCGAGAAATCACAGCGGCGGCCGGTCTCATCATAGGGGTGCACCCAGCTGTGTCACCCCCTCGGAGTGCAGCGAAAGCGCGAGGTGATGGTGGTCGATCACATAGTGGCGTTTCTTCGGGCCCAGGATCACGGGAATCATGTGGTCACCCAGGAAATTCCCGATCTTCTTCGCGCCTCGCTTGCGCAAGCGTTTGCGCTTCTCTTTGACTTCATGCATTCCGACCGAAATCTGTGTCGGACGCAGGTCGACGATGGAAACAGGCGTGAGGATTGGATCGCGTGCATAGGCTGACATGGACACACCCATTGGCTTTGCCAAATGCGGGGCCGCCAGCCTAGCCTCCTATTTTGGAAAAATCAGCGACCGCGCGCGTGGCCTCACGGATCTCGTTGAGGAGCTTGAGGCGGTTCTCCCGTAAGGCTTTGTCATCCACGTTGACGGTTACCTTGTCGAAGAACGCATCGACGCGTGGACGAAGCTTGGCCATCGCACGCATGGCGGCCGCGAAGTCTTCCTTGCCGACAGCGGCAGAGGCTTCTTTCTTGGTGACGCCGATTGCTTCAGCCAGAGCCTTTTCTTCGGCAAGCTCATAGCGCTTTGGGTCGGGCACGCCGGTATATTCGTGCTTGTCCTTCTTTTCCTCGATGCGAAGGATGTTCGACGCCCGCTTCACGCCGCTCGAGGGCGAATACCGCATCGACAAGATCGTGGCGCGCGCCCTGCTCGCGCAGCTGTACCTTTAAGCGATCGGCGAAGAAGGAAAGTAAATTAACGCACTTGGCGTCGACTTTCTGGCCATTCCACACAACTATGCCCTGCCCGATAAAGAATGTTTTCTTTCCAGCGTCACGGATAACTTTCGCCAGCGAGCCTAATCTTTTCGACACATGAACATTGAAAATGGGTATGAGATTTAATCGAATTTTATTTTCAACTAAGAGCCTGATCACCCCCAAAGCGGCCCGCCGCAATGCATACGGATCTTTCGAGCCAGTTGGCTGCTCGTCGACTACCCAAAATCCGACAAGAGTGTCGATCTTATCGGCGAGTGCGACAGCGACGGAAACAGGGTCGGCAGGAACGAGATCGTCAGGACCTTTTGGCTTATAGTGGTCCTCGCAGGCGTGGGCGACCGCTTCGTCCTCCCCCTGCGCCTCGGCATAATAGCGGCCCATCAGCCCCTGCAATTCGGGAAATTCGCCGACCAATTCTGTAAGAAGATCGGCCTTGCATAATTGCGCAGCTCGCTCGGCCGTCGCCACATCTGCTCCAACGATATTTGCGAGCTGGCCCGCGAGAGCTGTAATGCGCGAAATGCGCTCGGCTTGCGTGTCGAGCCTCTCGTGGAACACGATCTGCTCGAACTTTGGCAGCCGGTCTTCCAGTCGGGTTTTCAGGTCGGTCTCATAGAAGAACTTTGCGTCCGACAGCCGCGCGCGAATGACGCGTTCATTGCCAGCGACAATCGCCTTGCCACCGTCGGTCGCTTCCTCATTGGCGGTCGAAAGTGCCCATCAACGTGACCGGCCATTCGACCAAGCCCGCGACTTCGGTGAGGAGAGTTTCGTCTTCCACCAGTTCAAAACCTTGTGCAAAGGCGAGGTTCTTCGCGTCGGCGAGGATGATGTCCGCGCGCCGCGCAGCATCGAGCACGACCTTGGCTTTCTCGAGCTTGGCGACGTAGTCATCGAAACGGCGCACCTTGATCGGATCGGGCGCCATGAAGCGGTGGCCGCGCGTTTCGTCGCCGCCCCTGATGCCGTCGATGTCGAGCGGCACGACGACCGGCTCTTCAGTTTCCGGGCCAAACGTCGCAACAATGGAATGAAGTGGGCGCACCCACGACAAAGAGCCTGGCGTCGCCGAACGCGCACCCCAGCGCATGGATTTCGGCCAAGGGAACGTTGCGATTGTCGTGTGTAATACATCCTTGATGACGTCGACTGCGTCCCTACCCGGCTTGTCGATTAGCGCAACGTAGAAATCGCCTTTCTTGTCGGGCTGTACCTTCGCTTCGCTGATCGACTTCAGTCCGGCGGCCCTCAGGAAGCCGGCGATGGCGCCCTCGGGCGCGCCAACGCGTGGGCCTTTCTTTTCTTCCTTGATGTCGGGCTGACGTGCGGGAATGCCATACACCGACAACGCAAGCCGGCGTGGCGTGGCAAATGCCTTGGCGCCTTCGTAGGCGAGGCCTGCCTCGACCAGCCGGTCCGTCACCAGCTTGCGCAAATCCTCAGCCGCGCGCGTCTGCATGCGCGCAGGGATTTCCTCGGATAGGAATTCGAGCAGAAGATCGGGCATATCGGCCGGAATATGAAAAAATCGCGTCGAGTGAGGTCTGCCTAGCAAGGCAGCATGCGGCTGTCACCCTTGCCGCGCAGGCTTTACCAGCCTCCACCTCCGCCGCCGCCGCCACCACCTCCGGAGCCGCCACCGCCGCCGGAAAAACCAGACGACCCAGACGAGGCCGGCACGGCGCTGGCAAGGGCGCCGCTGATGCCCGCCACCGAAGACGATACTGCGTTCCCGAAATTGCTTCCCGACCAGCCGCCACCCGAGCTCCAACCCGGCTGGTAGGCGCTCATCGGATCTGCTTGTCCGGGATGAGCGCGTCGCAGCGCCGCGGCAAAGGCATCAGACCAGGGCTTTTCCACGTCGAGGGCGACCGCATAGGGCAGCAACGCCTCGAAGCGATCCGACGTGATTTCTGGCGCACCCATGTTGAGGCGGCCGGATTCCGCGGTCTCGAGATACAGCCGGAAACCCTTGAGCTGGTCCATGATCGGGCGGCCGAGCGCTGTCGGCGCGCGCATCAGGTAAAAGAACAAGCCATTGATCGTCGTAAACGCGGTCACCAGCGCGAAGGCGAACGGATAGTTCTCGATGTACGACCACAACACCGGTAGCGCGTCCTTGAGGTTATTCGGCGACACCACCTGCAAGATCGACGTCGATATGGAAATGAACACTGCAAAAAACGCCAACGACATGATGCCGCGCACCAAGGTGGCGAACTTGGCGTCGGTTAAAAAGATTTGCAGAATCTGCACGCCAAATACGCCGGCGACAAAGCCAGCAATGCCAAGCCCGAACAGGATCGAAATGTCCTGGTCTTGCAGGCCACCGAACGCAATGACGCCAATGACGACCGCGACCGTCAT
>WNFN01175940.1_pt2 | contig 10741 bp, 11 predicted proteins | sample 5400161 | NCBI WGS metagenome assembly WNFN01 (sample SAMN13153353, study PRJNA577476) | soil metagenome | isolation source: 80 cm saprolite on Douglas fir-dominated hillslope | place: USA:California | collected 2013-09-17
ATTGGCGAGTTCGCTGAATGAGGGGGAAATGGAAGCACGTCACGAATGAGGCCACTTTTCGTATTCACGAGCAGTTCGTACTCGCTGCCGCAAATCTGCCAAGAAACCAGGAACAATCGATCAGAAACCTCTGTTCCACCCAAGCCCTTAAGACCCAAATCTCTGTGCCGCTCTTCGAGCACAACCACTCGTTCGTTTGAGTCGCGTTTCCCAACCAGAGACTTGGGGATATCGGCTCCGCATTTGATCCTTTCAAATTCATCCAGCGCCCACGCTTTTCCGCAGACGATGACCAAAAGAAACAGGATCACTCGAATCTTGAACATTCTAGGATTCTCGCGCAAAGCACCTGGCGACATTGAGCTGGAGTCTCCTTTTTGACCTCGAAGACGGCATCATTGTAACTTATTCCTGGTAACGGCAGCAGGAGTTGGATTCATCTTCGGTTATGGTGCACTCGTTCCAGGGCAGGCTCGCCCCCTGCGTGCATATTTCTTGTGCAGATTGGCTGTGTTGGGAACGGCGCGCGGGTAGGGCCGGGCGCTGGGATAGGGATCGCCTTTCCTGGTCAGAGTCTCTTATTTCGCGCCGGCTCCACGCACAATTCTTTGAAATACCGGCTCCGACGCCAGCGGCTGCAATTCCGGATCCTGGGCCAGGGCTTCAGGATGCTTCAGCCCGCGCTTTGAAGCCTCTTCCAGCGCTTTCAGTGCGGCTTTCTTGTTGCCAGCGCGCACGCGGGTTTCGGCCAGCGTCACCAGCGGCCAAACCTGATCGGGAGCAGCGTCTGCCATCAATTCGAAATAGGCCGCGGCAGAGGACAACCGATTGTTGCGAAACTCTTCCTGGCCGGCTTCCATCCCCTGGATGAATAGTTGGGTGAATGCGCGCGAGCAGACTGCATTGTCACTGCTGTTGGAATGCGCCCGGCGTCGCAGATCGGCGAGTGTCGAAACGATGCTGTGTCCGAGCGAGACCTGTGTCTGCTGGTCAGCAGAGCCGAGTTGTGCCAGCTCAGTGGCGGCGGTCGCCACCAGCGACTGCTGCAAATCAATGTCGCGCTGTTCGCGCTGGAGCGCGCTCTTCCATGCCTTTGACGCTTTCAACGCAGTCATCTTGCTTTCAAATTCGTTTGCGTCTTCGAGTCCTTTAAAATCCACCGCCAGCGAGCGCAGCGCGTAATACTGGGTCAGCGTGTCAGCGCTTTGTTCTGCTCGAGCTGCCTCCGCCTGAGTAGCGGCGAACAATTTCTTAATGAACGTTGGGTCCGCTTTCTCCGCGCCGCTCTGCATGGCCTTCAGCTCCAGCCAGGCAATGGCATCTTCCACGATCTCCGGCGGCGCCCACTGATGCGGGCCGGGATAGACTTTGACCTTGAACGGCACACCTTGTTCGTCTTTCTTTTTGCGCAGGCGGGCAAGGTCGGGATAGTTAAAATCAACGTCGCCAACCGCGGCGTAGTAAACGAAGTGATCGTTAGCGGGTTGTTTGGTGCTGAACCCCACAGGATATCCCGCGCCATGGGCAATCACGCCGGCCACGGAACAGGTCGAGCAGTACATAGCAAACGACGTGGCTACACGCGCGCCGCCGGAAAGGCCGGTAGTGTACACGCGGTCCTTGTCGATAGCGAAACGGCGATGCGTGTCATTCCACATGGCTTGCGCAGCTTCCAGTTGCGGCGCCACAGGCCCGTTCTTGGAGTTGTTGGAGCCGGCAACGATGTAACCATACTTCTCCGCTACGGCCTGATAAAGCTCAACCGCCGTTTTTCCACGGGCAAAAGGATCGAAGGCGTAGAGTACCGGCCAGCGGCGGTCAGGCGAGTAGTTCGAAGGAAGGTAAAGCGCGTAACTCTGGGTCGGGTCGTCGAGACACGCGACCCGGCTGACGACGGTTCCCCGCGCCACTTGCACATCAAACGCGGAAAGAGACTTTTCCTTTTCCTGAGAAAATGCGCCCGCGGCAACAAGAAAAATGATGCTAAGCTGTATGATCCAACGCCGATATGGCTTCACTTAATAGAGAGTAGGTCAAGCGCAGAACAAAAGGCAATGTACTGCCAGCGTACAGGCAATCGGAACCGGGACCAAGCCTAGTTCAGGTAAGGGACGGCAGCGGCAAACTGGCCGTCTCGTTTCGACATAATCGAGTCACGCGTCCGCAAGCAGGCAGACACGCCGAGAGTGGGGTTGCAGAATCTCTCCCGTGCTGTTCTCACCCGTCAAACGCGCGATGGGATAGGAATATCTGGTAGTGGGTAATTGCGTGTTGAGCCCGGTACCGAGTATCTCAAAAAACTCTAGGCAGAGACTTTCGCGGCCGCTTTGCTTCCAGAGAGATATTGTGTCTCCACAAATTCAAGCAGATCATGAGGGAATGAATCACTGGCATAGTAGGCCGCAAAGTCATTTCTTGTAAGGCCAGTCGTACTGTTTCGCCGCCAGGCGCGCCATTCCTCGAATACAACCAGCATGTCGGCGCCTGCGAGTCGCAATTCACGCAGAAGCGGCCGAGCTATCTTGATCCCGTTGAGCAGAAAATCGCGCAGCTCTTTCAGTAATTCCTGGTCGAGGAACGGTGTTGGAACAGAATAGAAGTTGGGGAAGATGTCTGGATGCTCCGCGATCATCTTCTTTTCTTCGGGCCCCTGGTCCCAGCCGCGATAGGCCATGTCCGAATCCGCATCCTCAAGAAACAGGTTCTCTTTATGTTGCTGGTGGATGGGCGTTCCCGCCAGCGGCGCTAAGATAACCAGTTGCGGATCGGCATGCTCGCACCGAAGTGAGTCAGTGAAGAAACCAATCGTGGAGCGAAGATCATCCTGGGTTTCTTCCGGGAAGCCAACAATCAGTGACACGGCGGTCTTGATCTTGTACTTAGTACACGAGCGGACGCGCGCTGCAGAGTCCGCGAGGTCCAGGCCCTTGTCAATGATCTTCTGCATGCGTGCCGAGCCAGTTTCAATGCCGAAGAAAACACCGCGACAGCCGGCACTCGCCATTAACTCGATCAGTTCTTCGTCAACGCAGTCGGTACGCGCACTACAGCCCCAATAAAACTTGTCGGAAGACTCGAGCAACGCTTCACAGAAAGCAGCCACGCGCTTGCGGTCCACCGTGAACATGTCATGCACCAGTTCAAAAGTGTCGATTCCGTAGGTGGCTTTCACTCTGCGCATTTCCTCGAGCATCCGCGATGGGCTCTTAAGCCGAAAGCGCCGGCGAAAGAAATCATTCGTGGAGCAAAACGTGCACGCAAAAGGACAGCCGCGTCCCAGTTCCAGCGGCATAAAGCGGCACATTTCCATGTCCGGCAACAGATGAAAGGCGGGAAACGGCAGAGTATCGAGATCGGTGATGCCCCCGCCATCGGGATTGCGCACAATCTTCCCGTCACGGCGGAAAGTTATGCCGGGAACGTCGTCGAGTCGATGTCCCTGAGTCAGAGCTTCCAGAAGCTGCGGAAGCGTTTGCTCAGCCTCGCCACGCACCACGAGATCAATCGGTGCATACGCCTCCAACGTCGTGACATCCACCGCGGAAGCTTGCGGTCCGCCGAAGGCAACAACGGAAGCCGGCTGCTGGCGTTTTACTTCGCACGCAACGCGCAGTGTGACTGGATAGCTGCTGCAAACGCTGCCGAAGCCAACGAAATCAAATTGGCGTTCGCGAAAATAAGACGCAGCGAAGCGGCTGAAATCGTTTTCGTTCCTCGCATTTTTGCGTTGGAAATCGTAATAGAGGCGGTTTAGATCTACCACTTCCGGTCGCAACCCCTGCTCTTCCAGAACGGCAGCCAGGCTGAGCACACCGAGCGGAGCATGCTCCGCGATGGTGCGAAGCGCCTCGGCTTCGCCCATTGTGCGGTCGTCGAATTCATGCGCTGTAGGAGCGCCGACCAGACACACTTTCATGGCACACGATTACCTGACAAGACTCCACGGCAGAGTAACCTGCCGCCTTTGGTCTATTATTCGGGTTGTTCGTGCCGCGCGGCAGCGGCGCGGGGCGTTTCATCAGAGTCTTCGCCCATGGTTCGGAGCAGACGAACTTCAAACGCCGCTCTCAAAGCTTCAATCTGTACATCGGTCAGGATCAGTCCTGGCACGTTTTGAACAGCTAGTGGAATGTCAGTCGATATCTGCCGGGCAAGGGCGACTGCCCAAGCTTTTTCCGTTGCGTAAGGCATAAACAGGCTCCTCCTCTTTGCAGGCGCCGCGCCCCGGCTTTTCGTTTCTCACGCTTCTGGGCGCATGCGGTTGAAAATCTGTACGACGGGTCGTGCTGCTCAGCTTCCCCCGCTCGCGATCCGGTCAGCAACTGTGGTGGGCGTTTCGTCCGAGTCTTCGCCCATGCTTTCTACCAAGCGGTTCTCAAAAGCGATTCGCAGTTGGTTGATCTGCCGGCTGGTCAGCCCCAAGTCCGGAAGTGACCGTGCGGCTGCCGGCAATTCTGATGCAAGCGAGCGCGCAAACGCTACTCCCCATGCTTTCTCTCGTGCCATGATGGTACCTCCATGAGTGATGTTCTCAAGTGCCAGGTGGACCCTTTGGACGTGCAAACGGAGATAATATATGCCTGAGCTGTCTCTACTAAGGTGCCTTATCCTACCAGATTGGTTTTCAGGGCAGGTAAAAATTTTCGCGAAAAATAGCAGTAAAGCGGCAACCGTAAGTCATTGGTTTTGCAGGGGATAGACGTGGCCTCCTTATTTCGACGGACTGATTTTTAATTTCGGCAGTTTTTTGCTCATGCTTCGCGCGCCCCACGTGTAATCAATTTGTGCACGAATGTGCCCGGGTGCAAGGCCGCAAGGATGCGACTTTTGGGGCTCTCTGTCTCCAATCCCGTCAAAACGCGTGCTTCGCCAACAGCGTAGGATGACATTAGATACTCAAGATGTGATGGGAGATGAAATGCCGAAAAACAACGCAAGGCAGAACAGGCGTAACCGGAAGCAAACCAAGATGCGGGTAACAAACCGGGCCCTGAGGGAGAGCCTGAAGGGGCCCCTCAAGACCAAACTGAAACCGAAATAGCTCCGCAGCAATCACTTCGGCGAAATAACATGCCGGGGCAGCTTCAAACCATTTTCTTTGCAGCTTTTTTAGCACCAGCATCTACAATCTTGTGTTGATCCAGTCGACGGGGGCGGAGGCACACCTGTGAAAACAAAATGGATTCTGGTGTTGGCGGGACTTGTGCTCTTCACCGTGAGTTTCTTTCTCACCGCGGTCAAAGAGGCTTCTGCCTCTCCCAGTGCATCCGGGTTCCCGGGTTACTTGTGTGCGTATACCGCGCTGCTGTCACCCTGGGGCAGTGACGGTCTGAGAATGCTTCGCCAAGGGCCGCTGGAGTACTTCGCGATCCTTTTCAGCGGATGGATCAATCCCGTCTTTCTCATCACCCTGGTCTTGTTGCTGGTGAAGCCCAATGGACGGCTCGGCGCGATCCTAAGAATTGTGACGGTGCTGATGTTTGCCGCCTGTTGGATTGTCTTCTATAACGAACACCTCCGTCCTCGAATCGGCTACTTCGTCTGGACGGGGGCCATGCTGTTGGCGCTTTTCGCCGGCAAGCTGGCAAAGTTTGAGAATGCGGCGGCGCCAAGCCGCTGACGCTTTGCAATCATTTCGAGCGGTTGACGTACCAATCGCGATTGATCTGGGCGTAGTGTTTCCATTCGTCCGGCAGGTCTTCCTCGGCATAGATCGCTCCCACAGGGCAAACAGGAACGCAAGCGGCACAGCAGATGCAATCAGCATTGATGTAGAGTTGCGGCGCAGTCTCAGCGCCGGGATCGTCCTTTCTGGGATGGATGGCGTCCACAGGGCAAGAATCAACACACGCCATATCCTTGGTACCGATGCACGGTTCAGCGATAACGTAAGCCATGAGTCCTCCAGGGTGATTTCCCGTCAGTTGTAAGCATAGGAATCTTTCCTGGATGTAGCGATGACTTTTGTCACGCGGATAGAAGAACTTCAGTCGGTCTCCTTCGCCAGCACGCCGGGATCGGGCACCGCCACTTTTCGTCGCGACATCTGGATCAGGCCTTCGTTATGTAAGCGGCCGAGATTACGAGAGACCAGTTCGCGGACCGTGCCCAAACGGGCCGCAAGCTGTTCGTTGTTCTCTATCAGCTCAAACTCAATTCCCTTCGGAGTACGGCGCCCTTCTTCACGAGCCAGCTTGGTCAGATAGCCCACCAGCCGGCCGCGAACCGTGGAAAACGAAAGATCTTCCACCAGGCTGCTCATGTGGCGCAGCCGATGACCAAGTACCTTGATAACTTTCAAGGCCACGGCGGGGTGTCGCAGACAAATCTTGCGGAAGTGTTCCGCCTCCAGGCGCAATAGAGTGGTGTCCATGGTGGCCTTCGCTGTTGCCGGATAAGGGTTACCATCAAAAACTGAGATTTCAGAAAGCGCGTTGCCTGCGCGCTCCACGCTCAAAAGCTGCTGACGGCCGTTGGCAGCGGTTTTCAGAAGCTTCACGCTGCCTTCTTTTACGATCAGCAGTTCCTGGCACGGATCTACTTCGGAAAAAATGCTTACGCCTGCGTCGAAGCGATGAACCGTAACCCGCTGGGCAATCAGGGCCAGCTCGCTTTCCGTCAGGTCTGTAAACAACGGCAGCCGGTGTAACGCTGCAACAAGATTGGATTGCGTCGTTTCCATGAAAGCAACTCGTGTGGCAATACTAGAAGAGCACAGATCAAAGCACAAAATAAGCTTCCCGCCGGGATGCCATTTAGAATCCCTGCATGCGTTTAGCCAACAAAGTTGCCATCGTCACCGGCGGCGGGAGCGGGATTGGACGCGCCATCGCCATCGCTTTTGCCCGCGAGGGCACGAAAGTCGTTATTTGCGGACGCGATCGCAAAAAGCTTGATGCCACAGCCGCAGAGATCGGCGACGCCTGCCTGCCCATAGCCGCTGACGTGAGCAGTACCAAGCAGGTGGAACTGCTGGTGCGAATGACGGTGGAACGCTTTAGCAGCATCAACATTCTGGTGAACAACGCCGGCGTGCTGCTCGCCGGGACCGCTGAGTCGCTCAGCGAAGCAGACTGGGACCAGACTTTCAACGTCAATGTTCGCGGACTGTGGCTGCTCGCGCGGGCGGCGCTGCCCCACCTGCGCACGGCCGGCGGCGGATCGGTCATCAACATCGGCTCGGTGCTGAGCCTAAAGGGAGCGCGCAACCGCGTGGCTTATTCGGCTTCCAAGGGCGCGGTGCTGGCCATGACCCGCGCCATGGCGCTGGACCACGCCGCGGAAAAAATCCGCGTCAACTGCATCTGTCCGGGAATTGTCGAGACTGAACTGGTTGCCGCTTTCCACATGGACGAGACCACCCGAAAACAGCGCCTGGCCTTGCATCCCATGGGACACTTTGGCCAGCCCGAGGACGTGGCCAGCCTGGCCGTCTTCCTGGCCGGCGACGAATCTTCCTGGATCACCGGCGCGGCATTCCCGGTGGATGGCGGTTATATGGCGCAATAGTCTTTTCTAAAATCCCGAGCGCCAACGAGAGTCCCCATCGTCACCGTGAATCTTTGGAATCGCCAAACTGTTTCGTCGTTGTTGTCCCCAGCGCCTGGCTCTAAAATGGTCAAGACAACCTAGAAGCCTCTGCAAGGTTTCCCGGAACACATGCAAATGCGCACTATCTTCATGGTTGTGGTTTTGTTCGGGCTTCAGCCCCATTCCATTGTTGCTACCGATTCCGCATGGCAGCATCTTGCTCCCGGGATGGACCTTAAAGTCCTTGCGGCCACTACGCCCAGCTCCGTGGGCGATTCAAAAATCACCGTGTTGCGCATCGACCCTAAACTCTGGGAGCTTGAATTCTTCGGGATCAGCCAGACCGGTGAATCCCAGGGAAACACCGCTCGTGCCTGGTGCGAGAAGCACAAGCTGGCAGCCGCCATCAATGCGGGAATGTTTGCCAAGGACGGCAAAACCCACACCGGGTATCTCGCCTCGGGCGAGCACCTGAACAGTGACCGAATCACCAGCTACCAGTCGGTTGCGGCTTTCCACCCGCGCGATCCCGCGCTTCCGCGTTTTCACATCTTTGACCTGGATGCGCAGAGCGTCACTCTCCAGCGCATCCTCAAGGACTACGCCTCAGTGGCGCAGAACTTAAGGCTGGTCAAACGTCCGGGATCCAATCAGTGGGGCCCGCAGGGCAGGAAGTGGAGCGAGACGGCCTTGGGTGAAGATAGTGCGGGCCGTATTCTGTTTATTTTTTCGCGCACGCCGCTCTCGATGCATGATTTCAACCGCGAGCTGCTGGCGGCTGACATCGGACTGGTGGCGGCCCAGCATCTGGAAGGCGGTCCGGAAGCGCAGCTCTACCTCCATGTCGGGAAGGTAGAACTGGAGCTGTTCGGAAGCTACGAAACGTTTTTCCGGGAGGATGATCAAAACGCCGTGCCCTGGCCAGTGCCAAACGTTTTTGGCATACGACCGCGATCTTCTAAATAGAGCCTTTGCCGCTGCTGGCATGCCCCACGCAAGAAGCATCCATTCACGAGATAAGTATTAAGGACACGACTTGGCCGGCGTTCCCGATCCTTACAGAAAAGCTATCAGCGATTTTCGCCATCATCGTCTCATTTGCCGCATTCGCGTAACCCCAGTCCCGAAGGGACGCAACAACCTGTAGCCCGGCACGGAAGTGCCGGGTTAGGTAGAGAACAGAAACCTTTGGCCGCAGCGGACGATCCGCAGCAGCCGGGTTGGTCACCGTGGCGAAGGCGGTGCAGCATTCTCCTCGGGCAGCGGCGCAATGGGTGGCAGTTCTTTTTCGATCGGCTTGCGCGGGAATTTATCTTCGCGCATGGCCGCCATGTAAACGAACGAGGCCACAATCACTGCCATTTGCTTCAGGTCTTCCGGCTGCAGGCGGTCATAGACGTCCATGTTGGAGTGGTGGGTGCGCGTCTCGTACTCCACCGGGTCCTGTATGAACTGGAAGCCGGGGATGCCCACGGCGTCGAACGACAGATGGTCGGTGCCGCCGGTGTTGCGCATGGAGAGCGTATCCATGCCCAGGTCGTGGAAGGGCTTCATCCAGGCTTCAAAAATCGGCTGGACCATGGCGTTCTCCTGCATATAGATGCCGCGGATCTTGCCGGTGCCGTTATCCACGTTGAAGTAAACCGAGACTTTGCCCTGTTCCGGCTTGATGGTCATGGGGCCGCTGTCGCGGCGTGTAACGGTGGGGTCGCCTTTGCGCTCCGGATCGGTGGATTCAGGGCGCGAACCGAAGTGATGGGCCACATACCATTGCGAGCCGAGAAGACCCTCTTCTTCGCCGCTCCACAGGCCGATGCGGATAGTGCGCCGCGGCTTGACGTCCAGCGCTTTCAGAATACGGACAGCTTCCATCATCACCACCGTGCCCGCGCCGTTGTCGGTGGCGCCAGTGCCGGCGTGCCAGGAATCAAGGTGCGCGCCCAGCATGACCACTTCGTCTTTCTTGTCGCCGCCGGGGATTTCCGCGATGGTGTCGTTTTGGGTCATGGCGTCAGAGAAAGTATTCTTGACGTTCAGCTCCAGCTCCACGTCTTTCTTGTCGGCCAGCAGGCGGGCAATGCGCGTCCACTGCTCGGTCGCCAGGGTGAGCTGCGGAGTGCCCACGGTCTGGCCAACTTTGTACGATCCTCCCGACTGCACGAAGACCGTGCCGCCGTTGATGGCGCCGCGGCTGTGGTCGATCAAGGCCAGCGGTTTCTCATCGTCAAAGAACTTGTTGATCTGGCGCTGCGCGCGGCCGCGCTGCTGGAACTCGCGCAGCAGGGCCAGGTTGCGTTCGCCGGGAATCTGGTAGTGCTCGATATCGGCCAGCGACTTATCGGTGTAGCGCTCGGAGAGCGGCTCCACCGAAGGCTTAACTTCCGGGTCGTCGCCCATGAGGACGATTGTTCCCGCCAGCTTGCCCTTGTAGCGGGCCCAGTCCTGAGGCGTGCGGACGTTCACGCGCACCACCTTGCCGCGGACGGTCCCATCCGTCCCCGGCGTCCAGGCCTTGGCATAGATGATCAGAGGAACCACGTCAGGAGTGACCATGCGCGCGTTCACGTATTCGTTGGCCCATCCGCGACCGAACGGGCTCCAGGGCTCCAGGTGGGAATTCGCCAGGCCGAACTCGGTGAGCTTATCGCGCGTCCATTCGTTGGCGCGCATCATATTGGGCGAACCGGTGAGGCGCTGGCCAATCCCATCCATGAGCCCGCTGGCAATTTCCATGACTTTGGAGTTGCGGAAGCCCTCGTAGCGGATCTTGGTAATCATCTCCAGGTCCGCTTTTTCCTGGGCGAACGAGGTGCCAAGGGCAAAAGCGCAAAACGCGAGCACAAAAATGGCAGTAAACCAGCGCGACGTTTTCATTGCTGCTCCTTTAGTTTCATGGGGCTTAGTTTCACGGGGCAATGAAGTCTAAATGCAAGACTGGGAGGGGTCAACAGTGATGGTTGTAAAGAATTGTGGAGAGGTTCCGTGCGTTGTGGTACCCAACAGAGTCTATTTATGCGCTGTCGCGGCACGCACAGAGCGCACCAGGCTCACGGTGAAGCCTGTGACCATCGCCAGCATGCCCACCGGCGCGGCGGCTTTATACGCCAGCGTCATGTCGGGACGGGCGTGGCCCACGGCGCCGGCAATGAGCAGCACAAAACACAGGAACGCGACGGAGAGAAAGAAACAGATTACGCCGGAAACAAGACCG
>WNFN01048809.1_pt1 | contig 10737 bp, 11 predicted proteins | sample 5400161 | NCBI WGS metagenome assembly WNFN01 (sample SAMN13153353, study PRJNA577476) | soil metagenome | isolation source: 80 cm saprolite on Douglas fir-dominated hillslope | place: USA:California | collected 2013-09-17
GTCCGGCCAGTCGCTTTATCAATTCGAGAAGACGCATCTGCTCGATCCGCTCGGCATGACCACCACGAAATTCTTCCTGACCGATCCCGCCGAGCGGGCGCGCTACGCCCAGCCGCTGGCCAAAGACCGCCACGTCGAGCGAAACTCGCTTGACGTCACCCGGTGGGAATCCGGCGGCGGCGGCATGGTCTCGACGATTTCTGATTTCGCGCGCTACGCGCAGATGCTGTTGAATGGCGGGACGCTGGACGGAAAAACTTATCTTAGCCCGGCTACGTTCGCCGCGATGACATCGGATCATATCGGGCCGGGGTCGGGGGTCGCGCGCAATTATTTCTATTACCCCGGCGACGGTTTCGGATTTGGCTATGGCTTCGGCATCCGCACCGATCCCGGCAATGCGGTGCCGCCGCCGCCGGGCTCGCTCGGCGAAATCAAATGGGACGGTGCCACCGGGGTCTATATCGTGGTCGACCGTGCCCAGGACATGTTTTTCGTTGTGATGGAAAACTCGCCATCCGGGCGCATGCACGTTCAGGTAACACTGAAGAAGATCATCTACGACGCGTTTGAGAAGTGATGCTGCAAAAACCCGATAGCAGCGGGCAGACTGTGATGGCGACGGAACGCATCGTTGCGCTGGACCGTGCGCGCACCTTTATCACGTTGTTGGTGGTGCTGCACCACTCTGTCGTCAATTACACCTATTTCGGCAATGGATGACAGTTTCTTCATGGCCTGCATGTTTTTCATTTCTGGATTGTTCGTTTGTGACAGCCTGGCGCGCAGGGGACCCGGAAACTTCCTGGCCAACCGCGCCTGGCGATTGGGCGTGCCGTTTTCGATCTCGATCTTCGTAGTGATGCCGATCGCCTATTATGCGAGCTTTCTGCGCTATCATCTGTCAGGAACGACTGATTTCAATTTCTTCCATTTCTGGTGGCACACATTGACGATCGGTCCCTGGCCGTCGGGGTCGGCGTGGTTCTTGTGGGTGTTGCTGGCGCTCGGCGCGATCGCCGCGCTGCTGTGGGCGGCGGCGCCCCGGGCGATCGAAGCGCTTGGGCAACTCATTTATGCCCCGCGTGACCGGCCGATGACCGCCTTCGTCGCGTTCCTGATCTTCTCGATCATCGTCTATCTGCCGATGCACCTGATCTTTGGCGATTCATCCTGGCTGGAGCCGGGTCACTATCCGTTTCCGATTCAGACCAGCCGTATCCTGCTCTATGCCGGATATTTTTTTACCGGCGTCGGTGTGGATGCGGTCAGCTTGAGAACCGGGATGCTTGCGGAGAATGGGGCGCTAGTAAAGCGCTGGACGGTGTGGCTCGCCTTTGCGTTCGCCTTCTATGGCGCAATCCTGCTTCTGGTCTATGCGCACCACAATTGGCTGGCGGATTTTAATTCACCGCCGCTTTGGTGGCACACGGCTTATGGTCTCGCCTTCGCGATGTTCAGTGCGGCGATGATGTTCACGGTCCCTGCGGTTTTTCTGCGTTTTGCGCGATCTTCGGTTTGGCTGCTGGACGCGATGCGGCCGTCGGCATATGGCATCTATCTCCTGCACTTCATTTTCCTCATCTGGCTGCAATACATCGTTTACGATCCAGCCTTCCCGGGGTTGGTCAAATTCGCGATCGTGTTCACCGGCACGTTTTCGATGAGCTGGGCGCTCACCGTGCTGTTGCGAAAAATTCCGGTCGTAGCGCGGACGATCTAGTATGATCTGAAACGGGCCTTTGAGGGGCCTTGCACGGAACGGATGAGATGCTGCGGAAGCCGGACGAAAGCGATCAGGCTATGATGGCGCCCGCACGCATCGTGCCGCTCGACCGCGCGCGGACGTTCGTCATCCTGCTGGTGCTGCTGCACCACTCCGTCATCAACTACACCTGGTTCGGCCACGGCGATCCGATGCGCTGGCTCGGCTTTGATCTGGTCGTGCTGTTCAATGACAGCTTCTTCATGGCCTTCATGTTTTTCATCTCGGGACTGTTTGTCCGCGATAGCCTGGTGCGAAAGGGATCGGCGATCTTCCTGCGCGACCGCGCCTGGCGGCTCGGCGTGCCGTTCCTGATATCGGTCTTCGTACTGATGCCGATTGCATACTATCCGACATTCCTGCGCTACCACTTGCCGGGAACGACGGATTTCAACTTCCTGCATTTCTGGTGGCACACGATCACGGTCGGGCCATGGCCGTCAGGTCCGGCCTGGTTCCTCTGGGTGCTGCTGGTGCTCGACATGATGGCCGCCGCGGTGTGGGCGATGGCGCCGGGAATCACCGACGCATTGGGCAGACTGATTTACGCCGCGCGCAACCGGCCGATGTTGGCCTTCGTGGTATTCCTGATTGTCTCGATAGCGGCCTATCTGCCGATGCACCTGGCGTTCGGCGACATAAGCTGGCTGGAGCCGGGCCGGTTTCCGCTTCCGATCCAGACCAGCCGTATCCTGCTTTATCCCGCGTACTTGTTGGCCGGTCTGGCTCGCCTTTGCGCTTGTGTTCTATATCGCGATCCTCGTCGTGGTCTACGCCCACCACAACTGGGTGGCGGATTTCGATAAGCCGCCGCTATTGTGGAAGGTGGGTTACGGCCTCGCGTTTGCGGCGTACAGCGCCGCAATGGCGTTCACGGTATCGGCCTTTTTCTTGCGCTTCACCGGACCTGGTTTGGGCCTGCTCGAGGCGATGCAACCCTCGGCCTATGGCATCTACCTCTTGCACTACATCTTCATCATCTGGCTGCAATACGCCGTCTATGATTATTCGTTTCCGGCGGTCGTCAAGTTTGCGATCGTGTTCGCCGGGACGCTTTCGCTGAGCTGGGGGCTCACTTTGATGTTGCGAAGAATTCCAGCGGTGGCGCGGATGATCTGAACCGCCGACGAGTGGCAAGCCCGATCGAGAGCTTGCTGGTCGCGGAATCGGGAGCGCCGACTATTTTGGAGGACGAAGCTCGCCGGCAAGCCAGGCCGTAATCGATGGCAGCTGCAGTGGATCAATCCGATCGCACTCCAGGCACCGAAGCGCGGGCGGCGCTTTACCGCCAGCCGGCATCACCAGCACCATCAAGCCGCCGCAGCGCTCGCATCGCCCAGATGCACTAAACTGACCCATGCTGCAGTTTGGCGCCGGGCCGGTCGTGACGTCCAATCCATTTTGCGTGAACGGTGAGCATTTCCTTTCCCGCAATCGTGAAAGGCTTGGCGATACGCGCGGACAAGGGCGGTGAGGCATCATCTATGCGCGGGACAGCGAGGCCAGCACTTCCTCGCAGGTCTGCACGTCACCGAAGATCGAATAAAAGTTGGCAAGCGTCGCATTGTGCTCGGCATCCGTCCACGTCGCCAGAACGTCGGGTACCATGATGACCTTGAAATTGAGCATCATGGCGTCTCGCGCAGAAACGTCGCAACAAACATTGGTCGCCGTGCCACCAATGAGCACCGTGTCAATTCCACGACTGCGAAGATAAGCCGCGATATCGGACGAGCCTTGTATGAAGGCACTGAAGCGCGTTTTCACTGTTTGCGTATCCTCCGATTTCACGTCTAGCTCGCCCCAGAGCTCGTGTCCCTCATGCTCGACATCCAATGTAGCATAGCGCCGTTCACAAAATTCCGGGCTCATCAGCCATTCATGGTACACAGACCAATTCTCGCGCGTATCGTTGGACGCGTTTTTAACCCAAATCACATGCGCGCCCCGGTCGCGTAAATCAGCTGCGAACTTGTTGATAGCAGGGACGATGCCACGTGCCAGTGGCACGTCGCCCAAGTAGCCCGATTTCAGGTAGTAGTTTTGCATATCGACGACGACGAAGGCCGTCTTGGATGCCTCCAGCTTGTCGAAGGGATGTGTGCGTCCGACCCGCGCCACAACGCGTGCTATTATTTCCTCGGGCATGGAAAATTTGTGCATTGGCTTCTCCTGGATTGCCCAGAGCGGCATCAACTACCACCTCAGCCTACTCCAAGGCGGAACTTCCCGGAAACGCTTTGCAGGGTGATCCGGATACGGATCAGAATTGAATGCGAGCCGGGCTGTCCCTAGCGCGCAAACCGAGCAGCATCGCATTGCAGCAACGGCAAATTCGTCGGGGGCAGGCAACAATTCGATCCGTGGATCGTTCCAGTAGCGGAAAGCCGGCTCACCATGTCGGCTCGAAGCCGGAGTCCGCCCATGTGGATGCTGTTGCTACTGCCTTTCGTCGGCCTGTTGTGGGTGCCGTTCTATAATTCTCTGGAGCCGGCACTGTTCGGGTTTCCGTTCTTCTACTGGTATCAGCTGGCATGGGTGCCGATCACTTCGCTGCTGATCTGGCTGGTCTATCGCAGCCGCGCCCCCGAAGAAGTCCCATAAGTCCTGAAAGGCAAATTCCAGGGAAGGCTGTGTCATAGTCGATCGGATCGACTGGGTTGCTCTCGCGATCTTTATCTTCTTCTTTGCCCTTGTCACCGTGATGGGATTCTTCGCGGCGCGCTGGAAATCCGGCCCGATCAACGCCCATCTTGACCAATGGGGGCTCGGGGGACGGCAGTTCGGGACCTGGATCACCTGGTTCCTGGTCGGCGGCGATTTCTATACCGCCTATACCGTGATCGCGGTGCCGGCGCTGGTCTATGCGGTCGGCGCCTACGGCTTCTTCGCGCTGCCCTACACCATCATCGTCTATCCCTTTGTGTTCGCGGTGATGCCGGTGTTGTGGAAAACGGCGCATGCCAATGGCTATGTCACCGCAGCCGACGTGGTCCATGGCATCTACAATTCGCGCGGGCTCGAACTTGCGGTTGCGATCACCGGCATGGTTGCGACCATGCCCTATATCGCCCTGCAACTGGTCGGGATGGGCGTGGTGATCAAGGCGATGGGGCTATCAGGCGAATTGCCGATCATCGCCGCCTTCATCATCCTGGCGTTGTACACCTATAGTTCCGGTCTGCGCGCGCCGGCGCTGATCGCCTTCGTCAAGGACACCATGATTTACATCGTGGTGCTGGTGGCCGTGGTCGTGGTCCCTGCGAAGCTTGGCGGCTATGCCGCGGTGTTCTCTGCCGCCAACGATGCGTTCACCGCAAAGGGCGGCGACACCGGTCTGATCCTGAAGCCATCGCAAATGCTGGCCTACGCGACGCTCGCGCTGGGTTCGGCGCTCGCCGCGTTCATGTATCCGCACACCCTGACGGGAATTTTCGCATCGAAGTCAGCCGATACCATCCGCAAGAACGCGATTCTCTTGCCGGCCTACACGCTGCTGCTGGGCCTGATCGCGCTGCTCGGCTACATGGCCTATGCCGCCAATATCAAAGTGTCCTCGCCCAACGACGTCGTGCCCGTTCTGTTCAAGGTGCTATTCCCATCATGGTTTGCCGGTTTTGCGTTTTCGGCGATCGCGATCGGCGCGCTGGTGCCGGCCGCGGTGATGAGCATCGGGGCGGCCAACCTGTTTACCCGCAATGTTTGGAAATCCTATGTCGATCCCGGCATCAGCCATGCCGGCGAGGCGGCCGTGGCCAAGATTGCGTCGCTGATCGTCAAGATAGGCGCGCTCGCATTCACGCTGTTTCTGCCGACGCAATATGCGCTCGATCTGCAATTGCTCGGGGGGTTATGGATCCTGCAGACGTTTCCCGCGCTGGTGTTCGGACTGTTCACGCGCTGGTTCCGCGCCGAAGGCCTGCTGCTGGGCTGGGTGGTGGGAATCCTTTGGGGGTCATGGACGGCGTGGAGCAATGGGCTGAAGCCGCTCGCGAGCATCGATCTCGGCGGAGGCAGCTACACGTTCTATGTCGGGCTTGGCGCGCTGATCCTCAATGTCGCCGTCGCGGCAATAGCGACCGTCGTGCTCTCGCGGGTCTCGCCCGACCGGCGCAGCGCTACTGCTCCATCTTGATATTGCCGGCCCTGGCGACTTCGGTCCAGCGCGCGATATCGGAAGCCAAAATCTTCGCAAATTCGTCCGACGAGTTGCCGACCGATTCGATGCCGAGCGGTTTTAGGCGCGCGATCACATCCGGCAAGCGGGCAATCCGCATGAATTCGCCCTCCAGCTTCCTGACGATCGCAGGCGGTGTTTCTCTTGGCGCGAAGATGCCGCTCCATAGCACCGCATCGACGTCGGCGCCGGCCTCCTTCATGGTCGGAACGTCCGGAAAATCCTCCATCCGTTTGGGTGCCGCGACTGCGAGCGCGCGCACCAAACCACTTTTGACCTGGCCCGACACCGGGCGCGCCGGTCTTCTGCTTGAACTGCTCGGTCACCAGCTGGAATGCGGCGGACGAACTGGAATAATTCGTCTTGTCCGGATTGGCTTTGGCATAGGCGACAAGGTCGGTGACCGACTTGAACGGCGACGATGCATTGACGACGAGGATCAGCGGAAACGATCCGAGTTCGGAGACGGGGGTGAAATCGCGGATTGAATCGTAAGGCAGCTTGGCATAAACCGCCGGATTGATCGCCATGGCGCCGCTGGCGCCGACCAATAGCGTGTAGCCGTCCGGCGTCGACTTGGCGACATATTCGGTCGCGACGATGGCGCCGCCGCCCGGCTTGTTTTCGATGATGACCGGTTGGCCGAGGCTTTCCTGCAATTTCTGCCCGATGATGCGCGCGATGATGTCGTTGCCGCCGCCGGGCGTGAAGCCGACGATGATGTGGATGGCCCGCGTCGGATATTTTGCCGGGTTCTCCTGGGCAGACGCGGAACTGGTCGCGGTCAAGGCGAGCGCGATCGCTCCGAGATAGATGAGGGCCGAGAATCTCCTGTGACTGGTCTTCATCAGTTGTCCTCATAGCCGCGTGATTTGAACGTGCAACACGGCGGCCTTGCCGTCATCCAGCGCGGCCAGGCAGCGGTCGATGGCCGCAGCGAGATCATCCGGCTGGCTGACGCGTTCGCCATGCGCGCCGAATGCCCGCGCGACGGCGGAGAAATCGCGCTGCTCGCCCTGCCGGCCTGACGTCAGCTGCGACTGAAATTGGTCGGTTTCCGCGGCGGTGCCGTTCGGATAAACGCGCTGTACGGCGGATTTCACCGCCTGCCAGCCACCATTGTCCAGCACCACAGTCAAAATTGGAATCTGGTATTGCTGCGCCACCGCATAGACGCTGTCGGGCGAGGAGAAGTGAAATCCGCCGTCGCCGATGACCTGCACGATCCGGCGATCCGGCCGCGCCAGTTTCAGTCCGAGCGCCATGCCGCCGCTGAATCCAAGCCCGCCGCCGGCGAGGCCGACATAGCTCTGCGGCTTGGTGCGCGTGATGTGCCCCTGCAGCAGCGGCGCGTTGCGGATCGCTTCGTTGATCACGACATCGTCCTGCGACAGCCTTTCATTTAGCGTCGCGAACAAGAACGCCGGGTTGAGCGCGCCCGAGGCGCCCTTGTTGGCGCTTGCGGCGGCGCGGCGTTTTGCCGTTTGCTCGCATCCGCTGCTCCAGCTTGCGATGCGCTCAGTCACGCGCCGGCGATATCCGTCATCGGCGCGCGCCTCCACCGCATCGAGCACCTGCTGCAACACGGTGGCGCAATCGCCCTGGATTCTCATGTCGGTGGGAAATCCCCACATCGGGAAATCCGATTTCAACGGATCGATGTCGATCTGGATCCATTTGATCGCGGCGGCACGTTTGGCGTATTGCGGAATGTACGGCACGTCGGAATCGAGCAGCAGACCGAGATCGGCTGTCTCAAGCAAGGGCAGCGGATCGAAGCCCGCGAAGCACGGCGAATCCTGGGGTATATTGAGGTCGATCGAGTTGAATTCCGCGACCTGGATGCCGCAGGTTCGCGCCAAGCGCTCCAGCAGCGCGACCGCTTGCGGCTTGCGGCCGATATAAGAAGTCAGCGCAATCGGATTTTTCGCCGCCATCAATGCTTGCGCGATGGCGTCGACCCGCGCCGGCTCGATGCCGCCTGCGCGCACACTGCCATAGCGCGCGGCCGGGTATGCCGGCATGCCGGCGTCGTCCCATTGCTCCGCCAGCGTCTCGCGCGGCAGCATCATGTAGACAGGGCCGGGCGGATCGCTTTGCGCAAACGCGCTGGCGCGGGCCAGCGCTTCCTTCACCACGATGCCTGAGGGGAGCGAATATTCCCATTTGACGTAAGGCCTGACGATGCTGGCGATGTCGAACGGGTCCTGCACGAAATGCACATAGCTGTCGCGCGAGCCCGGCAATTCGCCATGCAAGGTATAGGGCGCGCGTCCGGCAAACAGCATCACCGGCAGCCGGTAGCGAAACAGGTTCTGGATTGCCATGCAGGCATTCGCGGTGCCGGCATCGACATGCACGAAAACCGCCTGGCCCCGTCCAGTCGCCAGCGCGTAGCCGCCGGCCATGTGCACGGCCACGACCTCGTTCGGGCACAGGATCACCTCCGGATGTTTGCGCCCTTCCTTGTCCCAGCGCGCCATCTCCTCGATCAGGGAAACATGATCGGTACCCAGATTGGCGAAGATGTAGTCCACCCCGAGATCGACCAGCCCTTCGAGGAAATGGTGCGCGGTAGAGTGGTGGCTCATGCGCGGCTTCCCGGCGCCGTCTCTTTTACAAACCGGTTGCGCAAGGTGCCGATGCCGGTGATTTCGATCTCGACGACGTCGCCGGCTTTGAGATCGGGCGAAGCGCCGTCGGTCCCCATCCAGATCACGTCGCCCGGCCAAAGCGTGAAATATTTGGTCAGCTCGACGATGAACGGTTTGATGCCGAAGATCATCTCGTTGGTGCGGAAGCGATTGCTCTCCTTGCCGTTCACCCGCACGATGGTTTCTAACTTGTCGAGGTCGACATCGGTCTCGATCCAGGGTCCCATCGGCTTGGAACACGCAAGCCATTGCGTCGGTCTCGTTGAGGTGTTTTGCCTTTTTTCCGATGACGACGACCAGCTCGCCCTCGTAGTGAATCTTCTCGGTGGCGGTTGCCGGAATCACGACGTCTTCGTTGTGGGCGATCAGCGCGTTCTGCGCGCGATAGCCGATCTCGGGCCTGTCAGGTACGTTGGGCACCTCGCCGCGCTTGTCGGCCGCTTCCTTGAGATGCTTGAGGTAATTCAGACCGACGCAATAGAAGGTCCGCGGCATCAGCGGCAGCTCGATCGTCACCTCCGCCAAGCAATGAGCGCGCGGCGTGCGCTGCCATTCGCCGAAGGGCTCGCCATTGACCGCGATCACGCGGTCGCCTTCGATAATACCCCAGGATGTTTGTCCGTCTGCGGTGAATTTCAGCCAACGCATGCATGATCCTTTTTATTCGGCCGCGGCGCGGGGCTGAGTTTTCCAGGCGCCGGTGGCCGGGCGCGGCAGCCCGAGATTCTCGCGCAAGGTCTTGCCGGCGTATTCGCTGTGAAACAGACCGCGGCGCTGCAGTTCGGGGACGATGTGGCGGACGAAATCAGCATACGATCCCGGCACGTAAGTGGCCGCAATGACAAAACCGTCGCAGCCGCGGCCTGCGAACATCTCTTCCAGCCGGTCGGCGATCTCCTTGGGGCCGCCGACGATCGCGTCCTGGGTTTGGCCGCGGCCGGAGAAAGTGATGAAATCCCGCGTCGTCGGATTGGTCTTGCCGCTGGTTCTCAGCACACCGTCGCGGATGCCGAGCATGCCCTGCATGCCCTTAAGCTCTTCGGTCGTGAGCGGTTCATCGATGCCCTTGGAGGCAAAATCATAGTTCAATCCCTCCGACAACAGCGACAGCGCATCGATTTCCAGTGGCAGCTTTTCGATCAACGCCATTTTGTCTTCGGCCTCGGACTTGGTCGCGCCGGACACCGGTGTGACGAGGTTGCAGAGAAACATCCGGTCGGGATCGCGGCCGGCCTTGGCGGCCTCGTTCCTGATTCCGTCATAGCCCTGCTTGGCGCCGGCCAGATTGCGCGCCGCGGTGAAGATGACTTCACCCCATCGGCCGGCAAAACGCTGGCCGCGGCCGCTGGCGCCGGCCTGGATGACGACGGGATGGCCCTGCTGCGAGCGCGGCACCGTGAACGGCCCACGCGATTTGAAGAATTGCCCTTTGTGGTCGAGGCGCTTGACCTTGGTCGGATCGGCAAAGCGGCCGCTTTTCTTGTCAATCAGGAGCGAGCCGTCTTCCCAGGAATCCCAGTGGCCGAGCACCACTTCCATGAATTCGTCGGCGCGGTCGTAGCGCAGATCATGCTCGAGATGCGCGTCCTTTCCCATATTGTGGGCCTCGCCGTCGTTGACTGATGTCACCACGTTCCAGGCGGCGCGGCCGCCGGTCATCAGGTCGAGCGTGGCGAAGCGGCGCGCGACGTCGAAAGGTTCGTAATAGGTGGTCGAGCAGGTCGATGCGAGACCAAGCTTGTTGGTAACCATTCCCATCGTGGTCAGCACCACGATCGGATCCATCTTCACGCAGCGGATGCCGTATTCGACGGTGTGGGCGTGATCGTTGCCATAGCGATCCGGCATCGCCAGACGATCGTCGAAAAACGCCATGTGGAATTTTCCGGATTCGAGGATCCGGGCGATCTCCTGGTAGTAATCCGCCGACATCGAGTCGTCGCGCGATTCCGGATGGCGCCACGAGCTTGGCAGGTTGGTGCAATTCTGCGCCTGCAGGAAGCCAACCATCACCATTTGCCGTGTCATGCTGCTCTCCCAGTGTCGGCCGGATGCTAGATCACGCGAGATCGAGCTCGGTGGCCAGTTTGTACTCGCCGGCCAGCGCGCGCAATTTTTCCCATGTCGCGTCCTCGACCTCG
>WNFN01123330.1_pt1 | contig 10735 bp, 10 predicted proteins | sample 5400161 | NCBI WGS metagenome assembly WNFN01 (sample SAMN13153353, study PRJNA577476) | soil metagenome | isolation source: 80 cm saprolite on Douglas fir-dominated hillslope | place: USA:California | collected 2013-09-17
CGCCGGTGGCCAGTCCGTCCGACGCCGCGCCGCGGACGGTAGAGGTGACGCTCTTCCTCTCCGACCGTCGTGCGGTCGACGGTCTCCAGCTCCCCTATCACGTCAGCCGCGCCGTCAACGGCAACGTCGTCGAGGAGTGGGACGTCACGCGTTGGCGGGTGAACCCGGCGTTCAAGCCCGAGCGCTTCGAGAAGCAGTGATGCGCGCGCCGGCCGCGGCGAGGCTCGTCGTCGCCGCGCTCGCGCTCGTGGCCGCCTGGTCAGGCGCCGCCGGCGCGGCCACGCCGGAGGAGGAGGGGACGGCCTCGCCCGCCTTGCGCGTCGTCGTCCTCGATCCCGCGGGCGATGTGGTCGTCGGGGCCAAGGTGACCGCGACGGTGGACGGACCCAAGCGCCGGACCCTGGCCACGGACGGCCATGGGGAAGCGCGCTTCGAAAAGCTGAGCGCCGGTGCCTACCGGCTGCACGTCGAGGCGAAGGGGTTCGAGCCCGCGGACGTCGCGGACATCAAGGTCGATGCCGGCGAGTCGCGCGCCGAGGTGCGGCTCGAGATCGCGCGCGTGCACGAGGACGTCCAGGTCCGTGCCGACGAGGGCGGTCCCCCCGATCAGCGCGACGCGTTCAGCACCGTGCTCACCCCGGACCAGATCGCGTCGCTCCCCGACGACCCGGACGAGATGGCGCAGGCCATCCAGGACATGGCGGGACCGGACGCGGTCATCCGCGTCAACGGCTTCCGGGGCGGACGCCTGCCCCCGAAGTCGCAGATCCGCGAGATCCGCTTCCGCATGGATCCGTTCCTGGCCGAGAACCACGAGGGCGGCCTGATGCGCGTCGACATCGTCACCCAGCCCGGTCAGGGCTCGTGGCGCGGCAGCGCGCAAAGCGGCCTCAGCGACGACGCCGTCAACGCCCGGCCCGCGTTCGCCCGGGAGCGGCCGCACGGCGGACAGCACCGGCTCGGCCTCTCCCTGGACGGTCCTCTCGAGAAGCAGAAGAGCGGCCTCAGCCTGTTCCTGGAGGACCGCCACAACGACGATGCGCACACCATACGCGCGGAGCGGCCGGACGGACTGCTCAGCACGGTGAGCCAGGCCAACACCGGCCGCCTGGACTTCGTCGGGCGCTTCGAACAATCCCTCGGACCGCATCTCCTGCGCGCGGAGGTGCAGCGGCGGACCCAGCAGCAGGACGGGCTGGGGGTGGGCAGCTTCGACCTGCCCGAGCGCGCCTACGACGCGCATCGGACCGAGGACTTCCTCCGCCTGTCCGACACCGGCACGCTGGGCCGTCACTTCACGACCGAAGCGCGCGCCCAGGTGCACCTCCTCGACACCTCGTCGCAGGCGGCGACGGACGCTCCGGCCGTGCTCGTGCTGGGCGCGTTCAACGCGGGGGGCGCGCAGGTCGCCGGCGGCGGCCACGACGTGGAGCTCGAGCTCTCCGAGGACCTCGGCTACGCGCGCGGCCGCCACACGCTGCGCGCGGGCGGCCTGCTCGAGGGCGGCCACTACCGCAGTGATGCCGTCACGAACCTCGGGGGGACCTTCACCTTCCCCGACCTCGCCGCCTACGAGGCGGGCCGGCCCACGAGCTACACGCAGCGCATCGGCGCTCCCCTCGTCTCGTTCGAACAGTGGCAGCTCGGCCTCTACGTGCAGGACGAGGTCAAGGTGTCGCGCCACGTCTCGCTCGCGGTCGGCCTGCGGCAGGAGCTTCAGACCCACGTCTCCGATCACCTCAACCTGGGCCCCCGCCTGAGCATCGCCGCCTCCCGAGGGCAGACGGTGCTGCGCGCGGGAGCGGGGATCTTCTACACGTGGATGGTCGACTCGACGTACGAGGAGGCCGTCCACCTGGACGGCACGAACGAAAGCGAACGGCTCATCCTCGCCCCCGGCTTTCCCGATCCGCTGAGGAGCGGCACCCTCGCCTCGCGCGGCGTGAGCTCGCTCTACCGTCTCGACCCCGCCCTGGGACAGCCGACGGTGCGGCGCGCCTCGGTGGGCATCGAGCGTCCCGTCGCGGGCGGGCGCGCGAGCGTCCTCTACGTCCTCGAGCACGGGTCCGGCCTGCTGCGCAGCGTGAACCTCAATGCGCCCCTGCCCGGCACGGGACGGCCCGATCCGCGGGCGGGCAACGTCTGGCTCATCGAATCGGCGGCGCACTCGACGCGCCAGCTCGTCCGTGCGAGCCTCACGCTGCTGCGTCCGGAGAGCCGCACGCGCCTCGTCCTCAACTACACCTGGACGCGATCGGTCAACGACGGCGACGGTCCCTTCGACCTGCCCGCGGACAGCCTCGACCTGGCCGCGGAGCGCGGCCCGGCGCGCGACGACGTGCGCCATCGTGCCACCGCGCTCTTCGGGACGCGTCTGCCCCGGGGCCTGCGCCTCGACGGCACGTTGCGCGCGAGCTCCGGCGCGCCCTACGACATCACCACCGGCCGCGACGACAATGGCGACGGGGTCAGCAACGATCGCCCGCTCGGCATCTCTCGCGACTCGGGCCGCGGCGCCGCGCAGCTCGATCTCGGAGTCCGACTTTCCTGGTCGAAGTCGTTCGGTCCGGAGCGCGCGCTCGGCCCGCGCGGCCCCCGGGCGCCCGGAGGCGGCGGCGCGGGGGGCGCCGGAGGGCCGGGAATGGGCGGAGGGGGGGGACCGCGTGGAGGCGGCGGGGAGGGCGATGGACGGCGCAACGTGAGCGTCTACCTGCAGGCCTACAACGCGCTCAATCGAGTCAATCCCTCGAGCTACGTCGGCATCGTCACGTCACCGCTCTTCGGCCAGGCCGTGTCCGCCGCTCCGCCGCGTCGGTTCGAGATGGGCGCCAACCTGTCGTTCTGATTCGACGTCGCGGCTCCGTCGCCGCAGGAGGTTCGTGAGATGAGGGGGATCGTGATCTTGAGCGGCGTGGCCGCGGTCTGCGGTGCGCTCGTCCTTGGGGGCGCGCGGCGCGCGGCCGCGCAAGAGTCGCCGGCCAGTCCGGCGGCGAAAGTGGATCGCAAGGCGTTCTCGAACACATGGAAGCTGAACCTGGACGAGAGCGAGAAGTTCAGGGACAAGATGCGGCAGGCCCGCGGCGGCGAGCGCGGCGGCGGGGGAGGCCGCGGTGGAGGCCGCGGGGGAGGTGGGGGTTACGGTGGCGGCGGCATGGGTGGGCGCGGGGGCTATGGCGGCGGCCGGCGCGGTGGCGGCATGGGTGGTGGCGGCACCGGCGGCGATCCCGGGTCGGGAGGCGGCGCGGACGGGATGCGCGAGACCATGCGGCAGCTCGACGAGCCGCCGGAGACGATCACGATCAAGCAGGGAGACGGCGCCTTCCTCATCGGCGACGACACCGGACAGATCCGGCGCCTCTATCCCGACGGCCGCACGATGAAGGCGGACAACGGCGAGGGACAGGTCAAGACGCGCTGGCACGGAGACGAGCTGGTGACGGAGACGATTCCCGCACGCGGCCCGGAGCTGAGGGAAACCTTCGCGGTCGCGCCCGACGGGCGCCGGCTGTTCGTGACGACCCACTTCGAGCCGCGCATGGGCGGCGCGGTGGACGTGCGCCGCGTGTACGACGCGGCGGAGGCGCCTTGATGGGCCTCCGCCGCGCCGTTTTCAGGGGTGGGTCACGGTGAGGATAGGGGTGACGGGGTCGGCCAGGTTGCCCAGGTCGTGAATCACTGCGCAGTAGGAGCCCACGGCCGCCGTGCCGGACATGATGCTGCCCGCCTGCGCGGCGTTGCGGTAGGGTCTGAGCGATGCCGAGGCCGAGGATGATGGTGGCCAGGTTTCGTCCTGGTGAGCGTGAGGTCTCCTTCACGTTGGGCGTCGGGATGATCGGCGCTCATCATGACGCGACGGTCCGGCCCGGTGATTAACCCACCGCAAAGAGATCGTTAAGAACGTAAATTCTAGAGATACAGGTGAAGCTGCAGCAGCGTCGTCCTGGTCACGATGTCGTTGGTGCGGCCCTTGTCCCGGTAGTGGGAGAGGTCGACGTTCCAGTGCGTGCGTGGCAGCACGTTGAGCTCGAAGGCCAGCCGGAACGTGCCCCCCGACGTGTCACCGAAATCCGTGCGCAACTGGGGTGAGACCTTCAGCCAGACGCCGCGGTAGACCTCGAAGCCCGTCTCGTTGACGAGGACGTAGGACGGCGCGCCCGAAAGCCCCTGCTGGAACTGCGCGTCGCCCTCCGTCCAGATGGTGAGACGTCGGACCGGGGAGAAGCCGAGGGCGAGCCCCGCCGAGCCGTTGCGCGCGTCCAGGCGCGACGCGCCGTGGAGGAGCCCGGAGGCCACCAGCACCGTGCGCGTCGAGAGGTCGAGCTGAAAGCGCGCGCTGGCGACGAAGCCGCGCGTGCCGTCGTCGTGGATGATCGAATCCGCGCGCCCGGGAGCGGCGGCCACCTGGATGAGATGGCGGTCGGTGGTGTGGCTCAGCTCGACGCCGTAGATCTGGTCCAAGGTATCGAGGCCCAGGGGCCGGCGGTTGAAGGCGGTGTGATCGGCAAGGCGAAGGCCGTAGGCGGGCAGGAAGCGGCCGGCACGGAAGCCCAGGCCCTTGTCCGACTGATAGCCGACCCAGTGCTCGAACGAGCCCACGCGGGTTCCCGACCGCAGCGGTTGGCGGCCCAGCTCGCCGTACACCGTCCAGCCCTTCGCCCGGAACGCGGCCCAGATCGCGGCGTTCATCAGGAGATTGCGGTCGTCCTTGCCGCCCGGGAAGCGGACGTCCAGATGCCCCGGCCGCAGGTCGATGCCGACGCTGACCGGTCCCAGGCTGTTTCCGAGCAGACCGAACAGGGGCCCTTCCTCGCCCGCGCGGCTCGCGCCCGGACCGGGCGCGGGGGAGTGGCCGGCACCCGTGGTCGAGAGCTCCTGGCGCGTGAGCGAGCGGCCGTACGGGGTGAGCAGTCCACCCCCCGTCGGCGAGAAATGGCACGTCGTGCAGCGCGCGTATTGGCGCGCGAGGAAGATGGGCTCGGCGCCGGCGTGCGCGACCCCGAGGGCGAGGCCGGCGGCCGCGAGCGCCGCGACGCGCGCCCTCATCGGGCGTCCCCGGCCGCCGGCGTGATCAGCAGCGAAACCTTCACTTTCACCTCGTTCTTGACCCCCACCCCCAGGTAGCGGGGGGGCGCGATGCCGTAGTCGTCGATGCGGACCGGAAAGCTCGCGGCGACGCGGACGTCGCTTCCCTCGAAGCGGATGTCCGCCTGTCCCGATACGGGGTGCCGCGTCCCATGCAGGAGGAGCATACCCGTGAACGGCGTCTGTCCGTGGAACGCAGCCGTCTCGACCTTGTCCAGGCGCACGTCGGAGAGGACCGCGGTGGCGAACTCCCCGCCTTTGCCGACCTCCAGGTACTTGTCGCGCAGGTGCGCGTTGCGTAGCGCGATGCCGGTATCCACGCTCGAAAGGTCGACGGTGAGGTCCCCTTTCAGCACCGCGGGGCGTAGCGCCGCGATCCCCAGGGTCCCAGAGAGGGACGTGGTGACCGCCTCGAACGACCCTCCCACCGTGATCGGGCAGAGGACGCGGACTTCGCCGCGGACGACGCGGTACGCGGGCATCTCCGCGGCGCGTCCGGCGACGGGCAGGGCGGCGGCGACGGCCAGGGCCAGCAAGGCCCAAGGGCTCGGAGCGGCGCTTCTCATTCCGCTGCGCTCAGACCGAGATGGTGAGGACGTTGCTCGCGAAGCGCGTGGCGAACGAGCGCAGCGACCGCGTGGCCGGGCCGTTCTGGACCGCGCCGCTGGTGCTGAACCGCGATCCGTGGCACGGGCAGACGTAGCTCTGGCCCGTGAAGCCCGTGATCGTGCAGTTCTGGTGTGTGCAGGTGGCGGTGACGGCCGTGAACGTGTCCGGACCCGTGTGCGCCACGAGGAGGAGCCCGCTCGGGCTCTGGACGAGGGCCGCGCTCCCCACCGCCGACAGTGGCGAGCCCGCGTCGATGTTGAGGGTCACGCCTCCGCTCGCCGCCGTCGCGCTCAGTGTCGCCAGCGCCGGCACGTCGCTGGGGAGCGAGCCGCCGGTGATGCTGTTGCCGCCCCCGCCGCCGCAGCCCGGGAGCAGCGCTCCCATCGAGCCGGCCAATGCGGCCGCCGACGCCATCTGGCAGGCCTGGGCGCAGAACTGACGACGCGTCTGTTCGGTCATGTGAGGTTCGCTCCTGTTCGGCGGTGGGCTTGCAAGGCGCGTACCGGCGGGCGGTGCCGCGCCCGGAGCCTGCTTGCCCGCGCCGGCGTCGAGACGCGTCCTCTGCCTGGTACAAGGGCACGTCCATCCGCGGAGACGGCGGCCCGCGGCGGCCCACCCGGCACATTAGGGTACGGCAAAGTCTTTGTTAAGAAGGTAAAAAGCCCCGATTTCGTAAGGGTTTTCGCTTTTCGGCGTGCTAGTCTGCAAGCGGATGTTCGAGCACGTACGCTTGCCCCGCCTTCCGTTGTTCGCCGCCGTGGCCGGGCTCCTCGTCGCCCTCGTTCTCCTCGCGACGTTGCAGTACCGTTGGGTCGGTCAGGTCGGGGAGGCGGAGCGGGCACGTCTGCAGGCCAGCGCGCGCTCGCGCGCCGAGCAGCTCGCGCAGGACTTCGACCGCGAAGTCACGCGCGCGTTCGCGTGGCTGCAGGTCGACGAGGACATGCTGGGCCCGGACGGCGGGGTCCGCTACGCCGCGCGCTACGAACGCTGGGCCGCGCGCACCGAGCACCCCGGCCTGGTGGCCGCGGTCTACGTCGTGACCCAGGAGAACGGCCAGCCCTCGCTGCGCCGATTCGACAAGGCGTCGCGCGCGTTCGTCGGGACGGAGTGGCCGGCGGAGCTCTCCGCGCTGCGCCAGCGGATCGAAGGCATGGAGGGCGGACCCGGCCGACCGGATCGCGGCGGCGGTCCTCGCGGCCCGTTCGGCATGGTGGCGGACGAGGTGCCGGCCCTCGTCTCGCCGATCTTCTCGCCGGAGTCCCGCCCCGCCGAGGCCTTCTTCCGTCCGCGCAGCGCCGGCTTCGTCATCGTGCAGTTCGATCGCGGCTACATCGAGCACGACCTCCTTCCCGCCCTGGCCGGCCGCTATTTCGCGAGCGGGGGCGAGTTCGACTACTGCGTCGTGGTGACCACGCGGCGGGAGCCGCGCACCGTCGTGTATCGGTCCGATCCCGCGGACGCCCTGCACCCCGCGCCGGACGCCACCGCCGGCCTCCTCGAGGTGCGCTTCGACCAGCTCGACAGCGGGATGTTCCGCGCCGGCGCCGCCGACCTGCCCGCCTTCCTCGCCCATCGGCCGGCGCGCGACGCGCGCCGCGGCTTCCGTCCGCCGCCCGCGGACCGCGGCGTGTGGGAAGTCGGGGTCACCCATCGCGCGGGCTCCCTCGAGCAGGTCGTCGCCCACACCCGGCATCGCAACCTGATGATCAGCTTCGGCACCCTGCTCCTCCTCGGAGCCAGCGCGGCCATGGTCGCGCTCTCCAGCCAGCGCGCGCGGCGGCTGGCCGCGCAGCACGTGGAGTTCGTGGCCGGCGTCTCGCACGAGCTGCGCACCCCGGTGGCCGTGGTGTGCTCGGCGGGGGAGAACCTGGCCGACGGCCTCGTGCGCGACCCGGCGGAGGTGCGCGTGTACGGCGCGACCATCCGCGACGAGGGCCGGCGCCTGGCCGAGATGATCGAGCAGGTCCTCGAGTTCGCGGGCATCGACTCGTTCGAGCGGCGGCGCGCACGTGAGCCGATTGCGGCCGCGAGCCTCGTCGACGAGGCCCTCAAGGCCTGCGCGGGCAGCATCGCCGACGCCCGGATCGAAGTCGAGCTGCGGATCGCGCCCGCGGTGCCGGTCGTGCTCGGCGACCGCGCCGCGCTGCGCCGCGCCCTGCAGAACCTCATCCAGAACTCCGCGCGCCACGCCGCCGCCGGCCACTGGATCGGCCTCTCCGCCGAGGCGGGCCGGTCCGGGCGGGCGGACGTCGTGCGCATCACCGTGCGCGATCACGGCCCGGGCATCCCGCCCAGCGAGCAGGGCCGGATCTTCCAGGCCTTCTATCGGGGGCGGCAGGCCCTGGCGGCGGGGGTGTCCGGGAGCGGGCTCGGCCTCAGCCTGGTGCAGCGGATCATGGACGCGCACGGGGGCGCGGTCGAGGTCGAGAGCACGCCCGGCGCGGGCAGCGCGTTCTCGCTCGTGCTCCCGGCGGCCACGGCGGAGGCCCAGCGGGCCGCATCAATGGAGGAGAGCAGTGCGCAAGCGGATCCTGCTCGTTGAGGACGAGCCGGGTCTGCGGCTCACCCTCAGCGGGCGCCTGACCAGCGAAGGCCATCTCGTCGAGCAGGCCGCGGATGGCGAGACCGGCCTGCGCCGCGCCTCGACCGAGCCCTTCGACCTCGTCGTGCTGGACGTGATGCTTCCGGACCGCAGCGGCTTCGACGTCTGCCGCGACCTGCGCAAGGGCGGGGTGGACACGCCCGTGCTCATGCTGACCGCGCGCGGCCAGGTGGAGGACCGCGTGCTGGGGCTCAGGCTCGGTGCCGACGATTACCTGGTGAAGCCCTTCGCGATGTCGGAGCTGCTGGCGCGGGTGGAGGCGCGCCTGCGCCGCGAGCCGCCCGCCCCGCGCGAGGCCTCGGAAGGCTATCGCTTCGGCGAGATCGACGTCGACTTCCGGAAGGCCGAGGTCACACGGGCGGGGGCGCAGGTCACGGTGTCGGCCAAGGAGTTCCAGCTCCTGCGCTACCTGATCCGGCAGCGCGGGGCCACCCTCTCGCGCGACGAGCTGCTCAACGAGGTCTGGGGCTACGATGCGATGCCCACCACGCGCACCGTGGACGTGCACGTCGCCTGGCTGCGCCGGAAGATCGAGCCGAACCCGCGACGGCCGCAGTACATCCTCACCGTCCACGGGCTGGGATACAAGTTCGTGGGCTGAGCGGCCCGCCCCGACGTTTTACACGCTTAACTCCGATTTTGCCTCAGGCTAATGGCAACCATCGGCGGACTTGCGACCATCGGAGTCGGCGCGTCGTCGCGATAGGCGGCGCGCGAATGGAGGGACCATGAAGACCAAGGTAGCCGTGGCCGCGGCGGCGCTGTGCGCGCTGGCGTGGGTGGGGATCGCGCGCGCGCAGGGACCGGGCGGGCCGCCGCACGATCGTCCGTTCGGCCCGGGCTTCGGTCACGGGCGGCTGGCCGAGGAGCTCGGGCTCAGCGACGAGCAGAAGGCGCAGCTCGAGGCTTTGCGCAGCCGGCAGCAGGAGACGCTCAAGCCGCTCGCGGAGACGGCGCGCCAGGCTCACGAGAGCTTCCGGAGCGCGCTGGAGTCGGACGGCGCCGACGCGACGGCGGTCGGACAGGCGGCCCTGGCCATGCACGCGGCGGAAAAGAAACTGCGCGCGGCCCACGACGCCGCCTTCGAGGAGATGAAGGCGATCCTGACCCCCGAGCAGCGCGACAAGCTCGCGAAGATGCACGAGGGCCGAAGGGGGCCGGGCGGACCGCACGGCCCCGGCGGGGAACCTCGTCCCTAGGCGTCTTTTCACAGTTTCTTAGCGTCGCTTTAATGATCTCGGGGCGTTCGCTCCGCGACCATCGATCGTCGTGTCTTCACGCAGCGGCGTGGGGGTGCGACGTGGAGGAACATCCATGGAGATTCCTGAACGTTCGTTCGAAACTCCCGTCGCTCGCGTCACGGCGGCCACGATCCTGCTGGCCGCTCTCATCGGCTGCGGTGGCAGTGCCGTCACCGTCGGCTCGACGGTGCCGGCCATCCTGTTCTCGCCTATCGCGCGTCCCACCCTCTCCACTTACTAGAGGCCTTCGCGCGCCGGAATCGTCAAGCCGTTGCTAAGCCCCCGTTAAGAACAGTTAACGAGGTCTTTGCACGTGCTTAATCACCTCGGCCGCCGTGATGGAGATCATGGGCGGTCATGCGCGCGATCGCTCGTTCGGAAGCGAGGCCCTGGGCCTCGGCCGCGGCGGCCCTCGTCCTGGGCCTGGCCCTGGCCGCGTCCGCCCGGGGCCAGGCCCCGGAGCCGGACGCGCCGGGCGAGGAGGCGGCGGCCGCACCCCTGGTGGAGCGCGTCGACATCGCGCGCAATCAGTTCCTCGCGGCGGAGACGCTGCGCTTCTACATCTCCACCAAGCCCGGGGACCGCTACGACCAGCTGCGGCTGCGCGAGGACTTCCGGCGCCTCTGGGACACCGGGTTCGTCGACGACCTCTCGATCGACGTCCGGGACTCGCCCAGCGGAGGCAAGGTCGTCACCTTCGTCGTGAGCGAGCGCAAGCGCATCCAGATCGTCGACTTCCGCGGCAGCAAGGCCCTGACCAAGACGACGATCGAGGACGAGCTCAAGAAGAAGGAAGCCGCCCTCAAGGTCGACACCTTCTACGACCTCGGGAAGGCGCGCCACGTCGAGCACATCCTGAGGGAGATGCTCGCGGAGAAGGGGCGGCCCTTCGCGACCGTGAGGCACGACGCCAAGCCCGTCGGGGCCTCCGGGCTGCAGGTCTCGTTCGTGATCGACGACGGACCGAAGGCGAAGGTGAAGCGCGTCGACTTCGTGGGCAACCAGGTCTTCTCCGACGCCACCCTGGGGCGGCACATGAAGAACGTCCGGTTGCGCGGCGTGTGGGGACTGGGCTGGCTCCTGGGCAAGACGACCTACACGCCGGACAAGTGGTCGGGCGCGGAAGGGGACCAGAAGCGGCTGGAGGACTTCTATCTCGACCACGGCTACGTCACCGCGTCCGTGGGCGAGCCCAAGGTCA
>WNFN01235549.1_pt1 | contig 10725 bp, 8 predicted proteins | sample 5400161 | NCBI WGS metagenome assembly WNFN01 (sample SAMN13153353, study PRJNA577476) | soil metagenome | isolation source: 80 cm saprolite on Douglas fir-dominated hillslope | place: USA:California | collected 2013-09-17
AATGGAGCGAGCAACTGGCCTTTCGCTGCAGTCTTCTGGAGTTCTGCAATGCCGCCTGCCTTATCTCCCGCCACCCCACCGAGGCGCAGGACCCAGCGCACGGGCGCGGCCATCGATCCAATGATGTAACGGCTGACGCCCCCCGCGAGGTGAGCGTCGTAACACGTAGGATCAGCCGCGAGCAGCTGTTGCGCCCAGGCCGTGGCCTCCTTGGTGTAATGAAGCGACGCCAAATTCCTCTTCTCGATGAGCGCCGCGAAGTCAGAACGCAAGCCGGCGGCAAACGTCATCGCCAGAAGCGCGTCGCGATCCCGCGCGTCGCGGCTCAGCCTCGACTTTGCCAGGTTCTCAGCACGGCTGAGTTGCTGATCGAAACGTGCGCGTTGGCGCGGGTCGGCCTCATACTTCTTCCGCGCGGCAAAGATCGAGTCGTTCTCGTAGAACTGAGCTTCCAGTACGCCGAGCCGGTCGAATTCGGAAAACAAAATGCCCGCCGCCTCGCTCGCCGGCCCCATGGGATTCTCGGGATTGAGTTTTTCCCACGACTCGAATTCTTTTTGCCCCCCGGTAAAATCCAGATCATAGAGCCGCTGGAATCCGCGATCAAGCCCCGCGGAGGGCAAGTCGGCACTCGCCTGGGGAATACTAATCAGCAACACCAGAGTGGTTAGAAGTGCGAACTGGATCCCTTTGGCGGGAGGCTTAAGCCGAAATAAAAGAGCAGTAAGGCGCCGTCCTGACATGTGTTGAATTAGATGCGTCCTTTCCCCATTATCGGTTGCAAGTCGAGCACAAATCCACATCTTCTGGCAAACTGCTTGGCGGGGACCCTTTGACCGACACTCTTCGTTATGCGCCGGGCTGGCCCGGAATTGAACCCCGCTGGACTTCGAGCGCCAAGACCGGCGTAGGCACTGCGCTCAGCCTCCAGAGCAGGCTTTGGTTCACGCTGAGTCATGGCATTCTCAATGAGATCTATTTCCCCCGAGTGGATCAAGCGTGCACCCGCGACTTCGGACTGATTGTCACTGACGGTCGCGGATTCTTCTCCGAAGAGAAGCGCCATTGCATCTTCCAGAACCTTCCCATCGAACCCGGAGTGCCCGCCTACGAACTAACCAATACCTGCATGCAGGGCCGATACCGGATCGAAAAAGAAGTGCTGACTGATCCCTGGCGAAATGTGGTACTGCAAAAAATTCGGTTCGTGCCGCTACAGGGAAATCTGCGCGACTACCGCGTCTATGCCGTCTTGGCTCCGCACCTGGCTAATTTTGGATCCGGCAATACCGGCTGGGTAGGCGATTACAAGGGAACTCCGATGCTTTTCGCCCAGCGCGACTCCTGTGCGCTCGCGCTGGCGTGCTCCGCGCCGTTGCCCAGACGGTCCGTCGGATTCGTCGGCGTCTCAGACAGCTGGCAGGATCTCTCCGAGCACTTCCAGATGACGTGGGAGTATGACCGAGCGGAAAACGGAAACATTGCACTGACCTCTGAAATCGACCTCGCCGCCTGCAACGGAGAGTTCATCCTTGCACTCGGCTTTGGCGGAATCTGGGCGGAAGCCGGTCAGCAAGCCCTCTCTTCCCTGCTCACTTCTTATGCAACGACTCGCAAAGACTACGTCACTCACTGGCAGAACTGGCAACGGACACTGAAGCAGCTCGACGAGAAGCCGCGGGAAAAAGATTTGTACCGGGCGAGCGTGGCGGTCATGCGCACGCACGAATCCAAAGACTTCCTCGGTGGAATCATCGCCAAGCGCTGGTGGATTGCTGGCAGCGGGCGCTCACGACGACGCTCTCCGCGTGCTGCATTACCTTGAGGCAACACAGGAAGCCGACGGACACTGGGCTCAGAACATGTGGTTGGACGGTCGCCCCTACTGGAGCGGCTCGCAGATGGATGAAACCGCCTTTCCTATTCTGCTCGTCGATTTGCTGCGCCGCGAATCGCCACGTTGCTTTGGTGAAAGCGATCGCTGGTGGCCGATGGTGCGCAAAGCGGCGGCATTCATTGTGGCCAACGGCCCGGTTACGCAGCAGGATCGCTGGGAAGAAGACGGTGGCTACTCACCATTCACGCTGGCAGCCGAAGTCGCTGCCCTGCTGGTCGCCGCCGATCTAGCACAGTCGATGGGCCAGCCTCAACCCGCCGAATTTCTGCGCCAGATGGCCGACACCTGGAACGACAACATCGAACGCTGGACGTACGCCGTTAATAGCGACCTCGCCCGGCAGATCGGCGTGGAAGGCTACTATGTGCGCATCACGCCCGCCGACGGAGACGGAGCCGCCTCGCCCCTGCAGGGATTCGTTCCCATCAAGAATCGCGCTATCGGCCATTCAAAAGCGCGGGCGGTGGAAGTCATCAGTCCGGATGCGATGGCTCTGGTGCGCTTCGGCTTGCGCGCGCCCGATGATCCGAGAATGGTGAACACGATCAAGGTTGTCGATGAACTGTTGCGCGCTAAACTTCCCCAAGGTCCAGGCTGGTACCGCTACAACGGCGACGGATACGGGGAGCACGAGGACGGTTCTCCGTTCGACGGCACGGGAGTTGGCCGCCCCTGGCCGCTGCTCGCCGGTGAACGAGCCCACTACGAACTTGCCGCTGGACGCGCCGCCTCCGCCGAGACGTTGTTGGGCGTGATGGAAAATTCGACAGGAACAAGCCGCCTCATTCCCGAACAAGTATGGGACGCAACCGATATCCCGGAGCGCGAGCTGCTCGCGGGAAAAGCGTCGGGGTCGGCGTGCCCGCTGGTGTGGGCTCATTCCGAATACATTAAGCTGCGGCGGTCGCTGGTCGACGGCAAGGTTTTCGATCAGCCACCGCAAACGGTGGAACGCTATTTAACCAAAAAACAATCGGCGCAGTACTTCAACTGGCGCTTTAACAATAAGCCGCGCACGTTACCGTGCGGAAAGAAGCTGCGGCTTCTGCTGATGGAACCGGCCATGGTGCACTGGAGCTTCGATGGCTGGCAGACGGTGCAGGACGGCGATTCCGAAGAAAGTGGCTGGAATCTTCAGCACGTCGATCTGCCCACAGAAACTCTTGCCGTCGGTCGGCAGATCCTTTTCACGTTCTTCTGGAAGAATGCCGGTCGCTGGGAAGGGCGAGACTTCCAGGTAACGGTTGAGTGACTCATCTCTCAACTTTATCGGGCCCACTGGATGTGGCTTAGCGCCGTGCCAGCGATTCGGCAGTGCCCGGGGCTGGTGCTAGCCCCACCTTTTTAACGATTTCCTGGAACTGGGGGGCACTTCTCAAGCGATCGAATTCGGGGTCGTTCTGCATGTTCAGGATCTCCGGTTGATGCGCGTCCATCGCTTTTTGCAGCCACTTCACGGCCTCGTCATTCTCGCCTAGAAGTGCGTGGTCCTGAGCGAAGTGGTAATTGGGTACGCGATGCTTCTTATCGAATTCGAGCGAGGCACGGAGAAACGCCTGTTTGCCTCCGGTACGATACGAGTCGTCGATCCGCTGCAGGTCTTTAATCGCTGTTCCGCCGGGATCCCAATAAAGATTGGCCTGCCGGTCTGCCTCGAGGCATTCGGGGTAGCGCTCGAGACGGCGATAGGCGAGTGCAATCATTGAGTACGTAGGGCCGAATCCGGGTTGAATCATGAGGGCCCTTCGATATTCCGCGAGCGCTTCGGAGTACATCCGAGCCTCCTGAAAGACCTGGCCTGCCTGGTGATGGATGATCATCGACGACGGGTCCAGATGCTGGGCCGCACGGATCTGCGCAATCGCGTCCTGATGGCGCCCCATCAAGGAGAGAAATTCGGCGTACCACTGGTGGGCCTGGGCATCGTCGGAGTCGAGTTCGATGGCGCGGCGGAACTCTTTCTCGGCACTCGGGAAGTCCCAGTCCACATACAGATTGATTTCGGCCGCCGCCAGGTGAGCCTCTGCCACGGAATCGTCGAGCGCCAACGCCTTCGCTGCCGCTTGCCGCGCCTTGACATAAGGGTCGTCGACGGGGACTGTCGAGAGCATGGGCAGCACGATGTAGCAATCAGCGAGACCAGCGTAGGCCTCTGCATATCGCGGATCGAGCTCGATCGCCTGATTGAAGTGATCAACCGCCTTGGTGAGTGCCTCGGCGGTGCGCTGCTTCCAATAGCCGCGCGCCTGCAGATATTCTTCGTGAGCCCGAGGGTCGATAGCCCGACGCTCAAGGGGCCGAAGATCAATGGGCCGGCGCGCAGGGCGACTCGCTGGCTGTAACTGGCCTTCGCTGACCGCCGCAGACTCAGCGGCCATTTGCGTAGTATTGTGCTTCCTCCAAATCATCAAACCGGTCACGCACACAGCAACAGCAAAGACAAAGAGCACGCCACCCAATAGCCACGCCTGACCGCGCGAACCACCCTCGAGGAGTTCGGCTTCGCGAGGTTTGCCGTCCACGTCTGGAGCTGGCTCTGCGGCAGCGGGTGAGAGTTTTGCAGTGTCGGAAGCGCCTTGCCGGAGCGTTGTTGTCTCTCCGAAAGTGGGAGGAGCGAGAAAGCGATAACCCCGGCGGGGAATGGTTTCAATAAAGCGAGGACTGTCGGCCGAGTCCCCCAGAGCCAAACGCAGTTTCTTGATCGCCGTATTCAGGCCATCGTCGAACGCCACGTAAGTATCAGCCGGCCAAAGCTTCTGGCGAATCTCCTCGCGCGTGACGATTTCGCCCGGCCTTTCCAGAAGCAGAACCAGGACTTGAAAAGGCTGATCCTGCAATCTGACCCGGAGGCCTTCCTTGCTGAGTACGCGTTGCTCGAGGTCGGCTTCAAACAATCCGAAGCGGGCAATCTTCGATCTTGAGCTGGAGAGATCCATTCGCCAATGGCCGATTCAGTTGCCAGATTTTAGCACGCACAGTTCAGGAGTCTCTCTTAACGCCTTGCCCCGCAGTCGATTACCAGTTCAGATCAGGTTTCGAATTAGTTCCGTTGACGTTTTTCAAGGGTTTCGCGATAGTCACGCGACGGCTGTAACCAATGCCGGGGTGCCGGACGCCCCGCGGAATTCCTCAACTTCAAATCAGGAGCATCAGTGACATCATGAAGAACCATATCGTTCTAATCGCTCTAGCTCTGTGCATTGCCGGGACCGGAACGCACTTCGCCCTAGCCCAAGACCTGACTATCGACGACTTTACGACTGGCAGGTCCCCGATTTTGAAGTACATCAGCGGTAGCTCGAACTCCGTCACGCAGATCGGAAATTCCAGTCACCTCATCGGAGGGACGCGCAGCACGAACTTCAACATCGCGGCTAATCCCCTCACACAGGTTTCGAGCTTCCAATTCCGCCCCGACGTCAAGAATAACCAGTCGGCATTCATTCACAACGCCGCTTTCGAGGTCGCTGTACGTGTGGACATGGGCTATGGCTCGGGCACGCCCATGCATGCAGATTTCAGCGCCTACCGCAGCGATCCGAACGGGCTCATCCGCGTGAATTTCAAAGGCCTAACCGAGAGCTTGAATTTCAATATCCAGCTCTTCACGGGTACCACATGGGCCCAGGGCGGGTGCAACATCCCACCTCGCGCTGCAGCGTTCAGCGTGGAATTACCACTGGATAAGTTCGTCGATCACGGAATCAACTCCGCTGATATCAATACGATCAACGTGATCTTCCAGGCGGCGGGCCTGATTGGCGCGGTCGATTTCGCGGTCAGTTCGATCGAAGTGTCGAAGACGCCCAAGCCCGGCGCGCTTTCCTGCCACTTCTAACAGGACAATCTGGCCCGCTTCATCGGGAGGATTGTTTTTAATATTTATGAAGATGGCAATGACGAAAGTGGCTCTATTGACGTTCGCGTCTCTGTTGACGGTTGGCACCGCGTCCGCAACGGTAACATTGCAAAAGTGGACCGACGGTTGGGACAACTTCGGCGAACCCCTGAACCTCACCAAGAGCAGCGTCAAGTGGATCGTTTCCCCTACCACCCATACCCTGACGGTGACCTTCTCCTTGGTGGGTGCCAGACCAAGCAAACTGTATCAGGTCGCTCTTAACTTCTTCTGCAGCACCTTCCCGGCGAACTTCGGCCAGTTTCCGACCGATGGCGGCGGCGGCACCTGTGCAACCGCTACTAAACAAGGAGTGACCGCGACCTTTGCGGAAGTAGAAGTCGGAGTTGTCACCACTGATCTCCACGGGAACGGCTCTTTCAAGGTCGTCATCGGCCCGGTCACAGCGGGGACCTATGACGTCGAATTCTTTGCCCACGATGGTGCCGGTTGCGAATTGAACGGCGGCGGGGGAATCGCCACTTGTGCAGCGGATTTTCAATCGCCCGGCCCATTCGGAACGGGGACCACGATTACGATACCCTGACACTTTGCGACTCCAGTCGGGATGAACGGGAAGTCGACTGTCAGTGTAATGCGATGTTTCAACAGGAAGGCGAATTCACTCACAGCCTAATTCCAAACCAGCCCCTAGGGGAGATACCGCGCACGAAAGGACAAAGTAACCATGAACTCTCAAGCGAGCCTTCTCCGTTGCGATTACGCCTTAGGCTACACGAACGCTGAGCACGACCGCCTGATGCGGCAAGCCACGCGCATAGCCCCATACACCGAGCGGTTGTTCCGCGAAGCGGGCATCGGTCCGGGACAACGTGTTCTCGATCTCGGCTCCGGTGTCGGCGACGTCTCCATGCTGCTGGCGCGAATCGTTGGCTCGTCAGGAGAGGTAGTCGGCATCGAACGCGACGCGTGCTCAATTGCACGGGCCCATGCTCGCGTCGAAGATGCGGGACTACGCAGCGTCAGCTTTACTCAGGCCGACGTGATGGAATTCGTCAGCGACAAACCTTTCGACGCCGCCGTCGGGCGCTTCATCCTAATGTTTCTTCCCGACCCGGCTTCCGTGCTGCGCTCGTTGACTCGTCTCGTCCGGCCCGGCGGTGTCCTCGCCTTTCAGGAGCCCACTTGGATTCCTCTGCTCGCTTTGGGTGCACGGCTTCCCCTTTGGTCCAAAACTCTTCACGCCATCCATGAAACTTTCCTGGCCTCGGGCGTAAATCCGGAGATGGGCATCACGCTGTACCACATGTTTCAGGAGATGGGACTACCCACGCCTACCATGAACATTGAGATACCGTTAGGAAGCGATACGGCGTTTACAAGCCTGATCTGTGACCTCCTCAGCAGCGTGCTGCCTTTGGCCCAACAGCACAACGTGCCACTCGATGCACTGGGGAATGTCGATACGCTTTCCGACCGTATCCGAGCCGAGGTGGCCAGGTCGAACACCGTAGTTAGTTTTGTGCCTCTCGTCGGAGTGTGGACGTGCAATTCCGATCAGCCCAGTCCTGAGAAATCGGCGCAGCTGATGTGATCTGCCGGGGCTCGCCCAATCATTCCGGATTGTTCCCGGAGGTGACGGGCTACTCTTCCACAATCCGGTTGTGGAAGCGCAGCCTGCAATCATCCAGAATCACTGGATGGCCTTTATCGCCCTACATAGGCGCTATAATGGCGCGCACCCATGCCCCTGACCGCTGGCACGAAACTCGGCCCCTACGAAGTCGTCGCCCCGCTAGGCGCCGGAGGCATGGGAGAAGTCTATCGCGCGACAGACACGCGCCTCGATCGCACCGTCGCCATCAAAATCTTGCCCGTTCATCTGTCTGACAACCCCGAGGCCAAGCAGCGCTTCGAGCGGGAAGCCCGCACCATTTCTTCGTTGAATCATCCCCACATTTGCGTGTTGCACGACGTCGGCAGTCAAAATGGGACCGACTACCTGGTGATGGAGTATGTCCAGGGCGAAACTCTGGAGGCGCGGCTGCAGAAAGGGCCGATGCCGCTGAAGCAGGCGCTGGAGTGCGGCATGCAGATCTGCGATGCGCTGGAGAAAGCGCACCGGGCGGGTATCGTACACCGCGATCTCAAGCCGGGAAACGTTATGCTCACCGCATCCGGCGCCAAGCTGCTGGACTTCGGCCTGGCGAAACCGTCCGCCGGACTGTTCGGAACTCAAACCTTGACCGACAAAGGACACCTGACGCCTTCCACTCCCACCATGAATCTGTCGGCGCTCGGCACGCCGCGGGGGACCCTGACGCAGCAGGGCACGATCGTCGGCACGTTCCAATTCATGGCGCCCGAAGTGTTGCAGGGGCAGGAAGCGGACGCGCGCAGCGACATCTTCAGTTTCGGCTGCGTGCTGTACGAGATGATCACAGGCAAGCGTGCATTTGAAGGCAAGAGCCAGATCTCGGTCGCCTCAGCCATCCTCGAGAAGGAGCCAGAACCAATCTCGAAAATTCAGCCGATGGCCCCAGCGGCGATTGATCATGTCGTCCACGAGTGTCTTGCGAAAGATCCCGAATCACGTTGGCAGAACGCCGCCGACGTTGCTCGCGAGTTGCGCTGGATCGCGAGCAGCGCTTCTGGCACCAGCCCAGCGTCGCCCGTCAACCTTCGCCGCCGCTGGCGTGAGCGTCTGCTGTGGATCGTTGTGGCCGCAGCGCTGCTGGCCGCCCTTGCTTTTTCGAATCTGCGCGAGACCGCGCCGGCGCGAACCTTGCGATCTTATTTGCCCCCGCCCGCGGAAGTGGGCTTCGACTTCACCGGCGACTTTTCCGGCCCACCCACGATCGCGTCCGACGGAGCAGCGGTGGCGTTTTGCGCCCGCAGCCAGAAGGAGCGAGATTCGATCTGGGTGCAGTTCCTCGGCGACATGGCAGCCCGGAAACTCGAAGGCACCGACGGCGCTTCCTTTCCCTTCTGGTCTGCCGACGGGAAATTCGTCGGCTTCTTTGCCGATGGCCATTTGAAAAAAGTGCCGGCCGCTGGCGGCCCGGTCACCATTCTCGCCGAAACGCCGAATCCCCGTGGAGGATCCTGGAACCAGGACAACGTGATCATCTACGAACCCGACTACCGCGATTCGTTGTGGCGAATCAGCGCTGCGGGCGGGACCCCCGTGCCCCTGACCAAGCTCGAATCCGGTAAACACACGACGCATCGCTGGCCCAGATTCCTGCCCGACGGCAAGCATTTCTTGTTCTTCGCAACCAATCACTCCGGCGGATCCGAGCAAGGCATCTACTTCGGGTCACTGGCCGATGGTTCTTACAAGCGCGTACTCGAGGCGGATTCGGACGCTCAGTATGCCTCCGGCTATCTGCTCTACCATCTCCAGTCGGCATTGCTGGCGCTGAAATTCGATTCTGCCACCGGCACGGTCTCCGGCGATCCTGCGCCGGTGGCAAACTTTGTGGAATACGATACGGGAACTTGGCACACCACGTTCACCGCAAGCCAGAACGGAGTGTTGGTCTACGAACCGGGCTCGAAGGCGCTCGGAACCGATCTGGTCTGGATGGACCGCAGCGGCAAGCCGCTGGGCCAGGTGGCGGAGCGGGCGTTTTACAAAGGCAGCGGTCGGCTTTCTCCGGACGGCAAACGGCTAGCCATATCCATGGGAGATCCTCAGGCCGACATCTGGGTGTTCGACCTGACTCGCGGCTCGCGAACCCGCCTCACATTCGGCGGCGCCACTCACCTGACACCGTCCTGGTCGGCGGACGGCGAACGGGTTGTATTTGAGCGGCAGACCGGTGCGACGATCATGACGGGAACGTCGCTCCGCGCCCGGCTGGCCAATGGTGGCGGGCAGGAAGAGGTCCTGATGGAGGGCGACCCCTCCGGGCCAGCCCACAGCCTGCTGTCGCCGCAGTGGTCACCCGATGGCCGCTACCTCGTCCACATGGAGCAGAATGGTCCAACCGTCGGCGGCTTGTGGGCCCTGCCCATGACGGGCGAAAAGAAACCGTTCGCCATCGTTCAACCACAGTCTCCGCAAGCCAGGATCTTTCAATACCGCCTCTCTCCCGATGGCCGCTGGCTGGCCTACAGTTGCACCGAGTCGGGACGCGAAGAGATTTATGTCACCCATTTTCCCAGCGGCGCCGGCCGATGGCAGGTCTCGCAGACGGGGGGCACCTACCCAGCCTGGCGCGCGGACAGCAAGGAAATCTACTTCATCGGACTGGATGGTTCCTTCCACGCCGCCACCGTGAACACGACGAGCGCGGAGTTTGAATTGGACCAGGTGCGCGCGCTGTTCCAGATCAGCTATACCGCTCCGCTTGGAACCCCCTACGACCCAACCCCGGACGGCCAGCGCTTTGTCTTCGCCACGTATCCGGAAAGCGTCTCCACCCCGCTCGTTCTGGTCACGAACTGGACCGCGGCCCTCACGAAATAGCTCTCTTTGCTATCTTCTTAACTTGAGTTCTTACGTTGACTCTGTTCGACACAGGACATTGCAAAGACCTTCATAATCCGAAACAGGTGAAATCGAATCGATGAACTTTTCCGGAAAAGTGGCGCTCATCACGGGCGCAGGCAGCCCGCATGGGATAGGCTTCGCGACCGCTCGTTTGCTGGCACAACAAGGATCGAAAATCGCAATCACTTCCACCACCGATAGAATCGAAGAGCGCGCCCGCGAACTCGCCGCGGAAGGCGCCGATGTCTTTGCCTTCCACGCTGACCTGTGCGATCTCGCGCGCACTCAGGTGCTGGTTCAGGAAGTCTTCACCCGTTATGGCCGCATTGACATCCTCGTCAACAATGCCGGCATGACTCAGATCGGCGGTCCGACTGCGACGACCGCGTTACCTCTGGCCGAGCTTTCCGAAAAAGACTGGGATTACGGCATCGCAATCAACCTTAAGACCGCTTTCAATGTCACGAAATC
>WNFN01236291.1_pt1 | contig 10725 bp, 13 predicted proteins | sample 5400161 | NCBI WGS metagenome assembly WNFN01 (sample SAMN13153353, study PRJNA577476) | soil metagenome | isolation source: 80 cm saprolite on Douglas fir-dominated hillslope | place: USA:California | collected 2013-09-17
ACGCCGACGATCGTCTGCCACGGCGCCCGCGACGCCGGGATGCCCCACTTCACGCGCTTGCCGATCGGATCCTGCCCCGGCCAGAACCGCTCCGCCAGCGCGCGGCTGACGACCGCCACCAGCCTGTTCCCGGCATCCTCCTCCGGCAGGAAGGCGCGTCCCTTGACGATGGGGACGCCGAACGTCCGGAAGTAGTCGCCGAACGTCCATGTGACGGCCACGCCCGTGCTCGAAGCGCCGGGGTCGACGGGCTGGTCGGCGGTGAACACGCGGCGCTCGCCGTCGCCCTTGAGCGGCAGGTCCGTTTGCACGGCGGCGGCCCGTACGGACGGGATCGCGCGCACGTTCTCGTGCAGTGCGCGGTAGAACGACTGAACCGCCTGCGCACCTCCGTAGCCGTCTTGGGGCAGGCTCACCTGCATGGTCAGCACGCGCGGCGCCCGGATTCCCGCGTCCACCGCCATCAGCTTCTCAAAGCTGCGAATCAGCAGGCCCGCACCGGCGAGAAGGACGAACGCCAGGGCCACGCTGGACACGACGAGCGTCGCTTGCAGCCGATGCTGCCGCGCGCCGGAGGTGCTGCGGGGGCCGCCTTCGCGGAGCAGCTCCGTCAGGTCGCGCCGCTCGCTGGCGGCGAGCGGCAGCAGGCCGAAGACGAGCGCGGTCAGCGCGGAGAGCGCGAACGTGAACAGCGCCACTCGACCGTCCAGCGTCACGTCCGAAACGCCCGGAAGGCTGAGGGCAATCACCGCCGGCATCGCGCGAACTGCCGCGTATCCCAGGAAGAGGCCGAGCGCGCCGCCTGTGGCCGTCAGCAGGAGTCCCTCCACGAGCAGCATCTGAAGCAGGCGGCCGCGGCCAGCGCCGAGCGCCGCGCGCACGCCCATCTCGCGCTGGCGCGTGACGGCACGGCTCAAGACGAGGTTCGCGACGTTCGCGCACGCGACGAGCAGCACGAGGCCGACCGCGCCGAGCAGGAGCAGCAGCGGCCGCTGCACCTCGCCGGCGATCTCGTCGGCGAGGGGGACGGCGGTGACGGTGAGCGACTTGAGCGCGTCCCGCAGCATGGGGGGGTAGTTGTCGACGAGACGTGGGCCGACGGCGCCGATGTCGGCGCGCGCGCGCTCGGGTGTCACGCCGTCGCGGAGACGGCCGATGACGGAGTGGTTGTACATCATGCCGCGGGCCTCCTGGCTGCGCTCGAAGGGGTCCAGCGCCAGCGGAGTCCACACCTGCGCGGGCTCGCCGTTGATCTGCGGCCCGCGCTTCGGGAACTGGAACGCGGCCGGCATCACGCCGACGACCGTGTAGGGGCGACGGTCGAGCGTGATCGTGCGCCCCACCGCGCTCGGGTCGCCTCCGAAGCGCCGCTGCCACATTCCGTGACTGAGCACGGCCACGTCCTGGCCGGGCCGGTCGTCCGACTCGACGAACGTCCGCCCGATCGCCGGAGGCACGCCCAGGATCGGGAACAGCGAGGCCGAGACGCGAACGACGGTGATCCGTTCCGGCTCGCCCGTGCCGGACAGCTCGTACTGCGTCGTGCGATACGCGCCGAGCCTCGAGAACGGCTGCTGGAGCGTGGTGAGATCGACGAAGTCGGGCGGCGACACCCCCATCTTCTGGGGGCCCCCAAACCCCTCATAGATCAGCATCAGCCGCGCCGGCTCGGCGTATCCCAGCGGACGCAGCAGCACCGCGTTCACCAGGCTGAAGATCGCGCTGTTGGCCCCGATTCCGAAGGCCAGGGTGATCACGGTGACGACCGTGAACACCGGCGCCTTGAGCAGCAAGCGGCACGCGTGGCGCAGGTCGGACGACAGTGAGTGCATCGGACGTTCTCCTTTGCCGGCCGTGACGCGGGTTCGCTTCCGGGCCGCGCGCGCGGCGGCGTGGGTGAGAGGGACGGACCGCAGCAGATCGGGGACCACGCGCCGCCACGTGGCCAGGGCGCCGCGTGTGCGCAGCAGGTCGCCGAAATCGGCTTCGAGATCGGATGCGAAGCGGGCGCGGAACTCGCGCGGATACAGGCCGAGCAGGAAGCGATAGGCCGTGTGCGACCAGAGGAAGCGTCGACCCATCATCCTTCGTCCGTGATGAGACGCCTCGACCGCAGGAGCGCTGCCAGTCGCGCCAGACGTTGCGCCTCGCCATCGAGTGCGCGCCGGCCGAAGGGCTGCAGGACGAACATGCGACGACGATCGTCGCCGCCCGGGCCGAGCTCACGGACGAGTCCGGCTTCTTCCATGCGCTGCAGCGAGCCGTAAATCGTGCCGGGGCCCATCCGCATCTCCGTACCGGCGGACTCTTCGACCGCCTGCATGATGGCGTAGCCGTGCCGCGGACCATCCGCCAGCGCGAGCAGGATGTGGAACACGGCCGGCGTCAGTGGCGGCTGACCGAGGGGTGGGATCGGCTTGGACATGGCCTGGATCTTATTACCGTCACGGATATATATGACGTCGATCCGGTGGAAAAGGTTTGCGTGGCAGGCGCCAGTGAGGCATTGCCATCGCGATCGACGAGGCCGGACCACATCACCGCGAGGACCCTCGGCGCAGCCGCAACCGGGTGTATACAAGGTGGGTCAGGAGGGCGCGATGCCTCAACCGAAACGGCCTAAGGCGAAGTTCCCGCGATACCTGGCCGCCGATCTCACCCAGCGCGCCGCCGTCGAGAAGAAGACGATCGTTCAGGTCGTCGAAGACGCGCTCCGCGCCTACCTCGAGACGCCTGGCTCGAAACCCGGGTCCACGCCTCCACAGACCTCGGGAGAGATCAGCTTCGGCAACCTCGGCCGCCCCACCCTCCCCAACTGGGGAGGAGGAGCGAAGAAGCGACGGAAATCCTGAACACCTCTCAAACGAGTTAGCGTGACTACGGACACCGCGAACCGATTCTTTTCGCGCCTGCCGTCGTAGAATTGCGACCATCTCTCCGCGGTGGCGCGAATGGTGGCTCGCGAAGTTCTAGAAGGCGGCAAGGTCAAGGGCGGCATGCTGAAGGCCCACCTGCAATGGGTGGCCCAGAACCGGCCGGACCTCACCGTCGAGGACCTCTGTGGACGCGTCTCCGCCTCCACCGCGGCCGTGCTCCGGGGCCTGGTGCTGGCCATCGGCTGGTATCCCTTTCGCGCCATGGTGGAGACCGACCGGGCGATCGCGGAGGCCTGTCGCGGCGATCCGGAGGCCCTCTTCAAGGAGCTGGGGCGGTACTCGGCACGACTGAACCTCAGCACGAGCTACAAGGTGTACACCCGGTCCGAGCCGCATACCTTCTTCCAGATCGCGGCGCGTGTGCACGACCAGTTCCAGGACTTCGGCCGGGCGGAGTACGAGCGCACAGGGGCGACTTCGTGCCGCCTGTCCATGCTCGACTACACGTGCTACTCGCCCGTGTTCTGCCTGAGCGGCGCCGGGTACTACGAGCAGGCCACCGCGTTGCAGGGCGGCCGCGATCCGCAGGTCTCCGAAGGAGAGTGCCATTGCCGCGGTGGCTCCGCCTGCCGCTTCGACATCCGGTGGAGCTGAACCAACCCTGCGCGCGGTCCCATCGTGAAGAGCGCGAGCCAAGTGCGTAAGGGACGAGCGGATCGTGCCCGCCGCGGCGTCCGCCGCATCCCCTGAACCCTCGCCGCGCGCCCGACGCCGAGCCGCAATCGCCTGCCCCCTACGGCTTTCCGGTCTTCACCCCCAGCACCGAGATGCTGTCGGACGCCGAGTTGCCCGCCTTGTCGGTCGCGGTCACGCCGATGGTGTAGGTCGTCTGGCCCTTCTGGGTCGGCGTGAACGTGAATGACCAGGTGGACGGTGCCGAGAAGCTGACCGCGGCGGCCGGAACTGGACTCCCGTCCACCGTGAAGGCGACGGTGGCTACGCCCGAAAGGGCGTCCGTCGCCACCGCCTGCACGGTCACCGAACCGACGACCTTGATCTTCCCGTCGTCACGAGGGCTGGGCGCGTCGTTCGTGTACGTGAAGCCAGGCGCGGGCCGGACGAGGTCCACGATCGGCGGCGTGACGTCGACCACCCAGGACCGGCTGGCCCCCGCGGGATCGCGCAGCGAGTCCCGGTCGATCGCGCGGACATGGAACGTATGGCTCCCCTCGGCCAGCCCGAAGTAGGTCTTCGGCGACGTGCACGAGACGAACGACGAGCCGTCGAGCTGGCACTCGAACCGCGCCCAGGGGTCGTTGGAGCCGAAGCTCAGCGTCGCCGACGTCGAGTTCGTGTAGGCCCCGGGTCCCCCGCTGACCGACGTCGTGAGCAGTGACCGCCAGACGGCCGCGAAGCGATGCCCCCCCTCCTGGTACCCGGCGACCGCGCGCAGCAGCTTGCCCTCGCCGAACGCGGCCTCGTGGGCGGCCTGGTACTCGTCGCTGTCGAAACCGTGGACGGCCGACCAGTCGCCGCCGATCGGCTTGACGAACACGGCGGTGAGACGGGCACCGGAGCCGTTGTGGTCGCCGTCGGGCGGCGAGCAGCACCATCGGCCGCCCGGAATGCGTCGATCCAGGGCCCATCGTTCCTCCTTCGGTGCGGACCGCACCTCGGCTGATTGGCGGAATCTCGGGAGTCTAGCCCCATGACGTCGTCGCGCCGGTTTCCGTCCGTGACCGCGCTCACGCGTGTGCCCGCGCGCGGGACCTCGACGAAGGGCCGCGCGCGGGCGGAGCGAGAGCCTGCGCTCTCGCGGAACGGTCTAGACCACAGGCACCAGGCGGCCGGAGATCGTCACCCCGAACGTGGCGTCCCCCGCGCTGCTGTTGCGGCGAAACAACGCGCTCACCGTCGTTCCAGGATTGGCGTACAGCTTCACCTCCCGGCTTGCTCGGAACAAGGCATCGCCGATGACGGCCGCCGGCTGGGGGTTGACCAACAGATCGTGGTAGACCCCGCCGGAAGGATCGGTCACGGTGAGGATCTGCAATATCTCGACATGCTGGGTGGGGGGGACTTGACCGACCATACTGACGAACTCGATGGCGAGCCGGTAACCGGCGGGCACGGTCGCGATGTCGACCGTGCTCACGTTGTAGCCCGACTGCGTGCTGTTGGCCGCGGCCTGGAAAGGCTGGAGCGCATCACCGAGATTGAACACCGGCACGGGGTTCGCTGCCCGCGATCGTGGTCGTGCCCTGGGCGGCGGTCGGGATGGGCATCGAGGTCGGGTTGACGACGAGAACGTCCTGCGTGGGTGGGCCGGGGATGGCATTACTCGCGGCCGGGCTGGTGACGAGAAGCCCGACGACGAGGATTGCGAATCCGGATGCGGCGAGTAAATGGTTGCTGAGCCTGCTCATCGTGAGTCTCCTTTCTGGAGAGGTTAGAGACGGCGGTTGCCCGTGGTTTGGCGCCTGCCGTATCCACGGGTTTCGCGCCGAGCCGATATGCTCCATCGCCTACAGGAGCGTGCTTGCTTGGTTCGCCTAGCCTCTACGAGATCCGTCTACCCGCGTGTTGTGAGCCCTGATACACGGAAACCGAGCCAGAGGAAAAAGGGAGTGCCCAGCGGCACAGAACACCGCGTCGTGGATGGCCGCCCGGGTAATATCTCGCCCACATGACAGAGGACACGCGGGCGTGGAGATGTGCGTGCGGTGCGCGCGGAACGTTGGCCTACCAGACGGTCTCGGACGCGCCCGACGAGAGGCGGACCTTCCATTACGCGAAATGCGGCCGCGAGTTGGAAGACTGCCGACCCACTCGACGCGCGCGCCGAACGCCGAAGAATACCGCCGACGACAGGCCGATCGCCGTGGCCGACCCGAGGCCTCTCAGCGATCAGGAAATCGCCCGGTCCGGGAGCGAGTGGGAGTGGACGCAGCAGCAGCTCGGCAACCTGGGAGTGCTGGCGGAATCCAACTGGGCCCTCGACTGGGCGGAGCGCCTGCTGCGCGAGGTGCGTCGGTTGCGAGCGCAAGGGCCTCTTCTTTAGCGCCCATACGAGCATCGCCAATTCGACGGCAGTTATCGCACGCCCGCCATGTCCAGGTGTACCCTCCGGTCATCAGAGCAAAGCGGACGCGCGACGTCGCCTGGGCCGCGAGCGGTTCGGAACGATTCAGGCAGGTGACGAATTCATGGCGTGCCTCCGCCTCGCCCCGGCTGTCGCGGCCGGTCCAAAGCCACGATCACGCCCGCACGGTCGAACGCCGGCGGAGCTCGCCGCGAACGCGGCCAGCGCGGAACGGACCTGTCAGCACAAGCTCGATCTCAGCGGAGTGACCGTCCTCATCGTCGAGGACCATCCCGACTCGCGCGACATGCTGCGACAGGTCGTGGAGTCCTTCGGCGCCTCCGTGGCCGTCGCCGCCGATGGCCGCCAGGCCCTGCGCGTCATCTCGTGGATGAATCCGGACCTCATCCTGTGCGACCTTCGCATGCCCGTCATCGACGGCTTCGGCTTCATCGATCGCCTGCGCCACGATCCGAACCTGAGCCGAACCGCCGTCCTGGCCGTCACCGCGCTCGGCGGCGACGCGGACATCGAGCGGACCTGGGAAGCCGGATTCGACGGTCACCTCGTCAAACCCATCGACTACGAGACGATCGCCGCCCAGCTGGAACGGATCTTCTGGGCCCACCGGCGCGAGCGCGACGACGTAAAGAAGTGAGGACTCTGCCTACCGCTGCTCGCGTCCCGCCTTGCGGGCCTGCTCGACGAGGTCGAGCGCGCGTCCCCGCAGGTCGACGCTCCTCTGGGTCAAGCAGTGGGAGCGCGCCACTTCCTCGTCCAACGCCGCAATGACGTCCTGAGCGGTCTGGATCGCATCACGGGCCGCGCCAAGGAGCTGTCGGCTATGCGGATCCGACATCGTCCGGCTGACCGCTTCCGATGCCTCGCGGATGGCCTGATCCGTCGTGGCCTTTGAGATGCTTCCCCGGACGTAGGTCGCCGCCGCGACCGCGGCGCCCAGGTCGCGGATGAGCACGTCGACTTCGGCCCACTCGGACGGACCCATCATACGTAGGCCTTGGACGGGCGAGCGTGCATCGCGTTACGCCTCGGCACCAGGCTCTCGCCGACCTCGGCACAATAGGGTCATGTTGCGGCCGCACTGCGAGTTGATGGCGATTGGCGTACTGGCGGCCGCCGTCCTGACGGTGAGCTGTGATCGTGGGCCGGCCCCGGAGATGGCGCGACTCGGGACGCCGTCACCCACGCCCTCTCCTTCCCCCTCACCGGAGCAGGACTACTCGGCATTCATTGCGTCCGTCGATGCCCTGGCCGCGGAGGCACTCCAGCGCGGCCCGGTCGCGGGTTTGTCGATCGCCGTCGTCGAGCACGGCAAGCCGGTCCTCGAGAAGGGCTACGGCTACGCGGATCAGGAGGCGGGGGTCCCGGCCACGCCGGAGACTTCCTATCCGATCGCGTCGGTGAGCAAGCATTTCACCGCGGGCTTGATCCTGCGCCTGGCCGACCAGGGCAAGCTCAGTCTCGACGATCCGCTGAAGCGCTTCTTCCCCTCGGCGCGGCCGAGGATCGGCGACCTCACGATCCGGCACCTTCTCGACCACACCTCGGGCCTGACTCGGGGCGGGCCCGCGCCGCGGGCGGCGGCTCTCAGCGTCATCACACGCGGGGGCACGGCCCGGGCGCAGGGCGCAGACTGGGATTACAGCAACTACAACTACTCGCTGCTCGGCCTCGTCATCGAGCAGGCGTCGGGCCGGGACTACTCCCGCGACTACCAGTCCGCCGTGAAGAGCGTCTCCCCCACTCCCTACTGGACGGAACAGAAGTTCTTCGCGGCCGGCGGTCTGTGCTCGACCGTCCTGGACCTCGTGCGCTGGGAGAAGGCGCTGGAGGAGGGGCGCGTGATCAGCCCGCCCATGCTGCAGGCCATGCGGACGCCGGCCCGCCTGCCGAGCGGGTTGCAGGCCGACTACGGGTATGGGACGCGCCTCGGGATCACGGGCAGCCATCACAAGCTCGGCCACACGGGCGGAGGGCAGAGCAACAAGGCGGTGCTCGCCCGCTACCCCGATGACGACGTCACCGTCGCGGTGCTGCTCAATACCGAGCGCTCGCAAGCACGCGTCACCGCGACCGATCTCGAGGAGCGTATCGAACGGCTGTTCTTTGGTCTCCCCGAGACCCCCACGGAGAGCGCGTCCCTCCCCGCCGGGGACCTGCACCGTTTCGCCGGGCAGTACGGCGACGGGGTCCGCCTGGTGCGCGTGGCGGCGGAAGGGGGAGCTCTCAAGGTCCATCCCGGCTCGCGCCATCGTCCGGACTCCCCTCTCGTCCCCCAGGGCGGCGACCTGTTCCTCGACGAGGACGACCCCTCCGTCCAGCTCCACTTCCAGATCCGTGCCGGCGAGGCGCGCGGCTACGGCCGCTACCACAACGGCTGGTTCGTGGCCCTGGGTGTGCGTATTCGGTAGCGTCTCGCGCAACCTTTTCTCGCCTGCCCCGGTACTTCCCTATGATGCCGCCCGAACCGCTCCATGGAAGACACCCCGGACCACGCGCTGGTGGCTGAGGTGGCACGCGGCGACGCGGCCGCCCTGCGCGCGCTGTATCTGCGCTACGAGAGGCCGACCTTCAACCTGATCTTGAGGCTGGCCGGGAACCGGGAGATGGCCCAGGACATGATGCAGGAGACCTTCACGAGGGTGTGGACGAGGGCGCGCACCTTCCGCGGGGATCAGGGATCGTTCAAGGGTTGGCTGTTCACGATCGCTCTGAACGTGACTCGGAGCGAGCTGGCCCGGAAACGGCACGGCGTCCGCCACCTGGCGGATGACGCGGTCGAGCATCTCCCTTCCGAGGCGGATGGTCCGGACGTCCTGATGGCGCGCTCCGAGGTGGGCCGCCTGGTGGCCGACGCGCTGGCGCAGCTGGCCCCGCACCTCCGGGAGGTCGTGGTCCTGAAGGTCTACCATCATCTCAAGTTCCGCGAGATCGCCGAGATCACGAAGACGCCCGAGGGCACGCTCAAGGCGCGCTTCCACCGCGCGGTGGCCGAGCTGCGGGAGCGGTTGGCGCCGTCCGGGAGCCGACCGGCGTGACCGTCGAGCGCTCCGAGGGCGACCGCAACGCGCTCCTCGCCGTTCATTTCGGGGAAGGCGACGCCCGGACGCTGGCCGCCACCCGCGCGCACGCCCTTGGCTGCCCGCGGTGCCAGGTGTACCTTCGCGTCCTGTCCGACGTGGACGCGGCCCTGCGCGCCTGGCCGGAAGAGGCGCCCCCGCCCGACCTCGCGGCCCGCGTCCTGTCGCAAGCGACGCGACGGCCGCAGCACGCCTCGGTGGTGGCGTCCGTGCCCAGCGCCATGCCGCTGGTCGGGCTGTTGCCGGTGATCGCGGCGCTTCTCCTCTCGATTCGTGAGCTGGCGCAGTGGCTGGCCGCCCTGCCCTTCTGGGCCTCTCTCGAGGAGTGGCCGGCCGTTCAAGTCGCGGCACCGTTCGGAGCCGCCGCCCTCGTCTTGTTCGCGCTGGGAGGGCTGGCCAGCCTCGCCGCGGCCCCGGCGCTGCTGATGGAAAGTCGGAGATAGGAGGCGCGGGTGGAGCGAAAGAAGATCCTTCGTCGGGCGGCCCTGATCGGCGTGGCCGTGTTCCTGGTGGCGGCGGCGACGGCGGGGGCCATGGCGCTCCAGGTGCTGCGGATGGGCGCGCGGCACCGTGCGCTCGCGGAAGAGCAGATGGGTCAGCTATCGCGCGAGTACCAGGGCTACCTGGACGAGACGGCGAAGTTCCAGTTCGGCGTGCCCTCCGACGCGTTCGCCCGGCTCAACACCGCTTACGACCAGAACCGCGACGTCATCGCGAAAGACAACCACTTCGCGAATCGGGACTCGTTCCTGCGGACGCTGCTGCACCACTCGCGGCGGATCGAAAACGCGGAGGCCGGCGGATCCGACGATTCCGACGACCGCCGTAGTCCCGCGCGCCGGCACGAGCCGAGCTGGTGGCGCTTCTACGACGAGAGCGAGGACTGGGGATTCTCCCGCGATCGCGTGATCTTCCTGTCCAGTCCCATCCAGGACGCGTCCGGAGCCACGGTCGGAAACTTGAACCTCAAGCTCGTGAACCTCAAGGGTCCCGCGGGCGAGTCGAGGGAGGTCCCGGAGCGGATCATGATCGGCGGCGTGATTGCGATGTTCGCCTCCGTGATCTGGCTCTGGTTCCTGCTCCCGAGCTGGGTCTACATCGACGCCCAGCAGCGGCATGTCCCGCGGCCGCTCCTGTGGTCGCTGCTCACCCTCATCGGGAGCGTCTTCGCGCTGCTCGTGTATCTCGTGTCGCGGCCGACGGACAGCGGGGAGTTCCGGTGCCCGCAGTGCAGCAAGATGCTCAACGGCAGCAAGGCTGGATGTCCCTACTGCGGAGCGGACCTGTCCGCGGTCTTCTGCCCCCAGTGCCAGTACCCGCTCAAGCCGGGCTGGAGCTTCTGTCCGAGCTGCCGGTCCGCGCTCACGAAGACGTCCGGAGGATTGGACGAGCCGGCGGAGCCGCCTGTAGGCTAGCTCGCACCGTCGCGTCGCGGCGATTTCACGCCCAGCTCGCCCGCCCGCTCGATGGCCCGGCTCGACCGTTCCATCTCGGCGGCGACGGCGGCGACGAGATGCCGCGCGGTGGCGATGGCCTGCCTCGCCTGCCGGACCGCTTCTCCGTGCTCCGGTGCATTGAGCGTCTCGAGGACGGTCCGGGTGGCCTCGACGATCGCCGTCTCGACTCCGGCCTTGGCCGATTCGGAAGCCTGCGTCTGCTCGAACTG
>WNFN01007892.1_pt1 | contig 10724 bp, 10 predicted proteins | sample 5400161 | NCBI WGS metagenome assembly WNFN01 (sample SAMN13153353, study PRJNA577476) | soil metagenome | isolation source: 80 cm saprolite on Douglas fir-dominated hillslope | place: USA:California | collected 2013-09-17
ACAGCTGGCTGGACAAGGTCCGGGCGAGACCTTCGCCGAAGCAGCGGGGCCTACCCCGCCACGATCAAGTACTGACAATCGACCTCATCAGTCCGACAATGGCCTATGTGAAGCTCAAATGCGCCATTCCACCGCGCTTCTTCACAGATCAGTTGTCGCTGCTGAAGATCGATGGCCGCTGGCAAATCGCGCAAAAAGTTTTCACGACCGAGATGCGGGAATAGTCTGCCATCACAAGTAGCGTTGCGACCCCATTCGGGAGGAACGGCGATGAGCGTACTCGACGACTATATGGTTGATCCCAGGCTATCGCTGCTGGACAAGACCCGGATCCAGGCCCAGGTGCTGGTGCCGGTGCTGCGGGCACTGCGTTCGGAACTGGGGCAGGAACGGGCTGACGCCATCGTCAAGCAGGCCTTGCGTGGCTGGTCGAAGCAGCTGTTCGCCGCCGTGGGTGACAGCGTCGATGGCAGGCCGCGGCGTAAATGGGCGGCCATGCACACCGCGTTGGCCGAAGTCACCGAGCGGGAGGTGACGGTGGAGATGCGCCGACAAGACGAGGAAGCGCTGGAGTTCGATGTCACCCACTGCCGGTTCGCAGAGTTCTTTCGCGCGCTCGGCGAGCCGGAACTCGGCGCGCTGCTGATCTGCGAGACCGATTTCGATATTGCCGCGGCGGGCGGCGGCGAGGTCAGCTTGACGCGCGACCAGACCATTATGCAGGGCGCACCGAGCTGCACGTTCCGCTACAAGTTCGCACCACGATAACGAATACAAGCTGACCGCAGCCGCAATGGAAACGCGCTAGTTGGCGGGCGGCGGATTGCCGGCGGTGCGAACGAGCTTGTCCGCCTTCAGGAAAAGCGAGTGGCTTTCAGGCTGCGCCTTGGCAAAATAGCTGATCGCGACAAAGGCCGCGCAAAACATCAGGCCAACCAGCATGATCCGACGGTGGGTGTGCCTGTCGGCGTTATAAAATGAAGCGGACATCGATAACCCATATTACGATGGGCTCGGAGCGCAATCTCGCTCGCGATTTAACCTAACTGATGAAGGTTGCTTGCCGGCGCAAATTGACGAAAACTGTTCTTATTTTTTTCAAATTCGGCCTTTCCAACTCGTTCTGGTATCCCTGTTGTGCGATACGTGACGGGAAATTATCATTTCTGCGGGCTGTGGATCAGGTCGATGCGTGTTCTCATCATTATGCTGGCGTTGTTCTCGGTAACGTCGAGTTGGGCTGAGGACGCGATCGTCAAGGACGGAGACACCATCCAGCTTGCCGGCGTTACCTACAAACTCGATGGCATCGATGCTCCGGAATATGACCAGATGTGCATCGACGAACATGCCGAGCCCTGGGCGTGTGGCGTGGAAGCGCGCGACCGCCTGGCGGAGCTGATTGGCAAGCGCGCCGTCCGCTGCGAGGATTTGGGGCCAACCAAAACCTACCCCAAATGGCACATCGGCCTTTGCACCGCCGACGGCGAAACAACCAGCTTGAACCAGTTGCTGGTGCGTCAGGGTTTTGCGCTGAATGTTGAACCTGAGGCCAAGGGTCGGTTCAAGGAGGACGAGGCAAACGCGAAGGACAAGCTTAGCGGTCTTTGGCGGGGCTGCTTTGTCGCTCCGCNNGATGCCGCCCGCCTGCAGCATCAAGGCAAAATTGGCCAAGCGCGCGCGCCTGACAGGTCACGTCGGTATCTATCACATTCAGGCGTGCCGGAGTTATGCCCCCGTAACGAAGCCGGACCGCTGGTTTTGCTCCGAGGAAGACGCGAAGGCCGCCGGGTTTCGCAAGGCTTACAATTGCCGGCCAATCATCCGCCGCAAGTAACGGCCGCGCCGGAATATCAGCGCCGGCAGCTGATCGTCGCATAACCGGTGCCATGGAACCGGCATCTCAATCCAGTCAGCCATTGCGAACAAAGCAGGAATCAGCGACCGTCGATTCTCTTCGGACGAATCAATCAATCATGGCCGCTGCGAGCTATCTCGACACCCTCAACATTGCGCAGCGGCAGGCGGTCGAGCACGGCGTGCTGCGCGATGACTGCACGCCACGATCGCCGTTGCTGGTCATTGCCGGCGCGGGGTCCGGAAAGACCAATACGCTGGCACATCGGGTCGCCCATCTGATCGTCAACGGTGCCGACCCGCGCCGCATTCTGATGATGACATTCTCGCGCCGCGCCGCCAGCGAGATGGCGCGCCGCGTCGAGCGGATTGCGCGCAAGGTCATGGGCGACAACGCCGGCGTCATGACCGACGCGCTGACCTGGGCCGGTACCTTTCACGGCGTCGGAGCCAGAATTCTGCGCGACTATGCCGATCAGATTGGTCTGGACCCCGCCTTCACGATCCATGACCGCGAGGATTCCGCCGATCTGATGAATCTGGCGCGGCACGAACTGGGATTCTCCAAGACCGAAAGTCGCTTTCCCACCAAGGGCACTTGCCTTGCCATCTACTCCCGCTGCGTCAACGCGGAGACCGAGATCGAGCAAGTGCTGGGCAAGTCGTTTCCGTGGTGTTCCGGGTGGGCGGCGGAGCTGAAGCAATTGTTCGCAGCCTATGTCGAAGCCAAACAGCGGCAGAACATTCTCGACTACGACGATCTGTTGCTTTACTGGGCGCAGACCGTCAGCGATCCCGCTTTGGCGGAAGACATCGGCGGCCGCTTCGACCATGTCCTGGTTGATGAGTACCAGGATACGAACCGGCTGCAGTCCTCGATCCTGTTGGCACTGAAACCGGGCGGCCGAGGTCTCACCGTGGTCGGTGACGACGCCCAGTCGATCTATTCGTTTCGCGCGGCAACCGTGCGCAACATTCTCGACTTCCCCAGCCAGTTCAATCCGCCGGCCACCATCGTCACGCTGGATCGGAACTACCGTTCGACGCAGACCATTCTTGCCGCTGCCAATGGCGTCATCGAACTCGCCAGTGAACGCTTCACCAAGAACCTCTGGACCGAGCGAACATCCTCCACCAGGCCGCAGCTGGTATCGGTGCGCGATGAGGCCGACCAGGCCCGCTATATTATCGAGCGGGTGCTTGAGAGCCGCGAGTCCGGCACCGTCCTCAAGCAGCAGGCGGTACTGTTCCGCACCTCACATCACAGCGGCCCGCTCGAGGTCGAACTGACCCGACGAAATATCCCGTTCGTGAAGTTCGGCGGACTCAAATTTCTCGATGCCGCGCATATCAAGGATATGCAGGCGATGCTTCGCTTCGTCGAGAACCCGCGCGACCGCGTCGCGGGATTTCGGCTGATGCATCTTATTCCCGGCGTTGGGCCGACGTCGGCGCAGCGCGTCCTCGATCACATGGCCAAATCAGCCGATCCGACGATGGCACTGGCCGAAGCACCCTCTCCTCCCCGTGCCGGTGACGACTGGCATGACTTCGTCGATGCTGTCACTGACCTGCGCTCCGGCCGCGCCGGCTGGCCGGCCGAACTGGAGCGTGCGCGCCTTTGGTACGAACCGCATCTCGACCGCATTCACGAGGACGCCGGCACCCGTCGCGCCGATCTCGTTCAGCTCGAGCAGATTGCCGGCGGTTATCCGTCGCGCCAGCGCTTCCTGACCGAACTCACGGTCGATGGCTGCATGCCATCGGATCTCGGCGCCGGCACATCGGCCGAAATCGAGGAAGAGCGCCGGCTGCTCTATGTCGCGATGACACGCGCCAAGGACGAGCTTCACCTCGTGGTGCCGCAGCGCTTCTTCACCCATGGCCAGAGCGCGCAAGGCGACCGGCACGTCTACGCCGCGCGGACGCGCTTCATTCCCGATCGGCTGCTCGGTCTGTTCGAAAAGACAAACTGGCCGCGCTCGGCAACCGGGATCGCGGCCCGCGCTGCGAGCCAAGGTGTTCGCCTCGACGTCGGCGCCCGCATGCGCGGGATGTGGCGCTGAGCTGAAGGCTCGTTGTTGTGACGCCCCCGATAGCCGACGAACCGTTGCATCGCAGCGAAACGACGCGATGCCAAGGGCCGACAGCGAAGTTACGACCGCGGAATCTTGATCGTCATCAAGACAATTGAAACGGCAGCTGTCTTGGCCTGCCATGATGGTGTAGCAGTTGTAGAATTTCATCCGCTACCTGGCCATCCGATCGATATGTCATTAACCCTGATAATTGTGGCAGCCATCGCCGTCGTCTGGTTTGCGGAGCGCAGCGTTGAGCACCTTAAATTGGCTATTGCCGCGCTGTGTTTCAGTGCCGCGGTGCTGCTGTTCGTCGTTACCGATTTCGAAAGAGCGATACTGCTATCGTCCATCCTGGCAGCGGCCATTTTCGGAGCGTCAAAGGTCAAGCATGATCATAGCGGGCTGAAACTGACCGTGACGGATTTGCCGCTGGCGTTCGCAGGGACCGTTCCATTTTTTATCGTACAATATCCGCTCGCGGTAACAGCTGTTCTCGCCGGAGGCATCGCACTCATTCTGGCCGCAGTGGCGGCTCTGCTCTACATGGCCGGGCCGCCCGTTTCTTTGGAACTCCAGGTTCTTTTATTCAGCATTGCGTTTGTTGGTTTAGCTGCAGCATACAGGGCAAGCGGCGGGGCCGTTTCTTTCCAGCAGATCGCGGCTCTGCGGCGGTGTTTTTTTTCGACCTTCATAGCCTCCCTTCTCAACCCGCTTTCCTGGCGACAGTTCGGCAAGCTCGCCCTGAGCGATATAGCCAAAGACCCCTTGCCGTTGATGGCCGCCGTACCGGCGCGCACCCTCGACTATCCCGACATTATCGTCATCCAGCACGAATCCATCTTCGATCCGCGCGTGTTTGGGCTCCCGGTTGAGCCAATTGTCGAAGCATTCCTGTCTCCGAAAAATGGCCGCTATGGAAGCCTTAACGTCGATATTTTTGGTGGAGGATCGTGGCAATCCGAATTCAGCCTGCTGACTGGCCTTTCAAGCGCAAGCTTCGGCTCAAGCGCCTATTTTCTTTTTAAGAGAGGCGTCGGCCGATTCCACAACAGTCTTCCAAATTCGCTGACCGCGCTTGGCTATAGAACAATGCTGACATCGAGCTGTCGTCGCAGCTTTCTGAATTACGATGAGTTTTACCGTTCAATTGGTATCAGCGAACGTATTTTCACCGATGATTTTGATCCGCCCTTCGACGTCAATCGATTCGAAACGACAAATTCCGATGCATTGTTTCTGGAAGCAGCCCTCGGTGTTCATATGAAAAGGATCGCGGACGATGCAGCGCCTCGTTTTCTATATGCGCTAACCAACTTCAACCACGGCCCCCACAACCGAAGGCTGGTCGCGCCTGGACACTTTGAGAGCGAGCGTGCCTTTGCTGCCGCAAGCCTCCCCGATGCTTATTATGCCGAGTACTACGCCCGACTCGTCGAGACCGCTGTCACGTGGAATAGACTCAAGTCCGAGCTTTCAACCCGTTTTCCCAAGCGTCCAACGCTGATTGTGCACTACGGAGATCATCAACCCGTAATGGCTCGGCGGATCGAGGCAAAACTCAAGCTCCCCATGAACGCGCGGCGCCAGTTCCGCACGTTCTATGCCATGGAAACTTTGAATGATTGCTCTGATCGACTTGTTTCCGGGCGGGGCCCGGACCTGGATATTGCGTTTCTTGGGACAGTCGCTTTGCAGCAGGCAGGCCTGCCGCTTGATGAGATCTTTGCCACGCGCGCGAGCCTTCTCGAGCACTGTGGCGATGCCTACTTCGCATCATCATCGGAACGGAAACGCCGCTTCCACCGCACACTTGTAGATCTAGGCATCATCGACATAGCGCCAACGGTGCGGCATCAATACTAGAGCGGGATGGACGCTCCTTTGGCAGGGTGGTAATTGGTGCGATGGACATCTGGTGACAAACCCCGTGCCAAAGCATCCTTCTTTCCCATCCGTCAGCCGCGGACAACTTAGTTGGCTTGCCTGTCCGCAACGCCTTCGCGCCTGATCTAGCATGCTCCAGGGCCGTCGCGAAAGCATTGGCCTTCTGTAGCGGGTTTCGCCTGCAGCCTCAAACCTCTTTCATCTCGCCTTTGGACCATTGCTCGCGCAATTTGAACTTCTGAATCTTGCCGGATCCCGTCAGCGGCATGGCGTCAACGACGAACCAATAGCGCGGGGTCTTGTGCGGTGCGAGATGCTCGCGCATGTAATCGTGCAGCTCGTCCTTGTCGATGATCATGCCCGGCGCCGGCCGAATGAACGCCGATACGACTTCGCCCCATTTCTGATCCGGCAATCCGACGACGGCGACGTCGCCGATCTTGGGATGGCGGAACAACAACTCCTCAAGCTCGCGCGGGTAGATGTTTTCGCCGCCGCGAATGATCATATCCTTCAGTCTGCCCTCGACCGTACAGTAAGTAGCCCCTAGCATCCATCGCTCCGAGATCGCCGGTGTGCAGCCAGCCCTCGCTATCGACGGCAGCCCTGGTGGCGGCTTCGTCCTCGAAGTAACCGAGCATGACGTGATAGCCACGCGTGCATATCTCACCGATCTCGCCGACCGGAACGGTCTGTCCGGTCTCCGGGCTGACGATCTTCACCTCGACGTTCGGCATCGGGGTGCCGATGGTATTGGCCTTGTCGGTGATGGTATCGGTGGCCCAGGTCATCAAGGCGACCGGCGAGCACTCGGTCTGGCCGAACACGATAGATCGGCTGCGGCAAACGACGGATGCTCCATCATCGCCACCAGCATCGTCGGCACGCCCAGCATCGCGTTGCAGCGATAGGTCTCCATGAGTTCGATCACCAGCCCGGGATCGAAGGCCTCGACCAGCACCTGAGTGGCACGCTTGGCGACGGCGCCGATCACACAGCAGACGCAGCCGCCGGTATGAAATAGCGGCATGGTGGTGACCTGCACGGCGCCGTCGGGGATGCCGGCGCGGTCCGCCGTGTGCGCGCCGTTATTGACCAGTCCGCGATGGTGCAGCAGTGCCCCTTTTGGGAAGCCTGTTGTGCCCGACGTGTACTGGATCATCACGGCATCGGTCGATCGCACCATGGGAAGCTCGGGGTTTGCAAGGTCGCCCGATGCCAGAAACTCATCCCATCGGTCGAAGCGAATGATCTCGCGCAATTCGGGGCAGCGGGAGGCCAGCGCCTGAACCGTCGCCAGCATCGGATTGCCGCGGAATTCCGGGACCACCATGACGCCCGCCGCGCGCGACTGCTTCAAGACATATTCGACCTCGCCCGATCTCAGGCCCGGGTTGACGGTCACCAGAATGACGCCCGACATGGCGGCGCCAAACTCCACCATGATCCACTCGGGAATGTTATGCGCCCAGACCGCGACGCGTTCGCCCGGCTCAAAGCTGGCCCGCAGCGCCCGCGCGGTTCGCAACGCCTGCGCGTACAGCTCCGCGTAAGTCCACTGCCGGCGATTGTCCGGATCGGGAACGCCGGCAATCAGCGCGATCCGGTCGGGTGTGGTTTCCGCCGCCCATTGCAGCAGCCCACCGAGCGTGATGTCGCGAACCGCCGGCTCGTTCGCACCCGCAGCATGGGACATGGTCAACATGATCGCCTCCTCCACGCGCCGGCCGTCAACCGGCAGGGTAGCGCCATCGGACATCACGCGCGCGTCAAATGTGAGGGAATGCCGGCAGTCCGAAAAGGCTGTTTCGCCAGGAAGGCCATGTCCAACCCCGATAAGGCAGAGAGCTGCGGCCATTCGCGCAGCACCTTTTCGGAAATCCAGGCATGTTCGCGGTCGCTGCTTGACGCCACGCGACCGAGCAATTCGGCCTCAACCGCCGGATCGTCGAACAAGCCTTCGATGCGAACCGAAAATGCCCTGAAATTACGGGCGTCGTCGATTTCGATTGTCTGGCTCGGCGCGGATATCCTGATGATCATTGCAACATCCCCTGTCCGGCGGTTGGCATTCCAAATATCATTCCAAAGATCTCGTCATTCAAACCACATGTGTCACGCGCTCCCTCGACGCGGCAAGCAGCTCGCGGGCGAAGATGCCCGCGGAATGAAGCACCTCGTGATGTGACAGGTCGCCGAAGGAAAACTGTGCGATGAAATAGCTCGCGCCCGCCGCATCGGCCATGCGCCTCACATGGTCACTGATGGTGGCGGGAGATCCCGCGACTGCGGCGCCATTGCTGACCATGGTATCGAAGTCTTCCGGCATCCTTGCATAGCGCGGCTGCGTGCCGTGCTTGTTCCAGAGCTTCATAAAGCTCGCGTGAGACACCGGCCAGGCACGGCGTCCGAGCGCCATCGCTTCGCGATCGGTATCGGCCGCGATCACGAAGCGGTTGATTCCGAGCAATGGCATATCATCGGGCGAACTGCCCGCAGCCATCCACTCGGCACGGTAGCGATCGGTGATCTCGCGAACTCTCGCCACCGGCCCGGCGCAAACGATATTGATGTTGTTTTGCGCCGGCCACACCGCACCGTCCGGCACCGGGACCGCATACCAGATCGGCGGATGCGGCAGCTGCGCGGGTTTCATTTCGATCGGCACGTTTTCGAAATTGTAGTATTGGCCGTTGAAATGGACCACCTGCTGCGTCAGCGCCTGCTTGAGGACGGTATAAGCCTCGACATACATGGCCGGCGCGGAATCCGGATCGATGCCGAAATACTGCAGTTCGTGGGCAGATGCCCCGCGCCCAACGCCGACCTCCAGCCGGCCGCCGCTCAGATGATCGAGCATGCAGATTTCCTCGGCGAGCCGCAGCGGATGATGCGCCGGCAACACGTAAACCAACGGTCCGAGCCGCAGACGCCTGGTGCGCTGCGCCACCGCGGCCAGAAATACCCCGGGCGAAGGCGTCTGGCTCAGCGGCGTCGAATGATGCTCGCTCATGTGGTAGGTGCGAAATCCGGCAGCGTCGTAGAACTCGATCAGCTTCAGACGGTTTTCGTATTGTTCGCCGAGCGGATAAGGCCCGCGGTCGTTTTGATCGAATATGCCGAACTGCATCACACCACCTGTTGATTACATCCGCCGCCTGCCGCGTATTCTGGAATGCCGGTCGGATGCATCTCCGCCCACCCAATCAGCCCACGCCCCCTGCCCGACTTTTACCCGTTTTACGCATGTGCTAGCTTGGCTCACAACAAAAAACAAAAAGGGAGGTTTCGATGACGATATCCGTTTGCGATGGTCGCCTCATCAAAATAACGGTCGCGACCGCTTTGTTGGCCACGGTAGCGCAGCCGGGCTTCGGGCAGGACCTGAAGTATAAACCGATCGCCGTGAAGACGCCCGACGGTCTGACCATATCCGCGCAAGAATGGGGTAACCCTGCGGGTGCGGAAATCCTGTTCATCCACGGTTTCTCACAGAGCCATTTGTCGTGGATGCGCCAGGTCGACAGCGACCTTGCCAAAGAGTTTCGCATCGTGACCTACGATCTGCGCGGTCACGGCAATTCCGACAAGCCGCTTGATCCGGCGCGCTACCGGGATTCCAAGGCCTGGGGCGACGAGGTGCAAGCGGTGATCGACGCCGCCGGGTTGAAGCGCCCGGTTCTGGTCGGCTGGTCCTACGCTGGCCGCGTCATTTCCGACTATGTCGCGACCCATGGGGCAAGCCAGCTCGCCGGCATCAACTTCGTCGACGCCGGGATCAAGGCCGATCCGGCGCTGGTCGGCGACAATCTGAAAAATCTGCCGATCATGGCGTCGGAAGACCTCGCCACCAACATCGCTGCGACACGTGCCTTCGTGCACGGCTGTTTCTCCAAACAACCAACTGCCGACGATTTCGAGATCATGTTGTCGTTCAACATGATGGTCCCGCCCAAAGTTCGCGCCGGGCTCGGCGGCCGTCCGCTCGATGCCACCGAAATCATGTCCAAGTTGAAGTTGCCTGTCCTGGTGACGCACGGCGCGGAAGACCGCAATTCCAAGGTCGGCGCCGCGAAGTACACCGCCTCGGTCATCCCTGGCGCCAAGCTTTCGATCTATGAGGGAATCGGCCATGCCCCGTTCTATGAGGACGCAACACGGTTCAACACCGAGCTCACCTCATTCGTGCGAGAAGCCAACAAGACCAATTGATCCCGCTGTAACGATTTGTTGAGGAATCTCTAAACCGTGCATCGAATGCTACGGAGCGCGGATTTCTCGCGACGCACGAACGGGAGAACGGCACTTTCTCCCGTCTCGTCCGCTGGTGATCTGCTGATCGTGTCACCTTCCTGATGGTGGTGGTGTCAGTTGGATAGGAACCGTTCTCCCTGCTATTCTGCCAAAACGGGCGATTGTGAAAAGCAAGAGACGGAAACCGTATTATGGCAGGATCATTCGGGCGGGCCCGCCGTCAAATCGCCAAAAATGCGGATCGTGCTTGGTCGATCAGAGCGCGTCGACAGCTTGGAACAGCGCTCGGTTGTGCATGGCTTGTGATGACAAGATATCTCGCGCTGCGTCTCTTGCTTGGTCTCTTGCTTGCGACGAGTGTTTCTGTTCGCAGTTCCGAGGCCGCGTCTTATCGCGATACGATTCCGATCGTGAAGGTCGGGCTGGTGCTCGAGGAGTCCAGCGCCTCGCCTGCCGAAGCCACCGCGGACGAGACACAATCCTGCGAGCGCGTGTCGTTTTCCCGCAGCCTGAAGTATGGCGAAGACGATCTCAACGTGCTGGACGTCGCGACGGTGGCATCCCAGGATTCCCCGCAACCAGCTTCGCGTCCCGTGCTCTTGTTCGTGGCGGGCGAAAGTTTCGCCGGCGAAAGCGGACCGCCTGATA
>WNFN01210225.1_pt1 | contig 10723 bp, 13 predicted proteins | sample 5400161 | NCBI WGS metagenome assembly WNFN01 (sample SAMN13153353, study PRJNA577476) | soil metagenome | isolation source: 80 cm saprolite on Douglas fir-dominated hillslope | place: USA:California | collected 2013-09-17
CGAGCTGCGGGAGATTTCACGGGGCCTGCATCCCGCGATTTTGGAGAAGGGCGGCCTCGGGCCTGCCCTTCGGGGGCTCGCCCGCCGCGCTGGTGTCCTCGTCCAACTCAGCGTGCGGATCCGCGGGCGGCTGCCGGAACGAGTCGAGGTCACCGCCTACTACGTCGTGTCGGAGGCGCTGACTAACGCAACGAAGCACGCGCGAGCCTCCGTGGTATGGGTCGACGTCGCTATGGTGGACCACGTCGTACGGCTGCTGGTCCAGGATGACGGAGTCGGGGGGGCCGATCCGTCCCGCGGGTCAGGGCTCATAGGTCTTAGCGACCGCGTTGAGGCAGTCGGCGGCAGGATCGAGATCATCAGCCCGCCCGGCGGCGGCACCTCGCTCCTAGTCACCATCCCGTCTGACCGGCCGCCTGAGCCGTGACGGCGAGATCAGCCACCGCGGTTGCCGGACACACGTAAGAGGCCTCGCGGTGTCGCTTGCCGGGGTGATGGGACCTGGTCCCGGCGGGCCGGAGGGTCCTGGCGCGGGCCGGTTTTGGGAAACTGCGGGATCTTGGATCATGCGGACGCTGCCTGCGCGGTAGTCCCCCTCTTCCTGCGTTGGCGCAGGTGAGAGGGTTAACTGCCGGGCTCCCGGGATGGGACTCGGCACAGTCTGCAAGCTCCGCTCCGGCCGTTTCCAGGCCCGTTACACCGGCCCGGACGGCATCCGCTACACCGCGCGCAGCGCTGAGGGCAGGCCGGTCACGTTCAGCGGCAGGCAGTACGCCGCCGGGTGGCTATCCCGCACCGACGCCGACATTCAGGCCGGGAACTGGGTCTCCCCCGACGCAATTGGTGGTCCTGCAGGACAAAAACTCTGGTCACGCTGCGGGCCTACAGCGAGGCATGGCTAACGCTAACCGAAATACCGCGGTCGCTGACGACGTAATCCCGGTGAACCCGTGCCGGGTACGCGGCGCCGGGGAGGCGAAGCGCGCCAGGACCATCGAGCCTGCGTCGCTCGCCGAGCTCGAGGCGATCGTTCACGGCATGCCGAGCCGCTACAAGCTGATGGCCCTGCTGGCTGCCTGGTGCGCGATGCGATTCGGCGAGCTGGCCGAGCTCACGGGTTCATCGGGGCGCCGGCCGGCCTGTCGCATAACTACAATCCACGCGCGGTGATGGAGGCGCGGCTGGACGGCTTGACTTCCCCGGGCGCGGCCGTTCCGCTTCGCCGCGGCCATTACGTCGTCAGCAGATCCCGACAAGCTGGTCGAAGTCAACACTGGACTCTGTCGTCGATTGTGGCCTGAGCGTGGGCGGGTACGTGAACTCAACCGATGGCACCTTGCCGGCTACGGCCGTGGCTGGAGGCTGCCGACGCAGGAGCTCCCTCGAGACCAGGCGGCGGGCGGATCCACGTACTAACCGTCACGCCGTCCTGGCTGGCGAAGCGCTTTACCGCGGCGATCATGTCCGGGGAGAACCTCACCGGGATCATCCCGCTCTTCATAGGCCGCCGGCGTCGCTGGCCAGGTCCAGACGCCGTCAGGTGATCCGGGTCCGCGTAGAACTCGTAAGCCTCTGCCTCGTTCATGCCGTCACCCTGTGTCCTGCCGGTACTGCCTGTCAAGCTGCCGAGGTGCAGGCTAGACACCAATCGGCCTGCACCGCTCCGCGCTCTGGCCAGGGCACACCGGCACCGTTAGCACCTGGTTGCCTGGCACCTCGCCCGTAAGCAGCCAGTGGGCCGGAGCGTACGCAGCTGCGGCCAGCCGATCGAGGGTACGAAGGTGGTCGGATCTATGGCAATCGGCCATGCAGCAGGGCAGGTACACGGCGCCCCGCAGTTCGCTCCGCTAGCCATTCCCTTCAACAACGTGACGTGCAGCGCGCCCGGCCGCTACGAGTGGGTCATCGCCGTGGGCACCAACGAACTGGGCCGAGTGCCGATCGAGGTCGTGCCAGGCCTGATGCCAGGCCGGGCCTCGGGCGATGAGCAGGCACCGAGCGAGCGTTAAAGGATCAGCGGCGATCTTGCTTACGTTGGCTCAGGGCCAACCTTTCCGCTCGCGGGCGACCCTGGGCCGCACCGCGGCTTGAACCACGCCGACGTACACCCCGGCTCGCGGCACCGGACCACCCGGTGCCCTTTGCCGGGCTCGCCGAGCGCGGCCGGGCAATCCTGACGCGCTGCGCATGCTGGTCGGACACGCTGCGGGCACGAAATGCGAGAACCCCGGCCGAAACCGGGGCTGACCTGCGTAAACACTGGCTGGCTCCCGCGATAGGACTCGAACCTATATCGCCATCATAGGCTGACCTGCCGAAACTGGCCGCTGGCCTGCAGCTCAGCCAGCTATTGACGTGTCACACGTGGACACTGCCGGACACTGATGTAGGCTTCTTATCGCACGTATATCGCACGGGCGAAGGGCGAGCCGATGGCAGGCAAGACGGGCAGGCGGGGATTCGGGCACGTGCGGAAGCTGCCCTCCGGACGGTGGCAGGCCAGCTACCTCAGCCCGGACGGGCAGCGCCACACGGCGCGCTCGCCGGAGGGCAAGCCGCTCACGTTCACCGCCAAGCAGGATGCCGAGGGCTGGCTCGCGCTGCGGCACTCGGAAATCGTCCGCGGCGCGTGGCTGCCCTCCCCCGAAAAGCGGTCGCAGCCTGAAACCGCTTTGCCGGTCACGCTGGCCGCCTACAGCGCGGCGTGGCTGGCCGGCCGGGACCTGTCCGAATCGACCAGGACCCTGTACGCGATCACGCTGAAAAACCAGATCGTGCCGAAGCTCGGCGGCCTGACTCTGACAGAGATAGGACCGGCCCTGGTGCGTGAATGGCACGCCGGCCTGCGGGATCCGCGGAAGGCAGGCAGGCCGCTCGGGCCGACGCAGCGCGCCCATGCCTACTCGCTGCTGCGGACCATCCTGAACACCGCGGTCGCCGACGACCTGATCCCGGTGAACCCCTGCCGGGTCCGGGGCGCCGGGCAGAGCAAGCGCGCCAGGACCATCCGCCCCGCGTCGCTGAGCGAGCTGGAGGCGCTCGCGGCGGCCATGCCAGCCAGGTACCGGCTGATGGTCCTGCTGGCCGCGTGGTGCGCCCTGCGGTTCGGCGAGCTGGCCGAGCTGCGCCGCGCCGACATCGACGTGCGCGACGGGATCGTGCATGTCCGCCGGGGCGTCATCCGCACCGATGACGGCCGGATCATCAAGGGACCGAAGTCCGAGGCGGGCAAGCGCGACGTCGCCATCCCGCCCCACCTGATGCCGATGGTGCACGAGCACATGATCCTGCACGTGCAGCGCGGCCAGGACGCGCTGATGTTCCCGGCGGCGGCCGGCGGCCACATGGCGCCCTCGTCGCTGTACGCCGTCTACCACCCGGCGCGGGACAAGGCGGGTCGGCCGGATCTGCGCTTCCACGACCTCAGGCACACCGGCGCCGTGCTCGCCGCGGCCACAGGAGCCACGCTGGCCGAGCTGATGGCCCGGCTCGGCCATTCCACCGTCAGCGCGGCGATGCGTTACCAGCACGCCGCGGCCGACCGGGACAAGGCCATCGCAGCCGCGCTGTCCGACCTCGCGACGGTCACGCCGATCAGCGCGGCCCGAGGTGGAAAGCGCGCTAGCCGTGCCCGGTGACGAACGTCCCCTTGCCGACCACGCTGGCAATCAGGCCGCGCGACCGCAGCTCGGCCATCGCCCGCCGGATCGTCTGGTACGCCACGCCCCACTGCTCGGCCAGGTCCCGCTCAGCGGCCAGCCGCGAGCCGGGCACCAGCTCGCCCGCGTTGATGCGCGCGGTCACGTAGTCGGCTACCTGGACGTACAGCGGCACCATCGAGTCCGGGTCGAACGCGGGCGCCTCAGCCATGCCGGTCACTGTAAGGCATGCCTGACCTGCGCAAATACACGCATGGCTATACGTGGCCACGCGTGGCACTGTACTGTCGTGGTGACAGCACTAAAGCGGCCCGGGCGGCGCGCAAACGCCGTGATCCCGGGCCTGACCGAGATCGGAGTCTCGGCTATGAAGGATCATCCCCTATCACCCCCATCCGGCGCACCACCCGAAGACGTGCGCGTCGACGTCGGCGCCTGGATTTCCGGCCCGGGCGTGAACGCCTGCCAGCGGTGCGGCCAACCCGCGCCGGACGGCAGCGACTGGTGCGGGGCGTGCGAGAACGAGGACGCCGCCGAGGCGCTCGCCGCGCTCCGCGGAAGCGGGGAAATTCCCCGTTTCCCCGTAGCAGCCGGGGACGTGAACGAGGGCGACGTCATCATCATCGATGACGGCACCCGCGCCGCGATCACCGATATCCGCCGCGGCGACTTCTGGCTGAACACCGGCCAGCATGGTCCCGGGGTCGCGATCGGCTGGCAGTCCGGGTCATCGTCGGGCGTGATGTTCCGCCGTGTGACAGACCTGCTGGATAGGGTCGCGCAATGAGCGGGCGACAGGAGCCTCGAGGCCTCGGCGACCTCGTCACCGTGGCCGCCCTCCCCGGCTACGTCCGCCTCGTCATTCCCCACCCGGATTACATTCCCTTCCCCGACGATGACCCCGAGTGCCAGCCCGGCTTGTTCGTCAAGCGGATGAGCCCGGCAGACGCCCGCGACCTCGCTGCAGCGTTCGAGGCAGCCGTATTCGAGCCTGACCCGTTCGGCGCGCGCTGGGTCGCGAACGTGCTGCGGGAAGCCGCCGACGTCGCCGGTGAGCCGCGCCTGGCGGCGGTGCGGTCATGAGCGCCCCCATCGCCCGCTGCTCGCGCTGGTGGTTCAGGCTGACCGGCAGGCTTTACGACATTCGCTGGCCCATCATCGCCGCCGTCCTCAACCGGATCGCCTCGGACGAGATGCGCCACGCCGCTCTCTTGCTCGGCTTCGATTTCGGCGCGGGCATCGGCAACGAGGGATTCCTGGGCCACTTGCACCAGTTCACGACCGGCTCCGAGATCGGCTACGCCATCCGCTACGGCGACGGCGCCGAGCGCGATGATGCCGTTGAGCAGTGGCGGCTCGAGCGGTCCTTGTTCCAGCGGGGTGCCGCGGTGACCGGGATCCTGCGCGGCCCGCGGCCTTTTTGATGCACGAAGATGGCGCGCCAGTGGCGTGACCCTGGCGCCCGCTCTGGCGTGACCCTGGCACGTCACGTGGCGCGCGCTCTGGCGCGCTCCTGGCGCTCGCGATGGCGCACCTTGTGGCCGCGCCATCGGGTTTGTTACCAGGAGCCGGCGAGGGCCAGGCCCATCTCCCGCTTGATTGCCGCCATCTGCTCGTGTGTCGGCCGCTGCGTGCCGACGAAATACTGGTTCACGGTCGCGGCGGCGTTCCTGCCGTGATGGTCGCCCGGTCCGTGATGGTCCCGGTGATGAGGCGCGAGCCCGGGAACGTCGCCGAGCGGGACACCGAGCTCCCGGGCGATTTCCCGTGCGATCTTGCGGCCGAACTTCTGAAGCTCCGCTTCCACCTCATGCGATTTGAGGGCCAGCGCGAAGCCCTTGCTGATCGGGGTGCCGAACTGGACCTCCGCGGCCCGCCGCCCGATCCACTTCTCGTACCGGCCGATCTGGGCCTCTTCGGCGTTCAGCTGCGCGATGAGGTGCCCCCCGCCGGACAGGATGGCGCTGGCGTACTGGAGTCCCTGATCCGGGCCGAGGCTGATCACCTGGGCGATCAGCGACCGGTCGACGTGCCGGTTGCGCAGCGTGCCGATCACGGCGAAGAACTTCCTCAGCGTGGCCAGCTTCGCCGCCAGCTGCGTGCGCAGGAACTGGCCGGTCACGGCCGCGGGCTGGCCGAGAGGCCCGGCCGGAGCCCCCGAGGCGATGGCGGACAGGCTCGAGAACGACGACGCGAGCCCGGAGGTGACACCCGAGGCGTACTGCCGCATGTTCTGCGCGCCGATGTTGGTGTCGGCCCGGAGGTTGATGTTGAAGATGTCCTGCGGGAACCGGAACTGGTGCGACATGGCGATCCCGCCGCCCGCGAACATCCCGGTCTTGCTGCCGCGCGATACCCGGGGGCCGCCGAACATGCGGTTGATCGCGCTGATGGCACCCGGGCCGCCCAGCGCCCGCACCGCCTCCGGGACCAGGACGCCCTCGCCCGGCGAGAGCATCGCGCTCACTGTGTCCTGCCCGGGCGCGTACCCGGGGACTACGCCGCCTGTCGCGGTCTTGATGACAGGGATGCCGCCGCCGGCCGTGCCGACCGGCACCGAGATACCGCCCGACTGGATCACGTTGACGCCGATCGTGATGCTCTTTGAGTGCAGTGCGCTGATCGCCTGCTGCAGCGCGCGGATCTCCTGCCTGACGAGCGCCGACTTGGAGTGCAGGCCCTCGAGGTAGCTGATCATTCGCGATAGCGGCGCGATCGCCTGCTGCGTGGAGCCGGTGCTGGTCTTGATGGCATTGCTCAGGCTGATGGCCTGGTTGACGACGGTCGCCATCTGCTGCCCAGCCGCCCCCGCCTTGCCGCCGAACAGGGTCGCCGCGCCGCCGGATGCCTGCATGTCCGTCCTGAGGGTGCGGAGGCCGCTGTCGAACTGGCCGGTGGCCAGGATCGTGTTCTGGAGCGACCCGAGCATCAGCGGCCCGGACAGGGCCGCGCCGAGGGCCTGGATCTGCTGCACGAGCGAGTTCGATGCCGAACTTGCCTGCTGCGCGTCGACCTTCAGCTGCGAGAGCGGGTTGTGGCTCAGTGCGACCGCCTGGGCATACCCGCGCAGCTTGAAGACATCGGTGCCGAACTGGGCATCGGAAGCCTTGAGCGCCCTGGTCAGGTCTATGCCGGTGGCATTGGCGAACGCGACGACCTTGCTTCTGGTCAGTCCCAGGACCGTGCCGAATTTCCCGGCGTTGGCAGTGATGTTCTGCGCGGACTGGTTAGCCGCCGCCTGCGCCTGCGTCAGGGTGTGCTGCGCGTTGCTGACCGTGGTGATCGCGCCGTAGATGCCGTGCAGCTGCCCGGTGGCCTTGGTGATGTGGTCCTGGTAATAGCCGAGCTGATTGGCCAGCTGCCTGTACGCGGCAGCGTTGTTGCCGACCGCGTTGTCCTGGGCGGTCAGCGTGCCGATCAGGTTGTCGGTGCTGGTCTTGAGGTTCCCGTAGTGGAAGATCAGGACCCCGGCGGCGAGCGCGGCGGCGCCGAACGTGAGCGCCACGGCGGTTGTGCCGGCTGCGGCATAGGCAGCCGCGGCTCCCTCCGCCTGCAGGTTCATGCCGAACGCGGTGGTCGCGATGGCCGCACCGCGGGCGCCGATGGCCACGCGCTGGAGGATCCCGGGCCCGGCGCCGAGACCGGCCCAGAAGATCCTGTACGCGCCATAGCCTGCCGTGGCCAGCGCGACTGCCTTGGTCAGGCCTGAATTCCACTCGGCGGTCGCGCGGACGGCGCCGAGGAACCCCGACGCGACATGCAGCACGCCCAGGCCGAGCGAGTTGAAATTGTGGAACAGGGCCGGGATCAGGTTGATGCCGTGGTTTATCAGGTTGAACAGGGCATCGAGGTCGGTGCGGATGATCGAGGCGCCGCGGCCGAGCATCCCGGCCCACGCCGGGGAGCCGAAGTCAGCGGCGAGCATCGCGGCGAAGTCGCTGAACGCCTTCGTGCTCTGCGAGACGATGCCGCCCGTGTGGCCCATCGCGGTCTGAACCAGGTTGAGGCCCTGGTAAAAAACACCGAAGATCCCGGCCTCGTTGGTCTGGTGCAGGCCGTCCAGGAACGACCGCAGGCTCAGCGCGGCGGCCTTCTGGTAGTTATCGAGGCCCGAGTAGGCAGTGGTCAGGTTATTGACCGCTCCGACAGCCGGCCCGATCGCATGGGTTGCGGCAACGCCGAACGCGGTGATGCCGATGGCGTCGGCGGCGACCTGGGCCCCGAGCGTGACCATGCCCAGGTGAATCGTGGTGAGCCAGCCGCCCAGAGTGAGCCCCCAGAAAGCGAATCCGCCGCCGGCCGCCCTCGCCGCCGCGCCGGTCGCGACCGTGGCCGCCGCGGCGTCGCCCAGCCGGCCCGAATAGGCCCCCGCGAGCGCGGCGTTCTGCGCGAGCAGGTCACGGACCTCGCCCAGCAAGCCGGTCTGCATCATCAGGTCCGCGCTGGCGTCCGCCATGTCCCGCTGCAGGATGCCCGCGTACACGTCGGCCTGCCTGAGCAACTGGGTCTGTTGCATCAGGTCGGCGCTGATGTCCGCGAGCGTGCTCCCGGCCAGGCCGAGCCGGAGCGGGATCTCGATCCCCCCGCCGGCGGCCAGCCGGGACGCCGCGAGCGCGGCCTCGAGCTTGGCCTCGAAGCCGCTCAGGTCGGGCTGCACCGCGACGTCGACGACCGGGTGCAGGCCGGCGAGGCCCGCGGCTAGCTTGGCATCGAATCCGCTGAGATCAGGCTCGACCAGCACGTACGCGCGTTAATCGAGCCACCTCGAATCCCTCTTGGGCCATGGTGGCTCGTCACCTCCTATTCGTCCGGCTAGCCATTAACCCGCCTTCTGGCTTCTGCCGTGCTCAGGCGCCTGACGCCGGCCGGGCGGGAACGGAGAGAAACCGCCCGGCCGGCGCTGCGAGACCCTGGCCTGCCAGGTAGCGGCGCCTGTCCCGCATGACCCGGCCGCGGTGGTGAGCGTGACGGCCGGGAGGGTCCTAATATCCGGCATACTCGCCCGCCGACGCCCGCGGGTGCCAGGTGTTGCCCGTCGACCAAGCCGTGCTCTCGGTGGCGCTCGTGTAGGGCTCGCCGCTGTTGTCACGGCTCCGCAAGCCCGGAGGGCTGCCAGCCGCGGGTGTCGTGGCCGGGGTGGTCGCTCCCGCGTCGGCGCGCGCTCGGTGCTCGGCCAGCTTGGCGCTCAGGTCGCGCGGGCGCGAGTCCTGCGCCGTTGTCTGCACGTGCTTGCCTCGCTTGCTCATCCGGCAACCCCTCTCCGGCGGCCAGCCGCGTTGGCGCGGCTCGCGATCGTCGTGCCGTTCCCCTTCGGCGCCATGTCACGGATGATCGCCGACCCGGACGTCCGGGTGGGGGGCGACTCCGGCCCGCGGCCCGGGATCGGCGCGCCGGTGCTAGTGGTCGGGCCGGGGGCGACCGGGCCCGGCGCGTGGCCGCGCTCCGCGGCGAGGGCGCCTTTCCCGCTGACCGGACCCCGGCTCCGCGACCGCGCCTTGCCGGCCGCGGGCACGCGGGTGACGCGGGACGGCTTCTGGGCCGGGTTACGGCCGCTCGTGCTCATCGTGATCGCCTCCTGGGCGGGATGCCCATGCCGGTGAGCTGGCCGCGCTCGATGAGCATCGTGATCTCGGCCGGCTCGCAGAACAAGACATCAGTGTCGGTTGCCTGAACGGCCGGGTCGGCGAGCCTGGCCAGCACCTGGCCGCGGGCCGTGTTGAACGCGGTGATGTCCGCCGTGCTCCAGGTCTGGCGCGGCCTCACGGCCCGCTCACCTTGCCGAAGTAGGCTGCGCCGCCAGCTGGCGGGTACGCGCCCGCCATGCTGGCATGAGCCGCCTTTGCGGCCGCGTCGGCCGCCTTCCGCTCGGCTGCGGCCCGGGCGGCCAGCGCTGACGCCGTTCCCTGCCGGGCCTCGGCCAGGACCTCCGGCGTGAGCGTCAGCGTCCCGGCCATCCACGCGTCCACCGCATGCCCGGGCAGGATGAGCAGCTCGCCCTTCCGCATCGCGTCCAGCTCGCCGGAGCCGATCTTGTCGACCGCGAGCAGGGCGCCCCCTCTGAGGTTGTAGATCAGGTACGGCGGCCTGGACGCCGGCGTCCTGCCGCTGACCATCACGGGGACCGGATCGACCCGCTCCAAGGGATTCGCCGCGGCCACCGCCATGTGCGCGACCGCCGCAACATTGCCGAACGGCATCACCTGCACGCCGCCAGCCGCGAGGCCGCCGCCCGCGCGGCCGATCCCGCCATCGCCGGCGGACGGCCCGCCTGGAGGCATCGCCCCGACGCCCAGGCTGATCGCCCGCGCGTCGAGTGCCGCGACCGCCGAGTTGTGCTCGCGGGCGATTGTCTCGATACGGTCACGGGAGGCGCGGACCAGCGCCAGTGCCTCCTCGATGTCCGCGGTCACGGTCGAGCCGGCTGCGAACGCCTCGATGTCGGCGTGCAGCTGCTTCAGGCCGGCCTGCCGCGCAGCCTCGGCCCCGCGCTCGGCGTGGCGCTCCGCCACCTGAGCCTTGAATCGTGCCGCCCGGCCGCGCACCCTGGCAGCGTCGATCCCGGCGATCGAATCGTCATCAGCGACCACGGCACCGGACAGCATCGCCTGCTCGGTCGCGCTGGCGAGCGCTTCGTGCTGCTCAGCCTCAGCCAGCAGCTCCCGGGCCGCGCTCACCGCGCGCCCCTGCGGCCGACCGCGGGCGGTGAGCGCCGGAAGAGCCGCCCGCGGCGCGCTCCGGTCAGCGGCGCCGTCGACTGCCCGCCCTGCGAAGTCAGGCCGCCGCTGAACGGATCGTGCACCGTGTGCTGCGCTGCCATCCGGTCGCGCGCCTCACGCGGCCCGAACGACAGGACGCGCCGCTTGCCCATGCTTGCCCCTTTCACTTGCTGCCTGCCCGACAGCATGCCGCGACAGCCACCACCGGCCGCTCACGCGCTCGCCCGCCAGAACCCCGAGCCGGGCTAGCCACGCCCCCAACGCAATGGATAACTTTGGCGATGGTCACCCTCCGTATCGGTTTCGGTGTCGTGCTTGCGGGCGGCCGGGGTGTTTCCGCGGGCTGGG
>WNFN01232273.1_pt1 | contig 10721 bp, 8 predicted proteins | sample 5400161 | NCBI WGS metagenome assembly WNFN01 (sample SAMN13153353, study PRJNA577476) | soil metagenome | isolation source: 80 cm saprolite on Douglas fir-dominated hillslope | place: USA:California | collected 2013-09-17
CGGGGCGCGGGAGACATTCCGCTTCGAGGTTGGAGGGCGAATCGCTCATGCCGAAATTTCGATCGGCAGCTCAGCGATCATGTTGGCGGAAGAGTGGCCGGAGGGAGGCAGGTTCAGCGTCGAAACGCTGGGCAATTCGCCTATCGCGCTGGTCCTTCGCGTCGACGATGTTGATTCGTTTACGGAGCGCGCGGTCTCTGCCGGAGTGAAGATAACGTTGCCTATCAAAGACCAATTCTATGGCCACCGTGACGTAACCTTTGTCGATCCTTTCGGATACACGTGGAGCGCCGTCACCGTGAAGGAAGAGATGTCGGTCGAGGAGATGCACCGGCGCATGAAGGGGATGAAGACAGGACCTGAGGGCGGTGCGATGCCAGAAGAGGGCAAGAAAGGTGTAAGCCCGATTCCGCGCGGATTCCGCACGGTGACGCCATATCTGATTGCTGAAGACGGGCCTGCGCTAATGGAATTCGCCAGGCAGGCGTTCGGAGCCGAGGAGACATTCCGCACCGTGGGCTCAGCCGGCGGCCTGCACGGCGAAGTGCGGATAGGCGACTCGATGCTGATGATAGGAGGCGGTATTCCGGGGCGCGAGTTCCGCGCCACGCCGAATACTCATGCGCTGCACATCTACGTCGAAGATGTGGACGCGGTTTACCAGAAGGCGCTGGCAGCGGGCGCGACGGTGGTTGACGAGCTCATCGACCAGGAGTACGGCGAACGCTCCGCCAGCGTGAAAGATCCGGCGGGGAACTATTGGTACATCGCCACCCACAAGGGCGAGAGCTACATTCCCAAGGGGCTGAACAATGTGAATGTGTACATGCATCCGCTGCGGGCCGAGCCGGTGATCGGCTTCCTTAAGCGAGCATTTGGGGCGCAGGAGATGGCGAAGTACGCATCGCCCGACGGCGTGGTGCATCACGCGGAAATTCGTGTCGGCGATTCGGTGGTGGAGATGGGCGAAGCGCACGGGAAATATCAGCCCATGCCGACAATGTTCTATCTGTACGTGCCTGATGCAGATGCCACGTACCGGCGGGCGCTGGCGGCAGGAGCAACGTCGATTCACGAACCCGCGGACCAGCCCTACGGAGATCGCGTGGGGGCGGTGACCGATGCCTTCGGCAATCAGTGGTACATGGGTGCGCATGTCAAAGATGTGAAGATGTAGAAGAATCGCCCAAGGCGGAGGGTGAGTGAGTCTGCTCGCCCCGCCCATCTTTCCCATGCTGATCCGCGATATCCAGAGCGGCAGATCAAGTTAGTACGCGTTCAGCCAACCGACGGCTCGATGCGTTTTACGAATAGCCGACAAATTGCCTTGCGCCGGCCAGGCGTTGTCGACAAACGTTGTACAATTCACAGGCTCGGCTGCGTGGGATGTGATCGCGATGGGCTTGGGTGGAAGTGAATCTCAACATTATCCCCTAAGGACATACTGCTGCCGACGTTCAGGAGGGGCGAATGAAACTCATCACGCTGCACGACCATCTCAACCCGTCCCAAGAGATTGAGGTTGACGCAGATTCAATTACCTCAGTGGTGCCGTTTGGCTCCGGTTCTTCGATCCAGTGTGGCCCTGGACTGATCGGAGTGCACGAGACCCCTCACGAGGTAGCGGAAGCAATCAGGAACGCGTAGGACTAGGTCGACAGTGTTCTGGGTTACACGGGACCCCGGCCCAAAAATCAAAACCAGTTCCGGTATGGGGTGCAGGAATTCTCCCCGCCTCTATGGCTATCCCCGCGTGCCGTTTGACCCTCCCGAAGGCCTCCAATAAACTGAAGGATTCAGTACTCCTGTAGGTCTCAACTCTATGGCAGACAGCATTCATGTGAAGCTCCCGGACGGGAGTGTGAAGGAAGTTCCCAAGGGCACCACGGCGCTTGAGGTTGCCAAGGCCATCAGCTCGCGGCTGGCGGATGCCGCGCTCGTAGCGAAAACCAACGGCGATTTGATCGATCTCACCAAGCCGTTGGAGAAAGACACCGATCTTCGCCTGCTTACTGCCGGGGATCCGGAGGCCCTGGAGGTTTACCGGCATTCTTCCGCGCATTTGCTGGCGGCGGCGGTGCTGGAGCTTTTTCCTGAAACCAAGCTGGGGCACGGTCCGCCGACCGATACCGGATTCTTTTACGACTTCTATCGCCCGACTCCATTCACGCCCGACGATCTGGAAAAGATCGAGAAGAAGATGCAGGAACTGGTGCAGCAAAACATCCCTTATGCGCGGGAGTTTCTGCCGCGCGACCAGGGACTGGCGGAGTTCAAAAAAGAAGGCGACTTCATGAAGTGTCACTTCATCGAGCAGTTCACCAAGCCCGATGAAAAGATCTCTATTTATCGTACCGGCAAGTTCACCGACTTCTGCCGCGGGCCGCACATTCCTTCGACCGGAAAGATTAAGGCCTTCAAGCTGCTCAACATCGCAGGCGCGTACTGGTTGGGCGACGAGAAGAACCAGCAGTTACAGCGCATCTACGGAACGTCATTTTTCTCGAAGAAAGATCTCGATAACTATTTCAATCAAATCGAAGAGGCCAAGAAACGCGACCATCGCGTGCTGGGCCAACAGCTCGATCTGTTTTCGATTCAGGAACTGGCGGGACCAGGACTCATCTTCTGGCATCCCAAAGGTGGAATCATCCGCAAACAGATGGAAGACTGGATGCGTGAGGAGTACCTGAAGCGCGGCTACTCGCTGGTTTACACGCCCCATGTGGCCCGGCGGCAGTTATTTTTTACCTCGGGACACGAAGGCTATTACTCGCAGAACATGTTCGACGCCATGGAGCTCGACGACGCGGAGTATCGCCTGAAGCCGATGAATTGTCCGGGACACATTCTGATTTACAAAGATTCGCTGAAGTCGTATCGCGATCTGCCGGTAAGGTTGGGAGAGCTGGGGACGGTATATCGCTACGAGCGCTCCGGCGTAATGCACGGCCTGCTGCGGGTGCGCGGCTTCACGCAGGACGACTCGCACATCTTCTGCACGCCGGAGCAGGTCGAAGACGAGATTACTGGTTGTCTCGACTTTGCCCTCGATGTTCTGAAGGATTTTGGCTTCGACCAGTTCCAGACTGAGCTTTCGACGTGGAATCCGGATGACCGCAAGAATTTCGTCGGCAGCGAAGACCAGTGGATCCACGCCACCCAATCGTTGGAGAAGGTGCTGAAGGGCCGGGACATCGAGTACAAAACCATGCCCGGCGAGGCTGCATTTTACGGACCGAAGATTGACATCAAGCTGGTGGATGCGATCGGGCGGCTGTGGCAGCTCTCGACGGTGCAGGTCGACTTCAACCTGCCGCAGCGCTTTGGTTTGGAGTACGTGGCGGAGGACGGTTCGCGCAAGCAGCCGGTGATGGTGCATCGCGCGCTCTTCGGTTCGGTGGAGCGCTTCTTCGGCGTGCTGATCGAGCACTACGCGGGCGCGTTCCCGGTATGGCTGTCGCCGGTACAGGTAGCGATGATTCCTATCAGCGAGCGCCACGCGGAGTATGCGAACCAGGTGGCTTCGCAACTGAAAGCCGCGGGCGTGCGCGTCGAGGTCGATGCGCGCAGCGAAAAGATGAACGCCAAGATCCGCGAGCATGCCATGCAGAAAGTTCCGTTCTTGCTAGTGGTTGGAGACAAAGAAGCGGAGGCGGGCAAGGTAAACGTCCGCAGCCGCGGCAAAGAGAAGACGGAAGACATGCCAGCGGCAGAGTTCGTGGAAAAAATCAAGAAGCTGATTGCGGAGAAGAGCCCGGGCCTGTAACGACTCATGTGGGGACAGCCGCCCCCGGCTGTCCGGGCGAGCGCCAGCTCGCCTTTTTTCGGGCGGGAATCGAATCTTCCGAAGTTCCAGTCACTACAGCAGCGGAGCTTCGCTCCGCAGGACAGCCGGGGGCGGCTGTCCCCACATGTGTTTCGGAGCTGCCGGCGGTTGTACCATGTTTCCGTGCATGAATTGGCGGAGCGCTTGCTTGAGCATATTCGGCGGCAGGAACTGCTGAAGGCCGGAGACCGGGTTGGCGTTGCCGTCTCCGGCGGGATTGATTCTGTCGCTCTCTTGCGCCTGCTGCTCGAATTGCGGGGTGAACTCGGCATCGTCCTATCCGTCGTCCATTTCAATCACAAGCTGCGCGGCGCAGAATCGGACGGAGATCAGGAATTCGTCGCGAAGGTAGCTTTTGAGTATGGTTTGGAATTCTTCTGCGATAGCGGCGATGTGGAGGAGCAGGCGACTGGTCGGCATCTTAGCGTAGAGGCTGCGGCTCGCAAATTGCGGTATGGATTTTTTCACCGGCTCTTGGGGTCAGAGGAGGGCGAAGCTGAAACCTCAGGTACCCCAGGGGCTAAAGCCCAACATCTCGAATCTCCCAATCGCAGCGCTGAAAGCGGTGCGCCACCCCAAGGCAAACCCTAGGGGCTAAAGCGCCAATCACTCCCCAGGCCTATCGGCACGGCTGAAGCTGTGCCCTTCCCAGCCCCGAATTTGTCCTTTCCAAACCCAGCGGTGCTTCTGACCAAAGTCACAACCGGGCACACGCTCGACGACCAGGCCGAGACGGTTCTGATGCGGCTGGTTCGCGGCACGGGATTGCGAGGGCTGGGCGGCATCCACCCCCGGCTGCTCGTGGAGGACGATGCAGGGGACACTCTCGGCGAAATCATTCGGCCGCTGCTCGAAGTTCGACGTCGTGCACTGGAGCAGTATCTGGAAGATCTCGGACAGCCGTGGCGTGAAGACTCGACGAACACTGAAGTTAAGTTCACCCGGAACCGCATGCGGCAGCTCGTGCTGCCGTTGTTGGAGCGGGAATTCAATCCGGCTGTAGCTGAGAATCTGGCGGAGCTGGCGGAGATTGCGCGCGGCGAGGAGGATTACTGGGAGAACGAAGTCTCAGGCTGGCTGGGAACTACGGTCCAATGGTTCGAGCCGGAATGGGTTAGTGCTCTCCGAGCGCAATCAGAGTTGCCGCACTCAGGCGTAGCGCAGTCTCTGGTGCAGATCAGCCCCGCGCAATCCGGTTTGTCCCTCCGCATGGAGGAGCCCGGGCCTCTCGTCATGAACGCATCGGTCAGCCGGGCCTGGCTGCTCACGGAACCGGTCGCCGTGCAGAGGAGGTTGGCGAAGGCGGTCGGGGAATATGCCGGTATCCCACTCGAATTCAAGCATGTTGAGGAAATCCTGCGGTTCGCAGCGGAGGAACACGGAGCTGGCAAAAAATTATCGCTCCCCTTGGGGTGGAAAGTCGTCCGAAAGCCTAAATCGCTCGTTTTTCTCGCCCCTGATCCGCAAAATCAAGAGCGCATCGCGCAAGAATACGAATACGAATTGCCCATACCCGGACGAGCCATGGTGCCCGAGACTGGAACTGTGATAGAAGCTCTGCGTATCCAAGGAGCCCAGCAATCGACGGCGTATAATTCTGAGCATCTCCTCGATCCAGAGTTGTTGCCCGAACCGCTCAAGGTGCGAAACTGGCGTCCGGGAGACCGATTCTGGCCGGCCCATACCAAGTCACTGAAGAAGATCAAAGAACTGCTGGCAGAGCGGAGGGTCGCCCAGGCTGAGCGCAGGCTTTGGCCGGTAGTGGTGAGTGGAGACGAAATTGTGTGGGTCCAGGGGTTCCCGGTTCCTGCAAAACTCCGGGCCAAGCCCGAGCGGGAAGCGGTCTTGATCCGGGAGGCGTCCCTAGTGGAAGACCCCACATCGTAGAACGAGAAGATCCAGCAAACGGAGGCACGCCCTTCATGAAAGATTCAAGAGTTGAGCCGCTACGCCAGGTTATTGGCAGCGAGCAAATCCAGAAACGGGTCAAAGAACTGGGACGGCAGATATCGGTCGACTACAAAGGCCAGACGATCCAGGCTTTGGCCGTTCTGGAAAATGGCTTCATCTTCCTGGCCGACCTGGTGCGCGTGCTGGAAGTACCGGTGGTGTGCCAGTTCATCAAGCCGAAATACAGCCGGCAGCCGGGCCATCACAACGGCGACATCACAGAGATATTCTTCAGCCACGAACCCGACATTCGCGGACAACATATCCTGCTGGTCGAGGGACTGGTTCACTCCGGGGTGACCAGCGAGTTTCTGATGAGCGATCTGCGGGCCAGGGGGGCGGCATCTGTGAAGCTTGTGACGCTGCTTGACCGGCAGTCAGCGCGCCGCGTAGCCTTGCAGCCAGACTATTTCGGGTTCCTCGTGGACGATACATTCCTTGTCGGCTATGGCCTCGGCGCGGAGGAACAGACCAACCGGAATCTGCCCTACCTGGCGGCAAATCCGAGTGTCCCTATGACTTAGGTCATGGGAGACTGGGCGCGCCTTTTTTCCGTGGAAAATGTAGAATAGGATATTGGGGGAATTTAGCCCATCCAAAATAGCTGAACGGCATCTAATTTAGCTGTAGGAGCCTGGGGCTTGGTGTATTCGCCCTTTGTTTTTACCTTTAGGAGCGTTCTTAGGTGAACTCAACAGTCAAAACCGTAGTTTTCTGGCTGGTGATTGGAGTCTCTGCCCTGTTGTTATGGCAGGTCATTCAAGCCGGTCGCAGTGGGCAGAAAGACAAGGAAGTCAATTTTTCCCAGTTCATGACTGACGTGGATCAGGGAAACGTGCGGGAAATAACGGTTAACGGCATGGAAGTGCGCGGCAAGTACAAAGACAATTCCGCCTTCCACACCACGGTTCCGGCAAATTATCCGGACATGATTAAGACCCTGCGCGACAAGAACGTCACCACCACGTTCCGGGACGTAAATAACGGGAGCTGGCCTCTGCAGCTGTTGGGCACATGGGCTCCTCTGATCCTGCTGGGCGCGCTGTGGTTCTTCATGATCCGCCAGATGCAGACCGGTGGAAACAAAGCCCTCTCTTTCGGCAAGAGCCGGGCCCGGCTTCTTTCCATGCAGCAGAAAAAGGTCACGTTCAAGGACGTGGCTGGCGTGGAGGAGGCCAAGGAAGAGCTCCGCGAAATTATTGAGTTCCTGCGCGAGGCGCAGAAGTTCCAGAAGCTTGGCGGGCGCATTCCAAAGGGAGTGTTGCTGGTCGGACCTCCGGGCACCGGCAAGACGCTGCTGGCGCGGGCCGTAGCCGGCGAAGCAAATGTTCCTTTCTTTTCCATTTCCGGTTCGGACTTCGTTGAGATGTTTGTTGGCGTCGGCGCCAGCCGTGTCCGAGACTTGTTTGAGCAGGGAAAAAAGAATGCCCCGTGCATTATCTTCATCGATGAAATCGACGCTGTCGGTCGTCACCGCGGCGCTGGTTTGGGCGGTGGTCACGACGAGCGCGAGCAGACCCTGAACCAGTTGCTGGTGGAGATGGATGGCTTCGAGTCAAACGAAGGCGTCATTCTTATGGCCGCGACAAACCGGCCTGACGTACTGGATCCGGCGTTGCTGCGGCCTGGACGTTTTGACCGGCGCGTGGTTGTAAGCCGTCCGGATGTGCGCGGCCGGGAAGAGATTCTGCGGGTTCACACTCGCAAGATTCCTCTTGCGGAAGATGTAGATCTCTCCGTTTTGGCCCGTGGCACGCCGGGATTCTCGGGCGCTGATCTAGCCAACATGGTGAATGAGGCGGCATTGGCGGCGGCGCGGCAAAATCGTAAAGCTGTCCTGATGTATGACTTCGAAGTCGCCAAAGATAAAGTCCTGATGGGCGTGGAACGCAAGTCGATGATCCTCTCCGATGCGGAGAAGAAAGTCACGGCATTCCACGAAGCCGGACATGCACTGGTTGCGGCGAAGCTGCCGAACTCGGACCCCGTGCACAAGGTTACAATCATTCCGCGCGGCATGGCGTTGGGCGTAACCATGCAGTTGCCCATCGACGACCGGCACAATTACACCAAGGAATATCTGCAGACCGACATCGCCATCCTGATGGGCGGGAGGATTGCGGAAGAAATGTTCCTGAACCAGATGAGTACCGGAGCCGGCAACGACATTGAGCGGGCCACAGAATTGGCACGTAAGATGGTCTGCGAGTGGGGCATGAGCGATCTTGGCCCGCTTACCTTCGGCAAGAAAGAAGAGCAGATATTCCTAGGCCGCGAGATCGCGCAGCACCGCGACTATAGCGAGGACACCGCCATTAAGATCGACGGTGAAGTACGCAAGCTGGTCAGCCTCGGCTACGAGACTGCAAAGCAGATCCTCGAAGGGAATCGCGAATCGCTGCAGAAGATTGCGGCTGCTCTGTTAGAGCGCGAAGTGCTCGATGCTTCTGAAATCCGGCTGTTGCTCGATGGCAAGGAATTGCCGGTGAAGCCTCCAACGCCAGGAAAATCGGATGATGGAGTGCAGCAAGTGCTGAAGCCTGAACCGGGGCGTCCGGGACTCGCCAAGGGCGGCGAGAGTCCAGCGCGAGCGTAATTTCAATCTGGGGAAGTCAGTTCTAACGGGGCAGCCAAACGGCCGCCTTCACGTTCTTGGAGCGCTTAGACAGGCTTAGAACGCCGAAAAAAGAGCTCTGCCCAAAAAAGAATCGTGTTGCTGGCCGATTCGCTTAACCATCTCGAGAGATCCTTCGTTCCAGATACCACGAGAAGTACCCTCGATATTTTGCTTGCAGCTCCTTCCTCTTCCAATCCTGGCCAGTAATCGTTTTGCGGCAACAGGCGGCTCCGCAGTCGCATGCCATTGTGTAATCGTCAAAGTCAGTCATAGCCCAATCGTGCGTCAGCTCTTCCTCGGCTTCGATATCGCGCATGGCGACGAAGACTATTTGCCCCTGGACACCAAGGTTCGGATCGCAGGAATGATTGCTGAATATCATTGAGCTCTCCCGCTCTTCGAGCGTGGTGGGGCCAATGTACAGGTCGTCGCCAATCTGGATTTCCGCTGGACCAAGTGCCGAGAGACTAAGAAGCACTTCGCGGCCAAAAATATAGCCGCCCTTCATGGCCACAATTTCACCTTTCACTATGGCCTGCCGCGCAAAGAGACCGCGCGCCCATGAATTAGGCTCGCTCGTACTTCGGTCTTGGGCGATAGAAAAGAGACGCGGTGGGTCATCTGTTTGTTTTCCATATCGCACCCCTGCCCTATTCGGCTAGCAAGGCCGCCCCTGATGTGCGACTAGGGATAAGAAGTTAACTGCTTTTCTTCAGCACAAAAATCATCTGTTCCGCTTCGTTGTCCAGCGGAGTTCTTGCAAATGAACCGTATTCTTCCACAATCTCCAGCCCTGCTAACAGAAACAGAGCGCGCAGATGTGGGTAGGTGTAGTAAGACATCCTCAGCGATTCAGTTTCTTCCTGGATGAGCCTTTCGCCCTGGTACGTACGGAATATAAAAGTTGCAGTAAAGTTCTGGTTAATTTTGTCTACAGATTCTTTTCGGAGATACCGCCGGATAACTTTGCTGGGATCGGATTTCGGCGTCCATTCGAGTTCCAGAAGCTCTTGCCCGACTTTCGAATTGAGACTGTCGAACTTGGGATAAAACACATCAAAGACCAGGTTCCCTCCAGCTTGGAGATGAAACGCTGCGGTCTGCAGCGCGGCGACCTGGTCCTCCACGGTGTACATGTGCTGCAAAGGACGAAATGGGATGATCACCAGTGGATAGTCCCGCTTTGAACGGAAACTCCTGATGTCTCCGTGCGAGGTAGAAACCAGTTCCCGGACGTCTTTTAACTCCTGCCTAAGCTTGTCTTGCAGCACATCGAGCATGGGCCCGGAATTGTCTACCCCGTGAATGGAAATCCCTTCGCGGGCGATGGGCAGCATAATGCGCCCTGTACCGCATGCCAGTTCCAGCACGGGTCCACGATTGGCTTTGGCTATGTCAACATAAAATGCCAGATCCTCGAGATCTTCTTTGGTCGCATAAGCCTCGTCATAGTATTTGGCCGACACCGACCGGCTATCGACAGTCGTGCTCATTTGATTTTCCCCCACCTGTTCATCCTAGATCTCGCGTTCGCACCACTGGCGTGCTGACAAATTCTCGCATGATGCTGAGAGCCTGTCTCGTTTCAGAGTCCGCGTGAACAGTTTTCACCGGCGGTCAGGCATCCTCTGGGGCTAGATAAGTCTCGGGTGGCCTTCGCTCTTATCGAGGGCCACCAGCCTCTAGGCCGCCCTAAAGTTTTGGAGACAGAGAGCCCTTTCACGTTGAATTGGGGATAGGCAGTGTAGAAGCCTGATTTCGACAACTGCGCGGCTAATGTTGAAAATGTACAATGTCTCTCAATTATGCGGACGCTGTTGGACATCTTCGCGCAAATCTTCCGCAACCTTTGGGCGCACAAGCTACGCTCGTTCCTCACAATGTTTGGCATCGCGTGGGGAGTAGGGTCTTTGCTGCTGCTGGTGGGCGTGGGCGAAGGTTTCCGCTCGGGCAACAAGCGCGAGTTGGCCGAGTTCGGTAAGGACATCATGTTTCTTTTTCCCGGGCGCGCGCCAGCGGTAAAGGGCAATATGAGCTCCGCCCGTCCCTACTTACTCACCTACCGAGACTATGTGGACATCCGTCAGCAAGCTCCTCACGTTCGCAATGCCTGTCCTCTTATTTCCCGCAGCGACCTGCACGAGGTGAGCGAGTTCGCCAATGCAGGCGGCGAAATTCTGGGAGTGGAGCCTCAGCTTAACGAGATAAGTTACCTTCCCCTCAAGGAAGGACGCTGGCTCAATGAAATGGACGAAGCGCAGAGACGCAATGTGATCGTCCTCGGTAATGAGCTGCTGAAGACGCTGTTCCCCGGGCGACCGGCGG
>WNFN01193220.1_pt1 | contig 10720 bp, 8 predicted proteins | sample 5400161 | NCBI WGS metagenome assembly WNFN01 (sample SAMN13153353, study PRJNA577476) | soil metagenome | isolation source: 80 cm saprolite on Douglas fir-dominated hillslope | place: USA:California | collected 2013-09-17
ATTCTACGTCTTCGCCGCGATTCACGACTTTTTGGCTTCCGGCTTTTGAACCCACAATGAGGAGAGGCTCGATGACTGTCAGGACTTTTGCTTGCCCGAGATTTCGAGAAGGCCGCCTGCTGCCGGCGCTTGCCCTCATGGCTTCCCTCGCGATGACGATGAGTGCAACGGCGCAAGGGCCGGCGGCGCAGTTCCCTCTGGAATGTGCCCTGAAGGAAATCACGGTCATCACCCTGATCGAGGAGCATGGGGAGGCCGGGGACCTGCCCGCGGATGCGCTGCGCAGCGCCACGCTGACAATGCTCCGCGCGCGATCTGCCTGCCACGACGGCCGTGTCGGCGAGGCGCTCGCGGTCTACGAGAGCATTCTCAATCTCGGGCCCGTCGCATCGCTCCCCTCGCAACGACCGTGATGGCGGGCGGACATCGGGCTTGGATATCCTTGCCTGGATCGTCGCGCCGCATGGATGGTCCGATCACATCGGAAAAGGACACCCGGCCGTTGCCGCCGAATTTCGGCGCCCGACGAAGCGGAGCCTCGGCGTCGCGCCCGAAAGGCGCGACGCGGGCTTGACGCGCCGGATCAGAACGCCCGGGGCGGGCGTGGTCCCATGCCGGGCCTCGGACGGCTTCTCGTAGAAGCGCCGCTGCTTCATCTCGCGAAAGACGCCTTCGCGCTGCATCTTCTTCTTCAGGACGCGGAGCGCCTGGTCGACGTTGTTGTCACGGACGAGAACTTGCAATGGATCCCCTTTTCTGGGTTGCCCGAGCCAACAGGCGCGGGACGGAGTTCAGGAAGCGTGATTGAGCTGGCTTTCCTTGGCGATGCGCTCATGTGGTTCGTGCGAGCTCTTGATGCAATATTGCTGGTCGTCGCCTTCCGGCGGGAGCAGCTTCACGATCTTGAAGGTCCCGGAGACGCCGATCCGGCGCACCGCGCCCCCGTTATATTGGACGCTCTGTCCGACCTTGAACTTGTGCATTTCCATGCCGCCTTGTTTTTTTGGACCGCGGAATCTTCCGCAGCCGCGCAGCGCGCTTGACCGAATTCCACCGACTTTGGCTTGAGCCCGGACTGTCATGCTGCCTTGGCGCGCCACGGGCGCATCACAAGGATAACCGCATGAGCCGCGCAGTTCGGGCGTGACGGCCGGGGCTCGAAAGGCGCCCAGGCTGCGCCGACCGTGCGCCCGTTTGGGGTGGATGTCGAGCAAAAACGTGGGGCTCGGCGGAAGCGCCGACAAGGGTTCCGGCCGGCAGGGCGGCCGTAACGCTTTGTAGGGAATTTGGGCGCAGCATTGGTTAACGGAGCCGGCACGGCGGCTGCGACAAAAAACGAGGACGGTGGCTGAGAGTATTTAAATACCACCCGCGCGCGGGCACGACGTATAGTCTGTGGAAGCCGGAGGGGGACTTAAGATGATTCTACCAGCATTGACCGGTGCTTCGCTGCTCGTCATGGCGGCCGGAAGCCCCGGCACCGACGTCGACGTTGCAACGCAACATCTGTCGAGCCACCAGCGCACCGTTGCGGTCCAGGCCTATATCACCCGCGCGACCGAATGCGTGGCGCGGACCGTCACGGCCGACCCGCGCTATGCGGGGGCGGGGAATATCGGCGACCTGATCGTCGACTCGATGCCCAGCTGCGCCGCGCTCATGCGCTCGATGATCGACACCTACGACCAGTATTTCGGAAATGGAACCGGCGAAGCGTTTTTCTCCGGCCCCTATCTCGACGTGCTGCCGACCGCCGTCACCAAGTGGACGGCCGAGCCCAAAAACTAGCCGCCCGCCTTGGCCCACGGGCGGCGGAACATTACGGTTAAGGTGCGCTGAAGGCTGAGACGAGCGTCTCAGCCCGGCCCTACGACTGTCCGGCCGGCTCGCCGCAGTAGAGCTTGTAGAGCGGCACGCCCAGAATGGCCTTGGTGATCAGATCGCCCACGCGCTGGCGGGCTTTCGGATCGGCGAACATGGGGGCGACGTCCGCCGGCGGCGGTTCCTGCTCCCCCGCCGCCAAGCTCTCGATGAGCGCGCGCCATTCCTTTTCGTTATTTTCCACCATTTCTCGTTTCCTTCGCGACATTAACCTCCCTGATGCGATTCGAGTTCCGGCGCGCCGGAAAAATGACAACATTACTGGGCTTTTGGCGGTTCCACGGGGTTGTGGATTTCGTTTGCGTTAACGGCCCGCCCCGGGCGCCCGCGGACTCATAAGATGTCCGGTGGAAGGCGCCAAAAACCCGATCCGGGTCGCGGTGGAACCGATTGCCGCCTAACGCGTTTCATGGTCTTGAGTGGTAATCGCGAACGCTGTCACCCGCGATTCCGCCGCTGAGGGGGAGCTTTGATTTGATCAACGGGGTTCCCGCCACGACTGGCCGGCCCGAGGAGGGCCGCGCTGGCGCGCGCGTGTGCTCGGTCCGTCGGTCTGGCAGCCAGCCAATCACCAACAACCCTTGCCGCGCGGGCCACGGCGCGGCCGCCGCGCCGGCTCGGCGCTGCCTCTAAATCGCCCCGGGGGGAGAAAAAAACACCATGCAGCCCAACGCCAAAACCTCTTCCAATAAAACCTCGCGCAACGGCGCAAATCCGCCGCCCGCTCCCGCGACGGCGAACGGCTCCGGCGGCTTCGAGCTGCACGAATTGCTGCATGCCCTCCAGTCCATGCGAGTCGGCGATTTCTCGGTCCGCATGGCGGGCGACCGCACCGGGATCGAAGGCAAGATCGCCGACACCTTCAACGAGATCGTGTCCGCCAACCAGCGCATGGCCGAGCAGCTCGACCGCGTCGGGCAGCTGGTCGGCCGCGAGGGCAAGGCGCGCCACCGCGTCAAGTTTGCGCTGGGCGACGGCGCCTGGGGCGAGATGGAATCCTCCGTCAATACCATGATCGACGACCTGATCTGGCCGACCCGCGAGGTGACCCGGGCGGTCGCGGCGGTGGCGCCGTCGGCGTGTTCACCTCCGAGGTGACGCGCGTCGCGCGCGAGGTCGGCACCGACGGCAAGCTCGGCGGCCAGGCGCAGGTGCCCGAGGTGACGGGCGTGTGGAAGGACCTCACCGACTCGGTCAACTCGATGGCCAGCAACCTCACCGCCCAGGTGCGCAACATCGCGGACGTGACCATCGCGGTCGCCAACGGCGACTTGTCCAAGAAGATCACCGTCGACGTGCGCGGCGAGATTCTCCAGCTCAAGGAAGCCATCAACACGATGGTGGACCAGCTGCGCTCCTTCGCGTCGGAAGTGACGCGCGTCGCCCGCGAGGTCGGCACCGACGGCAAGCTCGGCGGCCAGGCCATCGTGCCGGGCGTCGCCGGCACCTGGAAGGACCTGACCGACTCGGTCAACGCCATGTGCGGCAACCTCACCGACCAGGTGCGCAACATCGCCCAGGTCACCACCGCGGTCGCGCGCGGCGACCTGTCGCGCAAGATCACGGTCGACGTGCGCGGCGAAATCCTCGACGGCCAGGCGCAAGTGCCCGGCGTCGCCGGCACCTGGAAGGACCTGACCGACAGCGTGAACTTCATGGCCGGCAACCTGACCGCCCAGGTCCGCAATATCGCCGAGGTCGCGACCGCGATCGCCGGCGGCGACCTGTCCAAGAAGGTGACCGTGAACGTGTCGGGCGAAATCCTTCAGCTCAAGGAAACGCTCAACACGATGGTCGACCAGCTCAACGCCTTCGCGTCGGAAGTGACGCGCGTGGCGCGCGAGGTCGGCACCGAAGGCCGGCTCGGCGGCCAGGCCAACGTGCTCGGCGTCGCCGGCACCTGGAAGGACCTGACCGACTCGGTCAACTCGATGGCCTCCAACCTCACCGGCCAGGTCCGCAACATCGCCGAGGTGTCGACCGCCATCGCCAACGGCGACCTGTCCAAGAAGATCACGGTGGACGTGCGCGGCGAAATCCTCGAGCTCAAGGACACCATCAACACGATGGTCGACCAGCTCAACGCCTTCGCGGGCGAAGTCACCCGCGTGGCGCGCGAGGTCGGCACCGACGGCAAGCTCGGCGGCCAGGCGCTGGTGCGCGGCGTCGCCGGCACCTGGAAGGACCTGACCGACTCGGTCAACTCGATGGCCTCCAACCTGACCGGCCAGGTCCGCAACATCGCCGAGGTCACCACCGCGGTAGCTCAACGGCTTCGCGGCCGAGGTGACGCGCGTCGCGCGCGAGGTCGGCACCGAAGGCAAGCTCGGCGGCCAGGCGCAAGTGCCCGGTGTTGCGGGGACCTGGAAGGACCTGACCGACAGCGTGAACTCGATGGCCGGCAACCTCACCGCCCAGGTGCGCAACATCGCCGAGGTGGCGACCGCGGTCGCCGGCGGCGACCTGTCGCGCAAGATCACCGTCGACGTGCGCGGCGAAATCCTTCAGCTGAAGGAAACGCTGAACACCATGGTGGACCAGCTCAACCGCTTCGCGGGCGAAGTCACCCGCGTGGCGCGCGAGGTCGGCACCGAAGGCCGGCTCGGCGGACAGGCCAACGTGCCGGGCGTCGCCGGCACCTGGAAGGACCTGACCGACTCGGTCAACTCGATGGCCGGCAACCTGACCGCCCAGGTCCGCAACATCGCCGAGGTGACCACCGCGGTCGCGCGCGGCGACCTGTCGCGCAAGATCACGGTGGACGTGAAGGGCGAAATTCTGGAGCTCAAGAACACCATCAACACCATGGTGGACCAGCTCAACGGCTTCGCATCGGAAGTGACGCGCGTCGCCCGCGAGGTCGGCACCGAGGGCAAGCTCGGCGGCCAGGCGCAAGTGCCGGGCGTCGCCGGCACCTGGAAGGACCTCACCGACACCGTCAACGTCATGGCGGCCAACCTCACCGAGCAGGTGCGCGGCATCGTGAAGGTGGTGACCGCCGTCGCCGACGGCGACCTCAAGCAGAACCTCACGGTGAAATCCAAGGGCGAGGTGGCGGCGCTCGCCGAAACCATCAACAACATGACGGATACGCTCGCCATCTTCGCCGACCAGGTCACCAGCGTGGCGCGCGAGGTCGGCGTCGAAGGACGCCTGGGCGGCCAGGCCAACGTGCCGGGCGCCGCCGGCACCTGGAAGGACCTCACCGGCAACGTGAACCTGCTGGCCGCGAACCTCACCACCCAGGTCCGCAACATCGCCGAGGTCGCGACCGCCGTGACCAAGGGCGACCTCACCCGGTCGATTCAGGTCGATGCGCGCGGCGAGGTGGCCGAGCTCAAAGACAACATCAATACGATGATCGACAACCTCCGGCTCACCACCGACCGCAATACCGAGCAGGACTGGCTGAAGACCAACCTCGCCCGCTTCACCAACATGCTGCAGGGCCAGCGCGACCTGACGACCGTCGGCCGATTGCTGCTCAGCGAGCTCACGCCGCTGGTCGGCGCCCAGCTCGGCGTCATCTACCAGGTGGAAAACGTCGACGCGCCGACCGGCCTGCGGCTCTTGTCGGCCTATGCCGACGACGGCATCAACGGCCATCCGCAGCGGCTGAAAATCGGCGACGGCCTGATCGGCCAATGCGCGGCCGACAAGCGACGACTGCTGATCACCGAGATGCCGGCGCATGCCGTGCCGATCGGCTCCGCGCTGTTCAAGGTGGTGCCGAAGAACATCATCGTGCTTCCGGTCCTGTTCGAAAGCCAGGTGAAGGCGGTAATCGAGCTCGCTTCCATCAACGCCTTCACGCCCCTGCAGGTGACCTTCCTCGAGCAGCTCACCACCAACATCGGCATCGTGCTCAACAGCATCGAGGCGACGATGCAGACCGAAGGGCTGCTCACCCAGTCCCAGCAGCTCGCCGGCGAGCTGCAGACGCAGCAAAGAGAGCTTCAGACCACCAACGAGCAGCTCGAGCAGAAGGCGCAGCAGCTCGCCGAGCGCAACGTCGAGGTGGAGCGCAAGAACCAGGAAATCGAGCAGGCCCGCCGCGCGCTCGAGGAAAAGGCCTCCGAGCTCGCGCTGACCTCGAAATACAAGTCGGAATTCCTCGCCAACATGTCGCATGAGCTGCGCACGCCGCTCAACAGCATCCTGATCCTCGGCCAGCAGCTCACCGACAACCCGGACGGCAACCTCAGTCCCAAGCAGGTCGAATTCGCCCGCACCATCCACGGTGCCGGCACCGACCTGTTGAACCTGATCAGCGATATTCTCGACCTGTCGAAGATCGAATCCGGAACGGTCAGCGTCGACGCCGAGGAAGTGTTCCTGTCCAACCTCGTCGACGCGATCGGGCGTCCGTTCAAGCACGAGGCCGACACCCGCAAGCTCGTGTTCGATACCGAGATCGACCCGCATCTCGGCCGCAGCATCGTCACCGATTCCAAGCGCCTGCAGCAGGTGCTCAAGAACCTGCTGTCGAACGCCTTCAAGTTCACCGAGCATGGCGGGGTGCGCCTCAGCGTCTCGGCGGCGGTCGGCGGATGGTCGACCGACCACCCGATGCTCAGCCAGGCGCCGGGCGTCGTCGCCTTCGAGGTCTCCGACTCGGGTATCGGCATTCCGATCGAGAAGCAGAAGATCATCTTCGAGGCCTTCCAGCAGGCCGACGCCAGCACCAGCCGCAAATACGGCGGAACGGGGCTCGGCCTCGCGATCAGCCGCGAGCTGTCCAACCTGCTGGGCGGCGAGATCCAGCTGCGCAGCACGCCCGGCAAGGGCAGCACCTTCACGCTCTATCTGCCGGTCAAGTATGCCGGACCCGCGAGCGGAAACCGGCCGATCCAGGAACCGCCGCAACGGGCGCACGCTCCCGCGATGCTGCCGCCGCTGGCGCCCGACCGCATCGTCGAGGCGATCTCCGACGACCGGATGGAGATCGAGCCGGGCGATTCGATCCTGCTGATCGTCGAGGACGACCCACATTATGCCCGGGTGATCATGGATCTCGCGCGCGACAAGGGCTTCAAGGTGCTGGTGGCGATGCGGGGCGCCGACGCGCTCGACCTCGCCAAGCAGTTCCAGCCCACCGCGGTGTCGCTCGACGTCTTCCTGCCCGACATGCTCGGCTGGACGGTGCTGAGCCAGCTCAAGCAGAACCCGCTCACGCGCCACATCCCGGTGCAGATCATCACGCTCGACGAGGACCGCCAGCACGCTTTGGCGCGCGGCGCCTTCTCGTTCGTGACCAAGCCGACCACCACCGAGGGCGTCGAGGCGGCGCTGGCCAGGATCAAGGAATACGCGCAGCCGCGCCGCAAGCGCCTGCTCGTGGTCGAGGACAATGCGGCCGAGCAGCTGAGCATCAGCGAGCTGCTGGGATCGGACGACATCGATATCGTCACCGTGGGGACGGGCGCCGCGGCGCTCGCCACCCTGCGCGAGGAGCCTTGCGACTGCGTGGTGCTCGATCTGCGGCTGCCCGACATGTCGGGATTCGAGGTGCTGGAGCAGATTCGCGCCGACCAGACCCTGTCCGACGTGCCGGTCGTGGTGTTCACCGGCCGCGAGCTCTCCGCCGAGGAGGACGCCCAGCTCCACACGATGGCCCGCAGCATCGTGGTCAAGGGTGTGGAATCGCCCGAGCGGCTGCTGGACGAGACCGCGTTGTTCCTGCATCGTGTCACAACGGACCTTCCGCCGGAGAAGCAGCGCATGCTGGAACGGCTCAACAGCTCCGACGAGGACCTCGTCGGCAAGACCGCGCTGCTGGTGGACGACGACGCGCGCAACATCTTCGCGCTCTCGAGCGTGCTCGAGCGCCGCGGCATGCACGTCAAGACGGCGACGACCGGCCGGGAAGCGATCGACCTGATCGAATCCACACCCGATCTTGCGATCGTGCTCATGGACATCATGATGCCCGAAATGGACGGTTACCAGACGATCGGCGCAATACGCGAGAAGCCGCCTTTGCGCCGCCTGCCGATCATCGCGCTGACCGCCAAGGCGATGAAAGGCGATCGCGAGAAATGCCTGGAGGCCGGCGCCTCCGACTATCTCGCAAAGCCGGTCAATACCGAGCAGCTGCTATCCGCCCTGCGGATGTGGCTGCATCGCTGACGCGGAGAGGACCGATGCAACCACCTGACCGCGTCAACATCCTCCTGGTCGACGACCAGAAGGCGAAGCTGTTGAGCTATGAGGTCATCCTGCATGACCTCGGCGAGAACCTGATCAAGGCGACGTCCGGGCGCGAAGCGCTCGAGCATCTGCTCAAGTCCGAGATCGCCGTCGTGCTGGTCGACGTCTGCATGCCGGACCTGGACGGCTTCCAGCTCGCCGCCATGATCCGCGACCATCCGCGATTCAAGAAGACGGCGATCATCTTCATCTCCGCCATCCATTTGAGCGATATGGACCGCCTGCGCGGATACGAGATGGGCGCGGTCGACTATGTGCCGGTCCCGGTCATTCCGGAGGTGCTGCGCGCGAAGGTCAAGGTCTTCGCCGAGCTCTATCGCAAGACCCGGCAACTCGAGCGGCTGAACGCCGAGCTGGAGGAACGGGTCGCCGGCCGGACGGCCGAGCTGGAAGCGTCGACCGCCCGCCTGATGCAGAGCGAGCAGCGGCGCAGCCTGGCGCTGGTGGCCGGCAACATGGGGTCGTGGGACTGGGACAGGACGAGCGGCGATTGCCTGTGGGACGACGGGCAATGCCGCATTTTCGGCGTCGATCCGCAGAACTTCAGGGTGACGGCCGAGAACGTCAAGGCGCTCATCCACCCGGAAGATTGGCCGAACGGCGAAACCCGCTGGTGCCTCGGCACGGCTGCGCCGACCATGGATGCGTCGGACCGCGTCGTGCGGGTGAGCGGGGTCACGGTCGACATCACCGAGCGGCGGGAGTCCGAGGTCCGCCAGGCGCTGCTCGCCAGCGAGGTGGACCATCGCGCCAAGAACGCGCTGGCGATCGTCCAGTCGATCGTGCGGCTCACGCGCGCCGACAGCATGCCGGCTTATGTCACGGCCGTCGAAGGCCGGATCACGGCCTTGTCGCGGGCGCATACGCTGCTGTCGCATTCGCGCTGGCAGGGCGCCGATCTCTCGGCTCTGGTCGACGAGGAGCTGGCGCCCTATCGCGGCGACGCGGGCGAGAAGATCAAGACGGTCGGCCCCGAAGTATCGCTTCAGCCGGTCTCCGCCCAGACGCTCACGCTGGCGCTGCATGAGCTCGCCACCAACGCGGCGAAATACGGCGCCCTGTCGTCGATGTCGGGCCGGCTCGGCGTGAACTGGGAATTGAAGCCGACGACCCTGGAGCTGCATTGGACCGAGGCCGGCGGCCCGCCGACCAAAGCGCCCAAGCAGTCCGGATTCGGCACCCGCATCATCGTGGCGAGCATCGAGGGACAGCTCGGCGGCAAGGCGACCTTCGATTGGCGGGAGGACGGGCTGCATTGCGTGCTGGCCATCCCGCGCGGCGAGCGGATCGAGCAGCCGAGCAGCCGCCAGAAGGAAGGCAACGGCGCCGACAAGCACCACGTTGCGGCCGACCGCAGCTTCGCCGTCACGGGCAATCGCATCATGGTGGTCGAGGACGAGGCCCTGGTCGCGATGGTCGAGAGCGACGCGCTCACCGAGCTCGGCTATTCGGTGGTGGGCCCGTTCAGCAAACCCTCGGATGCGCTCGCAGCGGTCCGCAAGGGCGATATCTCGGGGGCCGTCCTCGACATCAACCTCGATGGCGTCCTGGTCTATCCCGTCGCCGACGAGCTTGCGGCGCGCGGGATCCCATTCGTGTTCGTCACCGGCTACGGGATGGAGAGCATCGACGAGCGGTTCGACGGAATTCCGGTCCTGCAAAAGCCGATCGAACGCGAGACCCTGCAGCGCATTTTCACCAATGGCGGGGCCGCCTCCCCCACCGCGTCCCCGCTGCGAAAGGGCAGCCTGCACATCGATACCGCGCGGGCCGCGACCAACTGACGATCGTCGGATCTGGCGGTGGGCGTCTGGCGCGGCGAGCAGGCCGGCGACCGGACGGTTGAGCGCAGCTTCCGGGCCGTCGGCTTGGCGGCGGCGCCGGGCCGGCCGAGGCTCATATCGGGATGAATTTATAGCCCTCGTCCCAGCGCCGCACCCGGCTGACCGAGGGCGAGGGAAAATGCGCCACGCACATCAGGGTCGGCTCGTCGCAGAAACGGTCGAACACCCGGCGCCGCGTCTGCCCGGCCTGCCGGGAGTCGTGGTCCGCCCGCATGCCGAGCTCGGGATAGCGGCCCTGGAGCGGCGAATGGATCATGTCGCCGGTGATCAAGGCATCATGTCCGGGCCGCCCGACCAGCACCGAGAAATGGTCGATGGTGTGGCCGGGCGTCGGGATGAAGCGGAGCCGCTCGTTCAACGCATAGTCGCTCGTCACGATCTGGGCGCGCCTGGCTTCCACGATCGGCAGCACCGAGTCGGTGATCCAGGGCAGGCTCGCCGGATCGTCCTTGTGCTTCTGCGTCCAGTGCGCGAGCTCGCGATCGGCCATCAGATATTTCGCGTTCGGGAAGGTCGGCACCCAGCGCCCGTTCTCGCGCCGCGTATTCCAGCCCACATGGTCGACATGCAGGTGGGTGCACATGACGTAGTCGATGTCGTCCACGCCCAGTCCGGTGGCGGCGAGGTTCTTCTCGTAGCGATCGTCGTTCATCATGTTCCAGAACGGCCGCGACGGCCGCGGCTTATGATTGCCGACGCAGGAATCGATCAGGATGTTGTGGTGCGGCGTCTTCACGACGAAACTCTGGACGCACAGCACCAGGCGGCCGGTGGCCGGGTCGATG
>WNFN01223957.1_pt2 | contig 10718 bp, 12 predicted proteins | sample 5400161 | NCBI WGS metagenome assembly WNFN01 (sample SAMN13153353, study PRJNA577476) | soil metagenome | isolation source: 80 cm saprolite on Douglas fir-dominated hillslope | place: USA:California | collected 2013-09-17
TGCGCCGTCATCTCCCTCTGAGCCATGATCCCTTGGTCTCCGTATCGATGATACGATCGTCCCATTGGTCTTGTGCTCCATACCTCGAGATTGCGTCTGCTCGCATTCTTCAGGGCATCACACACACACAGGAGACAGCCATGCTGAAGAGACTCTCAATCGTCCCGCTCGCACTCGCTTCGATTCTCGGAGTCGGCGCGGCCAGGTCGAACACCGCAGCCCCGGCCCCGATGAACCACGTACGGAACATCGTGCTGGTGCACGGAGCCTTCGCGGATGGATCGAGCTACGCCAAAGTCATTCCGCTGCTACAGGCCCAGGGGTACCGCGTCACGGCAGTCCAGAATCCCCTCTCGTCGCTGGCGGAAGACGTCGCGGCCACCAAGCGTGCCCTCGCCCTGCAGGATGGGCCGGTGATTCTCGTCGGTCATTCCTGGGGCGGGATGTCGGTCAGCGAAGCGGGGAACGATCCCAAAGTCGTGGGTCTCGTGTACATTGCGGCCATCGTTCCAACTGATGGCCAGTCGGCCAATGACGTGCTGAAGCCGTACCCGCCCACCACCGGGCTGGGAAACATGACCCCTGATGCCTCCGGCTACCTCTCGCTCACGCGGAAGGGCATCGAGGAGGACTTCGTCCCGGATCTTCCGGCCCGCGAGCGCGCGCTCGTCTTCGCCACGCAGGGTCCGTGGAATTCGGCAGCCCTCGCCGAGACGGTGCCAAACCCGGCATGGAAGACCAAGCCGTCCTGGTTCATCGCCGTGAACGACCGCATCCTGCCGGCGGATTACGAGCTGGCGATCGCCAAAACCATGAACGCGAAGTTGACGAGACTGCCCTCGGGTCACGTGCCGATGCTGTCGCGGCCCAAGGACGTCGCCGCGGTCATCATCGACGCGGCCAACACCGCGGGTGCCACCCAGACAGGCTCGCGGTGATCGGTATCGTGCGCATCGTAGCGTTGGTCATCGGCTCCGCGGCGCTGCTGTGCGCCGCGGGGCCGCTGCACGCACAGTGCTCGAGCCCCCAACATCACCAATTCGATTTTGTGATCGGCAACTGGCTCGTCCGTGATTCCTCAGGTCATGCGATCGGCACCACCACCGTCACGAGCGAGTATGGTGGCTGTGTCTTGATCGAGAAATGGCGCGGCGTCGCCAACTCCGGAGAGGGTCTGGGCGTTGCGGGCTACCAGCCGGCGCGCGGGACCTGGCATCGGGACTTCATCGCTGAGAGCGGATTCGTGTTGGCGATCGACGGACAGCTCGAAGGCACGGTCATGGTCATGACGGGAAAGGATTACACGCCCGATGGCGCGCGCCTACATCGCGTGACGTGGACCCGCAGGAGTGACGGCTCGGTCGTGGAGCGATGGCAGATATCGACCGACGCCGGGCGATCGTGGCAGATGCGTTTCTACGGTGTGTTCGAACGGATCGCGGAGTAAGATTTCGCGCGCGCGTCTTCTCACGCGCCAGTACGACGGCTTCCCAGCAGCCGGGGACTAATCAGCACGAACAGTTGTGCGAGCACTCCCCAACCCAGACATGCCACAATCAGGTAGACCGTCGGCGACAATCCGGGGACGAGCAACCGCAGTGGCAGCGCCGGCGCGAAGATGAATGGGACGAGCGCCGAGCCCACCCGAAGTACGCCCAGCGGGAGCGTAAACGCTCGTGTGAGTAGGTCGCCAGCGAAGTACAGGAGGGCGACGGACATCGCGACACCAAAGATCCTGTTGATAGAGTCCCGGCTCAGAACGGCAGGCCGTGGCCCGGCGACCCGATGCTGCCCAACAGGATGTGCACCCAGCGCGCGAGCGACAATTCGTTGAAGCCCGTGCCCGGCGCGATTACGAAAACGATGATCGCCAGGACCCCGCCGCTTGCGATCGCGGCGGGGATCGACTTCAGCGGATTCATTGTGTCGTTGCAGCTAACGCGTGCCGCTCGGCCCACGAGATCGCGTAATCGGCAATCTCCTCCCAGCCCTGCTGCGCGGGGAGCAAGTGCGAGCGCCCCTCGAACACCTTCACCTCGGTGAGCGTCTCCGCCGCCTTGTAGTGCGCCGCGTTCGAGTGCTGCACGACCGGCGGCATCAGGTGGTCCTCACCGCCGGAGATGAACAGCAGCGGGGGCCGCGCCGCGTTGCGGTAGTTGACCCACGTCGCCTGCGGCCCGGGCTCGAAGTTCGCGAGCACGCTGTCCCAGAAAACGCCACCCGACGCGGGCACGTGATATCGCTTGTACGTAGCGCGCGCCTCGTCCTCGGGGAACGTGTTGGTGAAGGTGTAGCGCCACTGCTCGTACGTGAGGCCGACCGCGCGGTGCCGGTTCGCCGGGTTCTTGAGCACCGGGAAGGACGCTCGGATCTGCGACCACGGCGCGACGAGGACGCCCTCGGTCGGCGCGGAGTTGAACGTCACTCCCACAGAGCCGAAGCCGTGGTCGAGCAGGATCTGCACAAAACAACCGCCCGCCGAGTGGCCCATGAGGATCGGAGGGACGCCGAGCGCCCCGATGATCGATTCCAGCTTCGCGATGATCGCGGGGACCGTGAGCTGCTCCATCGGCGTTGGGTCGGCGTTGAGCGCCTCGACCTCGACCTCGAACCCTGGGTATGCGGGGGCGAGAACGCGGTAGCCTTTCGCCTCGTAGTAACGGATCCAGTGCTCCCAGCTGCGCGGCGTCACCCAGAAGCCGTGCACCAACACGATCGTAGATGTCGTTGGCGTATGCATGTTCGCTCCGTGTGGTTGAAGGGTGGTCAGCCCAGCCGCTTCTTCAGCGCTGCGCCCACCTGCAGCAGCGACGCGCGGACGCCGGGCAGCTGGCTGATCGGATTCAGCAAGCCCCAATCGTGGATCAGGCCGTCGTAGCGAACATGGGTTACCTCGACCCCGGCCGCGTCCAGCTTCCGCGCGTAGGCTTCACCTTCGACGCGCAGCACATCGTTCTCGGCGACCTGGATCAGCGCTGGGGGCAAGCCCTTGAGCTGCTCGATCGTGGCCCTCAGCGGTGAGGCATAGATCTCCTGCCGCTGGCGGATATCGGGTGCATAGTTGTCCCAGAACCATTTCATCATGTTCCGGGTCAGGAAATGCCCCTCGGCAAGCTCCTTGTAGGAGTCGGTCTCGAAGTTTGCGTCCGTCACCGGCCACATCATGACCTGAAACCGGATGGCCGGCCCGCCCTTGTTCTTGGCTATCAAAGGGATCACGCCGGCCGCGTTGCCGCCGACGCTGTTTCCCACCACGGCGAGGCGCGCGCCGTCCACTTGGATCTCGGCGGCGTGCTCGGCGACCCACTTGGTCGCGCCATACATCTGGTTGATGGCGGTGGGGTAGCGCGCTTCGGGCGAGCGTGTGTAGTTGGGGAAGACCGCAACCGCCCCCGACGCGGCCACCAGGTCGCGGACGAAGCGTTCATGGGTTGGGAAGTCGCCCAATACCCAGCCACCGCCGTGGAAGAACATGAAGACCGGAAGAATGCCCTTCGCGCCCGCAGGCCGGACGATCGTGAGCGTGAGCGGCCGACCGTCGACGCTGATCGTCTTTTCCGAGATGTCGGCTGGGGCCAGCGGAACGGTGACGCTTTTTTGCAGATTTTCGAGCACGGCACGCGCCTCCCCCGGGCTCAGCTGTTCCATTGGCTTGCCGCCGCTGGAGTTCAACCCGTCAAGGAAGTCGGCGATGCGCCGGTCGACGTTGGGACTGACGATGCTCGTTGCGGTCGCGGTCATGGTTTGCTCCCTGCGCTTTGATTTGTGGAAGGGCAAGCGCGGACTGCGCTCGCCATGGCCAAGGATGTGTGGAGCGGCCGCTCGCGACAATGAGACGAAGGTATCCGAGGTTCGCAAGCGGGCAGGACTTCATTGGCACGTGCGATCATACGGTCTTGTACCGCATCGCGGAGTAGGGGAGCACGGGCGAGAGACGCAGCCGCAGCGCCATGCCGACAAGCGCTGCCAGCGAGTCCGCGCCCATCTTGCGCATTACTCTGCCGCGGTGCCGCTTCACCGTAATCTCACTGATCCCGAGGTCCGCGCCGACCTGCTTGTTCAAGAAGCCGGACACGACGCGCACCATGACGTCCCGCTCGCGGCCGCTCAACGAGTCGTGGCGATTGCGGAGCTCCAGCGACTCGGCCTCCTGCCGCAGCACCGCCTGGCTTTGATCGAGAGCGCGCTGGACCGTCGCCCGGAGGACTTCTTCGGTGAGCGGCTTCATCAGGAACTCGAGGGCTCCTGCCTGGATTGCGCGAACCGCCAACGGAATGTTCGGCTCGCCCGACATGGCGACAACCTGCATCTCCTTGCGCTCGGTCCTGATCCGCCGTAGCAGCTCGAAGCCGGTGAGATCGGGTAGGAAGTTTCCCACGTCCAGCAGGAGACAGCTCGGAACATGGGTGGGCGCCCGGGCAACGAACGCCCGAGGGGACCACCCGATCTCCGGGCTCCAGCCAGCCCGGCGTATCGCGATGGCCAGCGATTGCCGGACCGAGGGGTCCGGATCGACGACGAACACCGTTACCATGCGTACGCTCCTTGAGGAGTGATCAGCAAGGACGAAGATCAGCCCTTCGCATGGTGGTCGCGTCCGTTGAAGTCCCTAGTCGAGTCCCCAGTCGCCGCTTGACCACGTCGGCCGACGCCGAAGATTCCACGAAGGTGCGCTATGGAGGCTAGATGAGAGTGGTCGTGGTTGGTGGCCTTGGGCGCATCGGGGCTCGGCTTGTCACAACGCTCACCCGCGGCGGTCATGACGTGGTGGCCGCATCACGCCGCTCTGGGATCGACGTCGTCACCGGCGAGGGTCTGGCGGAAGCCCTGAGGGGGGCCTCGGTGGTTGTCGATGTTTCGGATTCCCCCGCGTTCGAAGACGCCGCGGTGATGAACTTCTTCACCACCTCGACGCGTAACCTGCTCGCTGCCGAGGCCGCTGCGGGTGTCGGCCATCACGTTGTGTTATCAATCGTGGGCATCGACCGTGTGCCCGAATTGGGCTACTACCGCGCGAAGCTTGCGCAGGAAAAGCTCATCAAGGACTCGTCGATTCCGTATTCGATCGTCCGAGCCACGCAGTTTTTCGAGTTCCTGACGATCATCGCCGATGCCACTACGCATGGGAGCGCGGTTCGCGTACCGCCCGCGCGCATCCAACCGGTCGCTGCTGACGATGTCGCGCGTGCGGTCGCAGAGTTTTCGACGGGGACTCCGTTGAACGACACGGTCGAAATCGGCGGACCCGAACCCTTCTATATGGCTGCACTCATGGCGCGGGTTCTGGGCGCACGGAACGATCCGCGCGAGGTGATTGCCGACTCGGACGCACGATACTTCGGCGCCCTACTCGACGAATACACACTTGTACCTGGGGACGAAGCGAAACTCGGCAAGATCCGGCTCGACGACTGGCTCGGTCGCTCAGCGACTTCGGATCATTCCTGAAGTGAAGGAGACCTGCGGCACGCGGCTGATGTTCACCGGACCGCGCACCTCCGACATGAAGCGACCCAGGGCGTCCGGCTCCCACAGGGCGATCGGGTAGACGCAGTCGGCGCCGGCTTCGAGGTAGGCGCTTGCGCGTTCCAGGGCTTCGGGGACGAGTTTCCGTTGAGTAACGGCCTCGGCACCCGCAATGAAAGGACTGAGGAAGTTGTCGACGCGGGCGTTGATCACCAGCGGATAGTCGAGCTCCTTGGCGGCTTGGCGGACGGACCGGAGCCACTTCGCGTGCCGAGTTCGATCGCGGAGGGTGCCGGCCGCGTGATCGTGGGGGATGCCCGGCGTATATTCGGTGTCCTCGAGGTTGCATCCCGCGGCTCCAGCGTCTCGAAGCGCAGCCACCAGCGCTCTCGGCTCCATCCCATAGCCGGCCTCGGCGTCGATCGTCACTGGGACGTCGACGCACCTCGAGATCCGCGCGGCGGCCGCGAACATCTCCGCGGGGGGTGCCCCTTCGTGGTCCTCGTAGCCGAGCGCGGCGGCGACGCCCCAGCTCGTCGTCGCGACTACGGGGAATCCGGCCGCGACGACGGCTCGTGCTGTGGCCGCGTCCCACACGTTTGGAAGCAGGAGGGGCTTGCCGGGTTGGTGCAGCGACCGCAAGCGGTGACACCGGTTCGTGAGCTCTGCCGCATTGGAGGTATTCATCACGCGAGCAAATATCTTGGCGATCAGCAGGCGGCCGCGCTAGTTGAAGCCCACTCCGCCTTGATTCGCCCGTTCTGAGAGCGCATCACGAAGGGCCCGTCGGCCGGCGATACCGAGCTTTCGGAACACCTTGTGCAGGTGGTACTCGACCGTGCGCGGGCTGATGAATAACCGCGCGCCGATCTCGGGATTGCTGTGCCCGTCGCGGGCCATCATTGCGACATGGACTTCCTGGGGCGTCAGGGCCTCCACGGTCTTGCCGCTACGCTTGCGGACCGTTTCGCCGGTAGCGAGGAGCTCGCGGCGAGCGCGCTCGGCGAACGCTGCGGCACCCATTCGGCCGAGACTTTCGTGCGCGGCGCGCAGCGGCTCGCGTGCGTCCGAACGGCGGTTCACGCGGCGCAGCCACTCACCATAGCAGAGCTGGCTGCGCGCGAGCTCGACCGCCGCGCGGCTGCGCGCGAGTCGCTCCGTCGACTCGCGGTACGAGGCCTCGTCGTCGTTCAGCAGCCCGCGACAGCGCGCCTCGACTCCACCAACTCGACCAGCCCCCAACCGTACGTAATGATTTCGTCGTGTTCGCATGCCTGCCGCGCGGCCGCGAGCGCCTTTTCATAGTGGCTTTGGCCGTTGTGCATGAACGCGGAAAGACACCAGTACAGACCAAAGGCCGAGCCTTCGCCGCGTACGGCCGCGTTCTCCCGCACGAGCTTGAGCACTGCAGCCATCTGAACATGATCGCCCCGCGCTGCGATCAGCTTACAGGCTGCGTATTTCAGTGGCGGGAGCCCGGTGGCCTGCGCAATCGCGTCGACCTCGTCGATTGGCACTGCTGCAGTCGCAAGAGCTCCGGAATGGACGTAGAAGGCGGCGAGATGGTTGGCGGAAGTGGCGAGCAGGCTCAGCCTGCCGCTTTTACGTCCGATGCGCTCACCGCGGGTCGCGAGTGCTTGCCAGAGCTCTTCGTCCCAGAGCTCCTGCGCGAGGCGGCACCCTAGCCACAGCCATCGCTGATCGTCTCCGACATCGTCGGCTTCAGCGAGGGAGCGCAGCGCGCGGGTGAGCGGCGTGACCGACGCCGCATAACCCTCTGTGAACCGCTTCACGAGGCCCTCGAGCAGCATGTCGGCTACGCTCAGGGGCGTCGGCCGGGCGAACGCACGCGCGCGTTCGGCGATCTCGCGCTCGTGCTGACCGGTACCGAGCCGCCCGACGAACATCGCCGAGGAGATCGCCTCGAGGTACGTGTCGCGGGCCAACGTGTCGTCCAGCGGCTCGAGCCGCTTGGCCGCCTCGAGCAGCACAGCCGGCGCGTCGCGTCCGCGCTGGGTGGCGAACACGATCTCCGCGCGCAACCGCTCCAAACGGCCTCGCTGGAGCTCGTCGAGCGGTCCGAGCCCGGCCGCGTCAACGAGAGAGGACGCCGACGTGAAGTCGGCGACGTCGAGCTTCGCTTGCGCGGCGGTGAGTGCCCGCTCGACGCGCACGCGTGCATCCGGCGTCAACTCAGCCGCCCGTTTCAGGAACGCGGCGGCCGCGGCCATCCCGCCACGCCCCTGCGCGCGACCGGCCGAGCGAACCATTTCCGCGGCCACCGCTTCGTCCGGCTGCGCCGCCGCATGGGCGCGATGCCAGGCGCGCCGGTCGGGATCGAGCACCGGGTCAGTCGCGTCGGCGAGGGCTCGATGCACGTCGCGACGGTCGGTCGGGTTCGACGCGACGTAGATCGCCGAGCGAACGAGCGGGTGCGGGAAACGAACGCGTATGCCGAGCTCGATCAATCCGGCAGCCTCGGCCGGCGCCCCGGCCTCTGCCCGGATCCCGAGGCGCTCCGCGGCCCGCCAAAGCAGGTGCACATCACCCACCGGCTCGGCCGCCGCGGTCAAGAGCAGCAGCCGAGAGTCGCGCGGCAGCTTCTCAACGCGCTGGAGGAAGCTTCGCTCTATTCGACTCGTCAATTGGCGTGCGTCCGGGAATCCGAACCCGCCTGCCAGCTCGGCAGGCGTCAAGCCACGCGGTAGTTCGATCAGCGCGAGCGGATTGCCGCGCGCCTCGTCGAGGATGCGCGCTTTCACCTGCTCGTCGAGCGGACCCCGCATCATTGCATCCAGGAGCAATCGGGCATGCTCGGGTGTCAGCCCCCCGATCGCCAGCTCCGGCAACCCCGCGAGCACCTGCTCGCCGCCCTGCACGCGCACCGCGAACACCAGCGCGACCCGCTCCGCCAGGAGCCGGCGCGCCACGAACGCGAGCGTTTGCGAAGACACACGGTCAAGCCATTGCGCGTCGTCCACGATGCAGACCAGCGGCTGGTTCTCAGCCGCGTCCGCCAAGAGGCTTAGGACCGCCAGCCCAACGAGAAACCGCTCCGGTGGGGGTCCGGCGCTCATGCCGAACGCCGTGCTCAGCGCCTCGCGCTGCGCCTGCGGCAGCTTCTCGACACGGCCCAGGAGAGGCGTGCACAACGAATGCAGACCGGCGAAGGCCAGCTCCATCTCAGATTCGACGCCCGTCGCCCAGGCGACCCGACATCCCTCGGCGGCTTGTGACAACTGCATCAAGAGCGCCGTCTTTCCGCAACCCGCTTCGCCGCGCAGAACCAGCACCTGACTTTGGCCCGCGCGCACGCCCGTAACGAGTTGCCCTAGCGCGCCGCGCTCGCCCAAGCGGTCAAGAAACTCTGGAGATCGCTGCGATGCGTCGAGCATGCGGTAGCGGATTATGCGATCCAGCGCGTGCCACTCGCAAGCCGGCCCGCTGGAAGGGCGTGTTCTGATACCTCCGTATCACAGACACCATCGTTCAATTGGTCGTGCAGTTCGTCCCCTCAGATTGCGAGTCACCCCATAACAGGAGACGAAGACTATGCAAACCCTGACGAAGTCCAGCGCGCGGGCTCGAGTTCTGGCCGGCATCGAGGTTCCTGATTCGCCGATCATTACGCGCGCGCTGGACTACGCCAAACAGTATTCCGAGCCCGCCCTCTACAACCATGCGGTCCGATCCTGGCTGTTCGCGGTTCGGCTCGGCCAGCTGCAGAGCATCGAGCAGGATGCGGAAGTCGTTGCGGTGGGCACGCTCCTGCACGACCTCAGCCTCACGGACCACTTCTCGGGTCGTCACCGGCGCTTTGAGGTCGAGGGAGCCGATATCGCACGGGACTTCGCGCGCGAGCAAGGCCTGGATCAGCGCCAGGTGCAGTTGGTCTGGGACACGGTGGCGTTGAACTCCACGCCATCGATCGCTTTCTACAAGGAGCCGGAGGTCGCGCTTTCCACGGCCGGAATCGGACTCGACTGGGGTGGATTCCAATACGATCAGATCCCCGCGGACGAGATGAGGAGCATCCTCGCCGCGTTCCCTCGTCTGGGCATGAAGCAGTCCTTCATCGATTCGGTCTGCCGCATCGTCAAGTCGCGGCCCGAGACCACCTACGACAATTTCGCGCGTGACTTTGGGGAGCGGTTCGTGCCGGGCTACACGCGTCCGTCGACGGTGGATTTCCTTTTGAACGCACCATTCGAGGATTAGGACCGATGGCAAACGAGCTTGCGGCAGGAAACGTCAACCGCACCTATTCGCTCGGCGGAACGAGCATCGCGATCTTCACGTTCACGCTGTTCTTCCTGTATCCGAGGTTCGCGCACGGTGAGATCATCGGCTGGCTGTTCCAGGCCACGCTGCTCGTCCTGGGTGCGGCGACATTCTCCTTCGTATTCGCGTCCTTCTATTATTACTACGGCGCTTCGCTAGGCAGCCGGCTCGATGACGCCGAACAGGTTCGGTACTCCCGGCGAGGCGATCGCGCCTGGTTTATCGGGTATACCATGCTGTTCCTGGCTCCGAGCCTCGTCCTCTTCACTATTAGGCTGGGCGTCGGGTCTGTGTGGTTCGCACTCTGGCTGGCGTATGTGCTCTTCGTCATCCGCCACTTCCGACGCGTCCAGACCTCCTGACTCCGGCGTCGGACTCGCACTGGCGGCGAGACTGCCGCCAGGCGAGTCGACAGCGTTCAGATTCCCCCAGCTGCGTCGCGAATCACCTTCGCGACCGCTTGCGGATGCGACAGCAACACCGCGTGACTCGATTTGATCTCGATGATCCGGGCATTCATCCGCTTCGCGAAGAACCGCTCCAGATCCGGGTTGATCACGCGATCCTCCTGCGCGACGATGAACCAGCTCGGAATCGTTCTCCATGCCGCGGCTTGGAGTGTCTGACCAAAGGTCGCCGCCGCGAGAGGCTTCTGGGCAACCGCCATCGCCTCCGCCTGCCGGCGCGGGATATCGGGGGCGAAGACCTCGGGGTAGGCGGCGGGGTCGATATAGAGGAAACCGGCGGCGTCCGGCACGAAGTAACGCGGGGCATCGGACGGGTATTGCTCGAACAGCGGACCGGCCGGTTCTCCAGCGTCGAGCGCGAAGGCAGCGACGTAGACCAGTGCCCTCACGTTCGGATTCCCCGCGGCGGCGCCCGTCATCACCGCGCCACCGTAGGAGTGCGCGACGACCACGACCGGTCCCACCTGGGCGTCGATCACCCGTTTCGTCGTTTCCACGTCGGCC
>WNFN01203363.1_pt1 | contig 10713 bp, 8 predicted proteins | sample 5400161 | NCBI WGS metagenome assembly WNFN01 (sample SAMN13153353, study PRJNA577476) | soil metagenome | isolation source: 80 cm saprolite on Douglas fir-dominated hillslope | place: USA:California | collected 2013-09-17
GGCTCGGTGGTGAGGAAGGCGGCAAGCGTGCCCACCATGAGCAGCATCGGCAGCACCCAGTGTCCCGGCACGCGGAAGCGCTTGAAGGAGAAAGTCGGCACGCGGCTCACCATCAGCGCCGCGACGCTCGCGAGCACGGCGCCGTTGAGGTAGGGCGAGCGCGCGAAAGCGGCGCCGAACTCGAAGCTGAGCAACATCGGGATCATGACCAGGCCGGCGCCCGCCGGCGCCGGTACGCCGGTGAAGAAATTATAGGCGTAGGGCGGCAGCTCGGCGCCGATCTGCGTGTTGAAGCGCGCCAGCCGCAGCGCGCAGCACACGACGAACAGCAGCACGATCGCCCAGCCCAGGCTCTGCAGGGTTGCCATGGTCCAGACATAGAGCAGCACCGCCGGCGCGACGCCGAAGCTGACGAAGTCCGACAGCGAATCGAGCTGCGCGCCGAGCGGCGAGGTGCCCTTCAACAGCCGCGCGATGCGGCCGTCGATGCCGTCGAGGACGCCGGCGATGATGATGGCGGCGGCGGCGGATTCGAACTTGCCGGCGAGCGCCAGGCGGATCGCCGTCATCCCCGCGCACAGCGCCAACAGCGTCAGGATGTTCGGGATCAGGCGGTTGAGCGACAATGTGCCGATCGGCCTGACACGGACGCGCGGGCGACGCATTCAGTGCACGACCCCCTGGCGCGGCGGCTCCTGCGAGCGGGCGTCGGCGATCACCGTCTCGCCGCCGAGGACGCGCTGGCCGGCGACGGCCAGCGGCGTCCATGCCGGCGGCAGGTAGACGTCGGTGCGGCTGCCGAAGCGGATGAGGCCGAAGCGTTGTCCGGCGATCACCTCCTGGCCCTCGACGAGGTTGCAGATGATGCGGCGCGCGATCAGCCCGGCGACCTGCACGAATGCGATGTCGGCACCTTCAGCGGTGGCGAGGCGGATCGCCATGCGCTCGTTCTCCTCGCTCGCCTTGTCGAGGCTGGCGTTGAGGAACTTGCCGGGATGGTAGGCGAGCTTGGTCACCCGGCCGCTCATCGGCACGCGGTTGATGTGCACGTCGAGCACGTTGAGGAAGATGCCGATGCGGGTCATCGCCGCCTCGCCCATGCCGAGCTGCGGCGGCGGCGGCGCGCGGTCGACCAAGACCACCAGCCCGTCGGCGGGAGCGATCACCAGCCCCTCGCGCATCGGCGTGACCCGCCCCGGGGCGCGGAAGAAATAGCCAGCCGTCGGGATGGATGGGCGCCAACACGTTCCTCAGCACGCTCCTCAGCCCTCCCTACGCCGGGCGGCACCGGGCGCCGCCGTCGATCCGAGGGAAACTAGCGGAAAACCCCGCCCCGGCCCACCCCCGAAGCGGACCACGGCACGGATCATGGCCGCAGTTGATGGGCGCATCAGTTGCGGATGGAGCATTGGCTGATGCACTGATGGTGCGCCGCGGCGGCACTCGCGGGGAAAAATGGTCCACTCGGAGCATGATATGTAGGTTTCACGTGACACAATCGCGCGGCGCGGTCTCGCGGCAGCCGCGGATTTCCGCGGGCGCGCGGCGCGCCTAACGACGCACCGCCTCGGCAAGCAGGGCGCAGAGCCGGCGCCGGATCGTCCGGCCATGGTGTTTTGTATAGCACTCGCCGCCGCTTTCCTCTCCCCTTGCGGGAGAGGAGATATGCGTGGCGGCGGTGATGGCGCTAGCGGCCCTCGCGCCGCCAGGCGGCGATGAAGGTGCCGAGGGCGAGGAGAAGGGCGAGGAACCCCGGCAGCAGCGGCACCTCCTTGACGCCGGTGACGACGTAGTCGCCATTGGCGCGGAAGCCGATCCAATTGCGCCCGGCGCTGCCGCGGTCGGGCGCGACGCGGCGCAAATCGGGCAGCGCACCGGGTCCGATCCAATGAATGCCGCCGCCGGTGGCTTGCGCCGCGGCCGCTCTCCGCGACGGGCAGGCTGCCGCTGCTGCGCCCGCCGCTCTGCGGCGCCAGGGTCAGGGTCTGCAACAGGCCGTCGGGTCCGGTGACCTGGACGGGTCGGTCGTCCTTCTCGAGCGATTGCCGCGTCACGACCAGGCGGTTGCCGTCGACGGCGGCGCGCAAATCGTTCTCCTCGAGGTCGGGCTCCTTCATCAGCCAGTAGACGACCCGGCGCAGCAGCTCGGCCTGCGGGCCGCCGCCCTCGAAGCCCCGCGTCCACAGCCACATCTCGTCCGAGAGCAGCTGGGCGACGCGGCCGTCGCCCTCGCGGTTGAGCACGAGCAGCGGCCGGTCGCTGAGCCCGCTCATCACGGAGACGCCGCGATGCGGCTCGGCCTCGACATGGCGGAACCAGCGGCCCCATTTCGGCGGCTGCTTGCCGTCCGGCGAATCGCCGGGCAGCTCGTCGGTGACGGGATGGCGCCGGCCGATGTCGCTCACCTTCGGCAGGAAGCCTTCCTCATAGACGTTGCCGGTGGGCTCGGCCGGGAGCACCGCGCCCAGCGGCGTGCGGTAGAGGCTCATCGGCGTGCCGAAGGTCGGGCCGGCGGCCTCGAGCAGCGCGCCGCCCTTTTTCACATAGCGCGCGATGTTCTCGAGATAGGCCTGCGGCAGGATGCTGCGGCGGCGGTAGCGATCGAAGATGATGAGGTCGAACTCGTCGATCTTGACGTCGAACAGCTCGCGGATCGGGAAGGCGATCAGCGACAGCTCGCGGATCGGCGTGCCGTCCTGCTTCTCCGGCGGGCGCAGGATGGTGAAATGGATGAGATCGACCGAGGGATCGGATTTGAGGATATTGCGCCAAGTGCGCTCGCCCTGATGCGGCTCGCCGCTCACCAGCAGCACCTTCAGGCGGTCGCGCACGCCGTTGATGACGAGGGCGGCGCGGTTGTTGTCGAGGGTGAGCTCGTGCGCGCCGGCCTCGGCCTCGAGCTCGAGCACGTTCGGGCCACCATGGTCGATGGCGACGCTCACCGGCACGTCGCGCCCGACCGGGATGACCCGTGAGCTCGGCGGGCCGCCATCCTTGCGCAGCGTGAGCCGTGCCTGGCCGTTCTGGCCGCTGTCGGGCAGGTCCTCGACCCGCACGGTGAGCGTCAGCTCCTTGCCGACCAGGCCGAAGCTCGGCGCGTCCTTGACGACGAGGCGGCGGTCGGCCTCGCCGGGCTGGCCGGTGAGCAGCGCGTGCAGCGGCGCATCGAACGCCAGGCGGTCGGGCGGCGGCACGTCGTGCACTTCGCCGTCGGTGATCATGACCGCGCCGGCGACGCGCTGGCGCGGCACGTCCGCGAGCGCGCGGGTGAGCGCGGTATAGAGCTGTGTGCCGTTGTCGGCGAGCCCACCATTGGCGTCGGGCGCGCCGGCATGGACGACGCGCACATCGAGATCGGCGAATTGCTGCAGGCGGTCCGTCACATGCTTGAGCGCCTCATCGGCATAGCGCCGCCGCTCGCCGATGCGCATGCTCGGCGAATCGTCGACCACCACGGCGGCGACGTCGCGTTGCGGCTGCCGCTCCTCCTCGACCAGCGACGGGTTGGCGAGGATGAGCAGCAGGACGATGAGAGCGGCGACCCGCCACAGCAGCCCGCGCGCGCGCCGCCACGCGCCGAAAGCGAGGAACAGCAGTCCGAGCGCGGCAAAGACGATGATCGCCAACCAGGGCAGCAGTGGCGCGGTGGCGATGCTGTAGCCGGCGACCGTCATTGCCCCAGCCTTTCCAGGATGGCCGGGACGTGCACCTGGTCGGTCTTGTAATTGCCGGTGAGCGCGTACATCACCAGGTTGACGCCGAAGCGATAGGCCATCTCGCGCTGCGGCTCGCCGCCGGGCACCACCGGGTAGAGCGGTTGGCCGCGCCCATCGCTGGCCCAGGCGCCGGCCCAGTCATTGCCGCCGACGATGACGCTGGCGACACCGTCATTGACCTGATCCTCGACCGGTTCGACCCACACGCTGCCCCCGGCCCAGCGGCCCGGGAACTCCTGCATCAGGTAGAAGGATTTGGTGAGCACGTGGTCGGGCGGCACCGGCACCAGCGGTGGGACGCTGAGCCCGGCGGCGAGCGCGCGCAGCCGCGCCTGCGTCGCGGCGCTGGAGAAAGCCGTGCGCCCGCCCTGGTCGCGCGTGTCGAAGAGGATAGTGCCGCCGGTGGCGAGGAAGCGGTTGAGCCGCTCGATCGCCCGGTTCGAGGGCAATTGCTGCCCCTCGACCACCGGCCAATAGAGCAGCGGGAAGAAGATCAGCTCGTCGCGCTCGGGATCAACTTCCATCGGCGCCGCTGCTTCGATCGCGGTGCGATGGCCGAGGATGTCGGTGAGGCCGGCGAGGCCGGCGCGCGATTCCTCGTCGATCTCGGCGATGCCGGTATGGACGTAGGCGAGATGCAGCTCGCTGGTCGCCTCGACGGTGAAGCCGTCGTCGGCCGCGCGTGCCGGAGGGGCGCCGAGCGCCAGCAGCAACCCGAGGCCGGCCGTGGCCGCGCCGCGGCGCGGCCGCGGCAATCGCGGCAGCAATCCGCGCAGCGCGTAAGCGATGAGCAGGTCGAGCAGCCCCAGGGCCAGCGCGGCGCCGAGCAGACCGGGGCGGAAATCGACCTCGTCGCTGCGCGCGTAGCTCTCGCGCGCCACGCCCGCCGGCAACTCGCCGATGGCGGTGAAGCCCCTCACCGCGCCGGCCAGGTTGAGGGCGCGGCGCGCATCGGGCGTGCCGTAGAAGCCCGGTGGGTGGCTCGGCGAGGCGACGGTGTCGGCAAAGGCGCCCGCGGCGATGGTCTGCACGCTCGCCGGCGCGCGCTGCAGCCGGCCGAAGCCGTCGAGCGTCTCGACCGGGGGCAGCGCCGTCTTGGTGTGCACCAGCACGAGCCAGCCCTTGCCGCGCTTCTCCGCGGTGACCAGCGGCGTGCCGTCGGTGAGCCGCGCCCAGGTCTTGCCGCCGAGATCGACGGTGGGCTCGGCGAGCACTTGGCGCGAGACGGTGACGTCATCGGGGATGTCGACGCCGGCGAACGGGCTCTCGGCGGCGAAGGGAGCGAGCTTCGCCGGCTTCTCCCAGGAGAGTGCGCCGCCCAAGGTGCGGCCGCCGCGGCGCAAGGTCACCGGCAGCATATCGTCCTCCGCCTGCTCGGCGAGATGCGGCCCGGCAAAGCGCAGGATCACGCCGCCATTCTCCAGCCATTTGACGATGGCGGCCTTCTCTTCGGTTCCCGCCGGCGGCACGTCGGGCAGGCTCAGCACGGCGATGTCGCCCTTGAGCAAGGTCGGCACGTCGCCGCGTCGCACCTCGCTGAAGGGCGCCAGGGCGCGCTCGAGGTAGTAGGCGCCGCTGAGCAAGGGCTGCGCGGCGGTGCCGCGCTGGCCGCCGACGATCCCGACCGGCCGGCGGCGCCAGCGCTCGTCGAGCAGCAGCACCGCGCCTGCCGAGCTCTCACCCTCGACCTGGATCGACGCGGCGCGGTTGCGCAGCTCGCTCGGCATCGCCAGATGCGCGACGCTGCGATCGACCCCGGGCGCCAGGCCCACCTCCTGCCGCGCCAGGAGCCGCGCATCGTCGCCGACCGCGCGCACGATGAGCCGCTCCGGGCCGGACGCGTCGGCGCGGCGCACCGTGGCCGTGAGGTCCTTGTCGTCGGCATCGGCCGGAGCGAGGAGGCGCGGCAGCTCGCCGGCAGCGTCGCTGCGCACGCGCACGCTGCCGAAGCGCAGCAAGCCCTGCGCGAAATTCGCCGCGTCGCCGTCGTCGATGCCGTCGCTGAGCCACACCAGATCGGCGGCGCCGGCGATCCCCAGCTTGGCGAGGCGGTCGAGCGCGGATTTGCGGTCCTCGGGCCAGGGCTCGGGCACGAGCTTGTCGGCTTCGCCGCGCGCATCGGCGGGACGCAGCACCGAGAGCGGCGGTGGTGCCGTCTCGCCCGGCGGCGGCGCGGTGCCCAGCAGCACGACGCGCCGTCCTTCGCGCTCGGCCTGGTCGATGAGGCGGTCGAGCGCGGCGCGGCGCTCGTCCCAATGCCGCGCCGCCGTCCAGCCATTGTCGACCGCTAGCACCAGCGGCCCGTTGCCGGCGAGCGTCGCATTGGGATTGAGCAGGGGATGGGCGAGCGCCAGGATGATGAGCGCGATCAGCGCCATGCGCATGAGGATGAGCCAGAGCGGCGTCTGGGCGGGCGTCTCCTCGCGTGGCGTCAGGCCCAGGAGCAGGCGCAGCGCCGGGAAGCGCACGCGCCGCGGCGCCGGCGGCGTCACCCGCAGCAGCCACCACAGCACCGGCAGCACGGCGAGCCCCGAGAGGAGCCACGGCGCGGCAAAGGCGAGGGGACCGAGGGCGAGCATGCCTACCGCCAATCCTCGCCGTGCGGCAGCGCACCCCCCACCCCTCCCTCCCCCTCGAGGGGGGAAAGGGAAGCTCCCTTATATTCCCTCCCCCCTTGAGGGGGAGGGTCAGGGAGGGGGGTGGCTCTCAAGCGCATCATTTCTCAGACTACCTCCGCCGCGGCTGCGCCAGCGCGCCGTAGAGCGCGAGCAGCGCCATGTGCGGCGGTCGGTCGGTGCGGTGCATGGCGAAGCTCCAGCCGGTGGCGCGGGCGATGGCGGCGAGCCCTTCGCGATGCTGCGCCAGGCGCCGCGCGTAATCCTCGCGCACCATCTCGACCCGGCTGATGAGCAGCGGATCCTCCTGCTCGAAGCCCTCGAACCGCACCCGCCCGGCGAAGGGCAGCGTCTCCTCGGCCGGATCGAGCACCTGGAGAAGATGGCCGCGCAGCCCATTGGCGGCGAAGCGGCCGACGAGCGCGTGGATCTCCTCCAGCGGCGCCAGCAGGTCGCCGGCCAGCACGAGCTGGCCGTAGCGGGGCAGCGGCTCGAAGGCGGGAAGGTTCGCGCCGGGCGCCGGGCGCTCGATCGTTAGGGCGAGCCGGTTCAACACGGCCCGCCCTGTCGCAGGCGGCTGGCCCGAGCCCAGCAGCGTCACGCGCTCGCCGCCGCGCACCAGGAGCGCCGCCAGCGCCAGCACGAGAATGTCGGCGCGCCGCCGTTTGCTCGGCAGCGCCGGCGTCGACGCATAGTCCATCGACGCCGAAGTGTCGCGCCACAGCCACACGCTCTGCGCCGCTTCCCATTCCGTTTCGCGCACATAGACGTGCTGCGACTTCGCGCTCTCGCGCCAGTCGATGCGCGGCAACGGATCACCGGCCTCGTAGCGGCGGAACTGCCAGAACGTCTCGCCCTGGCCGACGCGGCGGCGGCCGTGCACGCCTTGCGCCACCGTCGCGGCGACGCGCTCGGCGGCGACCAGCAGCGGCGGCAGCGCCGCGGCAAGCTGCTCGGCGCGATGCTGCAGCGCTGCGGAAACGGCCATCAGCGGAACGGCGCCACGAGCCGATCGATGATCTGCGTCATGGTCACGCCATCGGCGCGCGCCGCGAAGTTGAGCGCCATGCGGTGACGCAGCACCGGTGCCGCGAGCGCCACCACGTCGTCGATCGACGGCGAGAGGCGCGCGTCGAGCAGTGCCCGGGCGCGGCAGGCCAGCATCAGCGCCTGACTGGCGCGCGGCCCCGGGCCCCAGGCGACGTGCTGCTTCGCCTCGGCGATGTCGGTCTCCTCGGGCCGCCCGGCGCGCACCAGCTTGAGGATCGCCTCGACCACGCTCTCGCCGACCGGCACGCGCCGCACCAGCCGCTGCGCGGCCAGGAGCTCGTTGGCGCTGAGCACGGGCGTCACCTTCTCCTCGGCGACACCGGTGGTGGCGATGAGCATCTGCCGCTCCGCCTCCAGATCGGGATATCCGACATCGATCTGCAGCAGGAAGCGGTCGAGCTGCGCCTCGGGAAGGGGGTAGGTGCCCTCCTGCTCGAGCGGGTTCTGCGTCGCGAGCACGTGGAACGGCCGCGGCAGCGGGTGATACTGGCCGGCCACCGAGACGCGCCCCTCCTGCATCGCCTGCAGCAGTGCCGATTGGGTCCGCGGGCTGGCGCGGTTGATCTCGTCGGCCATCAGCAGCTGGCAGAAGACCGGGCCGGGGATGAAGCGGAAGGAGCGCCGGCCGGTGTCGCTCTCCTCGAGCACTTCCGAGCCCAGGATGTCCGCGGGCATCAGGTCGGGCGTGCACTGAATGCGCTTGTCGTCGAGGCCGAGCACGATGCCGAGCGTCTCGACCAGTCGCGTCTTGGCCAGGCCGGGGACGCCGATCAACAGGGTGTGGCCGCCGGCAAGCAGCGTGATCAGCGCTTGATCGATCACCTCGCGCTGGCCGAAGATGATACGTCCGATGCGCTCCCTGACCAGCGCCAGACGTTGACCGAGCATATCGATCTCGCGGACAAGGTCGCCCGAGCCGGCAGTTGCGGACAGGTTTTCGGTAACGCTCACAACATTGATTCCTTGTGATGACTATGACTACAGATCATGACCGATAAGAGCGCGCCGTCAAAGGGGCTCGATCGGCTCGCCGAAAAAGCGGCGGCGCCGCCCGCAGCGGGGCGCCAACCCATTGATTGCGGCCATTTTGATATACGCATCGCGCGTGACGGCACCTGGTTCTACCGCGGCTCGCCGATCGCCCGCCTGCCCCTCGTCCGCCTGTTCAGCACCGTGCTCCGGCGCGACGCGGACGGCTCCTACTGGCTGGTAACGCCGGCGGAGCGCGGTCGGATCACCGTCGATGATGCGCCTTTCGTCGCGGTCGGGGTCACCATCACCGGTGCAGGGCGCGAGCAGCAGCTCATCTTCCGCACCAATGTTGACGACACTGTGGCGGCGGATGGCGATCATCCCCTCCGCGTCGTTAACGATGCCGCAACCGGCGAGCCCAATCCTTATGTCCTCGTGCGGAACGGGCTGGAAGCGCGCTTGAGCCGCCCGGTATTCTACGAGCTGGTCGAGCGCGGCACAGAGGAGCGGGTCGGCGACGCGACCCTGTTCGGCGTATGGAGCAAGGGCAGGTTCTTCCCGCTGGGGCGCCTGGACGGCAAGGCTTGACGCCCGAGGAGGTGCGCCGGCGCTTTGCCCGCGCCATCGCCGGCGAGCGTGCCAGCGACCCCAAGACCATCGCGGCGATGCGCGGCGACCACTCGCTGGTGCCGGGTGGCGCGCCGCCGGCGAGCGCGCTCACGCCCGCCGCCGTGCTGGTGCCGCTGGTCATGCGGCCCGCCGAGCTGACGGTGATGCTGACCCAGCGCACGGCCCATCTCGCCGCCCATGGCGGGCAGATCTCCTTTCCCGGCGGCCGGGCCGAGCCTGAGGACGCCGATTCCGTCGCCGCCGCCTTGCGCGAGACCGAGGAAGAGGTGGGGCTGCCGCGCGACTACGTCGAAGTGGTGGGGCGGCTCGACACCTATCTCACCAGCACCGGCTTCGAGGTGACACCTGTGGTCGGCCTGGTGCGCGCGCCTTATCCGATGCGCCCTGACCCCTTCGAGGTCGCCGAGGTGTTCGAGGTGCCGCTTTCCTTCATCGTCGATCCCGCCAACCACCGGCGCGACAGCCGCGAGTACAAGGGGCGCCTGCGCCATTTCTTCGTCCTGCCCTATCAGAACCGCTATATCTGGGGCGCCACCGCCGGCATGCTGGTGAACCTGGCGGAGGTGCTGGGCGCGTGAGGGGCGCGAGGCGATGATCCGCATCCTGCTGACGATCGTGCTCCCGTTGCTGTTGCCGACGCTGCTCTACCTGCTGTGGCTCGCGGCGTCGCGCCGCGCCGCGCTGGCGGGACCGGCGCCGTGGCGCGACATGCCCTGGATTTGGCTCGTCGCCGCCGGCGTGGCGCTGGCGGCGCTGCTGCTGTTCTTCATCAATATCCGCGTGGGGTCGCAGGGCACCTACGTACCGCCGCAATACATCGACGGCCGCGTCGTGCCCGGGCATGTCGTCCCGAGCGAGCCGAGGAAGTGACCGCCGCGCAGCAGCCGGCCGAACGCATCGCGCCGCAGCCCTGGATGAGCGAGGCGGCGACGCGCGCCGTGCTGCGCGCGCTCGCGGAGAAGGGCGGCACCGCGCGCTTCGTCGGCGGCTGCGTGCGCGATGCGCTGCTGGGCCGCGCCATCAAGGACATCGACATCGCGACGCCGCTTTTGCCGGAAGAAGTGATGCGCCGACTCGAGGCGGCCCGGATCAAGGCGGTGCCCACCGGCCTCGCGCACGGGACGGTGACCGCGGTCGTGCCGCCGCGGCAGTTCGAGATCACGACCTTGCGCCGCGACGTCGAGACCTTCGGTCGCCATGCGCGCGTCGCCTTCACCGACGACTGGGCCGCCGATGCGCGGCGCCGCGACTTCACCATGAATGCGCTCTTCCTCGACGCCGAGGGCAATGTGTTCGATCCGGTGGGCGGGCTCGGCGATCTTCGCGCCGGCCGCGTGCGCTTCGTCGGCGACGCCGCGACGCGCATCCGCGAGGACGTCCTGCGCCTCTTACGCTTCTATCGCTTCCACGCGCATTACGGGCGCGGCGCCGCCGATGCCGAGGCGCGCGGCGCCTGTCGCGCGCTGGCCCCGCTCCTGCCGACGCTGTCGGGCGAGCGCGTCGCCGCGGAGACGCTGAAGCTGCTTGCGGCGCCGGATCCGCTGCCGACGCTGCGGATGATGGCGGAGGACGCTGTACTCGCCCCACTGCTGCCCGAGGCCCGTCGGCTCGGCCGGCTTGCGGCGCTGGTCCCGCTCGAGCCGGCACCCGACGCGTTGCGCCGCCTCGGCGCGTTGCTCGACAGCGATGCCGGCGCGGCGGCGGCGGTGGCCGAGCGCCTGCGCCTCGCC
>WNFN01121773.1_pt1 | contig 10712 bp, 11 predicted proteins | sample 5400161 | NCBI WGS metagenome assembly WNFN01 (sample SAMN13153353, study PRJNA577476) | soil metagenome | isolation source: 80 cm saprolite on Douglas fir-dominated hillslope | place: USA:California | collected 2013-09-17
GACATCCACGCGCTGATCCTGGGCGAACACATCACCGGCGTCAGCGCGTTTTAAGCGAATTGGTTCGACCCATCAAGATTGGAGCACAACATGGCGACCCACGTTACGGAGAAGAACTCCCAACCCAAGAACCTGGACGTGCTGGAGTTTGAGCTGGCGCTGGAATTTGTGCGCGTGGTGGAAGACGCCGCCATTGCCTCTGCCCACACCATGGGACAGGGTGACCGTCACAAGGCCGACCAAGTGGCCACCGAAGCCATGCGCAAATGCATGGACACCGTCCCCATGCGGGGGACCATCGTCATCGGCGAAGGTGAGCGCGACGAAGCGCCCATGCTCTACATCGGCGAGCACGTGGGCGGCGGATGGTCGGACGGCGCATCGTTCCCTCAGGTCGATATTGCGGTCGATCCGCTGGAAGGCACCAACCTGTGCGCCACTGGCTCTCCCGGCGCGATCACCGTGCTGGCGGCGGCGGAAAAGGGCGGGCTGCTCAACGCGCCGGATTGCTACATGGAGAAGCTGGTGGTTGGCCCCTCCTGCAAAGGCGCGGTGGACCTGGACGCTCCCGTCAAAGATAACTTGAAGGCCATCGCCCGCCGTTTGAGCCGCGATGTGAGCGACCTGGTGGTGGTGGTGCTGGACCGTCCGCGCCACCAGAAGCTGATGGATGAAATTCGTAAAGCCGGAGCGCGCATCCATCTGATCAGTGACGGCGACCTTTCCGCCGGCATTGCCGCGGCCGTGGTCGGAACCGGCGTGCACGCGGTGATGGGCACGGGCGGAGCGCCGGAAGGCGTGATCACCGCCGCCGCCATGCGCTGCCTGAACGGCCAGATACTGGCCCGCCTGGTGATCAACACGCCGGAGCTGGAAGAGCGCATCGCCAAAATGGGCATCAAAGATAAAAACCGAGTCTATAGTGAAAAGGACCTGGCTCCGGGCAACCACATCGTTTTCGCCGCCACCGGAGTAACCGACGGCTCGCTGATTCGCGGAGTGCGGTTCTTCGGCGAGGGCATACGCACGTCATCCATCGTCATGACCCGCAAGACACGCAAGGTGCGGTTCGTGGACAGCATTCATCTGTCGGACCGGCCGGATGTGAGGGTGAAGTTCGCTTAGTCAGACGAAGAAATTTGCCGCTGATTTGCGCAGATGAACGCAGATAAAACCAAAATCAAGAAATAAAGCCGCCTCGCGAGGGCGGCTGATAAGATGACGACGGTACAGGAAGGCGTAGGTTCGCCTTACATACTAAGCGCCATCTGGGAAGGTGTGTAAGATACTGTGTAACTATTCGAGAATTTCCAGCGCCTTCAAGTTTTCAGTGGATCGCAGCATGTGAATCCGCGGCAAGTCTAGCGTCGAGGATTAGTTTAACGAGATGAGCAAAATCGTCATCGAAAATAGCATGACGGTTCTGAGCGGCCGCCAGAACTGACTTTGGATCATTGCCGTCCGGCTCATTGTTGAACTGATTCACAATGACCATATCCAAGCTAGGGATCACAAGAATGTAATGCCCGCCCGCGCCCTGAGCAGAGTACATGCCGGGCAACGTCGCTTCACCAAGATGCACTCCCCCGTATTCCACCCACCACAAATACTCGTAGCCTCCGGCATTCACGTTTCCTACGTGAACCATTTCTGCCGCGTGCGTGCTTTTATCAATCCAATCCCTCGGGACGATCTGATGAGTCTTCCAACGACCGTGATTCAGGTACAGTAGACCGAAGCGTGCCATGTCCCGGGCAGTCATCTGAAACATGTACGCCGGATGCTGTGATACCTCACCATTTCCAACGTAGTAAACGTCACTGGGCTGAAAGTCCTGCATCCCTATTGGCCTTGCGATGCGGTGATAAAAGGCATCGCCGAGCTTCAATTCGGTCTTCTTCTCGAAGATTGTTCCAAGTACGTTAAAGTCCCAATTGTTATAGAACCAGAAAGTTCCTGGGGCGTGGCTTTCGCGAGCAGGACGGTTTTTTCGCTGGAAGTCGGTCTCGAGATCCGCAGCGTGATAAACACCAGAACGTGCTCGTAAGAGATCGACGATTCGTGCCTGGCGTTCCGTCTTCGTCAGCGGCGATGGAACATCATCGATGCCCGCCTGTTCTAGGGTTTCGTTGATGTCGATCTTTCCTTCAGTAGAGTAGATTCCGTACAGAGCACTGATGAGGCTCTTGCGTACCGAAAATGTCGTGATCTTCTTTTTTGAGTCGCCCCACTCATCAACGAGACGACCACACTGTACGATCATTAAAGATGCGTCGTGAAGTGAATCGGCGTACTGGTGTGCCGTCGCAAGCTCTGGTAACGACCATCCCTCCAGTTTCTCGCGTGGGGTATGCTTCCAATCATGGCCCGGAAAAGATGATTTCGCGCAAAATACATTTGTCGTTGTGCCGGTGGCCTGAGGAACCGCGGGTGTATGGCTAGCGCATAGTACCGCTGCGAGGAGTATGAGCTTTTTCATTGAATATGCTCGTCCAGTCAGATCCCGTTGCGCTTCAATACATTTCTCAGCCTAAGGATTCTCAACAGCCATTCTGACAATAGAGATCCCTCAGCCGCTTCACGTCCAAACACACAACAGCATCGTCCGGCTTTCGCTCCTTCGGGATTTCAGAAAAAAGCCGCTTGCCTATCTGCTAATTGCCTTCATTTCGGCGCTTTTGGCTCCGGCGGCCAGTTAAGCGGGACGCCCTGGTAGAGGGCCTTGGCCACTTCCAGGCGTCCAGGCCCATTTCCATCGTTCACGGCAAAGCGGTAGGGATGCGCTGCTGGACCGGACCACAGCGAAACACCCGCGTAAGCGCCATCTTTGCGCAGGATGTAATAGTGCATGCTAACGTAGCGGACCTTGCTCATGTCGCCGTTGTAGTTGCGGACAATGCGCTTCAGCGCGTCCATGCCGGCTTCTTCCGGTGACATGCCATGGCGCATGTTTTCCACAATGGTGTGCCCGCCGGCGACTTTGATGTTTTCTTCGCCGCTGCCGGTGGCCCCGGCCGCGCCCACGTCTTGATCGCAGTAGCAGCCGGCGCCGATGATGGGCGAATCACCGCAGCGTCCGGGAAGCTTCCAGGCCAGTCCGCTGGTAGTGGTAATGCTGGACATCTCACCTTTCTCATTCAGCGCGGAGCAATTGATGGTCCCGTGCGGCGGATAAAGAACTTTCTGGACTGCGTCCATGCGGTCTTCGGGAGCAATGCCCAAGTTGGCTGCGGCGGCGTAAAGCTTTTTCACATGCTGCGGCTGGTCTTGTACGGAACCGATTTTGAGCTCGGCCGGAGGCGTCCATTTGGGATCAGCCAGGCCGGGGCCCCACCAATCCTGGTCGGAATGGTATTCCTTCCACAGCAGCCAGATTTTGCGGGTATCGTCAGTGAGCAGATCTTCTTTTTTAAAGCCCAAGGCCACGGCGAATCTTGTGGCGCCTTCGCCCACCAGCATGACGTGGCCGGTGTGCTCCATGACCGCCCTGGACAAAGCGCCGACATTCTTGATGTCGCGCACGCCACCCACGGAACCGGCGCGGCGCGTGGGCCCGTGCATGCAGCAGGCGTCGAGCTCGACCACGCCTTCTTCATTGGGCAGGCCACCCAGGCCGACACTGGTGTCCTTGGGATCGTTCTCCGGGCCGGAGATCACGGTGATGGCCGCATCCAGGGTGTCCGCGCCGCCGGCCAGCCGCTTGTAGCCGTCGTCAATGTATTTAATTCCGTTGGCGGCGCAAATCATGATGTTCTTGGCGCTGGCCGCGCTCGGCGGAGTCTTGCTTGGCGATGGTTGCACGGCGGCGCCGGTGCTGCCTTTCGTGGCTTGACCGGCAGCCAGCGTCGCGGAGGTGACCGCCAGTCCGGAAAGAAAATCTCTGCGCTTCATGGAGCCTCACTTGAATGGAAATCGAAACGCAGAAGGATACCACTTGCGAGCTGAATTGTAGAGAGCACAAACTGCGAAACATCGCTCAATCGCCGGTCATGCCTCTCTACTGCCGGTTGATGATGGAAGCCACGTAGCCCGCGCCGAAGCCGTTATCAATATTCACCACGCTGACGTTGGAAGCGCATGAGTTCAGCATGCCCAGCAGCGCCGCCAGCCCGTCAAAGGACGCGCCGTAACCTACGCTGGTGGGAACGGCGATTACGGGAGCGCCCACCAGCCCGCCCACCACGCTGGGTAGCGCGCCTTCCATGCCCGCGCACACGATGACCACCCGCGCCGTTTCCAGGACCTTCTTATTCAAGAGCAGGCGATGAATGCCGGCCACGCCCACGTCGTAGAGATGCGCCACGTCGTTGCCCATGATTTCCGCGGTCACCAGTGCCTCTTCAGCCACGGGAATGTCGCTGGTCCCGGCGGAGATGACTACCACCGTCCCCTTGCCGTACGTGGTCTTGTCCTGCTTGAGCGTGATGGTCCGCGCCAGTTGGTGATACTCGGCTTTGCGCACCGCTTTCTTTACCGCGCGAAAGTGCTCCGCCGTTGCCTTGGTGGCCAGAACGTTGCCGCTCTGCGCGGCCATGCGTTTAAAGATTTGCGCCACCTGGCCCGGTGTCTTACCCTGGGAGAAGATCACCTCCGGCATGCCCGCCCGCAGCCGCCGGTGATGGTCAATCTTGGCAAACCCCAGGTCTTCAAAGGGCATGTGCCGCAGACGAGCGACCGCGTCATCCGGGCTGAGGGTGCCCTTTCGTACCTGTTGCAGTAACTTGCGCAGAGACGCGGCGTCCATGGTGGTTCAGCTTAACACCCGGACGGATTCTATTCACCGCGGAGGCGCGGAGGTGCGGAGAGTACCAAACAAAATGTGGGACACTGGCTATGCAGACCGCGCTTGACTCAGCCAAGCACCCTCCCTATGCTCAAGTTGCCCGATGCCAAATCCATTACAGCAAGCAACAAAAGTGATCACCGTGGCCGCCACCGGCGCCAGTGGCGCCCTGTTCACCCGCGCCCTGTTGCGGGCCACGGAACAAGACCAGCGCATTAAGACCGTGAACTTCATCGCATCCGACAACGCGCTGCGGGTTTTTGCCGAAGAGCTGGGCATCAAGGGCCGCAGTGACCTGGTTCAGAAGCTGACCGGCGGAAAGCCCAAAAAAATCCAGCAGCAAAATAATGACGACATCGGCGCCAACGTGGCCAGCGGCTCCTACCCCACCAGCGCCATGATCATTCTTCCGTGCAGCATGGGAACTCTGGCCGGCATTGCCCACGGCCTGGCGCGGAACCTGATCGAGCGGTCGGCGGACGTCTGTTTGAAAGAAAAGCGGCCGCTGGTGCTGTGCGTGCGCGAAACGCCGCTCAACCGCGTGCACATACGCAACATGGACTGGGCGGCAGAAGCGGGCGCGGCCATCTATCCGCTGATCCCCACGTTTTATGACCGCCCGGCGAATATTGACGCGATGGCCCACCAGTTCGCCTGCCGGGTGCTGGCGTTTGTGGGCCTGCCACAGGAGGATGCTTATCGTTGGAAAGGCTGAACAACTCTTCACCACAGAGGGCACGGAGGAACACTGAGGTAACAAATCATTTCTTGCTCTGTGCTTCTCTGTGCCCTCTGTGGTTATCAGGATTTTCTGGCAGATGAGAACGCTTTCCGCACCACCTCCACCGCAATCTTTTCCAGTTTGTATTTCGCCAGATCACTCTCCGTTGCCCACGCGGCCTCGGCCGCGTCGCCGCCGGCGCGCAGCTTGCCACTTTGAACGCGGCAAAGAAAGTCGATCAGCACGTAATGGTATTGGATGCGGCCATTCTCTCCGGGAATGATGCGGTCAAGAACTTCAAGCACTTCGCCGGCGGTGACCACCAGCCCGGTTTCTTCCCGGGCTTCGCGCTCGGCGGCGGCGCGCAGGGTTTCACCCAGTTCGACCACCCCGCCGGGCAGCGACCACTCACCCTGCAACGGAGGAGCGCCGCGACGCACCAGCAGCACGCGCCTACCAGCTTCATTGTCATTGTCAATAATCACCGCGCCTACACCCACGATGGGCCGGCCGGGATATTCGCGCGGGGTCACTTTGGACTTCGTTAATTTGGCCTTCATGGCTGGGTGGTGGAAAAGAACGTTCGCGGCTGCACGTCAGTCAACTTCCATCCGCCGCCGGAATTTTCCGCGACCAGACGAAGCTGGGCGTTTTTGCGCAGCGGCAGATCATTGCCTTCGAGCGGGAGGGCTTCCATTTCCACATTCACCGTCACTGTGCCCTGGGCTCCTTCCGTCGCAACCTGCAGCAGGTTGAAGTGGACGCGAATGGCGCCGGTCTGGCTGAAGAATGAGGTTATTTGCTGTTTGAAAAGCGGGCCATCCGTCATTTTGGCCAGGTCAAAAGTGCTGAGCATTTTCTTCTGATTGTGGGACACCAGGCCGGCGGCGATCTGGTCCAGCAGTTGGGCGGCGATGCGGTCGGTAAAGGCGCTCGGCTCAGGATTGGCTGATGCCGGCTTATTTTGCAAAAAGCTGGCGCCGTTGGCGGAAAACAAGACCAGGAACAGGCAGGAAGCAAAAGTGAATCGCTGCCGCACGCGTTTCATGGATGCGGTGTTCACAACTCCATCTCCTTTCCCCACTCCTCGCCGAACACGGTGCGCGCGCGATCAAAGCGTCCGCCGTAGGGTTTGTCCGTCCCTTTTCTGCGCCCGATGGCAAGCAGCGCCACCACGCGCACGCGGTCAGGGATTTTCAGCAGCGCCTTCATCTTACTTTCCTCAAAGCCTTCCATGGGAGCGGTGTCATAACCCAGGGTTTCGGCGGCCCACATCATGGTGGTGAGGGCGATCATCACATGGCGGTTGACCCATAGATCAAAGGTCGGCTCCACGCCTCCGGCCTGGCCCGGCATGCTGCCCAGGAAACTCTTCACCGACTCGCGGTCGTGGTCGTGTTGTTCTTCGCTGCCGTAGCCGTGCTCCTTGGCCAGGCGAAGCATTTCTTCCAGGTCGCCGTCTTTCCATCCCTGAGGATCGCCGCAGGCCACAACCACGGCGCTGGCTTCTTCCACTTTGGGCTGGCCAAATGCGGCCTGGCGCAGCTTATTTTTTTGCTCGCGGTTGCAGACCACCACAAAGCGCCACGGCTGCAGGTTGTATCCGCTGGGCGCCTCCAGGCCTGCTTGAATGATCTTTTCCAGGTCAGCGCCGTGGATGGGCACATCTTCAAAATTTGGCGTGGCCCGCCGGTTTTTGACGGCCTCGCTCAGCAACTTTTCTCCCGCAACTTTTGCCATTGGCTGGTGCTCCCGCCCAATTGTTTCACAAGGCATTCCGCCGTGGCCAGGACGGACGAAGAATCAGAAATGGGTCAGTTTACGAGAAGCACGTTGCACGGCAAGTGGAGAAAGCTAGGCGTTTCATCAATTCGGCTGTTTAGAAACGCGTTCGCAGGATTTCATAACTCTTACAATGGTTGCTTTGATGGTATCCGCACAGATCGGCTTGGCAATGTAGTCATCCATTCCCGCCTTAAGGCAGCGTTCACGGTCGCCTTTCATGGCATGGGCGGTCATGGCGACGATCGGGATTCTGATCTTAGTCTCTTCCTCATGGACACGGATGGCAGCAGTGGCGGTGAAGCCGTCCATCTCCGGCATCTGTACATCCATCAACACCAAGTCAAAGGGCTGCTCTTTCAACTTAGCCAGTGTCTCAAATCCTGTCGCTGCCACCACCACCTCATGGCCGAGCTTTTCCAACACCCGTACCGCCAGCTTCTGGTTGATTAAGTTGTCTTCGGCCAGCAGAATTTTCAGTTTGCGGCTTTGTGCCGGCACGTGGTCAATAACAACCGGTTTCGCCGGCTTCAGACCGGGGCTGTTTGCGATTTCCAGGGCTGCGGTGAAGTGGAAAGTTGTGCCTTGGCCCATCTCGCTTTCCACCCAAATATTTCCTCCCATAACTTGGACGATGCGGGAGCATATGGCCAGCCCCAAGCCCGTCCCTCCAAATTTGCGGGTGGTGGAGGCATCCGCCTGGGAAAAAGCTTCAAAGATTACTTGTTGTTTCTCTGGTGGAATTCCAATGCCGCTGTCGGTAACCGAGAACTTCAACTCTGCTTTGCCGTCCTGCATTCTTTCCAGTTGCACGCGCACTTTAACCTGTCCGTGCTGAGTAAACTTGACCGCGTTTCCTATTAGATTGAGCAGCACCTGTTTTAGGCGAATGGGGTCGCCCAGCAGGAACCTGGGAACGTCAGATGCCAGCTCGGCGCCCAGCTCCAGGCCTTTCTTCAGTGCGGTGAGACCCGCGATGCTAACCGCCTCGGCCATTACTTCGGAAAGATCGAATTCAGTTCGTTCCAGTTCCAGCTTGCCGGCCTCAATCTTGGAGAAGTTCAGGATGTGGTGTGAGATTTGTGTCGCTGGCCAATTCGAGCATGCCGATCACGCCGTTGAGCGGGGTGCGAATTTCATGGCTCATGTTGGCCAAAAATTCGCCTTTCGTCTGGCTCGCGGTTTCTGCGGCCCGCCTGGCCTTCACCAATTCCAGCTCATTCTGCTTGCGCTCAAAACAATCGCGAAGAACCACCATAAACCCAACCGGAGTGCCCTGAGCGTCCCTCCTGAGCGAGATCGACTGTTCGTTAAAGACCTTCTTGCCATTGTGCAGCGTCATGGAGTAGTCGAGCTTTGCGGTTTCTCCGGTCCGATAGACTTTGCCGTAGACTTCGCGAAAAAGGCCGGACAGTTCAGCAGGGAAAATTGTTTTGTAATCGCTGCCTTCGCGGTCTTCTGGGGAGACGCCATACGTTTCACAGTAGGCTTTGTTGATAAAAGTGATTCTTCCGCGCAGATCACTCTCGACGTAGCACTCTCCAAGTTGGTCCATGAGGGCGTGCTGGCGTTTTTCTGCTTCTGCCTCAGTGAATTCTCGCTGGCTGACCTGGCGAGCCACGAGGCCCATGCTATTGCTGGATCGCATCGGGAAGAAAACCGCTTCTATCTCGAATTCCTTCCCATCGCGATGCAACGCGGTCATTCTTGTCCTGGATCTTTGGGCCGAATTCTCGCTGCCAAGAAAAAATTGGCGCATGGTCTGTTCGATGCGATGGCTGTTACGGGCCGGGACGATCAACTGCCAGATCGGGCGGCCCATGGCTTCAAAACGCGACCATCCGAAAGTGTCCTCCGCTTGGAGGTTCCATGCGGTGATGAGCCCTTCGGTATCGGCGCTTACGAATGCATTGAGAAGATTGTCAACATCGAAAGTCTGCTCCTGCCCCTCTTCCGGGACTGGCCAGACGGGCCCGCCGCTCAAGTCCGCTTGTCTCAGCATATCCATTCTCTTGCACCAGGGCAGTCGATACTCCTTACTCATTTGTATCGGCTCAAGCTCAAATGTGACATGAAACGGAAGTAATTCAAACCCGCAACTATGGCACGTCAAAACCTGTAATTTCTTACGTTTTTCCCCCGCCACAAGACCTTTGGTACTTTTGTACTAACCACCCACAACTGATTTAGCCGCTTCCCTGAAACTGACCCACTGTCCTTAAGAACCCACTGCCCTTAAGATAGGTAACCGGTCCCGCTCCATCAAAGCACATCTGCAAATTTTTCAGCCAAAGCATTGATTCGCACAGACACTCGTGCGACAATAGAAGCTGGCGCAAGGAGGAAGTGAATCCTTGTGCCTTTTTTGCGTTTATGGCCTTGCGCCATGAGCCAGTTCTTTGACAACTGAATATGGAAGCTTGCAGCAACCCAGCATGGAGAGATCGCCGGCTGACTACATCTTGTGGTTGTGATTTGACGGAGTTGGAGGTCGAATGGAGGCTAAAACCAGCCTTTGACCGTCCGGTCACAGTACTGTCGAATTTGAATATCCCCTTTGTTTGCAACAAAAGTTCCTTTAGTGGGGTGGGGTGCCTAAGGTTTACCGGAAAGTAAACACTATGGGTAGGAAAGCAAGGGCGAACGGGGAAGGCGGGGAATGGACGAGAGCGACGGACGGAAGCCGCCCACAACCCTCTAAGCGCGAGCCCTTAAGATAGATACCGTGTCCCGCTCCCGCTTCATCAAAGCCCATCTGCTGCTGGTGCTGATCGCACTGATCTGGGGCAGCACGTTTGTCCTTATAAAAGAAGCGCTGGCCGACGCTTCGCCCTTGATGCTGAACGCCGCGCGCATGTCGCTGGCCGCCATTCTGCTGGCGGTGTACTACCGCAAGCACTTGGTTAAACTCGACCGGGCAGCGCTGCTGGCAGGTTCCGTCGTGGGAGTGTTTCTTTATCTTGGTTATGCGTTGCAGACTACCGGGCTCACACTGACCACGCCCTCGAAGTCGGCGTTCCTCACCGGCGTGTCAACCGTGCTGGTGCCGCTGTTGCTGGTGATTTTCTGGCGGACTGGTTTCTCACGAACTCAGATCCATCCCTGGCGCGCGGTGGGAATCGCTCTGGCGATGACTGGGTTGTTCCTGATGACGGTCCCCGCCGGACGGCAAGGCCTGGCCAATTTTGCCAACATCAACCGGGGCGACCTGCTCACCATCGCCTGCGCGTTTGGTTTTGCCTTTCAGATTGTTTTTCTGGGCCGCTCCACCCAGCGTTTTCCTTTTGAGCAGATGGCAGTCTTGCAGATCGGGGTGGCGGCGGTGCTGATGGCCCTGACCGCTCCGGTTTTAGAGCAACCTCACTTCCGGGCTTCGCCGACCGTCTTAGTCACGATTCTGGTGACGGGCATTTTTGGCACCGCAGT
>WNFN01262415.1_pt2 | contig 10706 bp, 5 predicted proteins | sample 5400161 | NCBI WGS metagenome assembly WNFN01 (sample SAMN13153353, study PRJNA577476) | soil metagenome | isolation source: 80 cm saprolite on Douglas fir-dominated hillslope | place: USA:California | collected 2013-09-17
TAGGAATGCAGTTCGCCGCTGCCGCCTCCGAGCGCTGCCGGATTCGTGCAACCGGAAATCATGTTCTCGCCCGGCACTTTGCCGAAGCGGCTGTTGGCCGGAGGAGGCATAGTCGCGCGAAACGAGGCGTAAGTAACCACACATCCCGTTTGATTGGCAGCGTGGCAGAGCGGGACGTGCTGGAACGCGCCGCCCACATCTTTGCCCTTGGGCACAGGCAGACTGGTTCCCAGCAGCAACGCGGAAATGATGCGCGATTGCACCGGCTTGCCGTCAATCTCGCTCTTGATGAGCTGCGTGAGCACGCTGGAACCCTGCGAGTGTCCGATCAGCACCACGCCGCGGCCCTGGTTGTCATGTTCCAGGTAGTAATTCCAGGCATCGAGCACGTCGTTGTAGGCCAGGGCACGGTCCATGGACATAGGCGTGCCGCCAAGGAGGGCCCGCAGCGCCGTGAGGGTGATCTGGCGGTACATGGGCGCATAGACCCGGCACTGAGAAGCAAAGCGGGCAAACTGCGCGCGCACCACGCCTTTTTCTTCCGGACCAGGGATCATATCGCTGTTGCCGGTGGGATCGGTCGAGACTGTGGGATAGACGTAGAAGCAATCGATCGGCGCGTTAGGGTGGGCGGTCCAGGCTTCGCGCGTCAGTTTGCCGCTGGCGGAGATGACGGTCGTGGACATGTCAACGGCACAGGCGTCTTGCCGGCCGGGACGGCAGAGCCAGTTGTCCCCGTTGCTGTAATCGTTCTTCGCGGCCACGGCGGGCTTGGCTGGGGGTTCAGTCTGTGCTGGCGCCGCGGTGGCGGTTTGGGCGAAGCCCAGGCTCGCGCCTCCGCAGGCGCACATCAGAGTCAATGCAGTAATAAAGCGTCGTATCATAATTTTCCCCTTTTTCGAGTTCCTGAGAATCTTGAAGAAGTTGAAGACCACCTCACAAAGCTTGCTTGATTGGCGAAGTTTCACAATCATTCCACTCCGAAAGCCAGCAGCACGTTACCGGGTATCTCGTAGTTATGACCATAGCCCGAGTTCACGAACACCATGCCGCCGGCCACCGCTGGACCAGCGCCATCCAGCGAGCCGCCTTTGGCCGGTACCTGGTTTACAGTGGGAAACTCGCGCAGGGTGTCATAATCCCACAACACCCGGCCGTCCTGGCTTGAATAGGCCCGGAAATGACCGTCGAGAGAACCGGAGAATACTACGCCGGGAATGGCAGTGACAGCCGCCAGTTGTCCCGGGCTACAGCGTGGAGTGTGGCAGCCTTCCTCGCTGGGAAGCGCGCTCCATAACTTTTTACCCGTGCTGATCTGGATCGCGAAGAGTCCGCCACCCAGCTTGGGATCCGGCTGAATTCCTTCGGGTCCCAGGACCGCGCCCACATCCGATATGGCTACGTAGGCGGCTTCGCCGTCCGCTGCCGGTCCCCACTGGATGCCGCCTAGAACTCCGCCCTTGCCCAGCCGCGTTTGCCAGATGACTTCTCCTTTCTTGTCGGGATCGAGGGCGTAGATCACGCCTGATTTCTGACTGGCCAGGACAACATTGCGGCCGTCCGGCAAAGTGCGCAGGATGGGCGACGATCCGAAATCGTAGTCCGGCCCCGCATCCTTGGGGCAATTGCTGTGGCCGGGTTGAAAGCAACTGGTGTTCCAGTCGTCTTGGGGAGTGACCTGGCGCGACCAGATGATCTTACCGGTGGCGAGATCAAGAGCCAGTATGGCGTCGGTGAACGGCGTGGACGGACGGGAGTAACCATCGCCGGTTCCCGCGTACAACAGCTTGCGTTTGGCGTCGATGGCAGGCGAAGACCAAATAGCCCCACCGGATGGCCCCCAGATCTGCACCCCTTCCTTAGTGGTCTCCACAAGATGGGAGGGCTCCTTGACAGTGTATGTCCTCCATATTTCTTTTCCGGTCTTTGCATCCAGGGCCACGATGCTGCCGCGGAAGGTGCAGCATCGATACGCAGGATCGGCCGCCGCCCACTCTTCGCGGGAGGAGACCGGCACGTAGAGCCGGCCTTGGAATAACTTGGGGGAACCGGTGATGCGCGCCACGGGATGCGGGTCAAGCGTTTTCTTCCAGAGCAGTTTGCCCATAGTTGCATCCAGGGCATAAACCTCGGCCCGCAGGTCTCCGAAATAAGCGACGTTGCCGGGACCGATGGTGATGGCGGTGCGCACGCCGCCATCCGCCTGGAAGCTCCAATAAGTGCATCCGGTGGCTGCGTCCAAAGAATAGATCTGGCCGGCGGCACTGCCGACGAAGACGCGGCCTCCCGCGACCACTGGCTGGGCGTACGCGGTAAAGTCACCGGGAAATCCAAAAGCCCACTTCAGCTTGAGTTTCGGGACCTGTTCCGCACTTATCCGTGCCGCATCGGCAGGCTGGAAGCGGCTGTTGTCCAAATCCACACCCCAGCCGTTCCAGGCAGGTCCCGCAAAGCCTTTGGCCGCCTGGTGGGCACAACGATTTGCGCCGGCCGGTGGAAACTGCCCTGCCCGTTTGCCAGTGAGGAACTCCGCTACCGACAAGCGCTCCACCGGGGTCAGGATGGCGCCTTGGCTGCGCATCGTTCCGCTGGTTAGCGCGCCGACGATACTTTCCGGCGCCATGGCTTTCAATACATGATGGTTCATAAACGGCGCGGTGTTGGGCTTCTCGTGGCACATGGCACAGTGCAGACGGTAGAGCGCTTGGCCGTTCGATGGCGTTGCCTGTACACACATGGCGCTGGAGAGCAGCAGGCAGGCCGCCAACAACGCTTTGCAACAGGATCTCGCTGTGAGTTTTTCTACCTTAGTCAAAATGCATTCCTCCAGGTCCCTCCTCTTCGGGTTCCGCGGGCTTCTATGTGCTCTGCAGAATTTTGCGGTTTCCAGAAGAAACTATGCTTCAAGAATCTTCCTGACCTCACCTTCCAGATCGTTGACTACTTTGCATGGAGTGTTGAAGGTCATGGTGGCGCGTTTTTCGACACCATAGGGCGGCCATTGCGGAAGACCGGAATGATTGGGATTCCCCGTGCGCGCGAATGCCACCCAGGTTCCGCTCACAACCTTGGCCAGTGCTTGCATCTGCGGATCGTTTCCGAGCAGCAACGGACCTTTGTCCACATTGTCGAAGGCAAAGGGAATCTCCATGGTGTGCGGCGCCCTCAAGATGCCGTCATCCACCGGCGCGCCCCACTGGAACACATAGAAATAAGCCGGCGCTGCCCTCAGACCTGCTTTACGTTCAGCTAGGCGGATGGAGTTAGCGAAAGCGAATGTTGAGCTGGCCACGTCGGTATAGAGATAGCTGGGAGTGTCTCCGGGCCGCAGCTTACGGAAGGCCGCGATCAGTGCCTCAGCCTTGCCGCCAACGCCGGGAATCGCCTTGGCCTTTTCCGACAATTCGGCGTCCGTCAGCTTCCCCCACCAGGGCTGGCCGACGTTGTAAAGCGTCTGTTCGTCCTTGGTGCAGCCGATCATAACCGGAACATTGGCCGAGATGGCAGGTGCGACCGGGTCGAACGGATGGTTGGGGAGTGCGATCCCGTCAACTACCGGCGCGAAACGCAGCCCGCCGATGCCGCCCCCTCCGCCCAGCTTGGCTTGCATGGCTGTGGCCACTGCGGCAAGCCTCTCAGCGGGAACAGATTGCAAGGTCTTAATGTCACCCGGATTGATCTGCAGCTCAGACAGCACCGCCTTGGCCACCCCAGTCGCAGTCTCTTTTGGAACGCCGCGGATGCCAGGCCCACTTTCGATGATGGCCCGGTGGAAGAGACCTTTGGCGCCGGGCATGGCCAGCAGGGCACTGACTTTACCTCCTCCACCAGATTGGCCGAAGATGGTAACGTTTCCAGGATCGCCGCCGAACTCGGCGATGTTGTCGCGCACCCACTCGAGCACCGCGATCAGATCCAGTTGGCCGGCATTCCCCGAGGTGGCGTAAGCCTCGCCCGCGAGGTCGCCCAGATAGAGATACCCGAAGGCGTTGAGCCGGTGATTGACAGTGACGACCACCACGTCATGCCGGCTCGCCAGGTTGTGCCCGTCATAGGCAGGCCAACTGCCGGAGCCATAGTTGAAGCCGCCGCCGTGAAACCAGACCATCACCGACCGTTTCTTCGCTCCGCCCAGTTGCGGCGTCCAGACGTTGAGGAACATGCAATCCTCGTTCTGTCTGGCAATGTCGTCGGGTGGCGTGAACACCTGCCCAAGCGCTCTGCCGACGTTACCGGGATAGGAGACAGCCGAGCCGCCACTGCGTAACTGCATGGAGGGCGCGCCCAGTCCGGTGGCATCGGCCACTTCCGTCCAGGGTTTGAAAGCCTTGCACGGGGCCGTTGCTGGTTTTCACCACTTTTGTTGCCGTTGGTATGTCCGCGAAAGCCGCCTTGGTGAATACGCTTGCGGCCGCGAATCCAACCCCTAGCTTCAGCGCCTCACGGCGGCTGATTTCCCATCGGTTCCCTCGGCTTTCGTGGTCCATGGCGGCTCCTTGTTCTGTTTTTCTGCCTTGAGTCGATAGTGAATGAGTCTTCAGGAAAACTGAACGGTCGGTCATTTTAGACCCACCCCGACCAGTCTTGCAATCACTTTTGTGTGGTGGAGGTATGTTGGTAGCAATTTACGGAATTCACCCGATTCCTATGAGTTTTGAAATGGGACTATACAAAAAATCAAATAAAACCCTGGATAAAAGCGGGGGGTGCGGGTACGCAAAAAGATCGGTGTCTCCCGGGACAATACTGTGGGAAAGCAACGGGCAAGGGACGCGCAGGGGGCAAATAAAAAAGAACGATCGTCCACTAAAAATAAATTGACGTTCGTTTATTTCGTGATAGTCTTCCTGGGCATTAAGCTTTCGGGGCGAGAGATTTCAGTCGCACTGCGATGGACAGAAAGCCGGACGAAAAATGAGTTAACAGCCAAGATGAACAGCATTGTGCCAGCGAGAGGCAGTAGTTTTTCATCATCGCCATTTTTGAAGCTCTTTAGAATCCATGATGATTTTTAGGAGGGCACAATGAAAGAACTGAACAGGTTCTGCTTCTTGTCCGTGCTGCTTGTGGTTTTGATAGGGTTCCTTTCAGCGTCCGCGCAGGTTGATTATGCGACGGCCACGCTTCGGGGGTCCGTAATGGACCCGCAAGGAGCGGTAATTGCGGGAGCAACCGTCACCGTAATCAACCCGAGTACGGGAATCACCAAGACGGTGAAGACCGACGGCGACGGCGCCTATCGAGTGCCGGCGCTTCCGCCGGGGACGTATCAGATCACCATTGATGCCCGGGGCTTCGCCAAAGAAGTTGCCAGGGGGATCGAGGTGACGGTGGGCCAAATTCTGGTCCACGATGCGCACCTAAAGGTGGGCACGGCTAATGAGATCGTTGAGGTGAGCTCGGACAACGTTCCGCTGATTCAGACCGAGCAAACCCAGCAAGCCAACACCATCAACAGCCTCCAGGTCACCGAACTTCCCAACATAGGCCACAATATTACCCAGGCGGTTTACACCCTGCCGGGGGTGGCCAACGCAGACGCGCCACGCAGCCAGAATCCGGGGTTCACCGGCTTCTTCACCACCGGGTTCTCCATTGGCGGCAGCAACGGGCGCAACAATCTTTCCACCATCGATGGCGGCGAGAATGAGTATGGGACGGGGCAGTACCGTGTCACCACTGTCCCCCAGGACACCATTCAGGAGTACCAGGTCAACCGCAACGCTTTTGCCGCGGAATTTGGGTTCACCAACGGCAGCGCCATCAACATCGTGACCAAGAGCGGTGGCAACCGTTTCCACGGCACCGCTTACGGCTACTTCCAGAACCACAACACCTCGGCGACCAACTTCTTCAATGGGATACAGAGCTTGCCCTCAGCTTACAGTCAGAGTGTTTACACCGGATTCACTGCGGGAGGCCCGATCGCGAAGGACAGGCTGTTCTTTTTCTTTGCTTACGAGTATCGCAGGCTGGATAATCCCGATTTCACCAACGCCAACGTCCTGACGGCGCCCACGGTACTGGGCATCTCTGCTCCCGGCCTCGCGGCAGGCTGCTCAGCGGGCATCGCCGCCAACCAATTGTGCTACCTGAACGCGCTCAAAGCCTCCGGGAATCCGTTCCTGGTGGGCTTCGGCAATGGAATCACGCCGGGATTGTCGCCGCTCAACAATGCGCCTGCGCTTCGACGGGCAGCCGAACGCCAGCAATTCCGTCAATTTGCGCCTGGAGTATTCGCACAACGATAACAATGCCGGCAATCCCGATGGCAGCGGACTCTTGACCCGTGACTTCAGCATTCTCTCCACCTGGAACCACACCTTTAGCCCGTCCGTGCTGAACCAGGTCCTGGTTCAGTTGGTGCCGAGGAATGTAGCCAATAACATTCCCAACTCTCCCTTCCAGGGCACAAATTTCAGCCTGGGCAACCTCAATGTGGGCAACCTCGGCGGTACTTCTTCTTTCGGAAGCCCCTCGCTGGTCCCCTACCTCGCTCACCAGCGGCGTTATCAATTTGAAGACAACCTCACCTGGAACCACGGGAAGCATACCTTCAAACTGGGAGCTTCCATGCGGCTGGCGGACTACCACGTGGAAAACGACCTGTGGTTCAACAACCAGTTTGACTTCAGGGATGGGGCCATTCCCCTCATCTCGCTCGCCCCGCCCGCCGTGCAAGCACAGTTGATACAGTTCAATTTTCAGCAGCAGCACATGCCCGGCGTTCCGACAGATCTCTATGGAAAAGGCTGTAGCGCCGCAACTCTGGCAATGCCGGCTACACTAGCCGCCTGCATCGGCCCCGCTATCACCAACCTCAGCGCGCCCCAGTCCTTTGCCTTTGGGATACCAGTGGACGTTCTGGCGGGAAATTTCCCCACCTCTGGCGGACCCAGTAATCCCGCGTGGTCCGGTTGGGGGAAGTATTTTGGCAGCTATGTCCAGGATAGCTGGAAGCTCAACTCGCGGCTGACTATGAACGCCGGGGTGCGTTTCGACGTAGATAGTGAGCCTCCACCACTGAGTAACAGCTTCTATGCCTCGCCCCGGTTGGGCTTTGCCTGGGATCCGTTTGGCGATCAGAAAACTGTGATCCGGGTCGGCGGCGGCATTTACGTGGCCCCCATCGACGTACTGATTCCTTCTTACGCCGCTCTGTTGGACGGGAGTGGCCGATACATCAACGAAGTGCTTGCCATCCTGAACGCTACCGATTCCAGGGTATCCCACCTGTGGAACATCGGGATAGCGAACGGAGAGCTGCCCTTCGGGCGCCTCACACCTGCAGACTTTGCCGCGGCCAACGATCTCGCCCACGGCCTGCCTGGTATCAACACCACAACGGCCGGTGCTCTGGTCGCCTACAGCGCTGATCCCAACTACAAGAACCCCTATACGGTGCAGGGTAGCCTGAGCATTGACCGGCAATTGGGCAAGAGCTACTCTCTGGAGGTCGGGTACAACATGTATCACGGTGTCCACCTACAGATGCCCCTCGACACGGCCTTCAGCCAGATCAGCGCTGGTAATCCGCTGTGCTCAGTCGCCCCTAACCCGGGGAACTGCACGGACCTTACCGGCGGACCGATGTACACGCTTAACTCCACACAGCTCCAGCACACCACTTATGAATCCATCGGCAGCTCCATCTACCACGGGCTAACAACCTCGCTGACCAAGCGCTATACCCATGGCCTGCAGTTCCAGGTCAACTACACATGGAGCAAGACAATTGACAATGTGATTGACTTCGCCAGCTTCCAGAACTCGTTCCGCCCGAGCCGGCTGGACCTCTTCCGGGCGGTTTCGGTGTTCGATATCCCCCACACCCTGGTGGCCAATGCCGTCTATACCACTCCCTTCAAGCCGGGTACGGGGAATTTCTTCAACACCATACTGGCGGACATTTCCCTCTCGCCCATCGTGACCTGGCGCAGTGGATTGCCCTTCTCCGTGCGCACCCCCAGCTTGGCAAACTTGGTGACGGTGAATCCTGTAACTCACGTAGCCCAGCTTCAGACGGGGTTGGACCAGAATTACGCCATGCCGTTCGGGGCCTCACGTGACGGCAACCGGGGTCCGGCCTATGCCACTACCGACCTCACCCTCAAGAAGGCCTTCTTCATCAACCGGGACCGCGGAGTGCATGTGGACCTGATCGCCACGGGAACTAACGTTTTCAACCGCGTCAACTTCACCAGGGTCAGCGACGTGTTTGATAACGGGCTTCCGCTGGCCACCACCGGGCAACCCTTCGATCGAATTAACGGACCGTTTACAGGGCTGCACGGCGTCAAGCCCACCAGTCCGAACCAGATCACGCAACCGCTGTCCTTCTCAGCGGCGGCTGCGGCGCGCCAGCTCCAGTTCGGGCTGAAGCTGTCGTTCTAATCCATCTCAACGGAGATGGCTGCAAGAATGTGTGATCGGGAGGCTGCCGGGCATGAACAGTCCAGGCAGCCTTCTCCGGCTCGTACTATGTTGCCAGCCCAAGCCGCTCCCTGGACCCGAGCCCTCCCCAAACAAGAATGGGCCGGGAAAATGCTCTCAGAAGGAGTTTTTTCCTGGCGTACAATCAGCGATCAAGTTTTTTAAAAAAAGCTAGCATCGTGCCCAAAATTACCCAAGATCGGATTGAAGAAAACCAGCGGCGCATCCAGGCGGCGGCGCTCAAGCTGTTTACCAAGCAGGGGTTTCATGGCACCAACATTCGTGAGATTGCCGAGAAGGTGGGCGTCTCCACGGGAGCGATCTATACCTACTATCCCAGCAAGGAGGCGATTTTTGAGAGCCTGGTGCAAAGCTACCAGGCACACAAAGACAACTGGCTCAGGCAAACCTGCGCGACCCTAGAGAGCCCTCTCTCCAAAGATGATCTTACGAGGCTGGCTGCGGAAGTGCGCTCGCTGTTGTATGGCGACCCTGAATATCTGCTGCTGATCTACATTGACGTGGTTGAATTCCAGAATCAGCATTTCGCGGAAACGTTCCGCGATGTGCCGGAACAATTCCGCCGGCTGATGGGGCCAGCTTTGCGCAAGGCCAGGCAGGATGACAGCTGGCGTGGTGAAGACCCTGCGTTTGTCCTGGCCTCAGTCTATCTTCACTTCTTCACTTATGCGGGCATCGAGAAGCTCTATCACGGTAACCGGCATCTCGGGGTTTCCGATGAGGTGGCCGCGGAACGCTTTGCCAATCTTCTTTGCCGGGGGCTGTGGAATTCAGGGCGGAACGCCGGTTCCGACCATGGACGAGGGAGCGTGGCAGAGAACCGGACAAAACGGCAAGTCGAAATCTTGCAACAACCCGTGCGTGATCGAATTGACCTGATGCGTCTTCTCTCCGGCAGGCTCTGGAGCTCGCCGCCGGATATACCATCCGGCGATTCCCAGGCCAAGGTCGAGCCGATGCTGTTTGTGCCTAAGATCAGCCGGACCCGAATCGATCAAAACCAGCTCAGGATAGAGGCCGCGGCGCTGGAATTGTTTACCAGACAGGGATTCCATTCCACCAAGATGCGCGAGATCGCCGACAAGGCGGAAGTTTCCTCGGGGTCGATCTACACCTACTATCCCAGCAAGGAAGCGCTGTTCGCGAGCTTGGTCAAGAACTACCGTTCTTGCATGCGCAGTTTTCGCGGACGGGTCTTGCGCGCTCTCGAAGATCCCTTCTCCAAGAGCGGTCTCCGGCTGCTGGCTTTCGCCGTTCGCTCCATGGTCTACCACGACGCCGAATATCAGCTCCTCACCTTTATTGACATCATTGAGTTCCGGAACCAGCATTTCGCGGACACGTTTTATAGAATGCCGGAACAATTCCGGCGTATCATGGGCCCGGTCTTGAACAAGGTGAAAATGCAGAAGGGCTGGTGCGGAGAAGATCCGGCGTTTGCTCTGGCGGCGATCTATCTCTACTTTTTTACCTACTTCACGGTGGAACGGCTCATGGAGCAGGGCAACCAGCATCTCGGAGTTTCTGACAGCCAGGCGATCGAGCGGTTTATCAATCTCTTTTCCCACGGATTGTGGCACTCAGGGACGGCGAGGTCCAAATCGCGCTCCAAAGACAGGGCGCCTGACCTGGATGTGGAAAATCGCAAAGCGCGAGCGCCTCTGGCGGTAGTGCTTCCAACAATGGTATGACGAAATAGGAGGAGAATGACGATTAACGACTGTTCCGCTTGGATCAAAACGGCTAGCGACCATTCTTTTCAATAACTTACATCTATTCTCAGGTTCTTGGTCTACTAAGTTTAGGCCAGTGCCCTTACTTCCCTCGGCATAGTGGGCCATTTAGAGGAAGGTGCTGACTTCACTCTGGTCCGTCACTTTTTTGTCGGAGGCTCTGGTTACCAGATTCTGCCTTCCGGTAATCAAACGGTCTTCAGCAAGGTGGTGACGGTGTCCGGATCGGCCGGAGGTACGCCTTCCGTCCGCGGGGGGCGTGGTCCAGGTTCACCTCCCGTCTTCGAGACGTCAATCGTGGTCAGCGGAACTGGACTCACGAGAGAGAATGGTGTGTCTGCTTGGGTCGGTTGTGAACGCAATCCATTCTGTCGGGCCGAAATCGGATATTCGCGAAGTGTGACCTATGATTTCAATAACCTTAATTTCACTCTTGGTTTGAACATCGTAAGATTGGTGCGTTCCAAGAAGTCTCTGTGAGACTAACGTAGCTGACTATAGCTAAGGTTGATCCAATCC
>WNFN01232829.1_pt1 | contig 10704 bp, 14 predicted proteins | sample 5400161 | NCBI WGS metagenome assembly WNFN01 (sample SAMN13153353, study PRJNA577476) | soil metagenome | isolation source: 80 cm saprolite on Douglas fir-dominated hillslope | place: USA:California | collected 2013-09-17
AGTCTGGGCGGCGCATCTGATCGCCAAGCACGATTTGCTCGAGACGATTCGCAAGAAGACCGGCCTCAAGTTTGATCCCGAGGCCTTCACGATCGGTTTTGCGCGCCGCGCAACGGGATACAAGCGCGCCGACCTGATCCTGGCCGATCTCGATCGTCTCCGGCAGATTGCCAAGAACGCCGGTCACTTCCAGATCGTGTATGCCGGCAAGGCGCATCCGAATGACGGGGGCGGGAAGGACATCATTCGGCGGATTTTCCAGGCGAAAAAAGCGCTGCGGAAAGCGGTGCACGTGGTTTTCCTCGACGATTACAATCTCGAGCTTGGCGGGAAGATAACTTCCGGCGTGGACCTCTGGCTCAACACGCCGCAATTTCCTTTGGAGGCTTCCGGCACCAGCGGCATGAAGGCTGCACTGAATGGCGTGCCGAGCCTGAGCATTCTCGACGGCTGGTGGGTGGAAGGCCACATTGAGGGCGTGACCGGCTGGTGCATCGGCGAATCACGGCGCAGCGCTGCCGGCAATGCTCCGACCGACAACGCGGCAGAAGCCGAATCACTTTATGCCAAGCTGGAAGGCGTGATTCTTCCGATGTACTACAACGATCGCGCCAAGTTCCTGGAAGTGATGCAGCACGCCATCGCCATCAACGGATCATTCTTCAACACTCAGCGCATGGTGCAGCAGTACATCACCGACGCGTATATGCGCTGACCCGGCGGGATGGGCTTGCCAAACCGCGAGCTTGAGAGAAGACCAGACGCGGATCGAGCGAGCGAATCAGCGCAGCCGGTTCTTGTACATGGCCATGCCGACGGCGGCATCCATTCCCATCTTTTCGAGTGCGGCGATCTCCCGCCGCGTTTTGATGCCGCCCGCCGCGATGATCGGGTGCGGCGTTGCGCTGCGCAGCCTGCGAAACCATTCTAGATTTGCGCCCGTCATCGTGCCTTCGCGGTCCACGTCGGTGCACAAGAATCCCGCGCAGAAGGGTTCGAGTTGCGTCATCACTTTTTCGGCCTGAAGCGCGATGCGCGTGCGCCAGCCGTGAATGGTGACGTTTCCCCTGGCGGTGTCGAGAGCGATGATGATTTGTTTTCGACGAACTTTGTTTGCGAGTCGCCGCAGGAATCCACTGTTCACTTTTCCCTTACGGAAAGCGGCACTCCCAACAATGACCTGGCTCGCACCCCATCCGGCAATTTCTTCGGCACGAGAAACGGTCCGAATCCCGCCGCCGACGCGCACCTTCATGCCGAAATCTTTTCGCGCACTGGCGCAGAGCTCGCGTACGAGTTCGTCGTTCTGGCCTTTTCCCATGGCGGCATCCAGGTCGATGACATGCAACCAGGGATACCGCTTGAATTTCCTCAGAAGGCCGAAGACGTCGGCGACCGCAAGTTCGCGTTTCCGGCCGTGAACCAACTGAACCGCCTGCCCGTCTTGCAGATCGATGCAGGGAATCAGCACGGCAAGCGCACCTCGACGCCGCGAGCCGCGAGGAATTCCTTCAGTGTTCGAATGGATTGCGCCTCATCGTGAAAGATCGAAGCCGCCAATGCCGCGTCCGCCGCGCCATCTTGGAAGATTTCGACAAAATGTCCGGGTGATTTTGCGCCACCGGACGCGATCACTGGGACGGTTACGGCTTTGGAAATTGCCGCGGTCAATGTAACGTCGAAACCGCTTTGCGTGCCATCGCGGTCCACCGAGGTGAGCAAAATTTCACCGGCACCTGCTGCGACTCCCATCTGCGCCCACTCGAGGGCATCGCGGGATGCGGATTCCCGCCCACCGCGAACCATAACATCCCAATGATCGCCGGCACGCTTTGCGTCAATCGCCAGGACCACGGCTTGCGCGCCAAACTCTCGCGACAATTCGGAAATGAGCTCGGGCCGTTCCACCGCTGCGGTGTTTACGGTGACTTTGTCCGCGCCGGCGCTCACCACGGAGCGTCCGTCCTCGAGCGTTCGAATGCCGCCGCCAGCGGTCAGTGGAATGGACAATTCCGCGGCGACGCGTCGGATAGTATCGAGGAAAGTGGGGCGGCGGTCTCTCGACGCCGCAATATCCAGAACGACCAGTTCATCGGCGCCTTCGGCGTTGTAGCGAGCGGCGAGCGCGACGGGATCGCCGGCATCGCGCAACCCGACGAAATTCACTCCTTTCACGACGCGTTCGCCGTCGGTGTCCAGGCAGGGAATGATGCGATGCGCCAGGCTCATGCCGCAATCCTCAGAAAATTCCGCAAGAGGCGCGCCCCCCCGTCGCCACTTTTTTCTGGATGAAATTGCACGGCGAAGATATTTTGCTTTTCCACGACGGCGGCGAATGGCGCTCCGTGCGAGCAAGTTGCGGCCGACGCTCCATTCGAATCGAGGACCGCATAGGAGTGGGCGAAGTAGAAGTAAGCGCTTGTGTCGATGCCTTCGAGCAGACGTGAAGCACAAGTTGTCGCGACCTGATTCCAGCCCATGTGCGGGAGTTTCACGTTCGATGGCAACGCGCACACTGTGCCGGGCAGCAACTGCAGGCCGCGCAATTGGGGCGCTTCCTCGCTTGAATCGAACAGCACCTGTAGCCCCAGACAGATGCCTAAAAAGGGAACGCCCCGCTGGATGGCGCCGATCAGAGGCGCGCGCATATCTTGCTCGTCGAGGGCGCGAACTAAAGCGGCGTAATGTCCCACGCCCGGCAGCAAAAGAGCCTCTGCTTTCGAGATGCGTTCGGGTGAACTTGTCCGCTCGGATTCTGCTCCGAGACGCTGCAAGGCGCGTTCCACAGAGGGCAGGTTACCTGCGCCGTAGTCGAGGATCGTCACTTTCATAGAAGTCCCTTTGTGCTGGGCAAGACTTGCCGCAGGCGTTTGTCCCGCGCTACGGCGAAGCGCAAGGCGCGCGCGAACGCCTTGAACATGGCCTCGACCTGATGATGCGAGGAACGGCCGTAGAGAGCGCGCAGATGAACGTTGGCTTTTGCCGATTGCGCGAAGCCCTGGAAGAAATCCTCCATCAGTTCGACTTGGAAATCGCCGACGCGTTTTGCCGCGATCTTCGCATTCACGACGCAGTAAGGCCTTCCGCCAAGATCGACGGCGGCAGCAGCGAGTGTTTCGTCCATGGGCATCAAGAAGTAGCCTGCGCGCAAAATGCCGCGCTTGGAGCCGAGTGCTTTCTGCACCGCCTCGCCGAGAGTAATTCCCACATCTTCCACCGTGTGGTGCTGGTCCACGTCAAGATCGCCGCGCGCGTCCAGGTCCAGATCAAACGCCCCGTGTCGAGCAACCAGCTCGAGCATGTGGTCGAAGAAGTGGATTCCCGTGGCGATGTGCGCCTTTCCGCGTCCATCCAGATTCAGCTTCAAGCGGATATCCGTCTCGTTTGTCTTGCGATGAATCGTTGCTGTGCGTGGCATGGTGAGTTCGTTCGTAGCTCCAGACTTCAGGCCGGAGCAGTCCATTCGTTTCGAATTGTCTTCAGCAACCGCTGCATTTCGGATTGCGTTCCAATGGTGATGCGCACAAACCCGGGTCCGATGTCCTTGCTTCGCTCGCGGAGTAGAATCCCTTGCTTCTCCAGCTTGTGAAAAAGCGCCGGCCCGCTTGGCCCGAAATTCGCAAGGAGGAAATTCCCGGCGCTCGGGTAGGTCTTCACGCCAAGCTTTCCTAATTCCTGCGCGAACCACGCGCGCAACCGGTTCACCCCGTTCACGTAACGCTCCATCGCTACTCGATCGTTTAGCGCCGCTTCCGACGCAACCAGAGCAGCGAGATTCACGGGGAAGGGCGGCATGGCGCGGCGCACCAGAGCGAGTGACTCTTCGCAGGCGACCACGGCGCCGAGACGCAAGGCCGCGAGCCCGGCGACTTTCGAAAACGTTTTTGCTACAAACAACTGCGGATACTTTCCTATCCACGGCATCGCGGTGAAGCCTGAAAACTCCGCATAGGCTTCATCCATCACTACCGCAGTGTGCGTGGCGGCTTTCAAGATTCTCCGCAACTCCTCTTTTTGAAGCAGAGTACCCGTCGGATTATTGGGATTGGCGATGAAGAGAACACGCGGCTTCTTACGCAACGCAGCGATGACGCCCTCGAACGGGAATTCCATTTCGCTGCCGTAGCGCAGCACCGAAATCCGGGCGCCGTAAATCTCCGCGTAATAGCGGTACATCGGAAAGGTAGGCTCGCAAATCAGGATGCCGGTGCGGGACTCGACGAAGGTATCGAAAAAAACGCGCAGCGCGTCGTCACCGCCGTTGGTGAGCAGCAATTCTTCCGGACGGACGCTCAAATAGCGCGCTATCCGCCGAGTCGGCGCCTGGTATTCGGGGTACATCGCCAATTGTTTGGTGGTCAGCTTTGCGAGCGCGCGGCGCACTGCCGGTGAGCAGCCCGTGGTGTTCTCATTGAAGTCGAGGCGCAATTTGTCGGACCGACCCTCGGCGGGCGCCTCATACGTGCGGCGATTCAGAATCGCTTCGCGAACCGGCAATTGAGCTTTCATCGGCGGACCCTCACTGCGTTGCGGTGAGCCATGAGCCCCTCCGAGGTTGCAAGTGTTTCAACGGTTCCAGCCAGACGCTCGAAGCCCTGCCGGCCGATCGTTTGAACGGAGATGCATTTCACAAAATCCGCCGTTGAGAGTCCACCTCTTTTGCGTGCCCAACCGCCCGTAGGGAGTACATGGTTGCTTCCGCTGGCGTAATCGCCAAGCGGTTGCGCGCCCCAGAGACCGAGAAAAACAGTGCCCGTGGCGTGAATCTTCTTCAAGAGCGCCTCCCCGTTGATGGGCAAACTGAGGTGTTCCGGCGCGAAGCGATTTACGAATTCGCAGGCGGCTTGGAGGGACGTCGCGACCAGAATTGCGCTTGTGCGTTTTATCGAAACTTGCGCGGGGTTCGTTGGCGGCAATTGCTGTAGTTGCCGCGCCACTTCGGTTTGTACTTGCCGCGCGAGGCTGGCTGAAGTCGTCACAAGATAGCTGCCTGCATCGGGTGCGTGTTCGGCCTGCGCGAGCAGGTCCGCGGCGATCCAGCGTGCGTTGCCTGTTGAGGCCAGGACAATCGCTTCAGTTGGCCCCGCGGGCAGATCGATCGCGCAATCGTTGCTGACGAGTTGTTTGGCTACGGTAACAAAACGATTGCCCGGCCCAAAGATTTTCTCGACGCGAGACACGCGCTTCGTGCCGTAGGCCAGAGCCGCGATAGCTTGTGCGCCGCCCATTCGGGCGACCCGCGTGACGCCGAGAACGCCAGCGGCGGCGAGAAGGGCGGCATTGGGCCGCGGGCACGCAACCTGGATGTGACGCACGCCAGCAATTTTGGCCGGCACCACGGTCATCACCATGGTGGAAACCAGCGCAAAACGTCCGCCCGGGATGTAACAGCCGATGGCCTCGATCGGGCGCACCAGTTGGCCGATTTTCACTCCGGGCTCGACTTCCATCGTCCAGGGCTTCGGCAACTGTCTTTCGGCGACGCGGCGGACATTGCGGGCGGCGTGTTCCACCGCGCGAAGAAAATCGCGGCTCACTTGCTTGCGGGCAGCGCGAATTTCGCCTTCGGCGATCCACAAGCTTTCGCGGCGGAGATCGATGTCGTCGAGTTTCTTCACCCAAGCCGAGAGTGCCGTATCTCCGCGCCGGCGAATATCGTCGACAATCTTCGACGCGATGCGTTCAGCTTCGGCGTCATGCTCCCGGCGCGCACGCAGGAGTTTTTTCTCGACGGCCGGGGTAAGTCTCATGATGCGCATCACAGCACGATCTTGTTCAAGGGGTATTCGACAATCCCTTGGGCCTTGGCGGCTTTTAGTTTTGGCAGAATCTGCCGGACCACCGCTTCCTCGATGATGGTATTTACAGCGACCCAATCCGGGTCACTCAAAGTGGAAATCGTCGGCTTCTTCAGCGCGGGTAGAACTACCAGGACAGCCTGTAGATCGTCGCGATGGACGTTCAAGAGCAGGCCAACTTTGCTCGCCGCAGCGATAGCGCCCTGCAGCATCAGAATCAGATTCTCTGCTTTTTCGCGCTTCCAGGTATCGGCCGCCGCGGTGCGGTTCATGATAAACACCGTCGCGGATTCCAGCACCGTGTCGACGATGCGCAGACGATTCGCGCGAAGTGACGAGCCCGTCTCCGTCACTTCCACAATCGCGTCCGCAAGTTGCGGCACTTTGACTTCGGTGGCCCCCCAGGAGAACTCCACGCGGGCTTTTACGCCGTGCTTGGCGAGATAGTTTTCTGTAATATGCACGACTTCGGTCGCGATAACTTTTCCTTCCAGGTGGCGCGGTTCCCGAATCGCAGAGTCTTCCGGCACAGCCAGGACCCAGCGCACGCGTGCCAGCCGCTGTTTTGCGTAAATCAACTCCGACAATTCTTCTACCGCCGCGCCAGTTTCCACCACCCAGTCGTGACCGGTGATTCCCGCGTCCAGCGCGCCGGACTCAACGTAACGCGCCATCTCCTGCGCGCGCACCAGCAAACACTCGATTTCAGCGTCGTCAATCGCCGGAACGTAACTTCGCGAGCCCAGCGTGATCTTCCAGCCGGCACGCGAAAAAAGGTCGAGCGTCGCGTCCTGTAGGCTCCCTTTTGGGATTCCCAGCTTCAGCCGGCTCATCGAGTTTTCTCCTGTCCATAAACCTTTTCGGGCGCGAACGTGCGCTCGGCGATGACCTTGGCGCCTCCTTCCGGCTCCACCTTTCGGAAGAAGCAACTCCGGTAACCTTCATGACAGACGCCCGGCCCGACCGCTTTGACGCGTACGAGGAGTGCATCCGCGTCGCAATCCACGCGGATCTCGCAAACTCGCAAAACGTGGCCGCTGGATTCGCCTTTCTTCCAGAGCTTGTTTCGCGAGCGGCTGAAGAACACGGCTTCTCCGCTACGTTGCGTCTCCGCCAGCGACTCTGGATTCATGAAGCCGAGCATCAGCACGTCGCCGGTGCGCTCGTCCTGGATGATGGCCGGCACTAGCCCGCCGCTTTTCTGAAAGTCGATCTCCACTGTGTCGTCTCCTGAACAAAATGAACCCGAAAATAAAAATCCCGCTGGGGCTTGTTGCGCCAGCGGGCTGAAGAGTGCTTTGTTTAGCGAATCGCTATGCACACCTCAGGGGGCGCGGCGTGTGGCCGTGATGATGATGGCGATGCGCCCGAGCTGTGTATGTGCCGTCCATTGCAAAGAACCAAGATAAAGGAGTATTCGCCCCGTGTCAACGGGAGGATCACGGGACGATGGAAGAGCCTACTCACATCGTATCCCCCATTGGAGTCGAAGTGGGTGAGCCCGAAGAGGCGGAAGGAGATGTCACGAAAACGTGCGTGCCCTTGTAGTACGATTTCAGAACGATACCCATCAGAGGGAGGGGCTATGGCAGAAAAGCTTCGCAAGGATGGCTCGGCATGGAAGAAACAACTCACGCAGAATCAATACTTTGTAACCAGGCAGAAGGGGACTGAACCCCCCTTTACCGGTGAATACGAGGATACCGAAACAGCAGGAACCTACAAGTGCGTCTGCTGCGGCCAGCCCCTGTTTCGTTCAGAGACAAAATACCACTCTGGTTCCGGGTGGCCCAGTTTCTATGCTCCGGCCAGCGAAGGGGCCGTCGAGGCGGAGAGCGACACGAGCCACGGGATGCGACGGACGGAAGTGAAGTGCAGCCGGTGCGACGCCCACCTCGGGCACGTCTTTGATGATGGACCGCAGCCCACCGGGCTGAGGTATTGCATCAACTCCGTCGCCCTAGAGCTGGATGAAGACCAAAAATAAGCCTCCCGGCTGTCACTGGGACGCTTTTTTTGGTTGCTTGTTCTCAGGAAGTATAGCGAAAAGGGATTTATGCCGCTGGACAGGAACACGCCACCATGGCGGCTACCGGATCGCTCGCGCGTTCCCATACGCCGAGCAGCAGCACTTTGGTGCCTGTCGGATACTTAAACACGTAGTACGTGCTCGAAAGGCCTTCCACTTCATAAAAGCCGGGCCGGCGCGGATCTGGCCGCGAAGGCGCACCTACAGCGAGAAGCTGATGCAATTCAGCGATCTGTTCCTGCGAATGGTTTCGCAGATCTTCCACGATGGGCGGTTTTTTTGGAACGGGTATCATCATTATGTTTCTCCGCCACATTCAGCTTATCTTCTCCCCACTAGTAAAGACGTGGAAAATCGAAAAATGTTTCACGGCTCGCAAGAATTTCTTAGACAAATTCGCCTGCTGGTTCCATCGTTTCTGTGGCTGGAAACACCCTGTTAACAAGGCAGTTACAAGAATATGCCGTGAAGCCGGGAACCGGGAACGAGCCCCCCCTCATCAGGGAACGTGCCTTTCTGCCTGCGCTTTACTCGCTAAGCTAAGTACGATGAAAGTTGCCGCCCGCCTAGTTCTTGTTGTCTCTCTGGGAAGTTCCCGCTTTCCGTTTACGCACTTTACTGCTGTAATGAAGCGCGTGTTACTATCTTCTCTGGTACTTGTGCGGCGCGCGCTTCCCTGAGATAGTGCAGTCGTATCCTCTTCAGATAAGGTGGTCAACGTGACAAAAGGTGAGACGAAAAAAAGTTCGACTAGAGGCAAGACTTCTTTTGGCAAGGATCGCCGCCGCAAACATCACCATTTCCTCGTCAGTGTTTACTATGCCGACGGGGAAAAGTTCGGGCGCGTGTACACGGACAAAGATAAGGCCACGCGCTTCGCGGAGCGCCAGCGTCGCTCTCCGGTAGTGAAGTCCGCGCGGATTACGCAAGTCTCCTGATCCATGCTTGGTTGTTGAGTGTTTTGCTTGGGGCCGGCACGGGCGGGGAAGGCTTGTCGCTGCGGGGCGGTCATGCTATAAAAAGAAGGTCGTTGAGCGGGCTTAGTATAGTGGTAGTACGGAACCTTGCCAAGGTTCAGGTGTCGGTTCGATTCCGATAGGCCGCTCCATTAAATCAAAGCACTTACAGACTCTCCTTTCTCAGCGTGGGAACACAAAGGAACAGAAGCAGTTTTTGCCGCTGGCCGGATCATCTCAACCACTTTTAAGCGTGCTGCACGTTCTACAGGCGTCAACACGAAGTGCTTTCGAGGGCAGGTCCACCTCAAGAAACTTTTGGGCGAATCGTCCGCAAAAAAGTGGGTCGCTCCCGCCTCGCCTGAGGTTGGCCGCGTCCTTCCGGGCCTGCTCCTCGCGCGTTATTTTGTCGTAGGTTTTTGCTCTTGGGCTAGCGCAGTAATGAGGACAGAGTTCGGAAGAACTCCGCAGGGGTCGTGATCCGCAGTCCAGTACGCTTTGCGACCGCCTGGGTGAAATGCTTGGTGTTGTGCGTTAACAACCAGTCCGGCTTGCTGGCCATAGCAGAAAGAAGTATGGGGACGTCCGCGGCGTGCCGGATCAGGTGACGGCTTGACCTTACAAGCGCCTCGGCCGGGTAGGGGACCATCTCAGGATTGGTCAGTTTGACGAGCCGACGATAGTGTTCAATTAGCTCGTCGGCTTCCAAAGAGGGCAAACGCTCCGCGTGGATCAACAGATTCTCTTCTACCTCATCGCGAACAACCTCCGCCAGGACCAGTCTGCAAAGTCGCGCCGCACACAGCGACAAGGCGGCCTTGTCGAGGCCCCACCGAGAAACAATCCCTCCGGTGAGGACGTTCGAGTCCAGGAACAATCGAATTCGTCGTTGACTGGTCACTTCTCGCGTTGGCCGCGAGAATGTTGGCGTGAGCTCTTCGTGGAAGAATCAGACTTCTTGTAATGGCGCGCAAAGACACGCTTTCGTGCTTCAGGCAAGGTTGCCAGGATTGTTTTTGGCGTAAGCCCAGCACCCGTGAGAGCCGAAGTTACCTGTTCGCAGAGACGCTCAAACCGCTGCTGCTCTGGCAGAAGAACGAGGCCATCTCCCAAACGCAATACGGCAAAGGGCGCACCCGTTCCCAACCCCAGGTCCTTGCGGAACTGCTTTGGCACGGTGAGTTGTCCCTTCTCACCTATCTTCGTAGTTGTCAGATATTCGAGAGTTGCCTGTCGGCTCGCCATGAATTACTCCAAGTAGGAATATCCTACCACAGCCTGCATCGCCCGGCAACTTAAGTCTCGTGTTATCCGGACCTGGCGCCTCCGCAAACCCGAGCGGTGCCGGGCGTCCAGTTCAGTCCACAGGGCCAAGTGTACGTGCTCCTCCGGCTGGATTGCTCGATTTCATCGATGTAACAACTGTAGGGTTGCTAACAAATTCTCCTCATGCGGACCTAGTTCGTTTCCAATGTAGCCGTGGTCCACTGAACGGTAAGGATCAATCCTGGCATGCTTAACTTCAAAGTTGTGACGCAGAATGGCGAAGCTGTCTGGAGCGCGGTTCTCGACGCCTAGAAAATCCCGCTGATCCTTGACGTGTGACATCACGGCATCGGCTAGCTCTTTCTTCAGTTCCACGTCACTAAGACGGTCGCGGTTGAGGCTCCCGGCTGGCATGAGCGCTGCAATGGCGCGAGAAATATCGGCGTTGTAGGTTTTTGTTTGCTTCTGCCTGTTTAGGTCGACCGTCCACGGCAACATGAATGGGTAATACGAATCAGAGGCCGCCACCCAGCGCTGACCATTTGCAAATGCCACGGTGACCCTCATGCCTGGATAATCGTCAGATCTCCAGAATGTGAAGAGTGAAGGCAGAAGCTGCTCCATTGTCCCAGGGTCAGAAAAGGTTTCCTCGAAC
>WNFN01233272.1_pt2 | contig 10693 bp, 10 predicted proteins | sample 5400161 | NCBI WGS metagenome assembly WNFN01 (sample SAMN13153353, study PRJNA577476) | soil metagenome | isolation source: 80 cm saprolite on Douglas fir-dominated hillslope | place: USA:California | collected 2013-09-17
CCCGCCTTATCCCGCCCTGGTGATCGACGGTTCATTAGCTAGGGGCCGAGTGTTATAATGTCGAGATAAAAATAGTCGTCACTTGTCACAACCTTAGCAGAGGAGGCATAAGCTAATGAGTGGAATTATCACAGCCGTAAGTCTCAGCCAAACACATACGTTTAGCAAGCCAAATCAGGCCAGGCTTCGACTCTTAACCGGGCTGGGTGTCGAGGGTGATGTGCACTCAGGCGCGACGGTCAAGCACCGCTCGCGGGTGGCGCACGACCCAGACCAACCTAATCTGCGCCAGGTCCACCTGATTCACGCGGAACTGCACGATGAGCTCAGAATTGCTGGCTTCTCTGTCCTGGCCGGGCAAATGGGAGAAAATATCACGACGCGTGGCATTGATCTGCTTGGGCTACCGGCCGGCACGCGCTTACGCCTGGGTAGCGCGGCGGTGATTGAGGTAACTGGCCTGCGCAATCCCTGCACCCAGCTGGACCACTTCCAGTCAGGTCTGATGGCTGCTGTGTTGGATCGCGACGAGCATGGCAAGCTTATCCGCAAAGCTGGCATTATGGCCATCGTTCTCGCAGACGGCGAGGTAGAGCCTGGGGACCACATCGCGATAGAGTTGCCACCAGAGCCACACCAACCACTCCAGCCGGTCTAACAGCTTTAGTTAAATCCCAAATGGCGCGGCCTCATCAGCAATCATCTTCTCCGCAACTACACGTCTCACCAGTGCGGGCCTCATGCAATGCCTCACGTCCTTCCTGGACAAGAAAGTAGATTAACACCAGGGCCGCGAGTGGATCAGCCCACCACCATCCAAAGATGCTATTCAGTTCATCCAGACCACCGTCACCAGCTCAATCCAGATCCCCAGACGCACTTCGCGTACATGGCCCGTGGATGCCAGCGTTACTTCTGCCATGCCGAGATTCCTTTCCAATTCCACATTACAGCCTCCCGGTCCCGCTCGCTTCAGAAGCCGCGCTATGCTCATGTTCGTGGTCATGACTGTGCTCATGCTCATCAAGCTGCTTCAGCTTCATCCGGCAATACAACCCATCCTCCGCGCAGCAGGTCCCCTCGTGGACGTAACTCTCGAACTGAATCGCGGTATGGCCAATGCTGTATTTTTGGCGCAGCATGCTCTCCAGAGACGCCAGAATCGGCGCGCTCTGACTGGGCGGCAGGTCCGCGATCTGTGTATGACAGGAGAGCGCGTACATGCCGCTGGTAATACACCAGACATGCAGATCATGCACATCATGCACCCCCGGCACGCGCATCATATCCCGTACCAGAGCAGAGAGATTTACATCTTTGGGCACAGCCTCCAGCAGAATATCCATCGTTTCACGCAGGATACGCACTGCTCCAAACGCGATCAGGACCGCGATCCCGATGGAGAGCAGCGGATCAATGGAACTCCAGCCCGTCAGCAAGACGACAACACCGGCTACTATCACAGCCACGCTCGCGCCAATATCGCCGAAGACATGCAGGGCTGCCGCGCGCACATTGAGGTTCTCTTTCTCTTTTTGCAGGCCAAAGCCGATGAAGAGATTGATCCCGATACCCACGCCCGCCGCTAGAAACATGGCCAGCGGCTGCACAGGCTCTGGATGCTGGAAACGCTGCGTAGCCTCCCAGAGAATCCAGGCGGTCACCAGAATCAGCGTCAGCGCATTCACCAGCGCGGCCAGAATGCCGACGCGGTGATAACCAAAGGTATTGCGCGCGTTCGGGAGCCGTTCAGCCTGGGCTGTGGCAAACCAGGCCAGGCCCAACGCGAATATGTCGGTCAGCACATGGCCGGCATCCGAGAGCAGGGCCAGCGAATTGGCCAGCAAACCACCTGTGACCTCAGCCGCCAGAATAAACAGCGTCAGGAAAAACGCCATGCGCAGCGTCTGCTTCCCCATGCCCTGCGCATGATTGTGTCCATGAGCACCGTGAGCATGTGTTGCGCTCATGCTGAAACCTCCTGTGAAGCCTGTAATGCGGCCGGCAGCGGCTCCCTGGCATGATCCAGACCCAGGGCCAGCACCTGGCTGATATGTTCATCGACCAGGCGATAATAGGCGACGCGGCCTACTTTGCGCATCGTGACAATCTGCTGACTACGCAGCACTCGCAGCTGATGCGAGATTGTCGTATCGTCCCTTCCCAGGCCCGCCGCCAGGTCGCAGACGCACAATTCGCCTTCCGGCGCGTTCAGCAGCGCGTACACCACCTGGAGCCTGGTTGGGTCAGAGAGCATAGCGAACAACGACGCCACCTGCCTCGCCATCTCAACCTGCAACAAATTGCGCCGCACCGCCAGCGCATGCTCTGGATGCACACAGCGCTGCTGGCAAACGTCCTCGAACGCCACCTCATCAGGGAAGGAAACTGCTTGTGATTGTGTCATATTAAAACCTCGTCTCAATAATAGCTGCATGGCTGTACAGCTATTATGCATAGTATAGATCAAAAACGAGCAGGAAGCAAGCTGTGCCAGACCGTTCTTTTTTCCGCCTTTTTTCCGTTATCCTCATATTCCTCACCCGCTCTGGAGCGAAATACCCGCAAACAAGGCGCTTCAGCGGGGAGATAAGCAAGATATTTGCCCTTATATCTACATATATAATTGCCTAAAGATAAATAGCCTACATTCATCCTAAATAAATGTAGCGCTTACGCCCCTTTTGGAGACAGAATAAGCATCCAACGAAATACAAGGAGATTGACCCCCAGAGCTTCATTTCTAGCTGAAGATGAAACAGCGAGTTTTATCAATTATGTAAAGGAGAGTATATATACCATGAAACAATAGCAATAGAGTAATCTACAAACTCACAAAATTACATAAATAGAGTCATATTATACGGAACCGATTGTGCAAGAAAGGCCGAGGCGAACGCGGTCTGGGAAACAGGAAGGTTTCCCGGATGCGTGATGAGTCTTCGCGCCGAACGAAGCGTTTCTCGCCTTTTTTGGGACTTCTCCAGACGCAGAGGATTGGCCTCTGTCATGAGGGAATTCATTGCAACACAAGGAGGCGTATTATGGCTCTTGGAAAAAATGAGCAAATCGCTCAGGAAGAAGTCGCGTATTTAGTAGAGAAGTATTATGATGTAATCCTTGGTCTTGTGCGTCAGAAAGTGCCTGAAAGTGACGTAGAAGATATCGCACAGGAATGCTTCCGCAAGGTATGTGAGCGTTTCCTGGGCAAAGGAAAAGGGCAAAAGGCTGAAATCCAAAAAGAGTTGGCATGGCTGCGCAGAGTTGCTAGGAATTGCATTGCCGATTATTACGACGATGGTGAAAAAAAAACCCCTAAAATGTCACTTGAAGCCCTGGAGGCAGAGAGCGGGGGGGATTCTTTCTCAGAGGCCGAAGCCCATGGTCCTGAAGCCAGCGCGCTGTATAATGAAATGCGTGAGTCGATAGAGTGTGCAATCCAAAAGTTGCCACCCAAACTTCGTGAGGTGATGAAACATACTTTTGAGGAGAAAACTATTCGGGAAATAGCACGCATGACAGGCTACCCAGAAGGTACTATACGGGCTTACCTGACCAGAAGCAGGCAAAAAATCAAGTACGCGATTAGATAAACTAGAGCGAGTGACAATGCACAGGAGAACAACCGATATGAAAGATGCTCCAGATGAAAACTTCTCCTTCCAGGGAGATGAGAATGAGTGGGCGGCCAGAAATCCGCAGCCTGATTACTCCAGCCAGTCGGGGCAGGAGCAAGGGATAGAAGAGATGGAAACTCCATCTCTTCACCCTCCTGAGCATTTGTATGAGGAATTACATGAAAGATCCACAGACAGGATTTTTGTTGATGGCATCCAGATCAAGCGACAGCTTCAAGATACCTCTAGTCTTTCATTCTCAGACATAGAGCTGCTTCTATTGCTCCTTGATCCCGATTTTCGTGTTCGAGAGAGCGCGCTTCATCAGGCAAAAAACCTGATGCCGCCCCAATTTGCGCGTCTGATAGCCGCTCTCCAGCAGACTATAGAGGACCCTCAGAAGGAGGCTCGCGTGGCTGCCTTCCAGCAAACACTGCATAATCCGCTACATGATATGCGCGCCGTTGCGCTCCGAGTTTTATGTACGTTAAACCGCTCTGAACAGAAAAATTTGCTCACCCATTATGCCCTGCGCGATTCCGCGTGGCGCATCAGGACGACTGCGGTGCGTGAGCTGGGCTGGTTGGACAAAGAAGCTCCCAGAGAGGTGCTACTCGCGGCATTGCGGGATCGCGACATGAGCGTCAAAGAGGCGGCAATCGGAGCACTGCAACCGTTGGCTGTCTGGGCCTGGAAAGAGCAACAAGATGGGAGGCTCCTCGACGCCCTGGCGGCAGCGCTCCATGATCAAAATGAACTCGTCCGGGCCACCGCTGCTGAGGCTGTCGGCGATTTTGAAGAGTATATCCCCAGGGGAGAATTAGTGAAATTGCTTAGAGATGATCCCGAAGAACTCGTGCGTGCCGCTGCCGCCGAGTCTCTCGGCAAAATGGGCAAGTATCAACCCATAAGAGACCTGCTCCTGGCCCTGCATAACGATAGCAGTGAGATTGTGCGCGCCAGCATTGTCCAGGCCCTGGAAAATTTACGCGAGGAGATACCCACTACTCCCTTACTCCAGGTTCTGCACCAGGACCGCAGCAGCCTTGTGCGTGTGGCTGTGATTAAGAGCCTGGAAGCATTAGGGGAAAGTATGCCTATCGAAGTCCTGAAAGCACTTATTCTCGCGTTAAAAGACAGAGACGAGGAGGTAAGCGAACAGGCAAAGATTTCTTTGAGCGCGCTTTATGAGCAAATCTACGGGGGAGCATCGCTGTCTTTCTTGCTTACACTACTCCAGAATGAAAACGAGCATGTTTATCAACTTGCGCTCTGGGCTCTCAATATCCACAAAGAGCGCACGGCCCGCGAACACTTGCAAAATGCCACATGCGACAAGAATGAGACCGTCAGGAAAATCGCGCTCTGGGCTTTAGAACAACTCGCCCAACGCTCGCTGCCAGCACCCAGAGAGACTGAGCCATTGTACAGAGCAGGAATCGAAACGTATTCCTCGCTGAATGACCAGGGAGAGGAGAACGCGCTCGCGCAAAGGCTGTTCCTGGCTCTGATCAATTTTGTGAAAGAGAAAAAAGGCTATATCAAAGCTGAGGCCAAAGGGGAAGGAGTACTGGTCTTAAAATGCTACTATCAAAAAGAGGAACTCTCATTGCAAGAGGCTGTCCTGAATCAGCACTCTGGCGCATCCCGTTATGTCCAGCACCTGGAAAAGGCCCTCAAAGATAACGATGACATGATCTGCGATATCGCCAGGCACGCCTTACGGAAACGCGAGAGACGCCGCTGGACGGAAACGTTTCTGGTTTCTCTCGATATCACACGAAAGCAGAGTTATCAACCAACCAATGATATCCCAGCCAGGATTATTGTCTGTTCCATAGCTTATCACGAAGTCTATGAGACTGATCTTGCTATCAGCGCCTGTATCGACCAGTACATCAAAAAACGTCGCCAGCTCCCCTTCTATGCTCGCGCCTGCGCATGGCTGGAGAGATGCAAAGAGCCGATCTTTCGTTACGCGCGTGGTGTGAGTGGTATCAAGGTCTGGTACGATTCTGTGACATCTCCCGCCCACATCTAGGGAACACTCTGGCAGGCCGGAACAACAACGATGGTCCGACGCCAGCCAGGCAAGTTTCTTCGCTCATACCACCAGTGGGCGAAGAAAAACCTTGCCTGGGCACAAAACTCACCTGCTAGAGCACGTAAGCAGCATTTTTCATTTCCGCTCACGCCACATAGCCGGCAAAATCTCCCCATTATTCAATGCGCAACGAGAATCTCCAATCCCTGCTCACGCAGTGCGGTCAGCAAGGTCGGATCGGCGGAACTATCGGTGACGAGCAGATCGATATCCTCCAGACTGCACAGATAGGCGAGTTCGACTTCCCCCACTTTTGAGCCGTCGGCCACCAGAATACGGCGCTTCGCCGAGCGCAGAATGCGCTGCTTGATCTCGGTTTCCGGCAAATTGACATTGGTCACACCCGCCTGCGGGTCAATGCCATTGCAACCGATAATCGCCGTATGCGCCTTGATGCGCTCAAACATCAACATGCCTAGCGGATCAACCAGCGAGTGCTGGAGGGGGCGCAGCGTGCCTCCGGTGACCACGACGCTGAAACGGGGAATAGCCGCCTCCAGTTCCAGCGCGATGTTCAGCGCGTTGGTAAAAAGAACGATCTCGCGCAAATCTTCCCGCTGGATCAGCGCGCGTGCAACGGCGGTGGTCGTGGTGCCGACATCCAGAATAAGCGTCTCTCCCTGCGTAATCAGGCTGGCAGTCAAACGCCCAATCGCCAGCTTTTCATTCACCCGCTCATCCGTGAACGGGCGCTCCTCAATATTCGGCAGCACGCGCGGCATAGCTCCGCCGCGAATCCGCCGGATATCGCCGCGTTCCGCCAGTACGTCCAGGTCAGCGCGCACCGTAACCTCAGAGACGCGAAAACGACCGCTCAGATCCGTGACACGCACAAAATCCCTGGCATTGACATACGCGAGAATCTGGGAACGCCTCAATTCCGTCGGCAACTCCCCCTCAGCTTTGATTTCTTCCATTCAGGACTCTCTCCCCTTCCAGGCCTTCCACGCGGAAGCTCCTTCTCTTCTTTTCTTCTATGCTACCATGTTTGCCAGACCAGTAGTAATTTGACTTTTCAGGGCTTGAGCCCGCCGCAAGCCACGGGTTGAAACCCGTGGTAAGGCGTTGGCTTGAACACTTGTTTTTTCCTACACCAGGTGGTACAATGCCTCGGAGAAGATGGAAGTGCCCAACCAGGAGGGAACGATGCCTGCTTATACTGTCCGCCGCGTGCAGATTGGAAAAACCGCCCAACTCGATGCCCTGGCCCATGCTGCCGGCCAGGTCTATACACGCACCCTCGTCTTTTTCTGGCGCACGGTGCGCAAGCAGGGCCTCTGGCTCAAAGACAAACACCTCATGCGACTCATCCCCTCTGATCCCGAACATCTGCTGCATGCCCATAGCGTCGATGCCGCCGTGCAATCCTTCTTTGCGGGTCTGGACAGTTGGCGCGAACATCGCAAAACTGATCCCACCACCAGGCCGCCCCACAAACGCAAATGGTACTTCAAAGTCGAGTATAAACGCTCCGCCCTCTCTCTCAAGGATGGCTACCTGCGCCTTTCCAATGGCAGAGGCAATGATCCGCTGGTGCTGCCGTGGCCGTGGGAGTTGCCGCAAACGGTGGTCATCCACTGGACGGGCGAGCAGTACGAGGCCCTTGCCACCTATCGCTTGTGTGGCCCCGATCGACCAGAGGGTGACGAACTCGACCAGCAAGAGCGTCAGGCCCAGCACAGCGCGGGGATCGACCTGGGAGAAATTCATCCAGCCGTCTCCTGCGATGGCACGCAAACCCATCTCCTCAATGGGCGCCTGCTGCGTTCCAAACGCCAATATCAGAATAAGCTCAAGGAGCATCTTGCCAAACAGATCGACCGCAAAAAGAGCGGCTCGCGGCGGCGCAAGAAACTCATCGCCTCCAAGAAGAAACAGCTTCAGAAGATCCGCCATCAGATCCAGGAGATCGAGCACAAGCAGACCACACATCTCATATCCACGCTGTACGAAGAGGGCGTGGAAGTGTTGGTCATCGGTGATGTGCGCGACATCCGCCAGAACCTGGAGGCGGGACCCAATAACCAGCGCCTGCACCAATGGTCCTTTGGCCATACCCGGAACTTGCTGACCTACAAGGCCGAGCGCCTGGGGATGTCGGTGGTGCTGCACGAGGAGCGGCATACCAGCAAGACGTGTCCGGCCTGTGGGCAGCGCAAGAAAAGCAGCCCCAAAGGACGCAACTTTGTGTGCCAGACGTGTGGCTATCGGGCGCATCGCGATGGAGTCGGAGCCATGAACATTCGGTTCAAGTATCGTGGGGAATTCGGTGGCCCTCACGTTGTTGCGGAGATGGCACCCGCCACGGGCATACGGTTCGCCCCGCATGTCCGCGTAGCTCGCTGGCGACGGCGAGAAAACGTCTGTGAGGGTAACTTCACAGATGCTCCTCGGCTTTAGCCGATGGGGAGTGTCACTCAAAGGTTGTGAGATTCCGGGCTGAAAGGTGAGAAACTGGCGTCTCTGAAAACTCAACTACTCCAGTGAAGTTTGCTACTCAGCCAGGATTCTTTAGTGGTTAATATGAACTTGATTTCTAGCAGAAAACAAGCTATAGTATAGCTCGTGTAGAGAAGAGAGTCGATATGTTTTCCAGACTTTGCGCAAGCAGATAACGAGGCAGTTTATTTGTCTAATTTATCTGTGTATGCATGTCCTTTTGCCAAAGCCTGGCGCATTCTTTACTCGCTTCGTTGCAGCAACGCAGTGAAACCTCAATGAGGAAGGAGGCTGCTCTCACAAACAAAGCTCAGGGCTGGAGTTAACCTTGTTATGCGTATTCCAACGAAGTTGTCATTCCGTCGCTTCACTTGACGTTGAAGGTATTCGCTTGCATAACCAGGAACAGCCAATAAAATATACGCTGACGCCTGTTACTGCTACCTCGCGTCATATCTTCTCATATTTCCACTTTTCTGCTTCTTGTGTTTGAGCAAAATATACGCGAGAAGGTGGCTCAACGATCAGTTTGCATTTGACTAACGGTCAACCTCACAGGCTATGGCTAAAAGATTTCTCCTCTGAGCAACAGAAGCGCCAGGCAAGCGTTCTATCAGCAGCTACTTTGCTTGCTTCTCTCAACCAGCAAGTCGCTTTCCGTCTCTGAAAAACGTGTGGAACTGCTTTGCTTCTCTATAATGAGTCATCCCTGTTTTTGCTACCACAGGCAAATGCCCGTACATGCAAACTACACCGGATACGTCCATCCGGTGCATGGCCAGCAGAATATTTCGGATATATCCGCATTAAGGAATGAAGGAGGATAGTGTCAGATGAAAGCATGCATGCTATGAAAATGCGTGGAACTGCTACGGATAAACTTGCTGACGTTATTCAAATGCTGCTCTTTGTGCATAAAACCGGAGTTTTGACTGTACAGCGCGAAAATTCCAATTACGCTCTCGAAGAAGGCTCTCTTTTCTTGCGCGATGGGCAGGTTGCAGATGCCCTGATTGGGAATTTGCGAGGCGCTGACGCGCTCAAAAAGCTGAGCACCTGGACAAAATGCTATTTCGTCTTTCAGGCCTTGTCCCCATCGGCAAGTTCTCCGTTCGCGCCTCCCGCGTCAGCGCCTTTTGAGCAAATACTTGAGCGGCAGACCGGGCCATTATCGCCTGCTACAACCTTTTCTTCCGTCATTCCTTGTCGCACAGATCAGTTTCAGAAGAGCCTGCCCGACTTTAACCGGCCAGGCCTCTCGCGCGTGCATCGGCAACTTTTTTTACTTGCCGATGGACAACGTTCAATTGAAGTCTTAGCGACATTGCTGGGTCGCCACCCTCAGGAGGTCTTGCTGCTGCTCAGCGATTTGGAAAATCTTCGTCTGTTGCGTCGTTTGTAGTCTTAATGCAAAACTCTTGATCTTTTCGGCCTTCCTACGTACAATTCTCAGAGGACACGCAGTCTGGCTGAGATGGAATGTCGATCCGTGAGAGGATACTGAAACATGATACAAGCTCCCAGAAAACCTGCTTCTCCAACCAGGCTCTTTTCTCTCTCTGTCTATATCTCGCTCCTTCTGATCGCTGTTGCTCTCTTAACGCTTATCGCCGCTATTAGTAGCATTGAGGTCTTTCTACGACCCGCTCTGATTAATCAGATAAGCTCAGATATGGCAAAAGATGCTCAGACGCATGTTCAGTTGATTGATACGTATTTCTCTGAACGGCTGAATGATGTCAAAATTCTGGGTTCGTCCCGTTCCCTGAAAGCGCTTCTGAATGGCGATGAGGGTCAGGCTGGTGCGGTTTCAGATCTCTTGTCCTCCGCGTTCCACCGCGATGTCGCCGATTATATCAGTCTGTCGGTCCTGAACACACAAGCGCAGGTCGTGCTCACTTATCCAACTCCTCCGCAAAGTCACGGCTCGTACCTGATTCAGCCAGAAGCGCAAACACAACTGCAAAACTCTGCCGGGGTTGTCGCGTCCGATGTTTTCTACGATCCCCTCGCAAATAATCCATCGATTGATCTTTACGCGCGTATTTTCAGCGATAATTTCCAGACATTAGGAACTATACGGGCGTCAATCAGCTTGCATCGTCTCTGGGAGCCAATCAATAGCGAGGCCCAGGAGAATGGAGTTGGCAGCTACGCTTTTGTGCTCGATCAGCATAATGTGCGCATTGCGTATACCAATCCCGATCACTCAGGCTTCACTCGGCCACAGTATTTGTTTAAGGCGATCGTACCTCTCTCTGCAAGTTTTCAGCAACAAATTCAAAACGAAAACTTGTATGGCAATGCCGCGCATGCGGTGACAAGCATCGAAGATAACGCGCTGGCTGCTGAGCAAAACTCAAACCAGCAATCATCCATCTTCCAATTTAACCCTACTGGCCAGGGGCAGGCGTTCATGGCTGCCAGATATAGCAGCGCAGTCTTTCACTGGGCCTATTTCGTGCTCAAGCCGCTCCACGCTGTCACAGGTCTAGCCGACCAGCAGTTGCAGACCGCTATTCTCATCGTCTCC
>WNFN01007858.1_pt1 | contig 10685 bp, 11 predicted proteins | sample 5400161 | NCBI WGS metagenome assembly WNFN01 (sample SAMN13153353, study PRJNA577476) | soil metagenome | isolation source: 80 cm saprolite on Douglas fir-dominated hillslope | place: USA:California | collected 2013-09-17
GTTGTGGATGCGGCTGACCTGCTTGTTTACCAGGTACTTCTACGTGACCGAGCCGCTATCGGCGATCTGGTGAACTCGTTGCTGACACCATTGATGCAGGCGAGGGGTGGCGCCGAGCCGTTGCTCGCAGCCCTCGAGGCGTACTTCTCGACTGGCCGGGTGGCAGCCTCGGCAGCCAGGCAGCTTCACCTGTCGGTGCGGGCCGTTACGTACCGCCTCGCCCGCGTCGCACAGCTCACCGGCAAGGACCCTTCCGACCCGGTGGCTGCGCTGGCCCTGCATGTCGCAGTGATCGGCGCACGGCTGCTTGACTGGCCAGCCACGCCGCTCGAATCGGCCTGACTGCGTCGACGACGCGGCGAACTCCGCGGGCAGCGAAAAGGACCCTGATTCGGCCGCAACCCCGTTGTTCGTAATGCATCCTAACGGGCCGGGTCGGCAGCTACCTCCTGAACAAGCTGAATGAGCTGCAAGAGCGCCACGCCCTAATCGGTGATGTGCGTGGTCTCGGGATGATGCTGGGCCTGGAGACCGTTCGGGACCGCGGCACCAAGGAACCGGCCGATCGCGAGATGGCAAAAATCGTTATGCGGGCGTTCGAACTGGGTCTAGTCGTCTTCTACGGCGGTATCTATTCCAATGTCATGGAGATCACTCCGCCGCTGATCATGACTGAGGCGGAGGTAGGCGAGGGAGTGGCCATCCTCGACCAGGCGATCGGCGAGGTTGAGGCCGGCGAGGTAAGCGACGAAGTGCTGGGAGAGTACGCCGGCTGGTGACCCATCGTAATCTCACGTGCACGTACAAGTACGGGGTATCAAAGGCAACCGGTCGGTTCATGCGCAGGTCGGACGGCGGGGGCACCGGGCCGTCCGTCGCCAGGTTTTAGCCGAAACTGGCCGCGGTCAGGGTGGCGGCGAGCGCAACCAGGGCGGCAACCGCGCGCCAAGGGAGGCGGATGTGCCGGCTGCGCCGGGGGCATCCACGATCGCGTCCTTGCGCGGGGCGGCACTCTCGGATTCTGGCATGGGCGTGCGGTCATGCCGGGGGCCCGAGCCCGCCGGGCGGATTGTAGACTCGGCCTGTCGTGGGGGAGCATGTTCGGCGAGCTATCGTAGTCGGCCTGGTCGCGAGCGTGGCGCTGACGGCCTGCGCCTCGCGTGGCGGAGTTGACCAGCGACCTCGGCTGCCCCCGGCGCACTGGGTGAAGTCCCTTCATCTGCCCGGTGTCGTGGATATCGGACCGCGCGGCGACGGGGCGCTCGTCGTCGCGGCGGCGGGGCGGCTGTTCATCCTGCGCCGGCCGGGAATGGTCACGGCGTTCGCGCGCGGACCTGGCGGCTATTCCACCAGACAGGGCCCCGAGCCTTATCTCACTGTGGCGGGAAATGACAGGGTCGCCGCGAGCAGGTGCTCGTTCCACAGTGGCACGATCTTCGCTCTCCAGCCGGGCAGCCATCCGGGCGTCGTCACGATCGGCCCGGATGGCCGGGCGAGGCGTTTCGCGAGCCTTGCTGCGGCCCCGACCGGCATCGCGTTCGATACCACCGGCCATTTCGGGCACAGGCTGCTTGTGACCACCAGGAACGCCTCAGGAAGCGGCGTGCTGGCAATCGACTGCGCGGGCCGGATCAAGGTGATCACCGATCATGCGCCCGCTGTCGAGGGCGGGATCACGGTTGCGCCCGCCTCGTTCGGCCGTTTCGCTGGTGACCTCATCGCGCCGGACGAGAGGACCGGGCGCATCTACGCGATCCCGCCGGACGGCGCGGTTGCCCTCCTCGCCGCATCCGGCCTGCCGCACGGCGGCGACATCGGCGTGGAAAGCGCAGGGTTCGTGCCGCCCGGATTCGGCACGGGGGACGCCGCGTTTCTTGCCGATCGGTTCTCCAGGGGCAACAGGCACCCGGGGACGAACAGCGTACTTCGCCTGCCAGGCTCGGAGCTCATCAAGGCAGGAGTTCGCCCGGGTGACCTGCTGGTCGCGAGCGAGGCAAGCGCCCGCACCATCGTCGTGCGCTGCATCCGTGCCTGCACCGTGTGGTACGTCGCTGCTGGCCCGGCTGTAACCCACGCGGAAGGGCATATCGCGTTCGCGCGATTCTAGTCGCGGAGCGCCCGACGATGTTGGGCCGATTTGGACGTCGGCGGCCGCCAGGCTTTCCCCCGGGCACCCGGCTCGTATCGGTACAACCACACCCGCTTGTTCCAATGGCAGGCGAACAAAGGGACGGCCGCCAAGCAGGCGGACTTGACATGCCGGAACGCTACCGCCGTCAGGAACCTGTCGATGTACCCGTACCGCCATCTCGGCTTGTGCATTGTCCAGACGTTGCGCCACATAAGCACCCAGCCGACATGCATCGTCTTCAGGTCGGCCCTAGCGCGGCTTACGTCGGCCGCGGACAGGATGTCGCTGCGTTCCGCCCGGTACAAGTTGCGGAAGAAGGCGTGCCTGGCGATCCGGTTGATGGCGACCTTGGATATCCAGGAGGTGTAGGAAACGGCGCGCGGATGACCGTCATTGGTGGCGATCAGCATCGCGGCCGGAGGGATATCGGATCCGGTAGCGCCAACGCCGCCGCGCAACCCGTAGGGAAAGTCCACCACGATCGAGTTCGAGTGGTCGCTGCTCAGGAAGCGGTTCAGCCTGGGCACGGCGGTCGGCATCACGCCGTGATACCCGGGTGACGTGCGCGCTGCGCCCGACCAGCCCGCTTCCAGCGTTCCGAGTGCGACTACGACGGCGATAAGCGGCATAGTGATCTTCCGCTTGCTGAGCCACTGCACAGCCAGCCCGGCCAGCATGGCGGTGCCCATAAGCCCGACTATGGCAAAACGGTCGGCTTCCCGCATTCCAGCCAGACCAGGGATTCGGACTAGCCACGTATATGGCATCAGGTTGGACACCACGACCGGTTTCCAAACGCCGTGGACCGGGGTTCCGGGCGCGAAGACGCGTGTGGAGTAGCTGTGAGCCATTAGCGGCAGGTACTGGTGGCATGTGCGCCCCCAGTCCGTGCCAGGTCTGCGCCAGGTGCTGACCTGGCAGTTGCCGACGGTCAGGCTGGTACCGAGCGCAAGGGCTGCGCCGGCGAGCCAGAGCGCCACGAATACCCAGGTACTGCGGTTGCGCCAACCTGCCGCGACGCCAAGCACGGCCATGCCGCTGAGCACGACGCCGAAGGTCGGCAGGCCCTCGATCAGCTGATGTAGGTCGTAGTAGTTATACGCCGACGCAAGCGGACCGAGGCCGAAGTTGGTCAGGCGCGGGGAAGGGGAAAATAGCGTTGTCAGCGGCACGCCGTATTGGGCGTAATTCGCAGCCAGGAGACTGTGCGGCGGATCGGCCGCTCCAGCAGAGATCGCCTGCAGTGCCCCGATCAATTCCGGGCTCGCGACCAGGATCCCGGTCCCCAACCCGATCATGAGGGGCTTGCTTATCTGGCGAAGCAGCGCTCGGTCCTTGACCAGCGCCCGAACCAGCCAGGGGACCAGAATGACCGCCGCGAGTATGAGGGCGGCTACGGCGCTCTCCTGGTTGACGAGGATCGATCCCCCGATAGCCAAGCCGAGCGCGATGGCGGGCAGGGCGTGCGGTCTGCGCCGGAACCTGACCGCGGCCTCGATCGTGAGCGGCAGGAAGATCGTCCCGACCGCGATGTTGAGGTGGTACCAGTCCTGCCAGAGGATCATCGAGGACAGGCCGAAGAACGCGCCCGTGACGATCGCGCCAGGCTCGTTCACCCAGAGTCTCGCCGCCCGGTACATGGCATAGCAGAGCAGCCCGGGAGTGATGAGCGTCAGCAGCGTGAACGACGCCGACGGGCCATAGGAGACGGTTACCGGCGCCATCAGCCACCCGGCCAGCGGCATTAGCGTGCTGAAGCCCAGATGGATTCCTGCTGGGGCGGCCATGTAGCTGGTGAAGAACGGGTTGCCCAGATTCCCAAGCTGATGAGCGAGCCACCACATGTTCCACACGTAGCCGGACACATCTGAAGTGGCAGGCAGCTTGCCGTCGGCCAGCCAGGTGAATCGCGGCCAGGTCGCCCAGACCCCCGCTCCCACATAGACCACCAGCAGGACGAGATGGCGAAGCCAGGCTGCCGATCGATTCTTGCGGTGCCGAGGATTCGGGTACCTCTGTCCGGCCTTTCCGGACGTGCGGTAACTGCTGGCCGTCTTGGCCATCATTTGCCCTGATCATCGGGCTACCTTGGCAATCCTGCCGAGATCTCGAAGAGCCCACCGCCGTGGCATCGCTCGCCCACCTTCGCCTTGCCTTCCAGCGCAGGCTGTTTGGGCGGCCTCGATAGCGTTGGTCAGCACGCTGAGCTGCTCGACGGCTTGGTAGTTCCCGCCCTAGAGAACCAGCACCGGCTCGTTACTGCTGGCTAGGACCATGAGCCGTTCCAGGTTCAAGGTGACTGTCCGCCACCATCCCCAGTCATTACCGACTATCGAGAGGATCCGGTCCAGCCCAATGGTGCCGGGCTCGAGCAAGAGGTCGGACGGGTCCAAGGTCACCGGCATCCGGCTGAGCCGGCCCTTGAACTCGACGGTGTGGCACATGTGAAGCCTGTCAACTAGCACGTCCAGGGACCGCTTCCTGTGCGGCGAGTGGAAATATAGCCGCTTATGGCCGTAGAGCGCGTTGAAGGTCGTGTCGTCAATACGCCACGATCGGGACCATCGCCTTGCTGGTGAGACCACCCGCGTAAAGGACGGCGTCCGCCTCGTAGACGTCGAGCCGCATCGCGTCTCGATCACCGCTAATTTGTCGTCTGGGAACGGTTCCATGGAGGTTACCGGTTACGTTGCTCAGGCAACCTCTCGACCAGCGCCTCGAGCGCAGCGGTCCAGCTCTCCCAGTAAGGGCGGTCGGGCTCGGCCGCGACGGCCTTAATGAGCTGCTGGCGGAACGGTTCCCTGTCACCGCCGAACGCGTGATCGACGACTGCGGCCGCGAGCGCGAATACCGTGCTCTGCCATGGAGCGTCGAAGGCCAGCTCGCCGTTTCGGCGGGGCAGGTCCAGCTCTGACAGGCTCAGCGTTGTGCTCATAGACGGGGCAGGACGAGATAGCGCACCTCGGCGGAGGAGTCCCACGCTCGGATCTCGGCGTTGCCGGGCAGCTCGCAGCCCATCTCGGCCAGCAACGCCCGCGGCTCGCGGACCATCCTGGCCCGATACGGAGGGTCCTTGTACCAGGCCGGCGGCAGCCCGAGTACCGGCCATGGGTAGCACGAACATAGCGTGCAGACCACGACATTGTGGATGGCTGGCGTGTTCTCCACGACCACCATGTGATCGCCTTCGGCTCCGCCGAAGCCAAGCTCGGCGATCGCGGCAGTTCCGTCAGTCAGCAGCCGCTCCTTGTACGCCGGGTCGGCCCAGGCCCGGGCCACCACCTTCGCCCCGTTCATGGGGCCAATCTCCGACTCATACCGGCGGGTGATCTCCTCGATGAAGCCGTCCGGCACTAGCCCGCGTTCGGTCAGCAACGCTTCCAGCGCCGCAACCCGCCGCTCAACCGGCGACACGGCAGCCGGATGGTGGTGGTTCTCCGCACTCATGATCACTCCAGGTAGCAATCCCACAGGTCGACATGCACCGCTACGCCAAGCTGGCCGTCCCGCCATAGTTCGGCGGCATCGAACCGGACGGAGTATGTCGGCTCGTAGCGCCTGGCGGTGCCGTGAGCTTCCACATCAGGCACCGAATAGGTGCCGTCGGCTCGCACCACCACCCCGGCCTTGCCCCGGACATACCTCGGGCAACGAGTATGGCCAGGAGGATGCCACTCGCGCACCAGGACGCGGTCGCCGACTTGGAAGCGAGGCTCATCGACGTTGGCTCCGGCATCCACGATCGGCGGCGCGAGCGCCGGGCCACTCAGCGGAAACCGGCCCCCAGCGCGCTCCTCCAAATCGGCGAGGGTTATCAGCCCATGCTCGACAGCCAGCGTTGCCGCCGCAGTCAGCCAGTGCTCGTAGTAGCTGGACGTCAAGTAGTGACCTGGCTCCATCCGTTCGATCGAGTGCCGGAACTCGCCAGCGCTGGCCTCCACCGCACCGGCGACCACGGACATGAGGGCCCGGGCCACCGCTTGCCACTGGTGCTGGAAGGCTGGCTCAGCCGGGGAATGTCCGACCGCGCCGAAGCCCTGCATGCCACCGAGGTCATGGATCCCGTCCACCGGCAAGACTCTACCGCCCGCGCAGCGAGCCAGCATGTGCCGGGAAGGCGATCATGGGTCGGCTGGTTGGAGTCGGCCCTCAGTGGGTACGGCGAGCCGCGTTGCCCATCTAGCAGTGAGGAGCTAACCATGCTCACGCTCACGGACAGTGCCGTCTCGGCGATCCGCACGCTGACGTCGCAGCCGGAACAACAGGGGGATACTGGCCTGCGCATCATGGCGCAGGGTGACGGAGGGGCATCGTCCTTCCAGCTCGCCCTAGTTGACGGCCCAGCGGCCGGTGACCAGGTAGTCGAAGAGGGCGGAGCACGCGTCTTCGTCGAGGCCACCGCGGCTGAGGTACTCGAGGACAAGGCACTTGACGCGCAAGTGAACGAGCAGGGCGATCTGGCGTTCCGGATCTCCGACCAGGCCGACGAATCCTGATCGACCCCACAAAGTCTTCTAAATTCGGGCCGGCCAGCAGGGCACAGTGCCCGGACATCCGTAGCTATAGCAACCTAACCGCGTAGCCGCGTATAGCCTGCCCTGCTGAATCCGCCCTATCCGCCAGTTCTTCGCCGTAGCCGCTCGTATTCGACGGCTAGGACGTGCGCCCCGCGGAGCAGTTTCCCGCGTTTGAACCAGCGCCAGCGCGGCGTCCGATGATACTGCGCGAGCACCTCCAGCGCGTCGTCGCGGCGGGCTTCGCACACCAACTCGAGGGTGGTCATTCGTGCTCACCGCCGTGGCGCAGCGAGCCGTGCGGGGGAACGGACCACTTGCTTGACGCGCACTGAAGCATCGAAACTGACCTGCCTCTCACTGATGTCGTCCGTCGGAAAGGCTGTTACCTAGGTATGTCGTTATTTCGGCGGCTCCCGTTTCACTGCTGAGTTTGCGGAGTTCCGCCCGGGCCGGCCAGCTCCCAGAGCCGAGGCGCCGGCCCGGACGGCGCAGAAGGGACCAGAGAACCTAGCGGAGGGTCGGGGAGTCAACAACGCCCGACGCGAAATTCTCGTGCGGGCCAACCGGGGTGGCGTTTCCGGCGCGCACGGCCTCCTCGATTCTCTTGCCTATCTCGGAGTCGATGTTCTTCCAGTACTCGAAGACGCGCGGAAGAGTCTCGTCCTTTACCCCGCCGAGGACGTGAGCGGCGACGTTGCCGACGAGCCGGTCCCGGGCGGCGTCGTCGAATACCTCGCGGACCATCGTTCCGGCCTGCCGGAAGTCATCGTCGTCCGGGCGCAGGATGTACGCGGCCCGCATCATCTCGCCATCGATCTCCCAGCCCTCGTCGGCCGGTCCGGTCTCGTCGCTGTATGGGTCGTGGGAGTTCGGGGCGTACTTCGCGCGGTCACCCGCGTGGTCGTAGGCCATCGGCCCGTCGAACTGATAGGTGTAGGCGCCGTCGACACGATGGCGGTTCACCGGCAGTTGCAGGTAATTCGGCCCGATGCGGTAGCGGTGTGTGTCGGAGTACGCGAATGTACGGCCGAGCAGCATCTTGTCGGGGCTGAACCCGATGCCAGGCACGATGGCGCTCGGCTCGAATGCCGCCTGCTCGATCTGGGCGAAATAGTTCGCCGGATTCTGATTGAGCGTCATCGTGCCGACCCTGATCAACGGGTAATCGCGATGCGGCCATACCTTGGTCAGATCGAAGGGGTTGAGCCGGTAGGTCTTCGCGTCCTCGTATGGCATCACCTGGACATGCAGCGTCCAGGACGGCTGCTCGCCGCCCGCGATCGCCTCGTACAGGTCGCGGCGGTGGAAATCGGCGTCTTCACCAGCGAGCCGGTTGGCCGCCTCCTGCGTGAGGCACTTGACGCCCTGGTCAGACTTGAAGTGATACTTGATCCAGAACCTTTCGCCGGCCGCGTTAATCCACATATAGGTGTGCGAGCCGTAACCATTCATGTGGCGCAGGGTCGCCGGGATACCGCGGTCTCCCATGAGCCAGGTGACCTGGTGGGCCGACTCCGGATTGAGCGTCCAGAAGTCCCACTGCATGTCGTTGTCGCGCAGTCCGCTTCCGCCCCGGCGCTTCTGCGAGCGGATGAAATGCGGGAACTTCATGGTGTCGCGGATGAAGAACACCGGTGTGTTGTTGCCGACGAGGTCGTAGTTGCCCTCGGTCGTATAGAACTTCAGCGCGAAGCCGCGGGGGTCGCGCCAGGTGTCAGGGCTGCCCTGTTCGCCAGCCACGGTGGAGAAGCGAGCCAGCATGTCGGTTCGCACGCCGGACTGAAACAGCGCGGCCTTGGTGTAGGCCGAGACGTCCTCCGTGGTGACGAAGACGCCGAAGGCGCCCGTGCCCTTGGCGTGCACGTTGCGCTCCGGCACGCGCTCGCGGTTGAAGTGGGCCATCTGCTCGATGAAATGTGTGTCGTGCAGCAGGATCGGCCCGTCGGCACCGACGGTCAGGGAGTTGCGGTCGCTCGCTGCCGGAGCGCCCGTGCCGGTGCTGGATCCTGTCGGTCGTGCGTCGGTCATAGCTCCTCCGGTTCGGGGTCCCCGGCGCACGAGTTACTAGACTGTGCTTGCCGGGTCGTCTGGTCGGCTGTCAGGTGGTGACCGTGCGATCGGGTGCGATAAAGCTCTCCTGCGGGCCGCTAACCCGGGCTTGCTGCCAGGCGGAGTCCCAGGTCTGATGCCCGCAGGAGAGGTTCATGCCGCCGGGCCCTCGGTCGCGCGCGGTTTCGCGCACGTGGCCGAGGCAGAGCCCTGCCTGGCACTGCGGGCAAAGTGCTACAGCGGTTCGCTCCGAGCCAAGCTGTGCACAGCTCAGGCAGTTCATCGTGTATCAATATCCCCTTTCACTGTGTTGGCACTCCGATGTCACTGTGTTGGCACTCCGAACAGGTTCCCCAGTACGTGACCTCTGCTTCGTCGGCCCTGAACCCGGTCGGGAGGGCGCGCGGCGTGAGGCAAGGCATCTCACCGACCGCGCAGTCGACGTCGATGGTCCGGCCGCAATTGCGGCAGATGAAATGGTGATGGTTGTCGCCAACCCTGGTCTCGAAACGAGCGGGATGACCCGGCGTCTCCAGACAGCGGACGAGCCCCGCAGCCGTCAGCGCGGCAAGAATGTCATAGATCGTCTGGACCGAGACGCTGCCGAGCCGCAGCAGCACTGCGCGCCGCACCTGATCGGCCGTGACATGGCCATCGGCCTCATCGAGCGCCTCAAGCACGGCGATGCGTGGAGAGGTTACCCGCAGGTCGGCCTCTTTGAGGCGCTGCTGAGAGTCAGGACGGCTGGCCACGAGCAAGAACGTAGCCGCAATACTGGAACCAGTCAAGAAACTGAGTCATTCCAGCTAACAGCACAGTGCTCGATCGCCCCCGCTAGCGCCCGCTGGACGGGAGCGAGACAATGACGACCGGATGGCGTGGTCACCAGCTGCGTGAGCAGTCAGTTGTGGTACGTCGCGGGTAGGCGATCAGGCGAAGGGTGGTAAGGCGTGCCGCACAGGTTCCCTGCTCTGCTCGCGGCCCCGGCCGCAGGTGCGGAGCAACTGTGGCTGACGGGGGCGCGGTTGTTTGACGGCACTGGGCGGCCGGTCAGCGATAGTGCCGCGATTTTGGTGCAGGACGGGATCATCCAGCGTGTTGCGGATGCCTCGGAGCGGTGCCCCGACGGGGCGCTTGCCGTGGACGTTGAGCGGCGGGCGCTGATTCCCGGGCTGATCGATGCGCACACCCACGCGGCCGGGCGTGTCCCCGCCGTCCGGCGCGGGGCCGAGGGACCGCTGCCGGAGGTCGCGGCACATTTCTTCCAGGCTGAGCTGCGCGACTACCTGCGCCGCGGGGTGACGACTATCCGAGTGACCGGCTCGCAGGGGCTGGCGCCGCAGGCGGCCCGGCAGGCCATGCGCTACGGCGCATTCCGCGGTCCCCGCCTGCTGACCTGCGGCAAGATCATCTCGGCGACAGCACCGGGCGGGCGTTTCTACGGTGACATGTACCGCGAGGCGGACGGCCCGGATGACATGCGGCGAGCCGTCAGGGAGCAGATCCGGGCCGGGGCTGACTTCATCAAGGTAATGACGACCGGTGCGCGCTCCAACGAACTGGAAGATCCCGACCCGCTTCAGCTGACTACCGAAGAGCTCTCGGCCGTGACCGACGAGGCGCACCGGATGGGCCTGCGGGTCTGCGCGCACGCCGAGGGACTGGATGGCTGCGCGGCGGCCATCGCGCTCGGCATCGACACCATCGAACACGGCATGTACATGCACAGGCGGCCCGATTTGCTGGAGGCGATGGGCGCCGGCGGCCAGGTCTTGGTGCCGACGCTCTCGGGCTACTACGAGATGGCCGGGCTGGGGGACGCGATTGACCCGACGCGGGCGCAGGCCGCAGCCCAGATGCCGCCGATGCTGGTCGAGCTTGCGCAGCAAAATCTTGCGGAAGGCGCTGCCACTATGAGGGCGGCGAGACAGGCGGGGGTCAAGATCGCTCTTGGCAGTGACGTGAGCCTGGGGGCAGGGCTGGAGATC
>WNFN01058932.1_pt1 | contig 10684 bp, 9 predicted proteins | sample 5400161 | NCBI WGS metagenome assembly WNFN01 (sample SAMN13153353, study PRJNA577476) | soil metagenome | isolation source: 80 cm saprolite on Douglas fir-dominated hillslope | place: USA:California | collected 2013-09-17
GGCGCCCGGCAGCCAGGGATGGTGGGACGACAACTGCATGGTCAGGCCGTGGGGATTCGACCTGTCCGGCATCACTGTCCCGGTCCTGTTGCTGCACGGAAAGCAGGACATGTTCGTGCCGTTCGGCCACGGCGAATGGCTAGCCGCGCACATTCCCGGCGTCGAGGCCCGGCTGCTCGACGACGACGGGCACCTGACGCTACTGCAGAATCGTGTACCCGAGGTGCATGCCTGGCTGTCAGAACACCAATAGCGCGCCAGTGAGCCCCTGCCTTGTTGCCGGTCACCGTGCTGCCTGAGAACAGCGCCTTTCGCTAACAGACTCTGCGGGTGTCGGTAGTGCCGTTGTTCGATCCTCGTGGGAACTTTTCTCTACGCCTTCAAGAGCGCCGCGCCCGGACACCAGCCGGGCGCGGCAATCCGGGGCGCAGGCGCACGCCCGCAAGCGGGACGCGACAACGGAAGGCCGAGAGCCGGAGCGATGGGCGATCACGCGGGAGGGACGGCGGCAGCTGTGCTGGCAGCTTCGCGCCTTAGCGCTGCCGCGCCAGTCGTCGCGCCGGCTTCGGGCTCAGTTTCGCCCACTGCGGCGGCGAGCACGCGGCGGAACTCGACCGAGACCCGGTCGGCTCTTGTGTGCAGTTCGGCTGCCGGGTCGAGCGGAAACTCCAGACCGGACAGCGCGCGGCGCTGTAGATCCAGGTCTTCCTCAAAGATCGTCATCTCATACTTCGCGGCATTATCTGCCTGTTCCGGGTCTGAAAGACCGGGGCCGGTCACCGTCTGGTACACCTGGCAGGCACGTTCGTCCTCAGGCGCGGCTACGAACGTCAGGAACTGCCAGCCTTCCGCATCGAGGAACTCCAGGAGCAACGTTGCTGTGAGCGGTGCTTGATACCGATAGGTCATCCGCCGACGCTGAACAGCTGGCCGGGTACCATCGCGCACTGCCGGGTCCGTGAGGTTGGTGAACGTATGCTCGCGAACCGCGGTGAACGACAGGCCGTGCCGGACGACCTCGGCCCGCGGAACGGGTTCCGGGCCCGCTCCGCCAATCGTGGCAGCGTGGACAAACGGCAGATGGGCCTCGTCGAGGAAGTTGTCGATAAGGATCGCCGCGTTGGCCTCCACCCGCATGACTGGGAGGCGGACCGTTGCGATGCCGTCACCACCCAGCGGCACGCCGGGCACCAATTCGGGCAGCGGAGCGCGCGGCGGCTTCGGGGCCAGCCACACCAGACCATCCCGTTCGGCGACCTCTGCCGGGCGATGCAGGGCCGCACGCGCAGGGATTGCCGCCGTGTCCTCCAGAGCCGGGATCTCAACGCACCCGCCGTCATTGGCGAACCGCCATCCGTGATACATGCACTGCAGCGTGCCGTCGCTGACATGCCCTGCCGACAGCCGAGCCCGCCGGTGCGGGCATGCGTCAACGAACGATGAGATAGCGCTGCCGAGCCGGACCAAGACCCAGCTATGACCAGCGAGCCTGACCGCCACAGGCTCCGCACCTACCTCGCACGACAGGGCCACTGGATGCCAGAACTCCGCAAGCGCCGGATGCGCATTTGTGAACTCCCCAGGCGTCATAGCCCAATCATCGCCCATCGGCGGCGGCCGTTGGGCCTGGCCTGAACGGCGCTGAGGGTAACCGGGAAGCCTTTTGTGCGGCAATCATGCGTACTACATTCATCTCAAGATCGTTCGACCAGCAGGAAGGAACCTGATTTCACCCCTAGCTGGCGGGTTGTGTCAACGAGCCTGATGCCGAGGGGAGCGTGGCAGCCGGAACTAGAGAAGAGGAAACCAGATGGATGATGTCAGCCAGAGCGCTGGTGCCTCAGGGCAGTTGCTGCCGGAGACGGGCGAAACGCCGCCATCGGCCACGTCCATTGAGGCCAAGGGGATCGAGCACATCACGCCTGGGGAGCGGTGGGGGCTGCCGGCGGGCCTGTTCTGGCTGTGGGCCGGGGCGGTGTGGAATGTTGAGTACGTCGTCTACGGGACGCTTCTCGTCGTCGTGTTCGGGCTGAGTTTCGCCCAGTCCGTGCTGGTCATCCTGCTAGGCAACCTGTTCTATCTGCTAACCGGGTTCGCGAGTCTGCAGGGGCCGCTCGCCGGCACCACCACCTTCGCTATCAGCAGGGCGCCGTTCGGGCCCAACGGCAACCGGGTGCCATCGTTCTTCAACTGGGTCACCCAGGTCGGCTTCGAGATCGAGGGAATCGCGCTGATAGTGCTGGCCGGCGTGGCGCTCGCGGCCAAGGCAGGGGTGACAGCAGGTGACGGCCTGAAGGCGGCGCTGTTGATCGGCGCCGTGCTCATCCAGGCGTGCTTGCCGCTGATCGGCCACCCGGCGATGCTGCGGGTGCTGCGCTGGCTATCGTTCCCGTTCATCGCGCTCTTCGTGATCATGGCCATCATCACCGCCAGCAAGGTGAACCTCACCGCGGTTCCTCATGGCGCTGGCTGGGGCGCGGTCATGGTGGCGTTGGCGCTGGTCATCTCGGCGGGGGCACTTGGCGCGGGTATCCCGTCGATCCTGCTCGAGGTCCTCGGCGCGGCCGTGGCGACGGCGGTGGCCGGCTCGGCCGCCGCGTTCGGCATCATCTCGGTAAACGGGCTGGTAGCGGTCTTCCCGGGCTGGTTCGTCGTGCCGTACCTGATGGTGGCCATCGTCCAGCTGTTCGCCATCAACAGCATGGACCTGTACTCCTCCGGCGTGACCTTGCAGAGCATCGGCCTGCACATTAAGCGTTACCAGTGCGTGCTCATCGACATGGTGGTAGCTGGCGGTTTCGCCGCCTACGCGATCTTCTCGACGCGCTTCAGCCAGTTGCTGGCTGACTTCCTGCTCTTCATCATCGTCTGGGTCGGCCCGTGGTGCGCCATTTACCTTGTCGACTACCTGCTCCGCCGCGGCCGTTACGACAACGATGCGCTGCTGAACGAGACAGGGGGCCGGTACTACCGCAACGGCGGAGTCCACTGGCCGGCGATCATCGCCCAGGCGATGGGCATGATCGCCGCCGCGCTGTGGCTCAATGCTTACTCGCCCTATGTGTCGCCGATATCGAGCCGCATCGGCGGCTCCGACTTCAGCGTCTTCGCCGGACTGCTCGTCGCCGGCGTCACCTACTACCTGCTAGCCCGCAACAAGGTGCGCACTGAGGCCGACACGACCCAGGAGAGCGCCGTCGTGCCGTCCTAGTGGCCTCGCTTCACAGCCCGGCCCAACGCGATCGTGAGTGTGCTTGACGATCAAGGAGGAGTGAACTGGTGGACACTGAAGAGTTCCTGCGCATGGTTCCCAAGGTCGAGTTGCACTGCCATTTCGAAGGGACGGTGCGCGCCGCGACCTTCGCTGATCTCGCCGGCAAGCACAGGGTGAAGCTCCGGACGGACAACGTCGGCGAACTGTATTCCTACAACACGATCGTGGAGTTTCTCGTCATCTTCGGGATGGTGTCGTCGACCATCATCGACAGGGAAGACTTCGCCCGCTGCGCCTATGAGTCGCTGGAGGACGGGATGCGGCTTGGCAACCTGAAGTACCGGGAAATGTTTTTCAATCCGACGCTGCATACCCGTCGGGGCGTGCCGATGGCGACCGTTATCGGCGGGCTGGTCGACGGGATGCACGCTGCGGAGCGAGATCTCGGGGTGCGTTGCAGGCTCATCGCCGATGTCTACCGCCAGGACCCGCCGGACATGGCGCGGCAGATGGTGGAGGAGGTACTGGAGAACCGGGTCGACGAGCTCATCGGGCTGGGCATGGACGGTGCCGAGGCCCCGGACCCGCCGGAGAAGTTCGCCGAGGCGTTCGCGCTCGCACGGCGCGGCGGGCTGCGCCTGACCAGCCACGCCAGCGAGGACGCGCCACCCGTCAACATCACCACCTGCCTCGACACCCTCGGCTGCGAGCGGATCGACCACGGCTACCACATCCTTGAGGACCCGGCCGTGATCAAGCGCTGCAAGGACGACGGAATCTACTTCACTTGCTGCCCCACCTCGACGGCGGTCGTCTACGGCTGGCCGGACCTGACCGCCCACCCGATCAGGCAGATGGTCGCTGAGGGTCTGCGCTGCATGCTCAATTCCGACGACCCGACGATGTTCCACACCGACATCGGCAAAGAGTATGTCGACTTGTGCACTGCGCTCGGCTACGGACCCGAACAGGTACGCGAGTTCTGCCTGAACGGCATCGAAGCGAGCTTCCTTGACGAATCCGATAAACGGGCCATGTCGGCCAGCTTCTCGGCGGAACTGGACGACCTCGAAGCCAAACTAACGTGATCCCATCCGGGCGAGCACATGCATATTAAGCAGCCGGCCAACACGTGGCCGGCTGCGTCAGAATCTGTTGGGTCAGGAACTGAAATGAGGGCACATGGCTGGTGGCACTGGGGTCTACGAGGGGGCAATGCCCACCCGAGCCGGGCAGATCACGCTTGAGACCAGGGGAATGGCACCTATACCGCTGGACAACAGATACGGCGGCCTGCATCGAGTCTTTACCGTCTGGTTCGCGCCGAACCTGGTTCCGGCGGCATTCTTCGTCGGGGTCATCGCGTTCAATCTCGGGTTCGCTCTCGGCGCGGCGGCGATCGTGCTCGGCACCGTGGTCGGCTCCCTGCTAGTCGCGGTGATGTGCAGCTGGGGTCCCAGCACCGGCTTGGGCCAGCTGCCACTGGCCCGGCTTCAGTTCGGCAAGACCGTCTTCGTCCCTGGCCTGCTCATGTGGGGCTCGACGATCGCCTGGGACGCCATCAACGCGATCTTCGGCGCGGCGGCGATCCACTTGCTGATCTCCGTTCCGTTCTGGGTTGGATTGCTCATCGTTCTGGCGATGCAGGGCGTGCTCGGTTTCTTCGGGTACGAGCTCATGCACATCTTCGAGCAATGGGGCTCGGTCGTGCTCGGAATCATGTTCGTCATCATCACGGTGAAGATCGCGCAGATTGGCAACTTCCACTCGGCGGCCACTGTGCACGGCGGCGCTGCGGCCGGCGCGTTCCTCCTGATGGCGGCGATCGCCGCCGGATTCGTGGTGTCCTGGGGCGCATACGCGTCTGAGTACAGCCGCTACATGAAGCCCGATGCCTCGCGACCCGCGATCTTCGGGCTGGCGCTCGCCGGAACCGCGCTGTCGTCGGTGTGGATCGAAATCCTCGGCCTGGCAGCCGCGGCGGCCGCGACCCACGGCACGTCCGCCGGTATCCGCAGCCTGCTCGGCGGCGGCGTGCTCGGCGGCCTCGGGCTGGTGGCCATCTGGATCGGCACGGTCGCCGTGAACGCCATGAACGACTACTCCGGATCACTGGCCCTGCAGGCTGCGGGCTTCCGGATACGCCGGCCCTACGTGGCCGTGGTCGTCACGGTTGCGGCATTCTTCCTTACGCTCTGGCTCAACACGGGCACCCTTGCCACCAAGTTCGAGAACGTGCTGCTGTTCATTACCTACTGGGTGCCGCCGTTCGCCGCGATCCAGATGGTCGACTGGTGGCGCAAGCGCGGCAAGATGAACGTGCAAGAGGTGCTGTCAGCAACGCTGAAGCCCGGCTGGGAGGCACTGGTCGCACTGCTGGTCGGTTTCGCGGCCGCGACGCCGTTCATGGACACCTCGATCTTCGTCGGTTACGCCTCTTCGCATTGGCTGCAGGGCGGCGACATCGCCTTCGTGGTCGGGTTCGTAGTAGCCCTGGTCGTGTACGCCGGGATCCGGCGGGTGGAGACCGGCAGTCTGCGTGATGCCGACGCCCAAGCAGCACGTCCGGAGGCGGTGCTCGGCGCGGCGCCAGCGGAGTGATCGCCCGGCCAGGGAATGAGGCTGTCGTAGCTGCGGCTGGAGGAGTCCGGTGATCGATCTTGTCGTGCGCGGTGCCCGGCTGGTCGGTGCGGATCCGGAAGCGCTGACCGACTTGCATGTGGATGACGGCCGGTTCGTGGCGGTGACGTCGGCCGGCGGCGAGGAGCCGCCGGCTAGAGCCGTCATCGAGGCTCGCGGGGCACTGGCATCCGCTCCGTACGTCGAGCCGCACGTGCACCTGGATACCACCTTGACCGCGGGCCAGCCGCGGTGGAATCTCAGCGGCACGTTGTGGGAGGGCATCGCTTGCTGGACTGAGCGCAAGAGCACCTTGACTAGGGACGATGTCATAGACCGCGCCGAGGAGGTGCTGCGCTGGCAAGTCGCCAACGGCGTGCTTCACGTCCGCAGCCACGTTGACGTGACCGACCCAAGCCTGGTAGCGCTTGACGCGCTCGCTGAGGTGCGGGAGCGGGCCCGCGACGTCGTGAATGTGCAGTTGGTCGCGTTCCCCCAGGAGGGCATTTGCTCTTTCCCCGACGGTGAGAAGCTCATGCGGCAGTCGGTGGCGAGAGGCGCCGACGTGATCGGCGCGATCCCGCACTTCGAGGACACCCGCGAGGACGGCGTCCGGTCGCTGGAGATCGCGGTAGGCATAGCGGTCGAACACGGCCTGATGCTCGACGCACACTGCGATGAGATTGATGACGAGCAGTCCCGGTTCATCGAGGTGCTCGCGACCCTCGGGGCGCGCAGCGGGTTGCGGGAGAAGGCCACCGCGAGCCATACCACGGCGATGGGCGGGTACAACGCCGCGTACAGCTACAAGCTGGAGCGGATCATGTCCCGCTCGGGCGTCAACATGGTGAGCAACCCGCTAGTGAACCTGCACCTGCAGGGACGGTTTGACGACTATCCCAAGCGCCGGGGCCTGACCAGGGTGAAGGAAATGCTCGCGGCTGGGGTGAACGTGGCCTTCGGCCACGACGACCTGATGGACCCCTGGTATCCGCTTGGCACCGGCAACCCGGCGCAGGTGGCACTTGTTGGGGCGCACGCGGCGCAGCTGATGTCGCCGGCCGAGGTGGCCGAGTGCTTCCGGATGGTCACTGACCGGGCGGCTGCGGTGCTGGGCCTTGGCGAGCGCTACGGCATCGCTGCCGGGCGGCCAGCCAGCTTCCTGCTGCTGCCGGCCGCCGACCCGTTCGACGTGGTGCGCCGCCAGGTGCGCCCTTCTTACGTGTTCGCCCATGGCCGGGTGGTGGCGGAGACGCCGCCTTCGGTGACGACGCTGACCTGGCCAGGCCGGGCCGTGGAGGCTGTCGACTTCGTCCGGCGGACGGACGCGGCAGCAGCTAGCTGGCGGACTATCTAGAACTCTCGATCAGCGCTTGACGCTGCCCATGGGTTCAGCGCGGCGTCTGTCCGCCCGGCCTCGACGGGTAACTCGACTTTGCGTTTTCGGGCCGGCATCCGACATGCAGAAGTCCCGGCCAAGATGCGGGAGCGAGTGACGCTCGGCCCGCCGGTTCACCCCGGATTCAGGACGCCGCCTCGGTCTTGTCGTTCGGGAGGAAAATGGAAGCCGCGGCCGGCTGAGCAGCATGCCTGAGCGATCCGACCTGTGACTATGACAGCTCAGCGACCAAGGGCAGCGTGCCTGTAGCGGCTGCCGGGTCGGAAAGGGTGGCGGAACATGCGTATCGCTGTCTATGGGGCGGGCGGCGTCGGCGGCTATTTCGGCGGGCGGCTCGCCCGAGCCGGAGCGGAGGTGCACTTCATCGCGCGGGGGCTCACCTGCAGGCCCTTCGCGAGCACGGGCTGAGGGTGCGCAGCGTGAATGGCGACTTCGAGGTGCACGCGCCGGCCACTGATGACCCGGGTGACGTCGGCTGGTGCGACTTCGTGCTGTTCTGCGTGAAGACCTTCGACACCGACGCCGCCGCGGCCCGGCTGGGCCCGCTGGTGGGTGAGGGCACGGCGGTGGTGTCGCTGCAGAACGGGGTCGAGAACGAGGAGAAGCTCGCCCGGGCGGTCGGGGACGACCACGTGATGGGCGGAGCTGCGTTCATCTTCGCCCAGATCGCCGAGCCGGGGGTGATCCTGCACACCGGCGGGCCGGCCAGCATCACGTTCGGGGAGCTCGACGGCCGCGCCAGCCAGCGGGCGAAGCGCCTGCTCGCATGCTGCGAGCAGGCCGGCGTCGCCGCCGAGTTGTCGGCGGGCATCAAAACGGTGCTGTGGGCCAAGCGCGCCTTTATCTGCGCGCAGGCCGGCATGACCGCCGCGGCGCAGCTGCCGATCGGGGAGATCCGCACGGTCGATGCCGCCTGGGCGGCGTTCAGCCGCCTGGTTGCCGAGGTATGCGCGGTCGCCGAGGCGAACGGCAACCTAGTGCCGCAGGCCGCCCGGAAACGCGCCCTGGCCCTGGCGCGGGCCGCCGAGCCGGGCAGCTTCTCCTCCCTGCATGACGATCTGATGGCCGGGCGCCGCATGGAGCTGGAGGCCCTGCATGGCTTCGTCGTGCGCCGGGCCGCCCAGCACGGTGTGGCCGTGCCCACGACGGAGGCGGTGTATGCCATCCTCCAGCCGTGGGCCATCCGTAACCAGCGGGCCAGCGCCTAAGCCGCGTGTGTCGCCCGCGCGGTGCCGGCGAAGCTGCAGGCGCCAGCCCACAGCAGGCCTCGTCCCGCGTCCGTCAAAGTGGCGCAGGACTCGGTCGCTCGGGCAATCAGCTTCCGTCCGCCTGACAGCCAGACGGCTCTTTCGCCAGGTTGGCGGGCAGGGCCTGGGGCTGATTCGGAGCCTTGGCCGTCCTCCAAGCCACGCTGGCGCGGAGTAACGACCAGACCGCTCAGGGCTGGACAATCAGCTCAGTACACAATTCATGACTGCCATACTTAGTCGCGCTTTCATAGTATAGGCGCAGCCCAGCTGGCAGCTCGATGGCTGAAACGTAACGCAACGCGCCACCACCGAAAGGACTGGAAGCCGGGCCAGCTACAGCAATGTACCGTGAGCCGTTCCACCTTGCTATTCCAGTCCGTTCTTCAAAGTTCTCTTCCGCCGACGCCCGGCCATCGAAATAAGCATACTCGCCCACGATCGACGTTATTCGGGTGCCGCGGTCATACCAGGTCCCCGGCTCTGGCATCATGACAGATTCGCCACTGTATGCGTCCACGCTAGTCATCTGGTCGGCGTTCTCGTCGCCCTCGGTCAATGGATGCACTGTCGCGAAGATACGCAGTTCCTTGCCGCGAACCAGCACCGGGTCCTTAATACCGAATTCCGCACTGCCAGGAAAGACCTTCTCGCGAGTCCTCGCATTGAAATCTTGCGGACGGCGTGCACGCAACCTCTCGATCCGCCAGTGCTTGGAATTGAACGTCGCACAACTCAGGTACAGGTCCCAATCACCTTCAGGTGTCACGTCCACAGCTGGACGCTCCAATGACTCTGCGTCCATATCCTCCTTATCGATGACACACAACGTGTCAAAATGAATACCATTGTTAATTGGAGAGCGGGCAACGTAAGCCCGGTTGCCGCGTCCCTTGTCGACGGGGTGCCTGTCACGGTAGGCAAGGTAGATGTAGTCACCGTGAATGAGTGCACTGGCGGCACCGATCCAGTTGCCAGTTCCGTGCGCAGCGTGCAGCACCAGCTGACTGTTCTCCCACCGAGGCAGCATGACTCAGCATCTTTGCACGTTCCTCTTCCGGTCATGCCTTCGCCAGACCGGCAACACTCTCCCGAGCCCGTGACCGGACGCGCTCCCACGCCGCGCTGCGTGCAGAGACTGCGGTCCGCACCATGTTCCTGCTCACCGCCCCTGCCTCGCCCACCCCGCGCCACGACGTGGCCATGCTCGACGCGGCACGGTCAGCGGGCGTGACCAAGGTCGTCAAGCTATCCGCCATCGGCACCGGCGAGACGATCGGCGGCGACATCACCCAGGACTGGTACCTGGCGGCACAACAAACGGTGCGCGGCAGCGGCATGGCCTGGACGCTGCTCCGGACGTCCAGTTTCGCCTCGAACGTCCTGCACTGGGCGGACGCCATTAAGACGGGACGGCCCGTCTGCAACCTGACCGGCACCGGCGGTCAGGGATCATCCACCCCGATGACGTCGCCGCTGTCGCCGTGGAGCTCCTGCTTTCGCCCGCCCATAACGGGCACACCTACCCCCTGACCGGACCGGAACTGCTCAGCGTCGCTGCCCCCTGGCCGACCCAGCAGCGAACGTGATCGCGAGCCTTGTGCTCTGTTCCACAACAAGGTGAGGTCGTCGACTTGGATGCGCACAGCCACCCACAGCCCGGTCGAGGAGACCCGGGCTCGCCGGGACGTGCCGGGCAGAAGGCTACGGGCGATGTCGAACACGCTGTTGACGCAACCAGTGGATTGCTATACTATAGCAACCGTTCAGTTGCTACTTTGTTGGGGGCCGTCATGGGTTTTCCTGATCGCATCGAGCGGACCGTGGAGATCGCTCCCCCGCCGGGCAAGGTGTGGGCGGCGCTGACCACGGCCGAGGGTCTGGGCGCCTGGTTCGGCGACGAGGCGACGATCGACCTGCGCCCTGGCGGGGCGGCCCGGATGAGGTGGAGCAGCGGGCTCAGGGTCGAGATGCGCGTGGAACGGGTGGAGGAGCCGACGGTGTTCGGGTTCACCTGGAAGATCTATGGGCTGCCCGAGGACGACCCGCGTCGTACTTATGTCGAGTTCACGCTCGAACCGGCCGGTGCGGGCACGCGGCTGAAGGTGGTCGAGAGCGGTTTCGCCCAGCTGCCCGAGGACGCCTACCGCGCGGCGTACGACGGCAACACCAAGGGTTGGGCGAGCGAGCTGGGCGAACTGGTCG
>WNFN01144533.1_pt1 | contig 10681 bp, 10 predicted proteins | sample 5400161 | NCBI WGS metagenome assembly WNFN01 (sample SAMN13153353, study PRJNA577476) | soil metagenome | isolation source: 80 cm saprolite on Douglas fir-dominated hillslope | place: USA:California | collected 2013-09-17
GGAGCCGGTGCCTGGCTGGCCTCGATGGCCGCTGGCTTGCCGGCGAAATAGAAATTGCCGTTGATGGGCGAGGAGGACACCCAGGGCAATTGCTGGCCGTGGGTGGCTTTCTCCACCGCAAGGCCGACTTCGTTAAACGTCCTGAACAGCCCAAAACCGGGCCGCTGCATGATCTCGGCCAGCGCGCGGCTATACGGGCTGTGACCGTCATCGCCATCGAGCGAAACGCTGCGCGGCTGGGTCGCAAACGAGATCAGTGTCCCGAGCGGCGCCTGCATCTGCGCAAGCCCGCTGGTGGTCGAACGCACGCCGCTATCGCGGAACGGATTATCGCGGCAAGCGGCGAGCAATACCAGGTTGATCCGGGTCCCGGATTTTTCCATCAGGTCAAAGACGGCGGAGATGCCGGTCGTTTGCGTGAACACATCGGCTTCATCGAGCGGATGGGCGTCGACCGGAACCAGATAATTGAGGCCATGGCTCTCGACGCCGTGGCCGGCATAGTAGAACAGCGCGACGTCGGCTCCCGTCAACTCATGGCCGAACTTCTGCAGGGCATCGTCGAAGCCGTTCTTGTCGAGATCGAGCTGCGCCGCCGCCGACGACGAAGAAGCCGAGCTTTAACAACGTATCCGACATCAGCTTGGTGTCGGCCGCGGGGTTTACCAGCGCAGGCACCGCGCGATAGGCCGAATTGCCGATCACGAGCGCCACCCGCTTCTCGGCATGCGCCGCCGAGCCCATGCCCGAATTCCCGCTTTAGATTGGTCTCGTCTGAGGGGTGATCGGTTCGAGCGCGTTGCTTATCGTCTTGTTGGGCTCGCGCGCCCCGCGATCCAGACCAACTCTGCTTCGCGAAGTGAATGAACTGCAATTGATGTACTAATGTTCGGTACGAGATAGCCTTTCACGCAGTGGGCGATGGGGCGGCAGGGGTCTAAACGGGCATCGGTCGAGAATTACTGGGCGGCTGCCGCGGCCAGCGGACGGTCATGCACCTCATCGGCGGCTGGGCGTGTTTCGCGCTGAACCACGAGCCTGAAGACGGTGCTGCATTCGGGGCACTCGAACGACCGCATCTCGTGCCGGTTCTTGACCGGCGAGACGCTGATGAGCGTCCTCTTGACATTGCAGGCGATGCAATCGGGTTCCACGTCCATGGCCGCTGGTCCTCTTTGGTGTCGATCGTCAAGTATCCAACTTTGACGCGATCGGGTTAACGGGCCCGTTAATTTAGCTGGCCGTAGAAACCCGGGGTTAACCTGATCCAAGCCGGCTTTACGCCGCGCTCGCGCCGCCGCTTATATCGCCTCTCGGCCCGCTAGATCATGATCCGATTAGATTGAATCGGATCATGATCTCATCTCCTTGTTTGAGCATGATCTTTTCGGAAAACCGGTTCCCACTTTTCCGGATCATGCTCTAACGGATCGAGTTGTCGATGTCGGGCGAGGGGCGCGCCGGAAACAGCCGCGCGGTCGAGGACAGAATCCGCTTGCATTTGGGCTCTTCGGCATTCGGATCAGACATACCGTTAGATCGGAAGCGCTTGCTGGCGAAGACGTCGTCCTGGCGGTTGACGATCAGGGTGGCGTGATCGCGCTCCAGCGTATCCGGATTTTTTCCCTTTTCGTCGGAGCGAAAGACGCCATTAATGACCTTGCCTTCGATCTGATAGTCGCAACCGGCCTTCCAGTCGCCCTGGTCCCACTTCCAGCCCTCTCCGGTCAGGCTTCCGTCCCCTTCAGCCGTCACTTTCAGGATCGCATCGTGCGCCAGCCACACGCCGGCAAGACCGTGGCGGTTTTCATCAAAGCCCTCGAGCAGGGCAATTCGTTCGCGCTGCAGTCCGTTGAGTTCGTATCGTGCATAGGCGGTGAAATGCGTGAAGTAGCTTTGCTTGTTCTGGGCCGGATGCAGGGATAGCGGATATTGATTGGACTGCGCACCAACGTAGCCGCGCTGGTCCTCTAGCAGCGCGCGCCGCGTCGTCGGATCGAGCCGGGGCAATAGCGCTTTCCATGCGCGGTTCAGTCTCTGGTCGTTTTCGGCAAGCTCGGGATCGGCGCAAATTTCTTCGTCGCTCGCGGTCACTGGGCGCGCACAGTCGAAGGTCGGTGCAATGAAACCGGCGTCAGCCTTATCGGCCGCAGCTACTGCCGCGTCCGCCGTTCCGCCGGCGAAGTAGCTTGCGGTGAGCTGACCGGTGAATTTGCAGCCGGGCAGGGCGGCATCAATCGATTCCTTGCCGTCGGCAACGACCCGGAGCGTCTCGCCCTGACGTCGGATTTTGATCGTCAACGGTTTGGTGTCGTCGGCGGTTGCGGCGGTTGCCGTTGCCTCACCGGTGGTCTGCGCCGGCTTGTCGTGCTCCCGGAGAACCGTTCCGCTCAGCCAACCGCCGGGCTCAGAGCGTACCAGCGCACTCGCCTGGCATTCCCTGTGCCGGTCATCGTCCGCTCCATAAACGGCGTGCGTTTCGATCGCGATCCGGTAGGCCCCGCCGTCCACAGGCGTCACGCCGACACTGCCGAAAGCATTCACCCACTGTCCCACAATTCCGGAACGGCTGAATCCGGCGGCGATCCCCTCCAGCGTGGCGAGGCGTTGGCGCAAGCTCGCCACAAAGGCTTCCCGGTCATCGGCATTGTCGGATTGTGGCATCGATTCAGCCGCGTTGACGACGATTTCGCCGAACCAGACCTGATCGCGCTTCAATAGCGGCCTGACATTGACAGGCGCTTTGGCGAGCGTCGCCGCAAACGCCTTGTCGATTTGTGCCGGGAGCGCATCGAACCCGCCTTCCTTGCAGGCGGCGGGCCTGAGAGGGGCATCACCGTCGCCGCACAGCCCGAGCAGGGTGGGCCCGCTGCTGATGGCGGCGACGAAATCGTCCATCGCGTTGGCGGTAACGGGCGCTAGGCATGCGACGGCCAAAGCCAGCGCGGCGAGACGATGTGACGTGGACATGGACATTCCGGCTCTGATTTTAAGGACATTGAACCTTGTCCTAGAGCTAAGTCGCCCCGTCGGTGGTCCAGGTTCAGCCCCATTTCCCCCGATGCTTCCAGGCAGCATCCGAGGCTTTCGGATCATTCCGCCGCGGAGGCGCGGGCGTGCCCGAACCCGTCTTGCATTCATGGTAGAAATTTCATACATTTCTACCATGAAGAAAGCCATGCATCTCAACATCAAAAACGACGAAGCGCATAAACTTGCGAGCGAGCTCGCCGAGCTTACCGGCGAAAGCCTGACCTCGGCCGTCACGCTGGCTTTGCGCGAGCGGCTGGCGCGCGAGCGTCGACGCCGGCGCCCCGACAGCATTGCGGCACGATTGATGAAGATCGGGAGCCGGTATGCCGCGCTGGCCGACACCGGACGCAACCCGGACGAAATCCTCGGCTATGACGAGCATGGACTACCCTCATGATCGTGGTCGATAGCTCGGCTGTCATCGCCATCTTCCGCCAGGAGGATGATGCCGAAGACTATGCCCGAAGCATTGCCATCGACGATAACCCGGTCATGTCAGCCGCCAACCTGGTGGAGACCTCAATTGTCCTGCGCGGGTTGAAAAAAATCGCGCCACAAAGAGCCGAGCGGTGGCTTGACGATTTCATCGAGGCGGCGGGCATTCGGATCGAACCGGTGACACCGGATCAGGCTGTCGCGGCTCGCTCCGCAGATCTGCAATTCGGCAAAGGGACCGGGCATCGCGCGGCACTGAATTATGGTGATTGCTTCGCGTACGCGCTGGCAAAGGCAATGGATGCGTCGCTTCTATGCAAAGGAAACGACTTTCGATTGACTGACATCGGCATCGCGTAGGAGCCGTTTGACCCGCAAGCAAGCGCTCCAACGCTCGTATATCGCGCCGCGTGATGCCTCATTGGGCCGACAACGGATCGCCGGATAGTGTCCAGCTGGCTCCGTCGAACACCGCAATCCGCAGCGTCTTGAATGGTGTGTAATCGTCCGGTTTGGTGCTGATCGAGATACCGGGAAGCATCATCGGCATCCGTTCGCCGTGGAGCGACGTCGCCTGGCGGACCAGATTCTCCCGCGTCAGCTGGTCTCCGCATTTCTTCAAGGCCAGCGTAACGGCATTCACGTTCATATAGGCCACCAGCACGGAATAGTCGTCCGGATTGGCAGATGGTGCGTACTTCTTCAGAAACTCTTTGTACGACTTTACTTCTTCGTCATTGGCCCACGCCGGATCGCCGGGCTGCTTGAGAAATTGCGTCGTGACCAGGCCTTTTGAGGCTTCGAGACCTGCGGGTTTCAGGACAGTCTCGACCGAGGCCGTCGAGCCGCCGATGACGTGGAGCGGGTTCCAATTCAGCTCGTGAACCTTGCGGATGGATTGCGCCGCGGCCTTGGCGGAGGACTGCTCGATCAGCGTATCGGCGCCTGCCGCCTTCAGTTGAACGATTTGCGAATCGATTGTCGGATCGGAAAGTTCGTAGGAAGCCTCGGCGACGATCTGCGCGGCTTTCGTCCCAAGCCCGGCGCGCAACCCCCTGACGTAATCCTTTCCGTAATCGTCATTCTGGTACAATACGCCGATCTTGGCGTTGGGATGGCTTTCCAGAATGTACTTGGCGATGACCGCCCCCTCGGTTTCGAAATCGGGATAAAGCGGCACGGTCCACGGGAAGGTTTTCGGATCGTTGAAACGATGTCCACCGGCGGTGATGAACAGCTGCGGCACCTGCTTGGAATTCAAAAACTTCTGTATAGCGACGTTCGGTACGGTTCCGATGGTGCCGACCTCGGCGAGGACACCTACGTCCTCGACGAGCCTGCGCGATTGTTCGAGCGCTTTGGGAGCGCTGTAGGCATTGTCGAATTGCGTGAAGTTGATCTTGCGCCCGTTGATTCCTCCCTGCTCGTTCAGCATTTCGAAATAACCGACGACGGCTCGTCCGGCTCCGGCGCCAAAAGCGGATGCCGGACCGCTGAGCGGCGTCGATTGACCAAGCTTGATCTCGGTATCGCTGGCGCCAGGGCCATAAGCCTTTTCCGCCCAAGCGGGCGATGCGGCAAGAAGCGCGGCTATGGCCAATATGCGCCACGCGCGGTTTGCGGTAAGGATCAATATCGTTTCCTCCATTTTTTCGTGAGTACTTCTTCTCATTTCAGAAGTTCGCGGGCGATGACCACCCGCTGGATCTGGTTCGTGCCTTCAAAGATCTGGGTCAGCTTGGCGTCGCGCATCATGCGCTCGACCGGATAATCCATGGTGTAGCCGTAGCCGCCGAAGATCTGAACGGCGTCGGTCGTGACCTTCATGGCGACATCGCTGCCGAAACATTTCGCCATGCTTGCGAGGACGTTCAGGCGCTTCCAGTCGCCTGCATCGCCGGCCCGCGCGCATTCGTAGACGAGGGCGCGCGCCGCCTCGATCTGGATTGCCATGTCCGCAAGCATGAACTGCACGCCCTGGAATTCCGAGATGGATTTTTTGAACTGCTTGCGTTCCTTCGCATAGGCGATGGAGGCATCGAGCGCACCCTGCGCCAATCCCACGGATTGGGCGCCGATGGTCGGACGGTTGAGATCGAGCGCGCGCATCGACGCCCGAAAACCCTTGCCTTCTTCCCCAACGAGATTTTCCGCGGGCACCCGGACGTTGTCGAGGAAGATCGGCGTGTTCGGCGCGCCGCGAAAGCCCATCTTGCGCTCGTGACGTCCGAAGCTGATGCCCGGCATCTTCTTCGGTTCGACGATGAACGCGCTGATGCCTTCCGCGCCGGGACTGTCGCTGGTCCGCGCCATCATCACGATGTAGTCGGCGGCCACGCCGTAGCTGCACCATTGCTTGCGGCCATTGAGAATGTAGCAATCGCCGTCCTTCTTTGCGCGCGTGCTCATCGCGGCAACGTCGGAGCCCGCCTGCGGTTCGGAAATCGCGATCGCCGTCACGACGCCCCCGTTGGCGATGATCGGCAGGTATTTCTTCCGCTGCTCCTCGGAACCGAAGTGAAGCAGCGGCATGATGAACATGGAGTTGAGGCCGGCGATCGAGGCGCAGGCAGGCGAGACCTTGGAGATTTCCTCGCGGGCGATGCAGACCATCGTCAGATTGCCGTTCGGGCCACCATATTGCTCGGGCACCCACAGCTGCATCAGCCCCATCTCGCCGAACAATTTTACAATTTCAAGCGGGAAGCGATCGGTCTCGTCGATTTCGGCCGCGATCGGAGCCACGTGTTTGGCAACCATCTTTCGGATGCTGTCGCGGAAAGCCAATTGCTCTTCGGTGAAACTCATGAAAGGACCCCGATCCTTTTGCCGGAAGTCCCAAAAAAAAGGCTTCCATTTAATGGGTGATCCATTTAATAATCACTCCCATGATGACCAAGTCAAGCCCCCGTACGCCCGCTCGCCCTCGATTTTCTTCGCTCGATCGGCGCGACCGAGCCGCCGACCCACGTGCCGTCGCCTCGCCGAGCCCGATGAAGTTTCGGCCGATCCACACGCGGCGTGCGTTTGAGGAAATCTGCGAGCGGATTCGCGAGCAACTGGCGCTCGGCGCGCTTAAGCCGGGCGACAAACTGCCTCCGGAACGCGACCTTGCGCAGCAGCTCGGCGTCAGCCGCAACGTCCTGCGAGAGGCGCTGCGCAGCCTGGAGATGGCGGGCGTGCTGCGGCTGCAGAAGGGCGTCAAGGGAGGAGCCTTCATTCAGGAAGGCGACACCAGCCGCATGAACGATGTCATGCGGGACATGCTGAGTCTTGGTACGATCTCGGTGCGAGAATTGTCGGAGGCTCGAATTCACGTCCTCGATCTCGTCGTTCGACTGGCCTGCGCGAACGCGCGGCAGGCGGATTTCGAGGCTCTGGAAACGAACATAGAGCGCACCGAGCTGGCGACGCGCGAAGGCCGGTTGCTCGATCGGGTCGAATGCTCGCGGGAGTTTTACAAAATCCTGGCCTTGGCGACCGGGAACAAGGTGATTGCCATGATCATGGATTCAGTCACCGAGATTCACATGCGCTTCGTCTATGCGAAGGCGGCTTCAAGCGGCGTTGCGATGCCGCGGCTTGTCGAGAAGCGCCGCCAGTTCCTGTCGGCGCTGCGCGCGCGAAACGTCTCGGTGGCCGCGCGGCTGATGCGAGTTCATCTGGCATCCGTTCAGCGGATGCTGGAGCAGGACCCTGGCGCTATGTCGCTTCATGTCGCTTTGGCGGAGATACAGCCCGGTATGCTCCGCTGAGCGGTGCAGGACGCACCGGCAAAGCCGGTGTCGCTTCGAACAATACGATGGAGGAAAAAATGTCCAGATATGCCAAATACGAGTGCTTGATGGTCGAGGTCGCGGAGAAAGTGGCAACCGTGACCCTCAACCGCCCGCAGGCGCGCAACGCCATCAACCAGAAGCTGATCCGGGAGTTGCGGTCGATCTGGGACGATCTTGCCGACGATCACGCCGTCAACGTGGTCATGCTGACCGGCGCCGGTGACTATTTCAGCGTCGGCGGGGACGTGAAGGCGATGTCGGAGCGACCCGGCGGCGATGTTCTCGAGGAGGGCGAGGTGCATGATCCCATGATCAGCCGCCGCATTGTCAATCGCCAGCTCGAACTCGACAAGCCGATCATCGCCGCCATCAATGGCGACGCCATCGGCCTTGCCGCGACCCATGCGTTATTGAGCGACATTACCGTGATGGCCGAAGATGCCCGCATCGGCGACACCCATGTCTCGCGTGTCGGCCTTGTCGCGGGCGACGGCGGCACGGTGATTTGGCCGCTGCTGGTCGGCATCAACAAGGCCAAGGAATTTTTGATCCGCGGCACGCTTTTGAGCGGCTGGAGCTCGCCAACGGTCCGACCTGGGCTATTCGCTGGACCAAATTGTCGATCAACCAGATCGTCAAGGAGCGGGTCAACATGTTGCTCGAAGCCTCGATGGCGCTGGAGCAGGTGACGTTCGACACGGCCGATCACAAGGAAGCGACCACGTCGTTTAAGGAAAAGCGCAAGCCGAAATTCGGCCAAGCGTAGAATGCTCGCCGTCAAGGGCGCTGTCGAAGCCTTCGGGACGAACGCATGGATCTGATTCAACTTCCAAACGAAGAAATCAGGGAGATGCTCCGGGATTCCTTGCGCGGGTTTCTCGGCGAGCAGTGGAACGCAAACGCGGCTGAGAAGCATACGGCCTCGCCGGAAGATATTTCGGCGATCTGGACCAGGCTCGTGGGGCAAGGCGTCGCCTCACTCGGTTGCGATTTCAGTGAAGGCGGTCTTCGCGAGATTTTGGTGGTGATGGCCGAACTTGGCCGCGCCGCGTGCCCGGCGCCGATGTGGTCGGCCGCGCTCGCCAATCTCGGGCTTTCGGGTTCGCACGCCGAAGCCGCGGTCAACTTGCTCGAAAAACTGCATGCCGGCGCCGCGCGTGTCGCATTTTCCTTCGGTGCGCTCGATCCCGACCCCAATACGGGCTCGGTTCGGATTACAAACGGAAGCGCGAGCGGACTGCTTCGATTTGTCGAAGTTGCGGGAAGCTGTACGCACCTTCTCGCAACCGTTGAGGGATCTGCGCTCGGGCTTATCGAAATGGGCGCATCCGGTATCGACCTCGAACCAACCCGGGCGATGGGCGCCTGGGGCCTTTATGAGATTCGACTGAATTGCGCGCCAACGACGCTCATTGAGCTGGAACGTTCAATAGCTGACGATCTGTTGCTCGAAGGAAAGCTCGCTCTCATGGCGCGCGCGTATGGCGCGGCCCGGCGTGCGTTCGAGCTCGCCGTCGACTATGCCAAGGAGCGCCAGCAGTTCGGGCAGGCGATCGGAAAATTCCAGGCGATCCAGCATAAGTTTGCCAACGGCCTGATCGCACTTGAAGGCGTGCGGCTGACGCTCGATCATGCGGCACACCTGCATGATTGCGGCGACCGGAACTGGCGCTATTTCGCCGATGCGGCCGTCGCCTTCGCCGGCGACGCGTTGCGGCGCGTTTCGCTCGAAACCCAGCACATTTTCGGTGCCATCGGCTATGCCGAGGAACACGAGGCGCCGCGCCACTTCAAGCGCGTGCATCTCGATACGATCGCACTCGGCGGCGTGTCGCACGCGCGGCGTCGCATCGCCTCGTTTCTACTCGATGATGGCGGCGCCGGCCTGCCGCAATATGATCTCGGTTCCGCCGGCAATGAATTGCGAAAGCAGGCGCGGCGATGGCTGGATGAAAACTGGTCGGGTGAGCGCAAGGCGGCCTTCGATACAAAACCTTTCTGCAAGCGCGAGTTCGATCCGCAATTCGCGCTGGATATCGGCAAGACCGGCTGGATCGGGCTGGGATGGCCGAAACAATTCGGTGGTCAGGCGCGCTCACCGCAGGAGCAGCTCGCCTTTATCGAAACCATGGAGCGCGGCGAAGCGCCGCGGATCGGTGCCGCGATCCAGGCCAACGCGCTGATGATGTTCGGCACGCCGCAGCAGCAGCGGAAATACCTGCCCGAGATCCTCCGCGGCGAGGCGATGCACGGCATGGGTTACAGCGAGCCCGAGGCGGGTTCCGATCTCGCCGCGTTGCGCACAAGCGCGGTGCGTGACGGCGAGGAATGGGTCATCAACGGGCAGAAGATCTGGACGACGACGTGGTGGGGAAAATACATGTTCCTCGCCGCGCGAACGGACACGCAAGCAAAACCGCCGCACGCCGGAATCAGCATGTTCATCGTCCCGATGGAAGCGCCCGGCATCACGATCCGGCCCGCGACCACAATGTACGACGGCTCCTTTGCCAACATCTTCTATGACAATGTCCGCATTCCCTTGGAAAACATCGTCGGCGAGGTCAATGGCGGATGGAAGGTACTGACAGGGGCTCTCGCGTTCGAGCGCGGCCTTGTCGGCGGTGGCATCGTGCTCAAGGTTGCGCACGCCTTCGAGCAATTGCGCAGGCACGTGACAGCGAGGGAAGGCGACGCGCCACCGCTCTGTGATGATCCGATGGTCCGCGACAAAATGGCTGCGATCGCTTCCGAAATTGAGGTCGGTCGTCAATTGATGATGCATTGCGCGGAACTTGCAACGGACGGCATCACACCGCCGGAATACGGCGCCATAAGCAAAGTCTTCTCCGGCGAACTGATGGAGCGCTTCGGCGAAACCGCGCTCGACATTCTCGGCATGCGCGCCGCGCTTTCCGAGCGGATGCCGGGGGCGCTCGACAACGGTCGGTTCGAGCAAAACCTGCGGCATTCGCTGATGTGGGTCATCAGCATCGGGACCAACGAAATTCAGCGCAGCCTCATCGCGCAACGCGGACTTGGGCTGCCCAGATAGGAGTTACCGGATGCAGGAGTTGGATACCAAGACGGCGCCTCTCGATGGCGTGCGCGTGCTCGATTTTTCCATCATGTTGGCCGGCCCCTATTGCGCACGGCTGCTCGCCGACGTCGGCGCCGATGTCATCAAGATCGAGCCGCCGGAAGGCGATGATATGCGGCTGCGCACGCCGCTTCGTAAAGGGCAGAGCGCTTATTTCGGTCAGCTCAACGCGGGCAAGCGCAGTCTCGCGCTCGACCTGAAAAGCGCTGATGCGATCAAGCTCGTTCATCGATTGGTCGAGGAAACGGACATTGTCGTGGAGAATTTTCGCCCAGGCGTGATGGATCGTCTGGGGCTCGGTTATGAGGCGTTGCGCGCGATCAATCCTCGGCTG
>WNFN01195726.1_pt1 | contig 10681 bp, 14 predicted proteins | sample 5400161 | NCBI WGS metagenome assembly WNFN01 (sample SAMN13153353, study PRJNA577476) | soil metagenome | isolation source: 80 cm saprolite on Douglas fir-dominated hillslope | place: USA:California | collected 2013-09-17
CCGTCTTGCCTGGCGTAGAGTTCGAGTTTATGCGTACCACCATCGAGCCCGCAGTCGATGCAGGAGTCTTTCTTCCTCATGCCACTGGCTCACGCGAATATGTTGCCGTCGAAGAGGGAACCTTGCAACTGACCTTGAACGGCACAGCCTATCTGCTCCAGGCGGGAGACAGTATTTATTATGCTGGAGACTGTCCTCATGCTTTTGCTAATCCAGGAGAGAGGCCCTGCACCTATTATTTGGTGATGGAGATCCCACCCTCTCCCGTTCAACAATCTCATCAGAGATAAGTGAGCTGCATGTATGTCTGATTCATTTGCTTCTCCTCTTGTTGATGATCTGGGGACGTTTCGAGAACTCGGTCATCTCGCGGTTGATTTCGCCGCCGATTATCTGGAAACACTCCGAAATCGCCCGGTGTTCACCCCCATGACTCCTGATGAGCGACAGGAGTTACTGACCTTGGACTGGTCCGAAGAGGGAATACCGCCAGAAGTGCTGCTGACTACTCTTCGGGACCGTCTGTTTACCCATCCCATGGGCAATGGGCACCCCCGCTTTTTCGGCTGGGTCAATTCGCCTCCCGCGCTGCCTGGCATTCTCGCTGAATTCCTGGCGGCGACCCTCAATCCCAGTTGTGCAGGGGGAGATCATGCGGCCATTTATCTGGAGCACAGCGTCATACGCTGGCTGATGGAACTCATCGGTTTTCCTCAAGAGAAAAGCATGGGACTTTTCGTGAGCGGAGCCTCCATGGCAACGCTGACCTGCCTGGCAGCAGCGCGTTTCTGGGCTGCGAAAGAAGCAGGATGGAATGTGCGTGAGCGAGGGCTGCAAGCGCAGAGCCCAGAGTTGGTCCTCTATCTCTCGGAAGAAGGGCATGGATGTATTCGCAAAGCAGCCGAGATGCTTGGTCTCGGCAGTAACGCCCTGCGCCTCATTCCAACCGATCAGACCTTTCGGATGGATGTAGCCGCGCTCCAAGCAGCCATTCAAGCTGATCGAGCAGCGGGACGGCAGCCTTTTTGTGTTGCGGCAAGCGCAGGCACCGTCAATACGGGGGCGATCGATCCTTTGTCTCTGCTGGCAGATGTGTGTGCAGACGAGTCACTCTGGTTGCATGTGGATGGGGCCTATGGGGCAGTTGGCAAGGTGGACCCACAGGTTGCCCCCCTTTTTGAGGGGATCGAACGCGCGCAGTCAATCGCAATAGATCCGCACAAATGGCTCTCGGTTCCGGTCGAATGTGGCTGTGCCCTGGTTTCTGATAAACGACTGCTTCGCGAAACATTTAGCCTTGTTCCTTCCTATCTTCAGCTTGAAGAAGGTAAAGGCTTCGCGAACTTACCCTGGTTCTCCGAGTATGGTTTCCAGCAGACGCGTGGTTTTCGAGCGCTCAAGGTGTGGATGGTCTTGCAAACAACGGGACGTCAAGGTTTGGTACAGCGCATCCAACGTCATATGGCTCTTGCGCAGCACCTGGCCACGCTGATAGATGCCGCTCCCGACTTTGAACGTGTTGCTCCAGTAACGCTTTCTATTGTCTGTTTCCGCTATATCCCCCCGGAACTCCAGGGGGATGAGACGAGTATTGAGCAGATGAATCGTGCTCTGGTTCCTCTGCTCCAACAGGCGGGGGAAGTTTTTCTCACGAGTACGGTCCTACGTAGCCAGTTTGCGTTACGTGCCTGCATCCTTCATGATGCGACGACCTCAGAAGATCTCACCGTCTTATTAGAGAGCATACGACACGCAGCAGAACTCTATCGAGAGCAGGGGAAATGATGATGGAGAAACACGACAGTGCCTCCTTCGCGAGACTTAGGCGGCACATTCCTCGCCCTTGAGCAGGATGAGATCGCCCTACTCTGACACTGGAGGGGGAACGCTGTTGCCCGGCGTCAGAGACCAGCTTCCCTTGGCAAGGAAGGTTGTTGAAGCAAAATGCAGGAAACATATGGTGTAGCTTCTTCTTCAGTCTGTATCCAGATCTCAGAAGCCTCTCTTCCTTCCATACCTTCCTGGTTGGGAGAAGCGGCTGCCTTCGCTCAAGTTCTGACCCATCTGGGCCTGCTTCAAGCCATCCAGGAGCACGTCCGCTTTGCCCGCGCCCGTTTTGGGAAATATGACACCATTGATTTTGTGGTCGTCCTGATTGGCTACGCGATCAGTGGGGAACGCACCCGTGATCCGCCTTTTACGAGCGACTTTTGCCGTTCGCGGACCCCTTTATGGCTCTCTTTGGCCGTCATGCGCTCAAAGACTCGTTCGACGCTCTCCCGGTTTCTGGCGGCTCTGGATCAAGCGAGCGTGGAAGAGCTGCTCACGCTCTTTCTTGCGGACCTGATGGCCCGCACGCCTTTCCCTTCTCCTGGTGGCTTGGTGGACCGCTTAGGAAACCTCTGGTGGCTGGTGGATGTCGATGCCCGGCATCCAAGCCGCCCGTCAACGTGCGCTCCCGCACAAGCGGGGCCTTCCTGCCCCTCATCGTCGGATGACGCAGGTCTGCGCTCCTGGCTATACGGGACGCAAGCGGGGAGAAGTCGTGAGAACGCGGACCACAGTTTTACACCCTTTCACGCATCAGTGGATCGGCACCTACTCAGACGCAGGCAATGGAAGATATCGAGAGGAGTTGCGACGTGCTCTGCAGGCCGTGACGAGGGTCAGCGATGGCTCACGCCCTTCCCCTGTCTCAGGTGGTGATCCGTTTGGACGGGTTGTATGGCGATGCTGCTCCTTTGACCGAGGTCTTACGCACCGGGATGCCGCGTGATTGTGCGGAGTAAGGACTATACGCTTGCTGTCTCGGGCAGAAGTTCAGGCGGTTCTGGCGCGCCCTCCCGCCCTCGTCTGTACCCATCCGGAAAGCGGAGCCGTCCGTGCCCTTTACGATTGCCCGGACATCTCCCTACGCGAGCCGGGAGGACCGCGCGTTCGACTGATTGTCGCCACGCATCCCGAAACGTCAGCGCCCCATAAGATCGGGAAGAAGCGTGATGGCGTCATCTACGAAGTGCTCGTCACGAAACTGGCTGCTCCCGCTTTTACGGCCAAAGATGTGCTGGACTTGTATCTGCATCGCGGGTCGTTTGAAACCGTGCTGGCGGATGAAGACGCGGAGCAAGATGCGGATCGTTGGTGCTCTCACACCCCTTGTGGGCAGGAGTTCTGGCAGATTGTGAATCAATGGATATGGAACCTGCGCATGGAACTCGGTCAGCATGTATCTCCGATTCCGATGCGCACCACCGAATTTGCTGCGGCCAGTGAACCTGTTTCGGCCAGCGAGCCTGCTGCGGCCAGCGAACCTGCTCCTCTCGTGGAATATGGCCCGACCCGAGTGGGCTCGTCAGTCGTTTACCCATGGCTTTCCAGGATCGGCTTTTCTCCGATCCCTCGGACGGAACGCTTTTGTGCCCTGCTCACCATCCGCTTTCTGCGCAAGAACGTCGCGCCTCCACGAGATGGCTCCCTGCGAGTGTTGTATGCCGCCCGCATCGGTGATTGCCGTCAATGCGAGCTGCGGGCCGAGTGCCAGGAAAGTCTTTCCACTCTCAAGCCACGACGAGTCAGCGCCGTTTATTGGCCCCGAACTTCATCCGCAAGCCCGCTTCCTCCGGCTCCCATACTCGGACCACCAGAACTGTTGTCCTTGCCCTCTCCTCTCCTCGGACCGTTCCCAGTCCTTTGGCACGATTGGCCTCGCTGCCACATTCGGCGACGGTGGGTGCAAGTGCTCCGTTCCGAAACCGTCATGGTGGCGATGGAGGCCATTCCGCTCCCAGATCAGGCGCGTGAACTCGACGAACCCGTGATCACTCGCGCACAACGGGCTCATTGGCGCTTCTCATGGGAACAGCGCCTGGCCCACAATGCTCGCCCTTCCACCGCGCCTCCACTGACACTCACGCTCCACGGTCTTCCGGCCACCTTTGCCCACGCGTATGGATTTGCTCTCCTGGAAGCCGCGTAACCGTTGATCGGCGAGGCTTCCCTTTTCTCCAGCACCGATGACATGCTCGCCTACCGATCTCTATGCATTGATTATCATCTCTATGTCGCCATTTTTCTTCATTCCCAAAAGAAAATTTTATTGCTCAGCTATGCATTCTCTTTGCGCATCCCGTGGGACCATTGATCTTCTTGGTGTGAAGGAAAGAGATTGCGCTTGAGCATTTGATGTGGCATCGACGTTGGGGACTTGGACGTGTGTATTCAGGCTATGTGAAGGAAAGAGATTGCGCTTGAACATTTGATGTATCACTCCTGACCTCCCTGGCCACGGGATTAACCGCTCCATACGAAGAGAAAGATTGCGCTTGAGCATTAGATGTCGTCGGCTGGCTCCAGGAATGTTTGTTCTGACTGTGGAGGAAAAACAAAGGCCATTGCGCTTGAGCATTTGATACAACAGCATGAGCACATCTGCACGACAGCATGCCTTCAATTAGGAAGGAGGGATTACGCTTGTGATGCATTGATGGACGATTCGTCACTGGCCAGAATCTTGCCTCGGCGTGAGAAGGAAAAAGATTGTGCTTGAGTATTATTTATGCTAACCTTCCAAATATCCCTCTTAATGCATTTCTGCTAATGTTTCTGAGAAAACGCGAGGCTGTGTATGAAACGATTGGCGAATCCATCACTCTCTGCTTTGGGAGAAACCGCATTAGCACAATACCGACAGGTTCTGCATGAACAAGAGGACCTAGCAGGTGCATCTCGGCGTAACTATTTGAGTGATCTCCGCTATTTTGCTGCATGGTATGAAAATAATTGCAAAAGGAACACTGACAATACCACTGTAGTATTTATGTTTCCTTCCAGCAAGACAAACAAAGCCCTCTCGGAGCGCATATTCGGTTACATTGTCAAAAAGTATGCTGATGGAGCAAAGCTCGTAGATGTTAGCCCGCACGACCTCCGTCATCGCTTTGGGTGTCGGATGGCAGAATCTGTTCCGCTTCACCGACTAGCGCAAATCATGGGACACGACTCATTAGATACTACAAGATTGTACATACAAGGAACGAAACAAGATTTACAAGATGCAGTTGAAACGATCGCGTGGGCATAGAAGGAAAAGAGCCATGAAAGAGCCAATCCAAGTTTTTTGCTGCTATGCTCATGAAGATCAAAAACTGTTTGCTAGACTAAAAAGGCATTTACAGAGTTTAGAGGATGCTAATCTGATTAAGGTCTGGTCTCATGCAGATATCACAGCAGGAGGTGAATGGGAAAAAGAGATTGAAACGCATCTCAATAAAGCCCAGATAATTCTATTACTCGTCAGTCCAGATTTTATGGCCTCAGAGTACTGCTCTACCGAGAGGGAACGAGCGCTACAGCGACATGAGCAGGGAGAGGCCCAAGTTATTCCTCTTCTCCTGCGTCCAACTGCGTGGCGTGAGACACCATTGGGTCAACTTCAAGCCCTACCTGCAAAACCTATAACACAGTGGCGTACTTATGATAATGCCTTCCTTAACATTGTTCAGGGAATACGGAAAGTTGTCGCAAAGTTAACGCAGAAGCTCCAAGGAAACATTCCTATCTCTCATGGACTACTAGAAGTATTGAATAAGTATAAGGAAATGTGTCGAACGCGAAATATCCGGTTTGAGACCCCCCATTTGCTACTTGCACTGCTTAATATCGACAACAGTAGAACGCTGTACCATCTAGACCAGTTGACACCTTATTATGGAACTATATTACAGAGAAGACTTGATAAATATAGCGACAATGTGAAACTTAAATATCCAGAAAGGACTTTCTTGGGTTTTCAATGGGAGAACCGAGAAGATGTGCGGGAGGCTCAGTTATATAATCGCGCCCTACGGCCTCACAGTGCTTTTTCAACACGTCAAACTTGTGCTGAATGGTTTCCAGAGAACCGCTGATATTGCAGGCGTCGCCGTACTGCGCGACCAGCTTGAGGGTGACTTGCTCGCCGCCTCCGCCAATCAGCAGGGGAATATGCGGCTTTTGCACGCCTTTGGGCTGATTGATGGCGCCGCGCACCTGATAGTATTTTCCCTCGAAGGCTGCCTCTTCTTGCGTCCACATGGCAAGGATCATCTGCACCGCCTCGCGCAAATGACGCAGGCGATCGGGCGTGTCGGGATAGTCGTATCCGTAGGCGCGATACTCGTGCTCGAACCCGCCTGCGCCAATCCCGAAGTTCAGTCGTCCGTGCGAGAGGACATCGACTGTACTGGCCATTTTAGCAAGGAGCGCGGGATTGCGATAGCCATTGCAGGTGACCATCTGGCCAATGCGGATACGGCGGGTATCGCGCGCAATGGCCGAGGCGGAGGTATGGTATGAAAATGATCAACAAGCCACAGAGACTCAAAACCTACCTCATCGGCGAACTGGGCGACCTGCGTCATCGTTTCATACGCTTCGACCGGATCTTTCACGTTCGCCAGTTCCATTGTCCAGCCTTGCGGCAGAGAGATGCCAAATTTCAGAGACATACATAACTCCTTCGATCAGTCGTGGTAGAAGTCAGCGAGAGCAGTGAATGCAGCCTTGGGTTCCCAGGGCATGTCGGGGTAGGTGTCGCCGAGGCGGTTCTCCAGGATCTTGACCACGCCCCAGCTGGCCATGTCGAGGTCTTCGCGGGGGTCGCTGCGGTGCGGCCAGCCGTAGCAAACGAAGGTGCACGCGAAGGCAGCGTCGACGCCCTCGGCAGTGAAGATGTCCAGCAGCTCGCGCAGGTAGGTGGCCTGCTCCTGCTCGTCGCGGATGTAGTCGCCGTTGAGCCGGACCGGGGTGGTCCCGTCGTACTCGATCATCTCTGCGCCGCCGTGACCACCCTGGTCGGCCGCGCCGCGGTGGGTGGTGCAACCGAACTCGGTGATTGCGACCGGCTTGCCCTGCGCGACCAGCGCGCGGATGCCCTGCTGGTAGATGTGGGCGACCTCCTTCGAGCGGTGAGCGTCGACCGAGACGATGTCGAACGGAGTCCAGTCGACGCCCTCGAACGGGATGGAGGCGTAGGTGACTCTGCCGCTGAACCGCTCGCGGACCACGGCGACGGCCCTGGTGAGAAAGTCGTTGATGTGGGCGGGCAGCCCTGCCAGCAGCTGGAGCGTCTCCGGCTGTCGTCGAAGCAGATTGCCGACCCGCTCCTCGAGGCTGTCGCCGGGCAGGAACCCGGTGTTGAACAGGCTCAGCTCGGCACCGGTGACGAACACAACCTCGGCGCCCTGGCGACGGATCCGCTCGGCGCGCTCCGCGCCATCGGCAAGCAGATTGAGCATCTCCTCGGGGCCGAGCTGGTAGGTGAACGGCGAGAACCAGACCTCCAGGCCTAGGTCGGAGGCGTGGCGCGCGGCGAACTCGAGCCGGTCCAGGTCATTGCCGAACAGGCGCACCGCAGTGCAGTGCAGGTCGTCGCGGATGATCTGTAGTTCGCGCCGGACGACCTCGTGGTCGAACGGCCGACGGGTGACGCCGTCGAAACTGAATCCAGTGTCGTAACCGATACCTTTGGCTTGCAGGGATCGTTTTTGTTGCTCTACTGATTCGGTGTTGCCATGGTTCATAACATTTTTCCTTCCAAATTCTCTCAGACTGAACGGGTGACGTTTTTTTCGCACATGGTTTCTCAAGAGTGAGCCACACCACGAAACGTTTGGACCCTCGTTGGATGCTAACTGATGACACGTCGATGGAAAAACCTGATCCCTCCCCAGAGGCTGAGCATGAGTGTCGTGCAGAGCGCCAACAGTATCCAGCCGAGCGCGAGTGTTGGCAGTTCCTGCCCGTGAATGGGGGGAAGCATCGCATACCGCATCCCCTCAGCAGCATAGGTGAGGGGGTTGAGCAGTGTGAGGATCTGAAACCACCTCTTGTGTTGCTTGCATAGGTTCTCCTTTCAGATGTTCTTTCGCTTCCTGCATGGGAAACGAGGGAAAGGACAAGGGGACATCAGGACATAGTATCTTTACGTCCTCTGGTGAAATGATTCCTGAAACTCCCGGCGAGCTTCCCTGTCACATGGACGACGGCTCTGAAATGCTCTTCTCCGCACTGATCGAGGGCTTGAACAGTCGCAGGACAATCTCAGCATCAGGAACGTAGGTGCGGAATTGCTCGGGATCTCGCAGAGCCCATCGGGTTAAGCCATCAAGACAGGCGCTCACGACAGCCACCAATTGATCCGGGTCGCCTGGCGCAACCTCTCCAGTGGCCTGGCCTTCGACAATCAGTTGCCTCATCGTATCGAGAAGCATTTGATATCGCCTGCCAAGGAGTTCGCGCACGTCGTCCGGCATTGCCGAAGCCTCGAGCGCGTGCTGAAGGAGTTGATGAGCTTCAAGCGGTTCGCGGTGTCCTCGCGCTGCCACAATGCTCGAAATCAGAACGGCAAGACGTTTCCCTGGCGTCCCAGGCATCTCCAAAAGCTGCTGGAACCCGGCAGAATCGGCTGGTATTATCTGCTTCACCAATTCAGAGAATATGGCCTCCTTGTCGGCAAAGTAGCGGTAGGCTAGCCCAATACTGATCTGAGCTTCAGTGGCAATATCAGTGATCGTTGCCTCCATCCCTTTGCGTGCAAAGACGCTCCTGGCACTCTCCAGGATCTTTGCGCGCTGTGCTTCGCGGATCCGTTGATTTGCTTCGGTCGTTCGAGGCATTTCACTGACTCCCTTTCAATGAGTGAAAGTTTCTTTCATTGTTAAATATACCTCTTCAGCCCATCTTTGTCAAGCGCTTTCGGGGGTGTTCATGGAGAAACAAATCTTCTGTAGGCAGAGCTATTTCATTCTCCGGGTGCCGCTCGCTTCGCAGAATGAAATAGCCCTGTCGTAGGACATATTGTCCTAGATGAGAGAAGACGGATAGGAGATATACTCTCAGATCATTTAGAAGCGTAATCCCATGACAAAACCGCTCCTTCTCAGGTACACTCTGCACAGATCACATCTTGATTTGCCATTGTGTGTCAATGTTGAGAAAAGGAAAGGAATACCATATACGCTTGGTGTGAGTTAGAAAATGGCATATGGCTCAGCAAGCCAATCCCTGTTGGCAAAAACCAGAGCAATAATGTGCAAGCTATGAAATCATCCCGCTCAGGAAGCGAGGTGAGCTAACTCACACCAAGCGTATATGACATCCGCTGACGTTGCAAGGCTGGTCGCAGATTGGGCTATCGCCTCGTCGTCGTCTCATGCTCAGGAGAAGCTCACCGCTCTTTTCACTGATGACTGCGTCTATGAGGATCTGGCTATGGGGATCACTGTGCATGGAAAGGCGGAGCTGGCACAACTCTATACGACAGCTCGCAATGCTTTTCCTGACTATAAAGTGGAGGTAACAGCACAGTTTGTCGAAGGTTCCCGGGGAGGTGCCGAGTGGGTCATGTCCGGCACCCATACAGGCGATCTTCCCGGACTACCAGCCACGAACAAATACGCCTCTGTACGGGCAGCAAGCATCTTTGAACTCCGTGGCGACAAGGTGAGCCGCTGGTCAGACTATTTTGATATGGTCGCAGTGCTCAAACAAGTGGGGGCCATGCCTTCAAACTAGCCCCTCTTGCAGGGACACCCATGAACGCCATGAGAGCCTGCGAAGGTGAGGTTCTCAAGGCAGAAAGGATTTTGTCTATGTCGGCATCTTTGCCTCTGGTCCGTCAAATGTTTCATATCACGCTTGATATCGAGGCCACGGTTGATCCAGAAACCAACACACAGCTTCACGAGCAGGCTGAACCGTCTCATCGGGTGCTGGTCCAGGCTTTGCTCGCGCATCCAGAGATCTTGCACCAGTTGCTTCGTTCCGCTGCCATAGCGGAACTCAGACATGCCAGACAAATGCTTGAAGCTGAGTACACCAAGGGAAGCATGTTGGAGCAGGACCTCCTCACATTGGTCATGGGGCAGCTTGAGCCAGAGGTCCAGGCCTACTTCACCGAAGAGTTCGAGGATCAGCAGAGCAGCTATCTCTTCGACGGCTATGCAGCCACCATCAAACACTTCCAGATGACCGTCTCTCCGCTTCAAGCAAGGGCGAGCTGATGACATGATGGTGTTCTGGCGGCTCGCGTCAAATCCCCCTTGGAGTAGGGATCGCGATTCTGCGCTACCGCTTATGGGACATCGATGTCCTCATCAACCGCACGCTGGTCTATGGCACGCTCTCCGCAGGCATTGTGGGGGTCTACGTCCTCATCGTGGGGGGCTTTGGCACGCTCCTGGAAGCACAAGGGAGTCCGCTGCTCCCGCTGGTGGCGGCTGCCCTGGTGGCGATCCTCTTCCAACCTCTGCGCGCGTTGCTGCAACGTTCCATCAACCACTTGATGTACGGCGAGCGGGATGACCCGTATCGGGTGCTTTCGCGGCTGGGCCAGCGGCTGGAAGCCACGGTCGCACAGGAGGCCATCCTGCCCACGATTGTGGAGACAGTGGCCCAGGCCCTCAAGCTCCCCTACGCGGCGATCGCCTTGCGAGCCGAGGGGGAGCTGGTCACCGCCGCGTCCTATGGAACCTCGCAGGGAGAGGAACTGCACCTTCCCCTGGCGTATCAGAGGGAGCAGGTGGGCGAACTGATACTGGCTCCGCGTGCTACAGGCGAAGCCTTCAGCCCCGCTGATCGTCGTCTGTTCGAGGACCTGGCACGCCAGGTGGACATCGCCGCTCATGCCGTGCGTCTGACGGCT
>WNFN01042951.1_pt2 | contig 10680 bp, 9 predicted proteins | sample 5400161 | NCBI WGS metagenome assembly WNFN01 (sample SAMN13153353, study PRJNA577476) | soil metagenome | isolation source: 80 cm saprolite on Douglas fir-dominated hillslope | place: USA:California | collected 2013-09-17
ATCGAGCAGTTGCGGGTGAAGCATGGTCTCGGTGCGGTTGATCGGATGGGGCTAGTTGACCCGCGGAGCGGATTGATCGTTACCAATGTGGCACGGTTCCCTCTTCCCCCGATCGATTTTGGATCTGGCAAATTCCTTCGGGAATACACGCCGACAAACTATGCAGGAACTGGCGTGATCGTTAGCGAAGGTTCAGGCATCAAAGTTCGGCTGGCGTATCCAAGCTAACGATTCTATGATCTCAACAGCAATTTCCCTAGCTATCGATAAGCCGTGACTCGCATCTACCTCTTTCCAGGACAAGGTTCGCAGAAAGTGGGTATGGGGGAGGGGCTATTCTCGAGATTCCCTGCTCAGGTGGCAGAGGCTGACACTGTCCTCGGTTATTCGGTTGCCGAGTTGTGTCTTCGCGATCCTGCAAAGCAGCTCGATCTCACGACGTTTACGCAGCCCGCTCTCTTTGTTGTCAATGCGCTTTGCTTTCTAGACCGCCTAGTCCAGACTGGGGAACTCCCTCAAATTGTCGCGGGACACAGCTTGGGGGAGTACAACGCCCTCTTCGCAGCTGGGGTTTTTGATTTTCGGACTGGGCTTAGCTTGGTTCGGGAACGAGCAAGAGTGATGGGCCTGGAATCGGGAGGCGCTATGGCTGCAGTAGTCGGTTTGACCGAAAAACAAATTCGGCAGGTCTTGACAGACGCGAACCTTCCGGGAATCGATATCGCGAATCTAAATTCGCCCGGACAGACAGTGATCTCAGGCCCGGAAAGCGAGATCGTTGCGGCACAGAGCCGGTTGGAAAAGGCCGGAGCGCAGCTTTATCGACGACTCTCGGTTAGCGCCGCGTTTCATTCGAGATACATGGCGCGGGCGGAGCAGGAATTCAGGAGATTTTTGCAGTCGATCACCTTTGCTGAGCCGAAGATTCCGGTTCTGAGCAATGTTACCGCTCGACCTCATGTTAGCTCCGATCTAGCGTCCAACCTTGCGGCGCAAATCACTCATCCGGTCCGTTGGACGGAAAGTATTCAATGGCTGTTGCAGGATAGGGATCCTCACTTTGTTGAAGTTGGGCCCGGGAATGTTCTTTCGGGCCTACTTCGACGGATAAAAATGGAGCTTCCGGTCCCTAAAGAAGTGTCGACTTAAGAGGCATGAAAAAAAGTATCTGGATGTTCGCAGGGCAAGGCTCCCAGTACTACCAAATGGGCCGGGATTTGTTTAAGCACGAACCCGTGTTTCGCGAGTTTTTTGAAAAAGGAGACGAAGTGGCGAAGCCACTGATTAACCAATCGCTGATAGACGTTATTTATCGCGAACGGCCCAACCGATTTGACCCCTTTCACCGGCTGCTCTATACCCATCCCGCTCTCCTTCTTTTCGAATGCGCAGTGGCCGAGATGTTGAAAGAACGCGGACTTCGACCTGACTACCTTCTGGGATATAGTCTCGGCGAATATGCCTGTCTGGTTGTGTCCGGAGCAGCGTCGTTTGCCGACGTCCTCACTGCGGTCATCAAAGAAGCGGAATTGACGGAATATTGTGCTTCGCCTGGTGGCATGCTCGCCATTCTGGATTCGTTAGCGATAGTCGAACGGTATGCTGGGGAATTTCGCGACTGCGTGGTTGCAGCTCGTAATTTTGAACGGAGCTTTGTGGTGTCGGGGAGACGATCGACGTTGACCCGTTTGCAGGCGTTTCTCAAATCGGTCGGTATCAATACTGCGGAATTGCCCGTCGATTATTCATTCCATTCGCCGGATATGAGTTGTCTGCTAGATCCTTGTCGCTTGGTCCTGAATCAGATGGATTTTCGTACTCCTGACACTCCGATCATTTCTGTAGCCCAGCGAGGGTTTTTAAGAGAGGTGTCCTGGCAAAGTCTTCAGGCGGCTACTCGCAATTCGCTTGATTTGATGGAAACGATTCGCTGGCTCGAGTCGACCGGTGAATATCTCTACGTTGATCTAGGCCCGTCGGGTAGCATGGCAACCGCGACGAAATACATTCTCGCCAAAACTTCCGGTTCTGAATTCTTGATTCTAGCCTCGCCGTTTGGACACGAGCGCGACAACGTTCGGGCGCTGACCCAGAAATGCAACGGTCATTTCGAGAGGTAGTAGGAACGACTCATCAATCCCCATATGGAATTTTTTAGGTTCTTGCAGCGAGAATCAAACGAGCTCGATCGGCGGATGATCATCGCCGGCGTGTTCGCCGGTATCCTAAATACAGCGCTTATCTTTCTGCTGACGGTGGCTGCCGGAAGGACAACGCAAGGTGGTTCCGCCAACCTCTGGGATTTGGCCAAAGTGGCAGTCTGTATCTGGGCTTTCTGGGCTAGCAAAGGGTTTTTAATGCGCCGGATGACCTTGATCATCGAGGGAGTAGTGCGGACGGTTCGACTGCGATTAATCGACAAAGTTTGCCGGGCGGATTTAATGGCGATCGAATCGATCGGCCGTGCTCCGCTGTTTAACCTGGTCTCGACTCACGCGAACACGATTTCACGCGCCAGCACTTCAATTATTAGCAGCGCAACTTCGCTCGTCCTGGTGATTTGCGCATTCTTAATCATTCTGTGGCTTTCCGGTGTCGCTTTCCTTATCACGGTGGGGACCCTCGCCTTCATCGTTGGCACCTTCTGGTTCAACCAGAAAAGGATAGCTGATTCGATGGCGGCAGTTACCGTCACTGATAATCATTTCGTCGATGGGTTCGGGGAGCTGCTGGATGGCTTCAAGGAACTGAAAATGAATTCAGGCAAAAGCCGGGATTTTGTCGAGGCACATCTGAAACCACTGACCTTGACGGCCGAGCAGGCGCGGATAGAGACCGGTTTCCATGTCAATCGGAGCGTTCTGATGGCGACCGTATCACTCTTCGTCTTGTTGGCAGCGGTCGTCCTCCTGGTTCCAACCAGCGCCCCGGACCAATCCCCCAAGGTTCTGGCGGTCGCGACGCTGATCATTTCTATCACGGGACCGCTCGGGGAAGTGGTGATGGCCTTTCCGACGCTGAATCAAGCACTGGAATCAATAAAAGAAATCGAGCGGATCGAGCGACAGCTCGACACGCCAGACCAAGTCGAAGTGGTCGAATCGTTTGCTGAGGGTGACGCGGGCCTCAGGTTTATGGAGATTGATTGTCGACGGATCGCCTTTTCCTACCGGGATGAGCATGGGCAGACCTCTTTTTCGTTGGAGCCTTTCGATTTTAGAATATCACCGGGGGAGTTGATCTTTATCACCGGCGGTAACGGGAGCGGTAAGTCGACGTTTCTCAAGGTGCTAGGCGCCTTGTACGCGCCTGCCAGCGGAGAAATTTTTATCAACGGGGTGGCAGTTCGGTCCCAGAATCGCCAAACCTATCGAGACCTGTTCTCCCCGATTTTCTCTGACTTTCATCTATTCGACCGGGTTTACGGAATCAAAGAGATTGATCGGGAACGACTGGACCAGCTTCTCCGGATGACGGAGCTATCCCAGAAAACTACGGTGGCTGATCACCAGATCACAAACATCGATCTCTCAAGCGGACAACGAAAACGCCTTGCCTTGGTGCTGGCGTTGCTTGAAGACCGCTCGATCTTTTTGTTCGACGAGTGTGCCGCTGAACAAGACCCGCCGTTTCGGCGCAAATTTTATCGAGAGATTCTTCCTGAACTTAAGCGGCAAGGCAAAACGGTCGTAGCGGCCACCCATGACGACGATCATTACGAAGTCGCCGACCGGGTCCTAAAAATGCAATTCGGCAATTTTGTACGGTCGTAATTTTCTAACCGACCGGTTACCATGGCAATTTTAATGAAAAAGTATCTGATCTGTTCCCTCCTTTACTTAGCCTTGTCTGCGGTCGGCTTTGCCCAGCAAATTACTTTGCGGAAAATCTACGCGAAGGCGCTCAGACCTGGTAGCGTTCGATTCGAATACGTGTTTTCAGCCAAAAACAACACTCGCCATCGACTCAACCTGGTTGGCTTTGCAATTTTGCTCGATGCCCAAAACAATGTGCTGGATAAGCGATACCTGTCTTTCGAGACTCAGCCCGGCAAGACCAGCGATAGCTCCATCGAATCAGATCTCGCTCCTATTTTTAGCGAAGAGAAACCAGGGAAAGCATGCTTTTTTAAGTTGTCCCTGGAAGACAATGCCATGAGAAGGCCGCTAGAGATCCACGGGGCGATCAAGGGAGAGATCACCCAAAAGCCCTATTGACGGACACCAGGGGGGGTGATGGTCGGAACCGGTGTTGGTGTGGGCGCAGGCGACGGGTTTGTCTGCGGCGTCGCCACAGGAACCGGAACCAGGTTTTGCGGGTTGAGCTCGGTCGATGAAGGTACCTTGGGAACCGAGGGCTCTTGATAAGGCAAAGGGCTCGCCTTAACAGCCGGCGAGGTGGAGGGTAATGGCAAGGTCGAACCGGTGTCGAGGATCAATGGCAGACCGTTCTGCGCGCCGATCACCACCACTTTGGAATTATCGGATCTCGCCAAATCAAGGGTCGCTTCGATTCCTTTCCAGCGCAGGAAGTTTTCTGATATTCCTGGGGTGACGATCTCTTGAAAATCCCGAATGCCCTCAGCTTCGATTCTCTTTCGCTCCGCCTCTTTTTTCGCAACTGACAAGACGTAATCATATTGGAGCGAGTTTTGGTACTGGGTGACCTTCGCTTCAATCGCCTTTTTTAGAGCCTCGGGGATTTCGATATCCGTGATCAGGATATTGTCGATAGAGATGTACTTGCCGCTGATTTCCTCCACGGCTCGGACGACTGCTCTTTGAAGAATTACGACATTGGTTGAGTAAATCTGGTCGATCGGCGTATTGCCGACGACCTCGCGCAGCGCCGTCTGCGTCTCTGGAATCACGATCTTTTGCGCGTAGTCCGGCCCGATCTGTTTCTGCAACTGGCCTAAACTTTCGAGACGGGGCCGCCATCGGACGGACGTGTTGAACTGCAGAGTCAGGCCGTCCGAGCTGATGACGGAATATCGATACGTCAATTGTTGGATGCGGACGTCATAGTCGAAGATGTTGTCCCAAGGCAACTTGAACTGGATTCCTTCTTTACGGATGTGCCGGGTGTCAGTACCTCCGAAAAGTAGGCTGTAGTAGACTCCTGCGTGGCCGGACTGGATGTAGATGACCGTGTATGGCCAGAGCAGAGTCAGGCCAAAGAGCAGAACGAAGATCCCAACGATGATCTTTAACGTATGCCGTTCATGCCACCGCTGTGATCGAGGAACACGAGCGGGCGTGGCATTTACGGACATATGCGCAATGCCTTAGGTCGGAAGCCAGCAGGAAGCCCAATTCTACCCGTCATCTCGAGGGTGCTGCGAAGGAGTCGCCCGATTATCTCCGGCGGCTAACAGGAGGAGAAGGCCGATAAACGGAGTAAAGAGCAACGAGCAAAGGAAATACCCCCAGAACCGAAGTGGCCGCGCATTACCAAGATACGCAACAAAAAAGCAAAGCACCAAATACAAGAAGCCAACGATCATAGTTCAACGCTCAAACCCGCAGCTAGGCCCTCAGGTTTGCAAGAGCCGGTTATCCGAAGGAAACAGCCGATTTAACTAATCAGTTTTCGTTGGGGCTGGCTCAGTTTTCCCTTTCGATACGACCAGTTTCCCCTCCTCGAACTGTTTGGTGAAGTATTCCCGAACCGTTTTCGGATCGAAATCGAGAAAGGTTCCACCGGACGCGAAATGCTGAACGAACACCTTGCCGACCGCGTAGGTGAAAGCGGCGGAGCTGGCTGGCATCGCCAGCAGGGCTACTATCGGGCCGAAGACCGGAACGAATTTCAATGCACTGACGCCCAGGGTGCCACCAACAACCGGTGCACCCAAGCCTCCGACCAAGCCGGAGCAGACATTTTTGATGCGATCTTCGCGAAACGGCACCTCGTACAGGTCCGCCAATTGTTTCAGCATTCGAATCTGGATAGCCGCAGTGGCCGCTGCGTCGAGGAGGGGCACCGGGATAACCCCCGCGCCTGCACTCCACAAAACATTATATTTAATGATCCGTTCGGCCGCTTCTTCTTTGGAGACGTCGCTAGTAACGTCGCTCTTGGGGGCTTCAAGTGCGCCCTGGGTCGGGACAGTGCTTGCTCTGGTTACCATAAGGTTTGGTGTTTATATGTTATAGCGTGATAAAATTGAGAAAAGCCAGATAAAAATGGCGACCTTAAGTATGGGCCTCTCGGCTGGCAGTGCAACCTAATGAGTCGCCTGGCCGCCTGCTTTTGTTGTCGCTTGGTTCTTGCCCGGCCGCGACCTGCTTAGCACAAAGAAAAAGACAGGGGTCAAGATCAAGCCAAACACGGTCACACCGATCATACCGCTGAAGACTGCAGTACCTAGGGCCTGACGCATCTCCGCGCCAGGACCGGTCGCGATTACTAACGGCAACACACCGAAAATAAAGGCAACTGAGGTCATGAGAATTGGACGTAGCCGGATCCGGCACGCTTCCACGGCCGCTTCGGTTCGGTTCTTGCCCGATTCCCGTTGGGTACGAGCGAACTCCACAATCAGGATGGCGTTCTTACAGGCGAGTCCGACTAGAACGATGAACCCGATCTGGGTGAAAATGTTATTATCAGAACCGCGGAAATAGACCCCACCAATCGCGGACAGAAGGCAGGTCGGGACAATCAAAATAACGGAAAGTGGTAAAGACCAGCTTTCATATTGAGCAGCCAAAGCCAGAAAGACTACCAAGACACTCAAAGGAAATATATAGATCGCCGTGTTACCGCTCTCGATTTCTTGATAGCTAAGGCCCGTCCATTCGAATCCCATTTGGGCCGGTAGAATCTGGCGGCAGAGTTTCTCCATTGTGGCATTGGCTTGGCCGGAGCTAAACCCGGGCAGGGTGCTACCGAAAAAATCAGCAGCCGTGAAAAGATTGTAGTGGGTTATGCGGTCAGGGCCAGTAATCGCCTGAACATCGGCGATTGTGCTCAATGGCACCATTTTGTTCTGCGAATTCCGAGTATAAAGCCGGCCAATCTGATCTGCCTGGGCTCTGAAATCGCTATTGGCTTGAACGTTTACTTGATATGTACGGCCCAGAAAATTGAAGTCATTGACATAGGTAGCGCCAAGATAGGTCTGTAGGGTGCTGAAAACGCTCAAGATCGGCACCCCGAGTCGCTGGACTTTCGCTCGATCGATGTTGACAAAAAGCTGAGGAACCTCTGTGCGGAGAGGCGTATACACTTGGGTTAGGCCCGGCTGAAAATACGCCGCGCCCATCAATTGATTCGAGACCGCCTGCAGTTCTCCTAATCCTAGGTTGCCGCGATCCTCGACCTCCAACTGGAACCCACCGGTAGCGCCGATGCCCTGTATGGGAGGAGGCGGAAATGTCGCTACAGTCGCTTCTTGAACACCCGCCGTCTTCCGTCCGATCTCGGCAAGAATAGCGTTCATGCTTTGGTTTGGAGTGTTTCGCTCCTCGAACGGTTTCAGAATGACAAAGATCGTGCAGGCGTTCGATTGGGTGGACCCGCTCAGGATTGAGAAGCCGCTGATGTCGACCGTGTGCGCTATCCCGGGCACAGTGCGGAGGATATCGTCAATCTTCACCCGGACAGCCTCCGTCCGATCTAATGATGCGGCGTCCGGTAACTGAGCTCCCATCAGAAGAAATCCCTGATCCTGAGTAGGGATAAAGCCGGTGGGGGTGGCTTTGAAACCGACGTAAGTCAGTACTAGTAAGCCGGCATAAATTATCAGGGCGATCACTGCGAACCTCAGAATTCGCCGGATAAGATTAGCGTAGCTATCGGCGCCTCGAGTGAAGGCTCGGTTAAACACGTTAAAAAACCATCCTGCGGTGCGATCAACTATCCTGGTCAGCAGGTCCTTTTTGGCATCCGATTTTTGGAGCAATAAACCACACAGCGCAGGGCTGAGAGTCAGGGAATTGAACGCCGAGATGATCGTGGAGGTGGCGATCGTCACCGCAAATTGCCGATAAAACTGACCGGAGATACCCGGGAGCAATGCGGAGGGTAGAAAGACAGCGGTCAGAACGACCGCCACAGTGATTACTGGAGCACCGACCTCATCTAATGCTTTCCGAGCGGCATCTCGGGGGAGCAAACCTTCCGCAATATGTCGCTCACAGTTCTCCACGATGACAATGGCGTCGTCGACCACAATGCCGATTGCGAGCACTAACCCGAAGAGAGACAAGGTATTGAGCGAATAACCGAGACAGTAAAGGGCAGCGAAGGTGCCGACCAACGACACGGGAACCGTGATCAGAGGAATGATAGCGGCGCGCCAGGTTTGCAGAAAGATCAAGACGACCACTACCACCAAACCAATGGCAATAAGCAGCGTGTGAACCACCTCGTTTAGCGAGGAGATCACGAAACCCGTAGTATCATAATCGATGGTATAGGCCAGCCCCGGGTTAAAATGGTGAGCTAATTCCTCAATCTTTTGCCGGACGCGGGCCGAAGTCGAAACCGCGTTAGCTCCTGCTTCCACGTTTCCGGTTTTAATAATAATATCGGCAAACTGTTCGGGACGAGTGAGGCGCCCTAGAGCACTGACTGACAGCTGCAGCATTGTCCCTTTGAGAGCGGGTGGAGCGCCGATCGTCCCGGCTGCGACTTGAATGTTTTGGCTCTGGATCGCTTGGACGACATCGTCGACGGTCAGGCTGACACTAGCCATGCGATCTGGATTCAACCAGACCCGCATGCTGTATTCCCGAAGCCCGAACGGCTGGACACTGCCAACTCCCGCGACCCGCTTGAGCGGGTCCACTATCTGAATCTGGGCGTAGTTGCTGAGATACTCCGCGTCGTACTTTCCGTCAGGAGAGATCAGATTGATGAGCAGCATGAAATTGGGCGAACTCTTCTGCGCAACCACGCCGATCTGCCGGACCATTTGCGGCAACATCGGCAGAGCAATGGCGACTTGGTTCTGAACCAGGACCTGCGCGATATCCGGGTTTGTCCCTTGCGCAAACGTAACCGTGAGGTTCATCGATCCGCTGTTCGTTGACTGGGAAGACATGTACAACATGCCGCTGACGCCATTGATTTGTTCCTCGATGGGAGTTGCTACCGTGTCCGCGATACTCTGTGCGTTTGCTCCGGGATAGAACGCCGCCACAGTTACTGTGGGAGGTACTACATCCGGATACTGTGCGATTGGCAGAAGGAAGGCTGTGATTGCGCCTGCCAGCACGATCAAGATCGAAAGAACCGAGGCAAAGATTGGCCGCTCAATGAAGAAATACGAGAATTTCATCTTACGCCTTTGCCCACTTAATGTTGCGTTTTAGCCGCTGGAGAACTGGAGGCTCGACCCGCTGGCGACGGGTTAGCCTGATCTTCTGGACTTGAGCCGGGTACAGGCATCGATATCTGTCGTCGAATCGTGCCCGCGAAATCGGCCATGTTTCCTTGCTTCGGAATCACCGGTACTCCCGGACGCAGCCGGACCACGCCGTTAGCGACGATTTGTTCCTCTGCGGTAATTCCTTCTTTGACCTCCCTCAGACCGTCGAAAATTGCGCCCAATTTCACGGGCTTTGCGTTTGCGATATTGTCACTTCCGACAACGTAAACGATTGGCTGCCCCTGATCATAGGCCACGCAGAGATCCGAAATCAGCAGGCTCTTGTATTTCGGAGTAGCTGCAATCCGAACCCGAGCAAATAGCCCGGGGCGTAAGACGCGGTCTTTGTTGGCAAAAACCCCGCGTACTCGGATGGTGCCAGTGTTCGGATCGACTTGATTGTCTACGAAATCGATGACGCCTTTGTGCGGGAAATCATTTTCATTCGATAACTGCATTTCGATCGGCGTTTTGCCTCCCTCTGGTAGGGTGATCTTACCCGTGCGAACCATTTCCTGATAGACCAGCAATCCGCGTTCGTCGACGTTCACGTAAACGTAAATGGGATCGATCGAGACGATGGTGGTGAGGACCCCGCTGCTGCTCGTATCTCCGCCCGTGATCAGATTGCCGATCGTGTAGGTAGAAATGCTGGTCTGGCCATCGATCGGCGAGTCGATTTGGGTGAAGTCGAGGTTAAGTTTGGCCGTTTCCAAAGCCGCTTGAGTCAATGACGTTGGTTTGGAAGAGTTTCTCCGAGCGCTGATAGTTACCGGTGGCGAGCGCTAACTGAGATTTCGCCTGCTCAACGTTAGCTTGGGCCTGGTCGACGGCTGCCTGATAAGGACGTGGATCGATTACATAAAGAAGATCGCCTGCCTTAACGATCGCTCCGTCCGCAAATGATACCTCGGTCAAATAGCCACTGACCCGAGCCCGGATGTCGACGCTGCTGACGGCCGCCGTGTTTCCCGTGTACTCCTGGTAATTCACAACCTCTTTTTCTACGGGTTTTGCAACCGTGACATCGGTGGGCGGCAACTTGGGAGTTCCCTGGGTCTCTTGCCGGCAGCCACCCAGCGATACCGCGATCACAATCGTCACCAGCCAAAGCCAGGCGCCAAAAACGGGGCGGGAGCCGCAATGCAAAAAGGATGAGTAGGTCACGCAGTGTGGGTTATATTTGCTTTGCCCTTCCCTGAGTCATCCCCGAGGTTCGATTAATGTGCGCTGGGCAACACGGTGACGGGCAGCGAGCGATTGTCTTACACTAAAGCGCTTGGCAGAAGCAAACAAATTGG
>WNFN01175632.1_pt1 | contig 10679 bp, 7 predicted proteins | sample 5400161 | NCBI WGS metagenome assembly WNFN01 (sample SAMN13153353, study PRJNA577476) | soil metagenome | isolation source: 80 cm saprolite on Douglas fir-dominated hillslope | place: USA:California | collected 2013-09-17
GCCAAATCGAGCGCTTCTTTGTTTCTGTCCATCTGGCGCAGGATTGCTGACTTCAGATTGCGAGCCTTTAAATGCGATCGATTGACGGAAAGCGAGTTGTTCAAGTGCTCCAGTGCCCGCTCGAAATCACCGCGCTGGCAATCAATGGTGGCTAGTGCATAGCAGCCGGCAGATTGCCACTCCTGATTCCAGACCGATTTGTAGAAAGCGGCATAAGCGGCTTCCGTGCGTTCCTGGTATTTCAGCGCGAGCCCAAGATTATAAAATGGCTCGCCATCACGAGGATTCGGATTGCGATGCGTCAGCCGCGCGATCGCACGCCGAAAGTATTGTTCGGCATCCTGAAATTTGCCGTGGCGCAAGCACAATATTCCCATAGCATTGTTGCAGCGCACGTCGTGTGCATCGCGGCGGAGCCCTTCCTCCCAATACGCTTCAGGGAAACGCGTCGCATGACGATACTGTTCCAAGTGCAGCCCGATCAGGTAGAGCTCCTCGATGGTCGCTATTTCTGCGGGGGGCGGGGGTTCCGTGGCGGGCTCCGGCAAGGGAGCGCCCCGCTTTTCCTCGGGCCGGAATCGAATCATTTCCTTTCCGTCGGAGGAAAGAACACGGAGGAGCACAGCTGGTGCGGCGCAGTCAGCCGACAGCTCGACTGTTTCGATGAAGGGCTGATTCGGCTGAATATCCCGAGTTTCCTCTAAAACAACGCGTTCTTCCGCGGTTACGATCACGCGAAGCTGTTTAACGGCTTCGGTAGTCAACACGCCGACTTTCAGCTTACGTCCCTCCATTTCGAGGTTTACGGCGGCCAGCCGATTTGCGTTTTTAGCTGGTCCGATTTCTTGAATCGGGTACCAATATTGCCTGAAGGTGCGTGTCTCATACGGCTGAAGCCATGAAAAAGCTCGCGGTCCCACATGAACCCGAACTCCGCGTTTCCCCACGTCCACAACTTCTTGCCGGGTGATATATGTCGATCCGCTACGTGCACTAGGCCGGCGCGTCGTCGATGATCATACCCACCGAAAAAGTCATATTTCGAGTCGAGTATCATGTACGAAGTCGGTATTGGAATGTTTTTGTACCAGGTGATGTCCACCCCCGGCGTGTAATCCACGCCGTAATAAAAGTTTCGTGCTACGGGAAAGGAAGACACGGCACGCTTTGCATGGTCTGCGACGTGGCCGACATCTGGAGGGAAGAAGGCCTGATATTGTTCGTGCACTTGCACGGCGACATTAGCCCACCACAGAAATGTCTGGACGAATGGAGTGCGGTTATATAGCTGAGCTTTGGCTTCTATGAGGCTTTTCCCCGGATGCACCGTAATCCCGACCATACCTTTCATCCGGTTCATTGGTTCGTGTTCGCTGAGCCAGACCGTGCAGCTCCCGTCTTTGTGCTCTTCAATCTGGTGATCCACAGGCATAAATGTGGAAGGTCGGTGGTGCTGCGGCCAGTTGAACTCCACTCCGCCGGAAATCCAAGGCCCCAGCAGGCCGACGAGCGCTGGCTTGATAACGTTTTGCCGGTAAAAGAAGTCATAGTTATTGGTCTTGTCCTGCCCGATGTGAATCCGTCCGCCGATCTCCGGCAAGATCATGATGCGGATGAATTCATTCTCTAGAAAAATCGCCCGATACAGTTTGTCGAACTTTGTGTCTGAGATATGGTCGGTAAAAGGGTTCGGGTACACTTTTCCGCTGCTGCCCTGGTAAACGCGCTTGTCCAGAAACATGGGATAACCAAAATCCCGGACTGTGACGCTACGCCTGAGCTCCAGGACTAGTTCCGTATCTGGTTTTTCTAAGATCTTGCGGACGCTCTCAAGGCGTCCATACCTTCGTGAAAGCCGAAAATCCCATGGGACGCTAAACATCGAATGCGACGCGCACCGGCTCCTTTTCCTTACACTGGATCGACACTTTTGCTGAGGTCGCAGTCTGATGGAGGCTGCTCCGCGGAGACCAGTTACGAGTCAAATGTCTTGACCTGACTGAGCATTCTTGCAATTCTCCGAGTAGAAGTATCTGCTAACCTATCATTCCCTCTGCGCCTCCGCCGCCAGCACAAGCAGCTTGCGCTCGAACTCTCGAAACTGCGTCACATCGCGCACATAATCGGTGAACGCAGGCATAACCGTTCGGGCCAATGCGTCGGTGCGCTCTGGCGCGTGTCGAGCAGATTCCATTAGCAGTTCGTAATCCTCGATGCCCTCTCGCATCACTTCGAGACGCAGCGATACGAACACCCCGTCATGTTCCGGGTCGGGGTATACGATGGCGTCATCACCGGCTGGTAGGAAGAACCCTCCGCCCCAATCCGGTTGAACGTTCTCAAAAGGCCGATCCGTCCAAAAATTCCCGCCCCAGTGTAAGTAACCAGTAAGCCCGTACCTATAGTTGACCCAAGGCAAGAGCCTCACCTTGAGCGTCGGATAGTCGATAAACCGATTAAGGTATTTGCCGCGCGGATCCAGACAAATGTAGTACCAACTCTGGCCTCCACGCGCCTTGTGCGCTGCAATTGCATCCAACCCTTCATCGAACGTGCCGAGTTTCGGCACCCATATCGTGGTCTCCTCTTGCGCAGAAATATCTTCGCGCAGGCTTATGGCGTCCAAGGTCGGGACTCCCGGCAGTTCCTCGCTGACGATGTGGACGAAGCGTCGGTATATCGGCATCTCCGCTCCATGCGGCTCATCGTGAACGTGCTGGACATAGCGGCCGAGCCAGCCTTTCTCTTTCAAGTGATTACGAAGTTGCCGCAAGAACTCCCGGAGATTCTGTTCTGCACGCGGATCGTCTGCAGGCAGATCCTTGCTCACAATCTGCCCGTTTTCGATCAGGTCCGTCGGGATCACATACGGTGAGTCATACCCACCTCCGAGCCGTCCGCTCAAGTGTCCGCCCTCGATCATGCGCGCCATACCCGCATTGTCGAAGATCTTAATCCAGCGGTCGACTAAACCGAAATCGTATTGGACGGCCCCGTCCGCCAGTTGCGCTTTAGCCAGCTTGCGCACTGGAACAAACACAACATTTTGTTTGTATTCCGCCATGGTCCGCCCTATGTTCCCCAATACTCTCCAGTAGCGATCCGGATCGGATTTCAATTGGGGAAAGTGCTTCGCCATTAGCTCGTGTTCGAACCAGAGCCAATTCGTCACCCAGAGCTTCTGTTCTTTCGGCACTGTTGCAGCGAAGACTTCTACGTGAAAGGGTAGCTTTAACTTCTGCTTCCCGGTGTCGACCTCGACCACGCCCCGGTAAATCCCAGGCCGCGTGTCGCCCGGTGTGAATACGGAAACCCATAGTGTCTCGGTGCGGGATGCTTCCAATGGGATTTCTTTCTCTAGCGGAAACAAGGGATCAGGATATGAACCCACTTCCGATCGCACCACTTCGTCCAAAGGTGTGTCTGTTGGGTGGGAATTTACCTTCACGGTTCCTACTCGGTAAGTTTGGACCTTAAGTGCCGCTCCCCCAAAGCGCGGAGCAATAACGGTCACGCGTATCACTTGATGTGATTGAGACCGCAGCGCGACCTGCAGACTGATGTGGCCATTGCGGGCCGATACCAGAGCAAGTTCGACCTTTGATGGTATTGCCGTTCTGTCAGGAAAGACCTTCACCAGCGAATCAACGAACCACGCAGAGAAGTTATCTCGCTGCGCGGCGTTCAGCGGCAGAGAGAAAAAGCAAATAACGCAAGCGAAAACTCTCCACATAATTTACTATCTTGAGCCGGTGCCGCCGTATTTTTTGAACAGGTCGAAGTTGCGTTCGCTGCCAAGAATCGCGATTGTTGCCCAAGTGCGAATTTGAGCAAATTCTATTGAACTAACTCAAGGACAATCTGAAGACCCGTCATCTGCATTCCAATAAAACCCATCCCCGTTCATTCACCCGCTGCCGCCCAAGGCCATGGAAACGCGACCTACGGTTTCCAGTTCAGGGAAAAGGCCGAAAAGCCAATGGGTCGCAAAACATCAAATTGGACCTGGAGCGGCACCCCGGATTGGCTGAATGTCAGATCTATAGTCGTTTCCGTGCCCGAAGCGATTTCGGGAAGTTCTACCTCATGCCGCTCTATCGGAATGTCGCCTTCCCCGTAAAAAGTTCCCCTGAGCTTATAGCCCCGAAGAGTGTACGTCGGAACATCATGCCGCGTTTTTAACCGTAGTTGGAATGCGTTCAAGTGGTTCTCCGCGGTTAACGATTCAACCGGACTCGATTCCCGGAGCAGCACCTCGTAAGAGGCCTTTTGGGCTCCACAAACATCCACAACGCCGTGAACATTTTGCTTCAGCCCGCCCACCCCGCTATAACCAACATGTGTGCGGTAGTCGTTGTAGCAGAAGAAAATGGCGCCAGCCACGAAATCCCTGGAGCGGATTGCTGCGTCGTGGGACCGAAGAATTTCGATCCTGCGCTCGTCGCCTTCCGGACGGTCTGCAGTGCAAGCGCAGTATCCGTACTCTGAAATAACTACGGGCTTGCCGGGAAAAGCGGCGCGAAGCTTGTCCAGGTGCTTGGCCACTTCCACGGGAGTTCCCGGGGCCCAGCTTCCGAAATACTCGTTTGTTTCGATGAAGTCCATCAATCCAGCGGCGTCACGTTCCGGAGTTTCATCCAGGGAGTTTGAAGCGTAAGAACAAAGCCGATTCGGATCCAGCCTCTTCGCCTCAGCGAGCATATGTTTCGCGAATTGATACGCGGGAGGGTTTTGCCCGCCAATCTCATTGCAAAGGCCCCAAACCACCACCGAAGCGTGGTTCCGGTCGCGTGCGATCATCTCTCCTAATTGCTCCAGGGCGTTTTGCAGGATATCGGCATTGGGTTCTGCTCCCATGCCGGCAAATGTGTCGTAGCCCCACGCGGGAATTTCGCTTTGCATCAGAATGCCGTGCCGGTCGCAGTAGTCAAGAACCCTCTTATCCTGGGGCCAATGAACGCGCGTAAAGACGCAATTCAGATTTTTCAAGTCCTCATGATCGTGAGCGATCCATTCGCTGGGCTCCGCCATTCCAAATTCCGGATTGCTCCCCGCCATGCGCTCGACACCCATCAGCCGCACGCGCTCGCCATTCAAGAAAAAACCGCTGCCCTTAACCTCGAGTTTCCGGACGCCAAAAGTAGCTGTCAGTCGATGAGTCTCTTGTCCGCTTCCTATAGAAGAAATAAGCCGATAGAGATTCGGACGATCGAAATGCCACAGCTTCGCCTTGGGCAGAATAGCTTCAAATCTCGATGTGTGGGTTGTACCGCTCTGAACGGTAAGACTCGGATTATCTGAACTGGTCAGCACTGTCAGTCCAGTCTCCTCGTCGATCGCTCGAAAAGAAGCTCGTCCCGTCCACGATTTCGGACTCGTATTCCGGATGTACGCTGTGACTGCAAGCTTTCCGTCTCCGCTGGCAAGATCGGGAAAAGCTTCGATGTCAACGCGCTCCACAAAAGTCTTTGGCGTAATGAGCAGTTGCACCGGCCGATAGATACCTCCGTCATGCGCCCAATCACTGGAACGCCCCCTAGGAATCATGTGGTCATTAAATGCGTTATCAACTCGCACGGCGATCGCGTTGGAACTTCCCCAGCGGAGCAGATGAGTGATATCAAGCACGAACGCGGTGTAACCTTTGCGCACATGCTCTCCAGCCAGTTCCCCATTTAGCCATATTGTGGCTGTGTGGAATACGGCCTCAAATTCGATACGAACCACGGAGTTTTGCCATTCACTCGCAGCGTCGAAGGTTCGCCTATACCAGGCGACACCTCGATAGTCAATAAAAGCACGTTCAACTTGCCAAGTGTGAGGTACGCGCACTTTGCGCCAGGCATTGATGGAGTCATCGGTTCGATACCAACGCTGCTCTTCACCAACGTTTCCAGAATCAGTCTGAAACAACCATTGGCCGCACAGACTCACGGTCTCCGGCGCGGACAAGTCCGTTGTTTTCTCACCTGCCCCGAGAGCAGGCGTGCCTATGGTGCCCGCAGCCAGGACTCCAGCCTGAGTCAGGAATGTTCGACGAGAATTCACGGCAAGGTTCCGTGTCCGATCACGGTGAGGTGCCAGTTAACCAGATATTCTGGAATTCAGTCAACCCAAACCAAATTATGGTAGTGTCCTAATTTGATTTGCTCATGGCCGAATCGCGGCACAACCATGCTCCATTGCAGTGTTCGAGGCCTGAAAGTATGACTTATGCTTGCGATCGTGGCGCGGGCCATCGGCGGGCAGATTGCGGATTCTTTCAGCCCTCAATCAGCGCGACCTCCTCATCCGTTAATCCATAGAGTTGGTAGACGAGTTGATCGATCTGTCGGTCGGTGGCCTCGATCTGGCGTTGCAAAATGCCCTTCTGCCCGGCAGATTTCACGGCGGAAAGCTGCTTGTTTAACTAGAGCATCGATTCGACCAGAGCGACTATTTTGTCGTGCTGCGGTCTCTCCGCCCGATTTGATAAGTTGATCGTGTGAATAGGAAGATGACGGATGAAGCGGGATTCGTAGCTGTAGTACCCGCCCCGCATTTGGGTGGCGGATTGGCGGATATACCATTCCAAGAGCTTGCTATTCAGGAGGCCGAGAATGTATTGCCGAGAGTACTCCGGCCGCACCAGAATTCCGTATCCGCCTGCCACGCCACCGGTGAAGAACGCGTCCCCAACTGAATCCAACGAAAACGATGCTCGCGCAGCAATGTCAGGGGTGAAGATCTTCGAGAGCGGCATCACGTCAAGCGCTTGGCTGCGGCCATAGGCGTACCAACTTTCTATCTGTAAGTTGTCGCCCTCGCGCCCTTTCAGTAGCTCTTGTTATCCGATAGGTACTCCCACGTTAGCGGGTGCTGCGACTTGAGGACTTTTTCGGGTACCCAAACCAAATTAACTGCACATGCTCCAAGATAATCTTACCCTTTAACTGTACCTAGTTCTTGTCACCTAGGTATCTCTGCCGAGGGCGAACGTTTCACGATGATACGGGTCGCGGTGTCACGGCGCGCTCGCTGGGCGCGAGACGCATCCATGGACTCAGCATTGTTCCTCGTGGGTGTCGACGCTGTCGGACAGCCCGCTCGTTGGATGCGCGCCTATACTCTGCATCGTCGGGATGACGCGCCGCCGGATGACCTAGAAACCCCTTGCCAGCCGAAACCGAGAAATTCCTTTTCGGACCAAACAACTTGTGCTCTTATCAAGACGGAGCCGCGGGATACATCCATTCGAGAGGAGAAATGGTGCCGTGATCGCCCGAGGAAATTGCAACTCTACCAGAATCTACTTTGCCCTCAGCAAACTTGCTCTGTGCTTGTTGTTCTTTGCTTATAGCGCGGCAGCACAGAGCACATCTCGGGCGGCTGCAAAACCATCTCAAGCGGAAGTCGAGAAGCGCGTTGCCGCCATCCTTGCCAAGATGACGCTGGAAGAGAAGATCAAGCTCATCGGCGGCATCAACGACTTTTATACGCAGGCGATTCCGCGGCTTGGTGTTCCTTCTCTTCGGATGTCGGACGGGCCACTCGGCGTCCACGACTATGGCGAGACCACTGCCTATGCCGCGGGCATTGCGCTCGCCGCTTCCTGGGATACGGCCCTGGCAAAGCGTGTTGGAATGGCCATGGGGAAAGATGCGCGTGCGAGAGGTGTGCACATCATTCTCGCGCCGGGAATGAATATCTATCGCGCACCGATGAACGGCCGCAATTTCGAATACTTTGGCGAAGATCCATATTTAGCCTCGCGGATGGCGGTTTCCGTCATTGAAGGCATTCAGTCTCAAGAGGTGATCGCCACCGCCAAACACTTCGCCGCTAACAACATGGAATACGGACGCATGGATCACAGTTCCGACGTGGACGAACGGACACTGCGCGAGATCTATCTGCCGGCCTTTGAAGTCTCGGTGAAGGAGGCCAAGGTCGGCGCGCTCATGGATGCCTACAACCTGGTGAACAACACATTCATGACCGAGAACGGCTACCTCAACAACTCCATTGTGAAAAAAGAATGGGGCTTCGATGGAATCATCATGTCGGATTGGGGAGCGACCCACAATGGCATTGCCGCCGCTAATGACGGCCTGGACCTCGAAATGCCTTCAGCTGCGTTTATGAACACACAGGGGCTGCTTCCTGCGATTCAACGCGGGGAAGTCAGCGTGCCAGCGATTGACGACAAGGTTCGGCGCATCCTTCGCAAGGCCATCGAGTTTGGCTTTTACGATCGCGACCAGACGGACACCAACATCCCTCTTTACAGTCAAGAGAACCGAGCGGTCGCGCTCGAAGAAGCCCGCAGTGGCATGGTCCTTCTGAAAAATCAGAACAACCTCCTCCCCCTCGATAGGAAGAAAACGAAAACAATCGTCGTGCTCGGCCCCGACGCCTACCCCGCTCAGCCAGGGGGTGGAGGAAGTTCGCTAACCAAGCCATTTCGCTCGGTAAGCTACTTAGAAAGCAACACGGAGTTTCTCACTGCTCCGGGAGGTCCGCGAGGGTTGAAGGGCGAGTATTTTAATAATGAAGACCTACGTGGCGAACCAGCACTTGTTCGCACCGATGAACACGTCGATTTTCGCTGGGGCGAAGGCAGCTACATCGAGGGCGGCCCCGTGGACCACTTCTCCGCCCGCTGGACCGGATATTTCATTCCGCGTGAGGAAGACGATTACAAGTTTTATGTTTCCTCCGACGACGGAATGCGGCTCTATCTTGATGATGCGCTCGTGATTGACGATTGGCGTCGGCATGGGGAAACTCTCAACACTTACTCAGCACACTTGACAGCAGGTACCCAGCACACTATCCGACTCGAATACTTCGAAAACACGGGAACCGCTACAGCTCGATTCGGCATTGCGGCGTCCTCGGCTCGTCCGATTTCTGAGGCCGCCAAACAGCTTGCGGCTCGCGCGGATGTTGTTGTTCTCTGTATGGGCTTTGATCCGAACACGGAAGGGGAAGGGTTCGACCGCACCTATCGCCTGCCGGGCGGACAGGATGCCTACATCGAGCAAGTCGCCGCCCTAAATCGAAACGTCATCGTCGTCCTGACTGCAGGCGGCAACGTGGACATGACCCGCTGGATTGATAAAGTACCGGCACTCCTGCATGCCTGGTATCCAGGCCAAGAAGGCGGCACGGCCCTGGCACAAATCCTTTTTGGTGAGTCCAGTCCGTCAGGAAAGTTGCCCGCGTCCTTCGAACGCCGCTGGGAGGATAACCCCACATTCCACAGTTACTATCCGCAGAAGGGAGACAAGCATGTCGTCTACGAGGAAGGAATCTTCCTCGGCTATCGTCACTTCGACCGGTCCAACGTGAAGCCCCTTTTCCCATTCGGCTACGGTCTATCGTACACGCGATTTGCGTACAGCGACCTGAGGGTTGAGCCCCTCCCCGCAGGAGACGAAGCTTTGGTCAAGGTATCTTTTATGCTCAAAAACGTTGGTTCGCGAGAAGGAGCAGAAATCTCCGAATTGTACGTGGGAGATTCCCACTCGAGCGTGCCTCGCCCTCTAAAGGAACTGAAGGGATTCGCAAAGGTCGAACTGCTCCCGGGCGAAAAAAAACAAGTAGTCCTCACGCTCAATCGGCGCGCCTTTTCCTATTACGATGTCAAGAAGCGCGATTGGACTGCGGAACCAGGAGACTTTGCCATCTTGGTCGGAAGTTCCTCGACCGACATTAAGCTGCAACAGAATTTCAAGCCCAACCTGAATTGAGCCGCCGAGTAGGTTGCCCGCGTCAGCTCGAACTCAAGATCGGCCCCGTTGCTGAACATGCTTCTTATTGGGTCAGGCTGTATTTTTGCGAATGATTAACTCGGAATGACGCAGCGAAGAACAAAGAGAACGAGCCGGCAAATGCGATCCCGGCAGTAGAAAGCCGGCTCCAAGGCCGGCGGAGCATTTCGTGTACACTGTTGCGCGGGAAAAATCGTGAACGCTGCGATGTCGTTTCTCATCGCGACGCCGAACAGGCCCTTGAATCCGCTCGCGAATTCATAGCAGTGATTCGCACTGACATTACTGCGCGAAAGCATTGACTGAACCTCATCGCTTCAGCATTCCCTGTTCCGCAGTCGACTCCACGCCCTGTCGTTCGCCAAGACTCCGCAAGGGGATAGGTCTCGAGGCGTAACGATGTTACAGGCCTCTCCGCATGTTATTCATTTCAAAAGCATTTTGGATTTTGGCGAGGGACAGGTGTTGTCATTTCAGGGTTAGTCTTCTACCGTAACTGAATGTAGGTCAATGTCGCCTGTATCTGGACTGCTTTCGGCGTGAGTAGAGAAAAGCGATTGTCAAGCATGATGTAGTAGGTTCCAGCGGAAAGATTGCTCACTTGAATTTTCGCTGTCGTAACTTTGCCGCTGTTATAGTACGTGCTGGAAGGATGGCCGTTTTTAAAATTCGTGAATCCGTCCTCGTCAACGATGTAGCATTCAATGTCATTTCCGGTGCCGCCCGAAGCTGTAAAGTGCCCATCTACCACAACATTTGTCGCGTTCACTGGTACATCAAACTTGTACCACGAATAGCTAGTGGCGTTTATCGTCGCCGCTCCATTCGTGAGAGGAACAGAATGCGTGGTGGGCTGATATTGAGGATGTTCAGCAGCATTGGCAGTCGCACTCTTTCTAAGATTCGCCCTTAATCTCTCGTTCT
>WNFN01249025.1_pt1 | contig 10678 bp, 8 predicted proteins | sample 5400161 | NCBI WGS metagenome assembly WNFN01 (sample SAMN13153353, study PRJNA577476) | soil metagenome | isolation source: 80 cm saprolite on Douglas fir-dominated hillslope | place: USA:California | collected 2013-09-17
CGCCGCTCAGGCGCCGCAATCGGCCCGGCCACCACCTGAGCACATGCCGCGCCGTGACCCAACCCAACAGGTACATGCTGAGAATCGCGACAATTCCGTGCACCAACAAGATGGCCGGCGCCCACGGGTGAGGCGTCATGCCGAATTGACCCCTTGATCCGAAAAACTCGTCCAGTACCAGCCACACGCAGCCTGAAAGCCAGAGCGAGCCCAGCACCAGATAGACGGCCAGGCGGTTGCGCGCCGGCATGCGGTCGCGCGGCGCGGACAGTGTGTGCGGCGTCCGCCGGTGATCCGCGTGGCCGTGCGCCCGCCCATGCTCCTGCCCGCGCATGGGAGCCTGGCTAGCCTGGCCCATTGGTCGGCCGCAAGGCGGATTGCCATAGAGCGAGCAGCCAACGCACACCCTGAGTGACGTGCTCGGAGGACAGTGTGGCGCCGGAAATATTCTTGATGTCGGTGCCGAACCGCAATTGTTCCAGCGCGTCACGGTGCGTGAATTGCCCGCGCCACGCAGCATTGCGAATCTCACCGCCGTGGCTCTCGCGATACGACAGGATCTCCAAGTTGCGCAGCGCCCCGCCGGTATCAATGCCCACGGCGTAAGTGATCAGACTCTGCCGGCCGATCACTTCGTCGACAAATACATGCCCCAGCAACACTCCGTCGCGCGTCGCGCTCCAGATGCGCAGGGTTCCGTGCGGCGGCTGCGGTCCCGCGCGGACCGATAGGGCCTGCAGCTGCTCGGGCGTTCGCGGCAGCAGCACTTCTTGGAAGGCATTGGCTTCTGGAAAGACCGCCTTCTGGGCCGCATCCACGCTGAGATAGTCGGCCGCGATCACCACCGGAACCGGCAGCAGCGCCGCCAGCATCAGGCCCGTCATTCGATGTCGTTCGTCCATGTCGTTTCGGATTGCTATTACGAATAGGAATTATTATCATTTAGTTTCGTACCGATAGCAACTGATGGGCCCAACGCAACCCATTGATTTCAGATGAATCGTTTAAAACGTCCCGGACCGGCTATTTCCGGAAATCTGCGACTGGGTGAGCGGATCGCTTCGCTGGATCAGCGGGCGCACGGGGTTGTGGGGAAACCTCACCGATACACGGCACCCGCGGCCGGGGGCGGTATCGACCGTCATCTCGCCCGCCGCAGCCCGCACCCGGTCCGCCACGCTCCACAGGCCGAATCCCTCCGGCCGCGGCTCGAACAAGCTGAGTTGCCATTCGAATCCCACGCCGCAATCCTCCACGACGACGCATAGTTCATCCGGCGTCTGTGTGACCTTGACGACTGCCGACTGCACGCCGGAATGTTTGACGACATTGCGGAGCAGTTCTCGAATGAGCTTGAACACGAGCACCCGAAGTTCGAGATTGTATGCCGCCGCATCCGCGGCAACCTCCAGTTCGACCTGTAAATTATCTTTTCCGCGCATGTAGATGCTGAGCCACTTGAGTGCGGGTTCCAATCCCAGTTCGTAAAGCCCCGGGGGACTCAAGTCCGCAATGACCCGTTGCGTGATCGACTGCACCTCACGCACGGTATGGGTCGCCTCGGAGAGCAGCAGGCGCACCTCGGGCGGCGAGCGTGGGGCGGCGGCGTCCAGGGTCATTGCAAGACCGACCAGTTGCTGGCCTATGCCGTCGTGGAGATCCACCGCGGTCGCTCGCCGGGCTCGCTCTTCCGCGCCGACCAGTTGCCGCGCATACAGCTGCACTCGATCCTGCTTTTCGCGAAGACGCCGGTTGAGCTCGACCAGCTCGGTGATATCGCGCGCCACGCACCAGACACGAACCAGCTTCCCCTGCTCCATCACGCCGCGGAAACCCGTGATGTAGGTGAACTGCTGGGCTTCGTTCGACAAAGTGAATTGCAGGCCGTCCACCGAGTAGTCCTGATGCCCGGCTTTCCCGATATGCTCGAGATAGATCGCGGACCATGGCACGTCGGCGCGCCACAGACGTGCGTCGGCGTCGGGCAGCCCGAACAGCCGATTGAACCGAAGGTAGACCAAATTGCATTCGGCGACATAGGCATGCTCACGCAGCCACGCGATTTGCGCATTCACCGCCAGGTCGGGAGCCATCGGGACATCCAGTTCGATTCGCCATACGGCTTCGGAACTCTGCTCGATGAAATTGTGATACCGCTCGCCGCTGGTACGCAACAGCTGCACCGTGTTCCGCATCTCGAGAAGCACGATCGTCAGCATGAAATTGATCACGACCAGAGTCGCCAGGTACAATTGCACGGCGCCCACCCGCACGAAGGGACTCGGATCGCCGGCGAAGGGGCCCAAGCCGCGGCTCGCAAAGTAGGACGCCATCAGCGCGGCTGCGGCCGCCAACCCGGTACACCAGCGCGGCGGCAGGCGAAATGCCGCCACGATGACCAGTGCCAGCAATATGAACGGCGTATCGAGGATGGTAGCGACGGTGCCGGGCGGCGCCGAAAACGCCCAACCCGTCATGCCGAGCAGCGCGCACCCGATCAGGACCAATTCACCCGCGGGCGCAGACGGAACCGAATGCTCGCGCGCGTGCCACCGAACGGCCCAGCACATCAACACCGGTGCGATGCATAGGGATCCCAGCCAGTTCCCCGCCCACCACAGCTGCCATTCGCGAAAATAACGGGCGGCGCCCAACGGCTGCGCGGCACCAAGCGCGCCGATGACCGCGCTTGCCGCGGCGCCGAGCGCGACCGCTGCGAAGAACTGCAAAACATGCCGAATCCGGGGAATTTCCGGAGTCGCCATGAGTCGACCGGCAATGAGAGCGCCTACGATGCCGTCGAGCGAGTTGGCGACGATGAATGGCCCGTATGTGCGCAAAGTGAAATGATCGACGCGCGAGAAATCGATCGCGATCTCCAGGGCCATCTGCGTGCCCACGATCCAGATCCAATTGCGCCGCGGCGAAAACCAGAGCGCCATGAACAGCAGGCCGGCGGCGGGCCAGATGATGGTCAGTTGCTGGGAGCTCTCGCGCAGAAACAAGCCGAGGATCATCAGCGTGGAATAGATCACACCGAAGGCGGCGAGCGAGGCGACACGGCGCGCAAATCCCAGGCGCATGAAGTCCCAGGCAAGCGCGGACTCGCGGTCTCCACTTTGCACCGCCGGCATCGTCACATCCGAGACCTCCCTGCTCTCCGAACCATCGAATGTGGCCAGCGCAGTGTAAAATTCAGACTGAAGTCCACTGCGGACGCTCCTCGACGCCCGCCGTAGCCGGCGAATCACCCATCGAATAATTGTGCGCCCAATTCCTGCTAAATTACAAAGGACACCTTGTCATAAGGCGTCTGGTGCACCGTGCTGCAAACATTAGAGTCTGTTGGTTGCGAGTCCCGGCTGCGGATCGGGCTGGGAACGCTCATTGCGATCAGCGCCGAGGCTGACGCGGCGAGCGCCTTGTCGGGGTTGGAGGCGGCATTCGAGGCCGTCGCGCAAGTAGAAAGCCTCATGCATCCCACGCGCGCCGGCAGCGATTTGCTGGCCATCCGTCGAGGCACGCTCGGGCGGCCGTTGGACGTTCACCCCTGGACCTGGGAGGTGCTCGCGTTGTCGTCGCACCTGAATCAGGCAACGACGGGAGCGTTCGATCCCTGTTTACCCAGCGCCGCGGGTCGATTGACGGATCTAGAGTTCGCGGCTCCGCGATCCGTGATCCCGCATAAGCCGCTGCACATCGACCTCGGCGGCATCGCCAAGGGTTATGCAGTCGACCGCGCGCTCGCGGCGCTGTGCGCGGCCGGCTGCCGCGGCGGTCTCGTCAATGCGGGGGGCGACTTGGCGGTGTTCGGCAACCGCGCCCGCGCCATCGTCGTCAGAGATCAGACAGAAGGCGACCGCGTCATCGAGCTCGAGAATGCTGCTCTTGCCACCAGCGATGTTTGCAACGCAGCACGGCCCGCCGAGCACAACGGCTACTACCACGGCGTCACTCGCCGGGAGATCAGAAGCGGCAAGATCAGCGTCAGCGCCGCGCGCGCCGCCGTCGCCGATGCCCTGACCAAGTGCCTGCTGGCGATTCCCCGCAAAATGCATCCCGCTTTGCTCGAGAGTTTCGATGCACGGCTGGTAGGATACGAATCCAACCCATGACGGACGAAAGCACAACGCGCCCATTCGGCCCCACTCGACGCCGCGTCGCGGCCATCGGTCAGGGCTCTTGGAAAATCGAGGAATCGGCGGCGGACTCCGCCGTCGAGTGTCTGCGCCGCGGCCTCGATCTTGGGCTGACTCATATCGATACCGCCGAAATGTACGGCTCAGGAGCCGCGGAAAGCATCATTGCCAAGGCGATCTCGGGTCGGCGCGATGAGGTCTTCCTGGTCTCCAAGGTGCTGCCGACCAATGCCTCGACGCGCGGCACGCTCGCGGCGTGCGAGAAATCGCTGGCACGCCTGCGAACGGACCGGCTGGATTGCTATCTGCTTCACTGGCGCGGCGAATTTCCATTGGAGGAAACGATTGCAGCCTTCGACACTCTGGTACGCGACGGCAAGATCCTGTCCTGGGGTGTGAGTAATTTTGATGTCGCCGATCTCGACGAAGTGGCGGCGATTGCGGGCGCGGGGCATCCGGCCTGCAATCAGGTGCTGTACCACCTGCAGGAACGCGCCATCGAGCATGCGGTGCTGCCCTGGTGCCAAAAACAGGGTACTGCGGTGGTGGCGTACACGCCTTTCGGTCAATCGAGAACTGCGTTCGATGCGCGGACGGCGCAAGGCACGGTGCTTGCCGAGATTGCCGAAGCGCACCAGGCGACTCCCCGGCAAGTCGCGCTGCGCTTTCTGCTGCGCCACCCGGAAGTGTTCGTGATCCCCAAGGCGTCCCGCCTTGCACACGTGGCCGAGAACGCCGCGGCGGCGACCCTCGAGCTCAGCGCCGCCGAGCTGGCCAGAATCGACGCGGCTTTTCCGCGCGGAAGACCGCGCCGCGGACTACCGACGCTTTAGTACCCGGAGCTGCGCGCCTCGCCCTTGCGGGGCATGCGCAATACGTGCGGACCCATGGCGGCGATGGACGACGTTCCGGTCAACGCCAAGGTCACGCGCAGTTCATTGCGCATGATGTCGATGGCCTTGGTCACGCCCGCCTCTCCGGCGGCGGCCAACGCGTACAGGAACGATTTACCGATCAATGTGCCGCGCGCGCCCAGCGCCAGCGCCTTCGCAATGTCCTGGCCCGAGCGAATGCCGCCGTCGAACAACACCTCGCAACGGCCGTCGATCGCCGCAACGATCTCCGGCAGCACCGAAATCGAAGACGGTGCGCCGTCGAGTTGCCGTCCGCCGTGATTCGATACGACGATGGCGTCCGCGCCGGTCGCGAGGCCGAGGCGGGCGTCCTCGGCGTCGAGCACCCCCTTGAGTATCAGTTTCCCGGGCCAGCGGCTTCTGACCCATTCCACGTCGCGCCAATTCGCGGATGGATCGAACTGAGTCGCGGTCCACTGCGCCAGAGTACGGATACCGCTCGAACCACCGATTCGCCCCGCTAAATTGCCGAATGTGCGCCGTTTTCCGAACAGCACCTTGAGTGCCCAAGACGGTTTCGTGGCCACATCCAGGGCATTGCGCAGCGTGAGCCGCGGCGGGATGGTGAGGCCGTTGCGGGGATCGCGGCGCCGCTCGCCCAACACCTGCAGATCGAGCGTGAGCATGAGCGCCGAGCATTGCGCGGCAGCGGCCCGATCGATGAGCTCCTGATTGAAGCCGCGGTCTTTCATGAGGTATTGCTGAAACCAGAACGGCTGCCGGGTCGCCTCTCGAACGTCCTCGATCGAACAAATCGACATGGTGCTCATGCAGTAGGGAATGCCGCAGGCCGCCGCGGCCCTGGCCGCGAGAATCTCGCCGTCGGCATGGAACAGACCGGCAAGTCCGGTCGGACCTATGGCCAACGGCATCGTTGCCGGTGCACCCACCAAATTCGTCGCAAGCGACACATTCGACACATCGACCATCACACGTTGACGAAAGGTCATTGCATCGAGATCGGCGGTGTTCCGCGACAGCGTGCGTTCGTCGTACGCGCCGCCGGCGGCGTAGTCGAAGATGGCGCGCGGAATGCGTTTCTTCGCGAGTTCGCGCAAGTCGTCGATGCTGAGAATCATTGGCATGATGGTTCGGTTCAGGGCGCTTCGCTCCGCACGATACTATATCCCGCCCCCCGCAGCGTCAGCCGGCGCCGGTGACTGATTGGAAATGTTCGACTACCGGCGGTGATTCGAGAAACGGCCCGATGTGTGCACGCCACTCGGTGAATGCCGGCGACCCGCGAAACCCCACCGTGTGATCCTCGAGGGTTTGCCAATGCACGATCAATGCATAGCGGTTGGGCGTTTCCACGGAGCGCTGCAGCTCGTGGGTCAAATATCCCTTGCTGCCGCCCAGAACCTCGATGGCGGTGAGGAATGCCGCCTCGAATTGCCGCTCACTGCCCGGCCGAATGGTCAACTGCGCGATTTCACTGATCATGCCGACACCCCGTGCTCAATGGTGATAATCCGGATACGCCGGCCTCGCCGGCTGAGCAAGTGGATGCGCCGCCAGATCGCGCAGCGCGATGGCGACCGCCGACTCCAATTGCGGATCGTGTCCTTCGCTGACTGCCTTCGGATCCTGCTCCACCGCCACATCCGGATCGACCCCGTGGTTTTCAACGTCCCACTCTCCCTTGGGGGAGAAGAAGGCGACACTGGGTGAGGTGACGTGGCCGCCGTCCATCAGGACGGGAATGTCGCTGATGCCCACCAAGCCGCCCCACGTTCGCTTGCCGACCAGCGTGCCTATCTTGGCCTGCTTGAACAGCCAGGGAAGCGCATCGCCCCCGGAGCCGGAGATTTCGTTCGCGATCATCACTTTCGGTCCGTAGATGCCGGCATTCGGAGTGTGTTCCACTCTGCCGTACCGAGGCGACCAATACGCTTCGACGTGACGGCTCATGACTTCGATGATGTAGTCGGCCATCTGCCCGCCCGCGTTGAAACGCTCATCGATGATCGCGCCTTGCTTCTGGGTCTGCGCGAAATAATAACGATTGAAATTGGTGAACCCTTCCGCGCCGGTGTTCGGCAAGTAAATGTACGCGAGCTTGCCGCCGGACATCTGCTCCACCTTCCGCCGGTTGGACTCGATCCAGTCAATGTGGCGCAGATTGGCTTCGCTGGCCACGGGGACGACCGTGACATCGCGTGCCTTTCCGCCGGCGGCGGCTACGCGCAGCGTGATGGCGTGTTCGGCTGTGCCTTCGAGCGGTTGCTGGATATCGACCGAACCCCACAACTCCTGTCCGTTGACCGCGAGAATGCAATCGCCGGGACTCAGATTGAGTCCCGGCTGCGCGAGCGGCGCCTTGTCGCGCGGATTGAACTGGCCGCCGGTATAGATCTTCGCCAGGCAGTAGCGATCGTCGCGGATGACATAGTCGGCTCCAAGCAACCCCCCGGGCATGTGGCGGGCCCGTGGAATGGCACCTCCGCTGCCCCGTAAATGGCCCACCGAGAACTCTCCCAGCATCTCTTGAAAGACGTAATTGAGATCGGCTCTGGATGCGATCGACGCAACATAGGGCTCATAGCGGCGTTCGTCCGCGACCGTGTGAGCGCCGTGGAAATTCGGATCATAGAAATACGACCGTTCGATGCGCCAGACTTCGTGGTACATCTGGCTCCACTCCGCCGACGGATCGACGCGCACCTGCAGGGCCGTCAATGCCAGCGTGCCCTCGCCGGCTTTCAATGCGACATTCGCCGGTACGATGACCCACGTAGGCCGTGCGTCCTCGCCATTCGCGTCGGGCGGCGCATCGGGTTTGCGGTTGGAGATGGCGAGGAGCATCTTTTCGCCATCGGCCGAGAGTTCAAAACTCTCGATGCGTTCGGCCAGCTTTTCCGTCTTGCGGTCTTCCTGAGTCCAGCGGCTCAAGGTAGCGGCCCGATCGTCATATCGGCCGGGCTCGGAACGCACGAGAAAGTACAGACTGTCATGGGTGCCCGCGGCCAGGGCGACATACGCGGCGCCGGGTAGACTCAAGGCCACGACCCGCGACCCGATGCCGTTCAAATCAACTTTGGTGGGAGGGACTGCCGGAGCGGCGGCCGGCGCGGCTCCGGCGGCCGCATTGCGTCCAACCCGCTTGGCAGGGTCCGCTCCCTCGGGACGGACCGTGTCGTCGTCCTTCGGCTTCGCCTGCTTCGATCCCGGCGCCTTCTCGTCGTCCAACTCGGGCGCGATCGGCGAGGCCTGGTCCGTGGCCAGCACCACGGCGTAGATATTCGACCGCACCTCGTACAGGTCGCTGGTCATGTCGAGTCCGTCAGAACTGGCGCCGGCATTCGTGCTGGCCGTGAAGTAAAGGTATTTTCCGCTCCGGTCGAAGGCAGGCAGGCGGGCATCCCCCATGGAATCCGTTACCTGCGTGGAGGTACCGCTGTCGACCGAGTAGAGAAACAAGGAATGCAAGTGATTGTCGAGAGAACGCGGGTAAGCAATCCACTTCGAATCGGGCGACCAGGCAAGATCGTAGCTCGCCTCCGAAAATCCGCCATACACGTTCTTATCATTGATCACGGTGAGCTTGCCGGTAACCGTGTCGAGTAGATACATCTTCAGGCGATTGTCGTGGAATGCGATGTGCTTCGAGTCCGGCGACCACTTCGGCGCAAAGTAATAGGCAGGTTCCGGCGCCAGCGGAAATTTCTTGACCGCGGCAGCGCCCGTTTGCATGGCGCCCGTCTGCGCGGCGACATGCAGCGCGTACAGACCCGATTCGTCGGAGAAGTAGGCGATCGACTGGCCGTCGGGAGACCACGCCGGCGAGCGCTCCATGATTCCCGGCGTATTGGTGATGTTGCGGATCGGGCCTGCCTTTACCGGTACGGTCAGGATCTCGCCGTGCGCTTCCAACGCGGCACGCACGCCGCTGGGCGAAATCGCGGCGTGATCGATTTCCATGGCGACGGTCTTGATGCTGGGCCGCACTTCCGGCAAATCGGCGCGGATCTCGATCGGTACGCGGTGGTCCTTGCCGCTGGCGGTATCGAAGAGGTGGATTTCCCCCAATTGATCGTAGACCAGGGTCTTTCCGTCGCCGGCGAGGCTTCGAATGTCGGGACCGTCGTTGTGCAGAACCTCGGCAACCGCCTTCGTGCCAGGGTCGTACCGGAAGATTCCTATGTGGCCGGCACGCCCGGAGAGGAAATAAATCTGTTGGCCGCAGTACACGGGATAGAAGTCGGACGCTCGATCGTGAGGAATCTCGACCGAGTCCAGTCCCGCAAGCGCGGTGATCCAGATGGTGCTGGCGCGTCCGCCGCGGTAGTTTCCCCAAGAGACGAATGCCGTGTAGTCGAATCCAAACGCGGGAGCCAGCGGCGAGTAGGCGATGTGCGAACCGTCCGGCGACATCTGGCCCTGATAAGCCGCGGGCAGCGGCAAGCGCGCAGCCAAGCCACCCTCGGCGGGAACGGAATAGAGCTGCGTGTAGCGGCTCGCCGATTCGCGCGTGGAGCGAAACAAAATCCGCTTTCCGTCCGGAGTCCATCCCACGGCGACATCCGGGACGGGATGATAGGTCACTCGATGCGGAATACCGCCCGCGGCAGGGATGGTGAACACATCCGTGTTGCCGTCGTATTCCCCGGTAAAGGCAATCGTGTTGCCGTCCGGGGAGAACACGGGCGCGCTTTCCAGACCCACACCGTTGGTCAGGCGCACTGCCCGGCCGCCCTCGCGCGCAACAGTCCATAGATCTCCGGCATAGCCGAAGGCGATCGATTCCCGGCTGAGAGCGGGTGATTGAAACAAGTGGGGCTTCTCTGCCGCATATGCGGCGGCGGAGATGAACGTCGACAGACACGCGAATCCCAGCGCAACTGCCGAGTGATGGATGCGATACACGAGCGGCTCCCTTGTTCGGTTAGGCAACCAATCGCGCATGTTGCGGCACGATCGCACTTTTGTGCAACCGGCGTGCGGGTACCGGCGGGAACAACCGCCTTGGGCTCCAATTCGAGTTCTCCCCAACTCGATCGATCCGTGTGCGCTGGACGCTGCAGGAGTTGGAAATCGATTTCGACGCCGCCACCGTCAACCTGCTCGCGGGCGAACATCGGCAGCCGGCATTCCTCAAGATCAATCCTGCCGGCAAGATCCCCGCACTGGTGGATGGCGACGTAGTGCTCACGGAATCCGTGGCGATTGTTCTGTACTTGGCGGATAAATATCCTGACAAGAAGCTCGTTCCTGCAGATCCCGAAGAGCGCGCCCAACTCAATCGATGGCTGTTGTTCACAGCGACCGAGCTAGAGCAGCCGCTGTGGCGCATCACGCGCCACACGAACCTATACCCGGAGGGCAGGCGGCTGCCGGGCGACGTGGCCCTCGCCCGCGAGGAGTTCACGGCCATGGCCGGTGTGCTCGACGAGCACATGCGCGGCAGGCAGTTCGTGCCCGGAGACTCGGTAACGGTCGCCGATTTCGTGCTCGCCTACACGCTCGACTGGGCTAACGAACTGAGGTTGCTCGAGGGTTTCCCGCCGCTGCGATCCTATATGGAGCGGATGTATGCCAGACCGCGCGCACCGCTGCGTATAGCCGAGGCCTTCGCTCGCATAAAGGCCGGACAGGCTTGATTACAAGAATGTCCACGTCAACCCG
>WNFN01205686.1_pt4 | contig 10677 bp, 10 predicted proteins | sample 5400161 | NCBI WGS metagenome assembly WNFN01 (sample SAMN13153353, study PRJNA577476) | soil metagenome | isolation source: 80 cm saprolite on Douglas fir-dominated hillslope | place: USA:California | collected 2013-09-17
GGCGCGCAGATCGGAATGGACATGTCAGGCATCGTCAGCAATGCCAAGACCGCGAACGTCGCCGATGCGTCGCGCATCGCGGCGCCGGCGTTGGCGGCTTTCATCAAGCGCGCGTTGGAGGCCGCCAGCCTTCGCTCCGACGACGCGAAGGTTGTCGCCGATTTGATGGTCGAGGCCGATTTGCGCGGCAGCGATACCCACGGCGTGATTCGCCTGCCGCTCTATCTGCGACGCCTCAAGGCGGGCGGAATCAACCCGCGTCCGGATATCCGCATCGTGCAGGAGCGGCCGGCCACCGCCCTCGTCGACGGCGACAACGGCATCGGCCACCTGGTCATGCGTTTTGCCGCCATGACGGCGATCGAGAAGGCGAAAGGCGCAGGCGTCGCCTGGGTGGGCGCGCGGATGAGCAACCACGCAGGCCCGGCGGCGCTCTATGCCATGATGCCGCTCGCCCATGACATGATCGGGCTCTATCTCGCGGTCGGCAGCAACAACCATCTGCCGCCCTGGGGTTCGACCGAGAACCTGCTCGGCACCAATCCCATCGCAATCGCCGTTCCGGCCGAGGAAGAGCCGCCGATCGTGCTCGACATGGCGCCGACGGTCGCCGCCTTCGGCAAGGTGCGCCTGAAGATGCAGCGGCCGATCGGCGACTACAAAGGCTACGGCTTGAGCCTGATGACGGGCTTGCTGGCCGGCACGCTCAATCAGGCGGCATTCGGGCGCGACGTCGTCGATTTCGTCAAGGAGCACGGCAAGGCCGCCAATACCGGCCACGCGATCGTCGCGGTGTCGGTCGAAGCGTTCGCGCCGGCGGCGGCATTCAAGCGCCAAGTCGATGGCGCGATCCGCGCCATGCGCGGCGCCCAACGGCTGCCCGGTGTCGAGCGCATCTGGCTGCCCGGAGAGCAGAGCCATCTCAAGCGGCAGGACCGCGCCCAGAACGGGATCCCCATGCCCAAGCCGCTGCGCGAGAGTCTCGAGACGGCCGCGCGCGGTCTCGGCATCGCGCCGCTTGCTTGATTGGACGAAAGCGACCGCTCGATGTCACCGCCCGCGAGAGCGGACGTACGCAGCTCATGAGAAAGGTGGCGCCGGTTTGCGATTGTCTGTGATGGATGAGGCTCATGACCGCTCGTAAGCCAGTAGGCCTTATCGGCATCGGGCTGCTGGGCCAGGCATTCGCGCATCGCCTGCTCGACGCCGGCTTCGAGGTCGTCGGCTTCGACGTCGATCCGGCCAAGAACGCCAAGCTCGCGGAGCTTGGCGGCCGGCCTGCTGCGTCCGTCGCCGATCTCGCGCGGCGTTGCGATCCCATCGTGCTCGCGGTGTTCAGCACCGATCAGGTCGAAACGGTCATCGAAAGCGAATTGTTGCCCGCGCTGGGCGACCGCTCCGGCAAAATCGTCCTGTGTGCAAGCACCTGCGACCCCGACCGCATCGCCGCACTGGGCGAGCGTGTTGCGGCGCGCGGGCTGCGTCTTCTCGAAACCCCGGTCTCCGGCGCGAGCGGCCAGGTCAGTCGCGGCGAGGGTGTCGCACTGATCGGCGGCGATGCGCAGGTCGCATCCGCCGTGGAGCCGATCTTGCGCGCGCTGTTTGCGGCCCATTTCCATATCGGCAAGATCGGAGATGGCGGGCGCGCCAAGCTCGCCATCAATCTGATCCTCGGCCTCAACCGATTGGCCGTGGCCGAGGGTCTGGTATTTGCCGAGCGACTTGGACTCGATCCTGAAGCTTTTCTCAAGGTCGCGCGTAGCTCGGCGGCCTATTCGCAGGTCATGGACATCAAAGGTTCGAAGATGATCCGCGGCGAGTTCGGCGCCGAAGGCCGCGTCACCCAGCATCTCAAGGATGTGCGCCTCATGCTCGCGCAGGCCGAGCGGGTGAAGCAGCAGCTTCCGCTGCTCGAAATCCACGCCGATGTGCTGGAAGCCTGCGTGCGGCAAGGGGAGGGAGACTTGGACAACAGCGCCGTGATCAACGAGATCAGGCGGCGCACGCGCTCTTGATTGGGAAGGTTTGCAGTCGCAACAGCCGGAGCAGTTCGATGACCGATGGAGAGGTGCGCTACGGCCGCGACGGCGAGATCGCCACGGTGATCTTCGACCGGCCGGCGGCGCGCAACGCCATGACCTGGCGCATGTACGAGCAGCTCGGCGAGGCCTGCGCGCAAATCCGCAGGGAAGATGGGCTGCGCGTAGCGGTGTTTCGCGGTGCTGGTGGCAAGGCCTTCATTGCCGGCACCGACATCGCCCAATTCCGGGAGTTCCGCGGTGGCGACGATGGCATCGCCTACGAGGAGAAAATGGAGGCCATTCTTGCCGGCGTCGAGGCGCTGCCGGTGCCGACGCTGGTGGTGATCGAGGGGTTTGCCATCGGCGGCGGGCTCGCGATCGCGGCGGCGTGCGATCTTCGCATTGCGACCCCCGACTCGCGCTTCGGCGTTCCGATCGCGCGCACGCTCGGCAATTGCCTGTCGATTGCCAACTATGCGCGGCTCATCGCCGCGCTCGGGGCTTCGCGCGCCAAGCGGATGTTGCTGCTGGCGGAGAACCTCTCCGCCGAGGAGGCGCTGGCGGCCGGTTTTCTCGGCGAGATCGTGCAGGCGGGGGACCTAGACCGGCGCGTCGGCGAATTGTGCGCGCGTCTGGCGCAGCATGCTCCCATCACCATGCGCGTGAGCAAGGAGGCGATCGGCCGCCTCCTGCACGCGGGCCTACCACAGGGCGATGATCTCGTGCGCGCGTGCTACGGCAGCGACGACTTTCGCCTCGGCGTCGGGGCATTCGTGGACAAACGCGAGCCGCGATGGACGGGAAAGTGAGCGCTGCGGCGTGCGTTGGGACGTCGAGCGCAACGCCTATGTCGACTGGAACAGCGAGGCGCTAAAATGGGCTCGCTTCGACAGGCCGGCAGCGTGTGGCCGGGCAAGGGGCACGACGCTTTCGCGGCAGCGGGACCTTGGTGGATATGATCGACTCGCATCATCATTTCTGGTGGACCGGCCGGCACACCTATACGTGGCCCGAGCGCGTCGGCGATCGTTTTGCACGCGATTTCACGCCCGACGACCTGCGTCCGGAGCTTGCGCGCTGCGACATCAAGGGGACGGTGCTGGTCCAGGTCCTGCATCAGGTCGGCGGCGAGACCGAGGAATGCCTCGATCTCAGCAAAAAGGTCGATTTCGTGCGCGGCGTGGTCGGCTGGCTGCCGCTCGCCGACCCCGATGCGACCTCGCGCGCGCTCGAGCGGCTGCGCTCCCGCGGCAAGCTCGTGGGCGTGCGCCATCTCATCAGTAACGAGCCGGATCCACGCTGGCTGCTGCAGGATGGCGTGGTCGAATCGCTCAAGCTGTTGGCCGCGGCGGGGCTGGCCTTCGACGCCATCCCGGTGAACGCTGCGCAATTCGAATCCGTGCTCGACATCGCGCGTCGCCTGCCGAAGCTCAAGATCGTTATCAATCATCTCGGCCGGCCGCCGCTTCCGGAGCGCGGCTGGGAGCCGTGGGCGACTGTGCTCGATCTGTTCAGCCCCAATCGTGTCATGGCGGCGAGCAATTGGCCGGTGATCCTGCTGGGTGCGAGCTACGTGGAGACGTGGAACGGCGTAACCGCTTTGGTCGAGGCACTGTCCACCAACGAGCGCCACGCGGTGCTGGGAGGCACCGCCACCCGCGTATACGGGCTGTGATGGCCTCGCGTTGCGCGCATTCTTTCAGCCCGCCACCACTCGCGGGACGGGTTGGCGTTCCATCCCCGGTGCGGCGCTGGCGGGAAAAATCAGCGATTTGATCACGACCGGCACCGCGCCGGAATTCGGCAGCATGGTGCCGATGTCGATATAGTCGAACTCCTTGAGCTCGAGGCCATCGACCGAGACGATCGCGTTCTCGAGCTGCATTTCCTCGCGCAGATGGATCCCCATGAGGCCGCCGACATCGCCGTCGCCCGCGAGCACCAGCGGGTGGTCGTCCGCGAGGATGGGCGCGAGGCCGTCGGTCAGCCCCTGGCAGAATGCATCGAGGCGCTGGAAGGTGGCCGAGCCGCGCCACGGCACGAACACCGCGACCGGCGTGCCGGCCTCGCTGAGGTCGAGGCGTTTGAGCAGCGCCTTGATCTCGGCCGCCACCGCCGCGGAGTCGATCTCATCGTGGTCGAGCGCGAAGGCCGGCGCGATCACCGGCACGTTGCGCAGGGGGAGCGCTTCGAGCGGCGCGACGTAAATGGTGCTGCCGCTCACCTGCGTGGTGTATTGCGAGGCGCCGATCACGGTCGCGCGGATGCCTTCGCTCGCGCGCTCGAGCTTCGGCCCCCATCCTTCGACGCGGGCGCGAATTTCTTGCGCGAGCAGCACGCCGAGATCGCCGTATGCCTGCGCTTCGCGGCCATAGATGTATTCGGCGACGCCGCCGGAAAAAGTCAGTTGCTGCAGAGCGCGCCGCTGCGACAACGGATCGAGCCGCAACAGGGCGCGCCCGCCGGCTGTGGGCGATCCGCCAGCCATCGCTGCGAACAGGCAATCCGCCATCCGCGCCGCCAAGGCGCGCGCGCTCTCGGGCGCAAGCTGCGCGCCAACCTCGAGATTGATGCCGAGCTCGGCGCCGAAGCGGCGGCCAGCCTCCTCGATGCGCACGATACGGCCAACCGGGTCGAGGCAGAGCAGGCGCGCGCCGACGTCGAGGGCGGTGAGATCGATCACCCGGCCGTCGGCGCAGATCGCGATTTTCGACGTGCCGCCGCCGGACTCGACATTCATGACGGTCGCGTTGTCGCGGATCGAGCGCGCCACCGCGCCCGAGCCGTGGGCAGCCATCACGGTCTCCAACGTGTCGCCGGCCGAGACCGCGACCATCTTGCCGGCCTGGCGCGCAAAAAGTTCGCCGATCTTGCGGGCGTTGCGCCGGCGCACCGCGACGCCGGTCAGGATCAGCGCGCCGGTGTCGATCTCGTCCGGGTCGACTTTGGCGTCCTGGTATTGGCGCTCGATGAAAGCGCCGAGCGCCGTGGCGTCGATCTCCTCCTCCGCCGCATAGGGCGTGAGTAGGATATCGGACTGATAGAACGTCTCGCGGATCGTGACCACGTAACGGCTGTCGAGCCGTTCCAGAACGATGCGCGAGAACACGAGATGCGAGGTGGACGAACCGATATCCACCCCGACGCTGAGAACGACGAGTTCGTCTTCATCGACCAGCGAGCGCCCGGTGCTGGAGAAGAAAATGCGGCCGCCTTGCGCTTCCTCGTCGGTCATCGTGCCAGCCAGCCCCAATCCGAGCCCTGCTCGTGAAAGCAGGCGGTCATCACGACGGCTGCGCCAAGGAGCAAATCACGCGCCCGCGAATTTCGGCACCACGGTGCCCTTCTTGTAGAAGTCGGGCTCCATTCGGCTCGGCACCCCTTCCGCCTTGAGCTTGGTCTGGTATTCGGCGCTGATGAAGGGGTCTTCCATCCAGTAGGGGATTGCGGTGCCGCCCTCGGGGATATCCATTGCCGTGTAGTCGTTGTGTTTCTCGCCGGGAGGGCCGGGCTCGCGCCCCGGATTGTGCGGCCCGAACCAGGCGGTCAGGCGCAGCGGATCCTTCGACGCGCCGAAGTGCTGGTGATACCAGCGCGCGCCGCCGGGAGCCGCCGATACCATGCCGACGGGCTCGTAATCGACGCGTTTGACCTTGTCGGCATGGCCGTCCTTCCAGGGGGTGACGCCGTATCGCTCGGGCCAGGTATAGGTGTAGCCCTTGCCCTTCAGGCAGATCAGCACGGCGGCCGATGTGTGCGCGTGTGCCTTGGAGTAGCGCCCGTTCTCGTGCTGTCCGATCCAGAGATAAAACGTGTTGCCGGTCATGAACGGCTCGACCCGGCGCCAGCCGGGCGAGCGCCGGTTGTCGAGCGGCAGGTCGCAATTGACCACGTCCGGAATGAAATTCGTGCGCCGCATGGCGAGCCCCCGCACCGGATCGGGCTCGATGTCGTCCTTGTACTTGTAGAAGTCGTCGGCGCCGCTGAAACGTTCGCGGAATTCATAAGGGCAATTGAACATCATCTCGACGTTGTTGATCAGGTTCATGAGGTTGGGCGCCGTGGTACCGCCCAGGAGCAGCGCCGGCGCCGAGCCCGCATTGACGACGCGATGCCAGGCGTTCACCGGAATCGAGAACAGCGAGCCCTTCTGCCATTCGAAGACATGACGTTTGCTGTCGTTGTCGAGCCATACCTCGGTGGTGCCGCGGCCGTCGACGACCAGATAGATTTCCTCGTAAAGGTGCTTTTCGGCATTGAGTGCGCCGGCTCCGGGCACCTCGACGACGTAGCTGCCCCACTTGCCCTCGGTGCCGTGGAGTTGGATGTAGGTACCTTTGCCGCCCAAGCGCTTCCACGGCGCAAGGGGCAGATTTTGCACCTTGCTCACGCCGATATCGCGGTGGATCGGGATGCCTTCCGATTCCATGAACAGGTCGTAGGGCGTCTTTGGGCGGCCGAACTCGCCGAAACCGGCCCTGTCGTTGCCGGTCGGCTCGTGCCAATGCGTCCTGCCAGTCAATTCGTGCATCACGACGCCCATCGAGAACAGCAGCCGGATGAATGCTTTACTGCCGGGTCCGAGCCAAGGCAAGGATGGCCGACAAGCCGGTTGCCGACATGCAGGGCACGCGATTGTCGATCGCGGTCGATCTACGATCGCTGCCGAGGGACGAAAGGCCACGCTCGAGAGGCCTTTTGGCTGCCGAACCGATCCACTAATATCCGCGTTCGACTTCGCTCGCCGTCTTGGAGGACAGCAGACATGAAAAGGCTTCTCATGGGAACGGCCGCGCTCGTTGCGCTCGGCGTGGCGCCGGTCGGGGCCCAACAGCCCGTGAAGATCGGCTTCGTCAGCACGTTCAGCGGGCCGACCGCGGTGATCGGCAACGACATGCGCAACTCCTTTGAGCTCGCGCTCGACCATCTCGGCCGCAAGATGGCTGGCAAGCCGGTCGAGGTGATCTACGAGGACGACCAGCAGAAGCCCGAAGTCGGCGTGCAGAAGTCCCAGAAGTTGGTTGAGTCCGACAAGGTCGATTTCGTCATCGGCTACATCTGGTCGAACGTGCTGCTTGCTTCGCTCAAGCCGGTGGTGGATTCGCAGACGTTTCTGATCAGCGCCAATGCCGGCCCCTCGCAGATCGCCGGCGAGCAGTGCTCGCCCTATTTCTTCTCGACCTCGTGGCAGAACGACCAGACGCCGCAGGCCATGGGCACCTACATGACCCAGAAGGGCGTGAAGACCGCCTTTCTGATCGGTCCCAACTATGCCGCCGGCAAGGACATGCTCACCGGCGTGCGCACGACGTTCAAGGGCCAAGTCATCGGCGAGGAATTGACCAAGTGGCCGGACCAGCTCGATTTCTCGACCGAGCTGTCGAAAGTGCGCGCGGCCAAGCCGGAGGCGGTATTCGTGTTCTATCCGGGAGCGGCCGGCGTGCAGTTCCTGACCCAATATGCCCAATCCGGGCTCAAGGGCCAGATCCCGCTCTATACCGCGTTCACGGTCGACGCGATCACGCTGCCGCTGCAGAAGGATCTCGCACTCGGCGTGCCGGGCGCTCAGGAATGGGTCAATGACCTGCCGAACGACGCCAACAAGAAGTTCGTCGCCGACTTCCGCTCCAAGCACAAGAACTATCCGTCATTCTACGGCGCGCAGTCCTATGACGCGGCGAATTTCGTCAACAGCGCGGTCGTGGCGGTTAACGGCGATCTCAGCAAGAAGGACGCCATGCGGGCCGAGATGCGCAAGGCCAACTACGCATCGGTGCGCGGCCCCTACAAGTACGGCAACAACCACTTCCCGATCCAGAATTTCTATCTGCAGGACGTGGTGAAGGACGCGGAAGGCAGTCTCACCCTCAAGACCGTTGCCACGATCGTCAAGGACAGCCAGGATCAGTTCCACGACAAGTGCGCGATGAAGTGGTGAAGGCGGGCGAGCGAAGGCGGACGGCAGAGGGGCAAAAGACAAAAGAAGCAAAAGACAAAAGAATAACGGCTGAAACTGTCCGTTCGTCGTCCGTCGCCCAAATCCGATGCTGCTGTTTATCGAACAGTGCCTGAACGGTCTGCAGTTCGGGCTGCTGTTGTTTTTGCTCGCGGCTGGGCTCACGCTCGTCTTCGGCATTATGGATTTGGTGAACCTCGCCCACGGCTCGCTCTACATGTTGGGGGCATATTTCGCCGCGACGTTTGCCGCCTGGACGGACAGTTTCGTCATCGCGGCGCTGCTGGCGCTCGCCGCCACGCTCGTGGTCGGGATGGCGCTCGAAGTCGTGGCGCTGCGCCGGCTCTACGGCCGCGACCATCTCGACCATGTGCTCGGCACGTTCGGCTTGATTCTCTTCTTCAACGAACTGGTGCGCATCATTTGGGGGCCGGCGGGGCTGAGTCTGCCGCTGCCGATGTGGCTTATTTATCCCATTGAAATTCTGCCCGGCCTTTTTTACCCGACCTATCGCATCGCCATCATCCTGACCGCGCTCCTGGTCGCGCTGTTTCTCTACGTCTTGGTGATGCGCACCCGGCTCGGCATGCTGATCCGCGCGGGCGCTTCCAACCGGGAGATGACCGGCGCGCTCGGCGTCAACATCAACCTGCTTTACACCCTCGTCTTCGGTCTCGGCGCGGCGCTCGCGGGGCTCGCCGGATTGATGCAGGCGCCGATCCTGACCGTGCAGATCGGCATGGGCGAGAACATATTGATCCTGGCCTTCGTGGTGATCATCATCGGCGGCATCGGCTCGATCCGCGGCGCATTCATCGCCGCCGTTCTCGTCGGGCTCATCGACACCATCGGGCGGGCGTTCCTGCCCGACATCCTTCGGCTGGTGCTGAGTTCGCGCGGGGCGTCCACGGTCGCCCCCGCGATGTCGTCGATGATGATCTACCTGCTGATGGCGATCGTGCTGGTGTTGCGGCCGGAGGGTCTGTTTCCGGTGTCGAGCAAATGATCGCGTCGCTCACGCCACGCAACGTGGTGGTGGCCGTCCTCTTGCTCCTCCTCGCCGCCGTGCCGGTTTATGCCGCGGTGACCGCAAACGCGTTCCTGGTCACCCTGTTCACGCGCGTCATCATCCTTGGCATCGCGGCGAGCAGCCTCAACTTGATACTCGGCTACGGCGGAATGGTGAGTTTCGGACATGCCGTCTATCTCGGCATTGGCGGCTACGCGGTCGGGATCCTGGCGCAGGAAGGCGTGACGTCGGGCTTCGTGCAATGGCCGCTCGCTCTCTTCGTGAGCGCGCTGTTCGCGCTGCTCGTGGGCGCGCTCTCGCTGCGCACGCGCGGGGTCTATTTCATCATGATCACGCTCGCCTTCGCGCAGCTAGTCTATTATTTCGGCGTCGGCCTCGACCGCTACGGCGCCGACGACGGATTGACCATCCGCCGCCGCAGCCAATTCGACGACCTCATCAACCTCTCCGACCGGACGCAGTTCTATTACCTGTGCCTGGCCTTGCTGCTCGCTACGATTTATCTCATCTGGCGCGTGGTGAACTCGCGGTTCGGCATGGTGATCCAGGGCGCGCGCTCGAACGATCGGCGTATGCGCGCCATCGGTTTTCCGACTTTTCGCTATCGGCTCACTGCCTTCGTCATCGCCGGCGCGATCTGCGGCGTTGCCGGCGCGCTGCTCGCCAATCACACCGGATTCATCAGTCCAGCCACGATGCACTGGACGCGCTCGGGCGATCTCATCGTCATGGTCGTGCTCGGCGGCATGGCATCGTCGTTCGGCCCGCTCATCGGCGCGGTCGCCTTGCTATCCCTGGAGGAGGCGCTTCCGGTCTTGATCCGGGCTATGGCGTTTCCCGTGTTCGGGGATGCCGCGGTTCGCATGGCCGAATATTGGCAGATCGTGCTCGGACCCCTGTTCCTGCTGGTCGTGCTGTTTGCACGCGGCGGCATCGACGGCCTGCTGGCGGGAGCGCGCCGTGGCTGATGCGCTGCTCGAGATCGAGGAACTGACCAAGCGCTTCGGCGGCGTCATCGCCTCGGACTCCATTTCACTTTGCGTGCCGAAGGGCGAGCTTCACGCCATCATCGGGCCGAACGGCGCGGGCAAGACCACGCTGATCGGCCAGCTCGCCGGCGAGATCGCCGCCGACGCCGGGCGCATCCATTTCGAAGGCCGCGACGTGACGGCGTTGCCCACCGACCGCCGCAGCCAGCTCGGCTTGGCTCGATCGTTCCAGATCACCTCGCTGTTCCTCGATTTTACCGTCCTCGACAACGTGGCGCTCGCCGTGCAGGCGCATGCGGGTCACTCGTTTCGCTTCTGGCGCGACGCGCGCGGCGAATCGCAGTTGCGCGCGCCCGCCCGGGCAGCGCTCGCGCGCGTAGGGCTTGCCGGCCGCGCCGACGTCGTCGTCTCCAATCTCAGCCATGGCGAGCACCGCCAGCTCGAGATCGCAATGGCTCTTGCCACAAGGCCGCGCATGCTCCTGCTGGACGAGCCGATGGCCGGGATGGGGCCGGACGAGAGCGCGCGCATGGTCCAGACACTGCGCGAGCTCAAGCGCGAACTGACCATCCTGTTGATCGAGCACGATATGGAAGCGGTGTTCGCGCTGGCCGATCGGATCACCGTGCTGGTCTATGGTCGCATCATCGCGTCCGGCACGCCGGAGGCGATCAGGGCCAA
>WNFN01159944.1_pt1 | contig 10675 bp, 12 predicted proteins | sample 5400161 | NCBI WGS metagenome assembly WNFN01 (sample SAMN13153353, study PRJNA577476) | soil metagenome | isolation source: 80 cm saprolite on Douglas fir-dominated hillslope | place: USA:California | collected 2013-09-17
ATCGTAGGCTATCTAAGCCTCAGCCGGGCTTTCGCCTATTTGGGCATCCCCGCTTGGAAAGTTTTCGTTAGTGAAGTTGTTCTCGGCTTCCTTCTTCTTTGTGGACCGAGACTAGAAACTCGCCGATGGTTGTGGGTTGTATTGAAGATACCGAACTTGAGGCGATTTATGACTTGGTACGGCTTGTTTCTCGCGTACGGGGTCATGCAAGTTTTCCGCGGAATCTGGCAAGGGAATCCGCCACTGATCGCGGTGCGAGACCTTGCCTTCAATTACTATCCCATTTATTTCTTCCTAGGGCTTTGGGCGGGACTGATGCGGCCCAATCTTTTGCCCCGGCTCATCCGCGGCTTTGCCTGGTTTAATGGAATCTACGGAGTGGTATTCATTCTCTACCTCAACCGTCTCGAGTGGTTTGTGCCCGGGTTCAGCGCTGAAGCGGTACCAGTTTCGATTTTTGGCCAACCCATTTACTCGTTCGTTGCTTTGCTCGGCCTGTTAGCCTATGAAAAAAACGTAGGTCGTAGCTGGTACCTTTTGCTTTTGAACGGTTTTGTGATGCTCGGGATGCAGATTCGCAGCGAGTGGCTGGCGTTTGCTATTGGAGTCGTCATATGGTGCATGCTGACCCGGCAGGCTAAGCGGTTATTACAGGCGGGGGCCATCTTAGCGTCCTTGCTTACATTGATGTACATCACAGATTTCAGTTTGCCGAGCCCTAAGGGCCGCGCTGAAGGAGATTTTTCCAGCACGCAACTCGCAGACCGGGCCATGGCTGTGTTTCGCGCCGATTTGAGTGACGAAAGTGCAGCCGCAGGTCTTGGAGGAGTAGATTCGCAGGAAGCGACCTTTGTGTTCAGGACTGTTTGGTGGGTGGCGATTTGGAATTCGGCTCACTCGGATTTTCGAACGGCGGTCTGGGGGCATGGCTACGGGTTTCCCCTGGGTGATTTGGTTCCCTACCTGGAAGGCGAATTCATTCGCACGCCGCACAACGAGTTTTTCTACGCGCTAGGCTACACCGGATGGATTGGAGTTTTACTCTTCGCCCTTTTTCAGATCGAGATTTTTCGATTGCTCTGGAACGCGTACCGCGTCGATGGCAGACCATTGGGGATCATCTTTTGGGCCGCCATGATGGTCTTCGGAATGTTTTTCCCTCTCGGCGAGACGCCGTATGGTGCTATTCCGTTTTATCTCGTTATCGGTTGGTGTGCGTCACCGCTGCTCGCGCATGAATCCAATGAGAGCAGAGGAACCCTGCGCCCGTCTGCAAGATTTCTCGGCATGAATCCCAGCAGCGCAACTGTGGTTGCATCGTGATTATCGCGTGACTCTATGATTTTTCCGTTTAGGGAGACTGACTACTATCGTTTTGGGGTTGGGGCAGGCATGCGCAACCTATGGGGGAATGGATTCTCCATTGGATTGCGTAAGACGATCGGAAAAATTTCCCAGCCAATTAATTCGTATGCGCGATTTCCCGAATATTACTACATGGCGGAATCGATTGGCCGGTATGTGAAAGAGAACCGAAGCTCGAAATCCCTAAGAATCCTTGATGTTGGCAGCCCCAAATGCTTTGGCTTGTATGTAGCGGCTAACTTTGAGGTGGAGGGGGAACTAACTGATATCAGCCGCCTAAACCTTGACGAGTATGAGCTTATCTGGAAAGAGTTGGCGTCGACTGCAAAAGGGGAGCTTCGCTTCGCTGCGCAGGATGTCAGGCGTCTTGATTACGGTGACCAGGAATTTGACATCGTGTACTCGATGTCCGTGATTGAACATGTTGAAGGGCAGAGCGGGGATTCCGAGGCAATTCGAGAAATGGTGAGGGTGCTGCGACCGGGCGGGCTACTGCTGGCGAGCGTTCCTTTCAGCTCGACTTATATCGAGCAGCACCGCGAGGGATTTGCTGGTGCGATTCGCAAAACAGGCGATGAGAAGAGGTATTTTTTTCAGCGAATTTATGACCGGCCAGCGCTAACGAACAGGATTCTGCGCTGCCTTGACGGTATGCGCGTGGAGCACGTGTGGACTGTCTGGCGGCGTAATACTTGGTTTGCAAAGCTCTACGGACATCTGGGAGAAAACGTCCGGGGCGTTCTGGGCTTTGTGAATCCTTGGCTTTCGGCCTGGTTGAACTTATCCGAAGAGGGCATTCACGATGCTTTCGAAAGCCGGTATGGCGAAATCCACGCGCCCACCGACGTGCTCGGCGACGTCATCATCGAGGCCAGGAAGGTACAGAAATAGGCATCCGTCGTTTGGGGCTGCGAAGAGTAATGCAGCGCGCGTATGCGGCTTTCCGTGGGAATCCCGGTTCTGTTGAGCTTTCGCTGAATGGCCTTACGGCTATTTTTTCAACTCGGACGCCGCACGAGCTTCGTTGCGTCGAGGGCACATGGTTTTCAGAAAAAGCAATGCTGGCTAAGGTTTTGTCCAGTCTTCGCCCGGGCGATGTTTTCCTCGATGTGGGCAGCAATTTGGGACTGTTCACAATCTTCGCAGGGAAACAAGTCGGCCCGGACGGTGCCGTGCTAGCGTTCGAGCCGGAAGCAAATGCGCATGAGAGGCTGCTGGAGAATATTCGTGTTAACAGGTTGTCAAACGTCAGACCGCACAAGACGGCGCTGAGTCAGAAAACCGGAATACGGCACCTCGCTTCTGGAGACCGGGAGGCGGTCAGCCAGTCCGCTCATCTTTGCGATGACGAGGCTGGTGCCGAGATTGTAGAGTCTGCGGATTTGGATTCACTCATTGGAAAAATGAACCTTCCCATTCCGCAGGTCGTGAAGATGGACATAGAGGGCCACGAGTACGCGGCCTTGTGCGGGATGAGAGTGGCCTTGTCCAATCCGCATTGCAGGTCGCTCTTTTGTGAGGTTCATCCGCGAGCGATGCCGAATGGAGTTGCTGCGCAAGATGTAAGCGGTTTGATCCGGTCGTTGGGCTTTCAGGTGCTTTCCTGCGATGAGCGATTCGAAGAGCTTCAAATCGCGGCGACGAAGAGCCGGGTGGAGCCGTCAAGGACGGCATGAGATGAAGAACACCCAAAGAAACATTTACGGAAGCGTGGCATCTCGCGAGGCTTCGGCGCAGGCGAGTTTTCTGAAGATGATGTCAGTATCGGGTATCGATGGCGCGTTTAAGTTGGAGCCGAACGAATTCGCAATGGTGAGTAAATGCCCAAGCTAGTCACAAACTGCATTCTTTGTGGAGTGAAGCGAGAACAGTTTCGACCGTATGCGGATGTTAGTGGATGGCGCTACGTCCGCTGCGCGAACTGCGGGCTGGTGTTTCTGAACCCGCAACCTACCGAGGAGGAATTAGGGATTTTTTACAATCACAGCTACAACTACGATTTGCGCCGTTATAGGGATTCGATTCCGCAGCAGCGCGTCTGGCTGGATCTCCTTGAACAGTTTAAGGGTCCCGGGAGTTTGCTTGAGGTTGGCTGCTCCTATGGCTATTTCCTGGCGGCCGCGCAAGAAAGAGGCTGGTCGGCGTGCGGTGTCGAACTGGGGAAAGAAGCGGCAGAATTTGCGCGCACTCAACTGGGTTTACCTGTGGAGAGGGGCCGCATTCTCGACTTGCCCAGGACAACGGCCCGCACTTTTGACGCGATCGTAGCGTGGCATGTCCTGGAACACGATCCTGAGCCGTACGCCTTCCTCGAGGCGGCTTATGACCTGCTGCGACCTGGCGGAATTCTAGCTCTTCGCGTTCCGAATCTTGACAGCACCGTTGCGAAACTCTCAGGAGCCCGCTGGCAATGGCTCTCTCCGCCGGAGCACGTTTGCATGTACACGCTGGGCACTCTTTCACAATTCCTGGTTCAAAGAGGCTTCGAGATTCTCACTTCGCGGACCGCTCGAGGGAATTCGAGCAATATCTGGTTTGAGGTTCTTCGTGCCCGGATCAAGATGGCGGTAAGTTCGACGCCCAGCGGGCGCGCAGATGATAACGAGCAGTTTCGATTCCAGCCCCCGACAGTTTATCAAGACAGCCTCTGGTACCGCGCAGGGGAGGAGCTAGTCAAAATTGGAACTATGCCTGTCGACTGGCTCGTTTCGCGATGGATGTCGAAGCGGGGAAAAGAAGCCGAGCTAGCAGTGCTCGCGAGGAAACCAATATCCAAGGTCAGCAGGCAGGTCAGTTCCGCGCCTCCAGCCGAAAGAAGAAGGGCTTGATGAGGAACGGGCTCCGATGGAACGGTCTTGAGGCAAAAGGCGAAGCGGCGGCGCGGGCGAGCTTTTTGAAGATGACCCCACGAAAGTGGCGGCTTGTGCGCGCGTTTGAGGGGGTGTTGCGGTTGATCCTGCCGGCGCGCGCAATTGAGGCAGTCGCTGCGCAGCCGAAAACCATTTTGGTGGTGGAATACTGGAATCTAGGGGATCTGGCCATCCTTGTGCCGTTCCTGAGGAATCTTCGAGCGGGGTTCTCTCGGGCGAAGATCTCTCTCCTGGTGAACGAGAGTCTGAAGACGTTTTTGGAAGGGCAGGGGCTGGTGGACGAGTTCATTCCGGTGCGCGTACCCTGGGCGCAGCATTTTTCGCGATGGAAGAAGTACAACCCCTTCTCGGGGCATTGGATTTCGTTTGTACGGACGATCATCGGCATACGGGAAAGGCAATTCGACTGGGCAATTTCCGGCCGGATGGACGTACGTGACAATTTTCTGCTCTGGCTGAGCGGGGCGGCTCGCCGGATTGGCTATGGCCTCGGCGGCGGCGGTTTTCTGCTGACGGATCGCGTGGCCCCGGACCTGTCGCGGCCGCATCGCGCGGACATCTGGCTCCATCTGCTGGATGCCGCCGGTAAGCCGCCAAATCGAGGCCTGAGCGGCTTCCGACTGACGCGGAGTGAGCTTGCCTCCGCTGAAGCGTTCCTCCGCGATCGGGGAATACCTGCCGGCGCGTTTTTGATTGGCATCCATCCCGGCGCGCGAATCGCGGTGCGCCGGTGGGGCGACGAGAGGTTCGCCGAAGTGGCGCGCCATTTTTTGAGAGAAAACGATGCACACACCCTGTGGTTTTCGGATCCGGGCATTCCGTCCGATGCGCCACGGTTGGAGCGGTGTCACGCGGTGAATCTGGAGTTTCGCTCCTTTCTGGCGGTGCTCTCGCTTTGCCGGCTCCTCATTTGCAACGACAGCGGGCCGATGCATCTGGCAGGGCTGTTGGGGGGCCAGAGTTCTGGTGCCGGCCGTGTTTCGATTACTGCATTTTCGGTGAACCACATTGTTTGAGGACCATTACACCAGGGCAAGTCATCGCATCGGTCCGGGAAGCGATACCGGAACTGCGGGCAGAGCCACCCTTGACGATTGGCAGTTATGTGGCGGCTGCGACGGGGGAGAGGAGGATAAATGGCTGAGTCTGCGGAACTTTCGGCAGTTGAGATCAGTGCTGCAAGAACGCCCAAAGATAAGTCCTGTCTGCTGGAGGTAATGGGGCGCTACTGGAAGGCGTGCGCGGTTGATAGGAGCCAGCCGGTATTGGTTTTGGGCGGAGACCAAGAAGACATAGACATTCTGACTGCCTGGGGCTTCGAAAGAATCGTGTTGTCCAATCTGGATGCTGCGGGAATGGCTCTCGATGCGGAAAATGTCGCGCTAGCCGACGATAGCTATCCGGTGGTTTTTGCACACGCGGTTCTCCACCATTGCCGCTGTCCGCAGAAGGCAGTCGGAGAAATGGTGCGCGTCTCCCGGCAGCACGTGTTCTTTGTCGAGCCGAATGATTCGCGGCGGTGGCGGCACATGAATACCTGCACGGCGGCATGCGAGACGGTACCATCCCCAACTATATCTATCGCTGGACAGGGCATGAGTTGGAGAAATCCGTCGCGTCCTATCACCCGGAACGGCGATTTCAGGTTCGCGCGCATCCCTAATGGAATTTTTACGTGAACGAATACGAGTTGGTGAGCCGCAAGGAAACGCGAGTAGCCCAACTGGCTGAGAAAATCGGGCCGCGAAATCTTGTGAGCTTTCTGTGGCTGGGGCAGGCGTTCTTGAATTTGCTCCCCCCGGTGCGTTCGCAGGGGAATAAGTTTTTCTGCGCGAGAATTGCAGCCGTGGATCGAGATGCGAGATGGGCGTTGCTATTTGAAGAAGGAGAATGAGCGTTCGTCATAGGGTGCGAACTGCTGCGCGCTAAGGCCGCCAGAAACGATCATGGAGAATGAAGAATTACGAGATATGGATGCAGTGGTACGGCCGAGTGAGGCGAGGATGAAGCCAAAGAAGAAGTCCTGGGGTGAGCATCTGAAACCTCTTGCCCTCCCCTACCAGCCTAACAGTCCATTAGTCTCCGTTTTGGTCGCCAACTACAACTACGCCCGGTTCCTTGGCCAGGCATTGGAGAGCGTCCTTAAGCAGACCTACCAGAAGTTTGAAATCGTTGTTTGTGATGACGGGTCAACGGACGAGTCACGAAACATTCTGACGGTTTACGCGCAGAAATATGGCCAGCTCAAGGTCCTGCTTCAAGACAACCAGGGGCAATCCGAGGCAATTCTTGCTGCATTCCACGCGAGCTGTGGGGAGATCACTTGTTTTCTCGACTCGGACGATACATTCCTGCCGACTAAACTCGAGGAACTTGTCCAGGCTTTCGCGCATGCGCCAGAAGCAGGCTTTGCAGTTCACCGGTTAACTGCAACTGACGGGTCGCTCCGGATGATGCGGCCTGTTCCTGCGGTCTCGCTCTTCGGCGCGCCGTGGCAGAGAGGATTTTGCCGTATCTCCGCGGTTGCAGAGCTTTTGCTGACAGTGTCATCCAGGTCTTGGCTCCTCTCGTAACGCCGATCGTCGCAATAGACCGTCCACTTGGCTTATATCGAGTGCACGGAGAGAATTCCTTCGGACTAAAGAAATTTACAGTAACGGAAGTGGAAAGGTTGTCGCTTCGCGATACGGAGTTGTGGTGTGCATGGCGTTCGTTTGTTATGACCATTGCACCGGATTTGCCCCCTGGTTTTCCGATACCCCCGGAGAAAATTCCATCGGTACTGAACTACGCCTGTGCGCGCATAAAGGGGGACCCGATTGCGAAAACGCTCTATGGGGATGCCATCGCAGGTCCGCGGCTTGCCTCGATGCATTGGCCATACCGCTGGTTCTGGAAGTCGTCCGCTTTTCTTCCGGATTGGTTGTTTGAGAAGAGTTTCAACTTCGTTTATGGGCAAGGTTCGGCCAAGCGGGTGATTTCCCGGATCATTCACAGGCTGCGCGCGCCGCGAGCCGTTGCATGGAAAGCGCCGGCTGAGGCTCAGGAGAACTAAATGGCGACCGCCATCCAGCGCCATGGCGATCGCGCGACACTCTTCGCGCCGTCATTCAGCGTGCTGGGTGTGCGAGTCGATGCGGTGCAGATCCCGGAGGTAGTGGCGCGGATGGAGGAGTGGATCGCGCGGCGGGAGAGGTGCCGGTACATTGCGGTGACAGGGATGCACGGGGTGACCGAGGCGCAGCATCACGCGCAGTTCAAGACAATCCTGAACTCCGCGGGACTTGTGGTTCCAGACGGGATGCCTCTCGTGTGGATCGGCCGTCGGCATGGTTTCGACCTGCCGCGCCGCGTCTATGGGCCCGAATTGATGGCCACGTTCTGCAAGCAAACCGCATCAAAGGGTTACCGGCATTTTTTTTACGGTGGCGCGCCTGGTGTTGCGGAGGACCTCGCTTCGCAATTTGTCTCCCGGTTTTCCGGCATGGTAGTGGCGGGAACTTACAGCCCTCCGTTTCGTTCGCCGACTCCGGAGGAGTATCGCGAAATCATTCACGCCATCGAAGGCGCGCAGCCAGACATTGTCTGGGTTGGATTGAGCACTCCCAAGCAGGAGCGTTGGATGTTCGAGCATCGCGATCGCTTAAACGTCCCAGTTTTGGTTGGGGTCGGCGCCGCCTTCGATTTCCACACCGGGCGTGTTACACAAGCGCCGGCCTGGATGGGCGATCATGGCTTGGAATGGTTATTCCGGCTTTCGGTCGAGCCGCGACGCCTGTGGCGCCGCTACTTGGTTTATGGAGCGGAATTTGCGGCGCTTGCATTGCTTGAATTACTGGGTCTGAAGAAAGCTCGCTGACGGCAGGACGTGGGCGGTACTCTTTCTCGTAGCGGCAGCAACGTAACTACGATCCAGGTTCCCGTTTTCAGCGAGTTTGATAACATGTTTGGCACCATTTTTGGGAGGAGGCATTTTAATGAGCGATCATCTAAAGTTAGTTCTTGTTACCGGGGCGGGCGGTTTCATTGGCGGGAATCTAATCGCGGATCTCCGCGCGCGAGGCCACAAGCGGATCAGGGCGGTAGACATTAAGCTTTTTGATGAGTGGTGCCAGCATTTCGACGACGTTGAGAATCTTTCACTCGATTTGAATCTGAAGGAAAACTGCGAAAAAGCCGCCCAGGGCGCCAGCCTCATCTACAATCTCGCGGCCAATATGGGCGGGATGGGGTTCATCGAGCATAACAAAGCGCTGTGCATGCTGTCGGTACTGATCAATACACACATGCTGCAGGCGGCGGTGAAATTTGACGTGCAGAGATTTTTTTATTCGTCGTCGGCGTGCGTGTACAACGGGGACAAGCAGAAGACGTTTGAGGCGCCGCGGCTGAAGGAGGAAGATGCCTATCCGGCGCTTGCTGAAGATGGTTATGGATGGGAAAAACTCTTCTCTGAGCGCATGTGCCGGCACTTCCGAGAAGATTTTGGCCTCTACATGCGCGTTGCTCGATTTCACAATGTCTACGGACCGTGGGGCACATGGTATGGAGGGCGAGAGAAGGCTCCCGCAGCCATCTGCCGGAAGGTGATCGAAGCGAAGGTTTCCGGCAAGCACGAAATCGATATCTGGGGCCCAGGCAATCAGACCCGTAGCTTCATGTTTATTGATGACTGCCTGAAAGGCATCGATCTGATTATGAATTCGGAGATTCTGGAGCCGATCAATCTCGGATCGAGTGAGGCAGTAACGATAAATCAACTGGTCGATATAGCGGAGGAAATTGCCGGAATCAACTTGAAGCGCAATTACAATCTCAGCGCGCCCAAGGGTGTAAATGGCCGGAACAGCGATAACACCCTCATCCAGAAGTATCTTGGTTGGGAACCCAACACTTCACTGCGGACAGGTCTCGAAAAAACCTATCGTTGGATCTACGACCAGTATCTGGCTCGGCAGAGGGGCGGAGCAGGACTCGTTCGTGAAGCCGCAGCAGTTACAAGATAGATCTTCTATGGGATCAAAGAAGAAAGTTATGAATAAACAGAGGGAAACTCATTTGCTCTTAGATATTGGGCCTCTCCGTGGGATTACATTGAGAAGTGTCAGAGGGACCTAACCGAGTACAAAAGCCGCTGAGAGGTGCCCGCGGGAGAAGGAGCCCCCGAAAGTCGACAGTTCCTGGGAAGGTTCGATTCTTAGCTGGATGAATGGATGGCGGAAGGAAACGCGGAGACAGGTCTCGAAGAAAAACAGCTTTGCAGTTCAAAGCGCCAGTCTGGGAGGGCTATGCCGAAGGTTTGTTTCACGCGTCCGTTCGAGAGGACCGAGTAAGCGGGACGAGATGTCGGCGAGTGGAATTCTTCCGGGATGGCCTTTGCGAATTCGTACCAGGAGGTCTGGCCGGCCGCGGTTATGTGGTAAGTGCCGCCGGTCTCGGGAGAAGCGAACTGACTTTGATCGTCAATGATCATTCCGGTCAAAATTCTTGCCGTCGCTTCGGCTAAATCGAGAGCGCAAGTCGGAGCGCCCACCTGGTCAGCGACGATTTTCAATTCTTCGCGTTCGGTGGCAAGGCGCAAGATTGTCAGGAGGAAATTTCGCCCGTGCGTGGCGTAGACCCAGGACGTGCGAAATATCAGGTGGGCAGCGCCAGAATCGCGAATCGCTTCTTCGCCAGCGAGTTTAGTTCTGCCGTACGCGTTGAGTGGATTGGGGGGATCTGTCTCGACGTAGGGGGCCTTCTTCAAGCCGTCGAAGACATAGTCGGTCGAAAAGTGAACGAGCATGGCGCGGATCTTTTTCGCCTCTAGGGCAAGCAATCGCGGGGCTTCGGCATTCACGGCGAGCGCATTGGCTTCATCAGTTTCCGCTGCGTCAACGGCGGTATAGGCGGCTGCGTTGACGACCAGTTGAGGGTTTGCACTGCGCATGATTTGGCGAATTTGTTCCGGCGCGCACAGATCTAGCTCGTTTTGCTCCGGCGCGATCACTTCGCCCAGTGCCGGCAACAATCGACTGAGTTCCGAACCTAGTTGGCCGGTCTTACCCGTCAGCAAGATCGTGGGTTTCATTTGGGCGCGTATCGCGGCAGAAATTGGTGTTGGACGTCGGCGAGTTTAGGATTTTTGGCGTCTCTTTGCGAAAGCACAGGACTAGACGCACCCCAGTCGATGGCGAGAGCCGGATCGTTCCAAAGAATGCCGTATTCGTCCGACGGAGCATAATAATCACTGCATTTATAAAGAAACTGAACGGCCTCCGTCATGGCCAAAAAGCCGTGGGCAAAACCGGCTGGGATGTAGATTTGATTTTGATCTTTGGCGGAAAGGCGGACGCTCGCCCATTTGCCAAAGTGCGGCGAGCCGACGCGGATGTCGACCGCAATGTCCAAGGCTTCGCCTTCGATTACGCGACAGAGCTTAGCTTGGGCATGCTGCA
>WNFN01147753.1_pt1 | contig 10671 bp, 10 predicted proteins | sample 5400161 | NCBI WGS metagenome assembly WNFN01 (sample SAMN13153353, study PRJNA577476) | soil metagenome | isolation source: 80 cm saprolite on Douglas fir-dominated hillslope | place: USA:California | collected 2013-09-17
CACCATCCTGGCGCTGCTGAACATCCCGCTGCCATGGCCCGAGAAGCCAAACTGAACGGGCAGACCATGACGTGTGATCATGCGGAAAACGGGCCTAGTCTCAGCCGACGCGCGATGCGCGGAATCGGTGAATGCCATACCTGGTCCGCCGTTTCGGTTCAGTTCCGGCCTGAGGCAGTCTCGGGCCCCGGACACGGGGTCATGACCGGGGCCCGAGAGCGGCTGATCATTGGCCGTGGCTGAGGACCCGACGCCTGAGGAAGACAGGTGCGGTCGCGTGTCTGGGACGGGCCTGAGACCAGCGCCTGCCGGCCTCCGGGGTGGATGCCCGGAGGACGGCTGCGCTGCGCTGATACCGGTCAGTCGGCCTGGCCAGCGGGGACGAGCTCGGGCACCGGCTGCGGCGACGGCGGAAGGGCGGGCTGCGGGCGAAGCACGGCGGCGGCTACTCCGGCCGCCGCGACCACCAGGCCGAAGGCGATCCAGAAGGCCAGGTGGTAGCCGTCGGTCAGGGCGGCCGCAGCCGGGCGGTGCTGCGCGATCAGCGCATTGCTCCTCGACGCGGAGACTGTCGCCAGCACCGCGAGCCCCAGCGCGCCGCCGATCTGGGCGGTCGTATTCACCAGGCCGGAGGCCAGGCCTGCGTCCTGCGGGGTGGCGCTGGACATGGCCAGCGTCATCAGGGCAGGGAAAGACAGGCCCGCACCGGTGCCGACCAGCAGCGCGACCGGGAAGATGTGGCTCAGATACCCACCACCGCTCGCTGGGGCGAGGCCGAACAGGGCCAGCCCGGCGGCGATCAGACCGAGGCCAGGGAACATCGTCGTGCGGGCGCCGAAGCGCATGACGAGCCGGTCGGTGTAGCGCACGGACAGGACTCCCATCACGACCGCCACGGGCAGGAAAGCCAGGCCGATCTGCAGCGGGTCGTAGCCGAGAATCCGGCGCAGATAGAGCGAGCCGATGAAGAACATGCCGAACATGCCCGCGGTGCCGAGAACCTGGACCAGGTTCGCGCCCGTCACGTTGCGCGAGGAAAAGATCCGCAGCGGCATGAGCGGGTTGCGCGCGGTGCGCTGCCTGAGGATGAAGCCGCCGAGCAGCACGAGCGAACAGGCTCCGAGGACGAGTGTCTTGACGGCCAGCCAGCCCTGCTGCGCGGCTGGATCGACGATCGTGAAGACGCCGAGCATCATCGCGCCGGTGATCAGCAGTGCGCCCGGCACGTCGGCTCCGGCCCGCAGTCCCGCGCCGCGGTCCGGCTCGATGACCCGGCGGACCGCGACGACTGTGACCACACCGATCGGCAGGTTGACGAAAAAGATCCAGTGCCAGTTGAGGAACTGGGTGAGGACTCCCCCGGCCAGCAGGCCCACTGCCGCGCCCGCGGACGCGATGAAGGCGAAGACACCGATCGCTCGGGCCTGTTCCCGCGGGTCGGAGAACATGGTCACGATCATGCCGAGGATCACGGCCGAGGTGAGCGCGCCGCCCGTGCCCTGCAGGAACCGCGCGGCGACCAGCATCTCCTGATTCGCCGCGAGCCCGCACAGCAGCGAGGCGACGGTAAAGACGCCCAGGCCGGCCACGAAGACTTTCCTGCGGCCGGCCAGGTCGCCGAGCCGCCCCGCCAGCAGCAGCAGGCCAGCGAACGCAATCAGGTAAGCATTTACCACCCAGGCCAGGCTCGACTGCGAGAAGCCCAGATCGGCCTGGATGAACGGCAGCGCCGCGTTGACGATGGTCATGTCCAGGACGATCATCAGCATCCCAGTGCACAGCACCAGCAGGGCTATCCAGCGAGAGCGGTCATCCATGGGTCTTCCTCTCAGGAGTCCGCCGACCTTCCGGCCCGCTCATTTGTTTGGACGTGAGTCGGAGCGAAACTCACCGCTAGACATCGCTCCGGCTGCGTCCGGGATCATCTGGCACCAGTAGGTCGGAGCCCTCCGTGCGGTCTCGACACGCATCCGCGAAGAATCGTGGGGAGAAGGTGAATGCTGAGGGTTCCTCGTGAACAAGAGCCTTGTCGTCCCGGCAGCCGCCCGGCCAGATGCCGGTGTCTTCACCCGGCGAAGACATTCGCGTGCGGATGACCGATGGCGAACGTCATCGACGGCCGGTGATACGTGCATCTACGGGGTGCCTGAGCTCGCTGGCGAGACTTGCCGGACCGGCTGCGCCCGCATCCAGGCCACGAACGGACACGCCCGCGTGACGACATCGCTGACAGCTCCCCGGCCCGCCCCCGAAGCGCTCCGGCGTGACCGTGACGGCGTACCTATGTATGGTGGATCGTATGGAAAAACGTAAGGCCACTTTCCTGCTGTCCGCTCACACCCTCGACGCCGCCAAGACAGTCGCTCAGGGCGGGAACATGTCTGCCTTCGTCGACCGGGCGCTCCGCAACGAGACGCTCCGCGCCCAGCTCGCCACCTCTGCCCTGCCCGAACTCAGCGGCTGGCTCGACGACGCCGAAAACGACCAGGCACCCGCCGCGTGAGACGCGGCGAGATCCGCATCATCCACAGCCGCGTCACCGGACGGGACCAGCACGCCCTGATCATCAGCAACGACGCGCTCAACGAATCCGCCACCGCTGGCTGGGCTATCACCGCTCCCATCGACACCACCGGCGCCTCCCCCGACATCCTGGTGACCGTCCCGGTTACCCATCCGATCGACGGCGTCATCCGGCTCGACACCATCACCTCGGTTCGCAAAGACCGCGTCGGCGAGCTCACTGGCCGCATCGACCCCGACACCCTCGAACAAGTCGCCATCGCCCTCCGCGCCGCCCTCGACCTGTAGAAACACCAGCCCAGGTCTCGAGCACTGAGGACCCGCCTGCCGATAGCTCGGATCGTGCTGGGCCACCAAGACGAGCACCCGACCGAGACGCCATGATTCGGTCATCGGTCGGGGCGAGTAAGGCTAGGTCAACGCCCCCCGCCCCAAGAGCTCGCTCAAAGGGCGTTTCCGCAGGTAGAAGGCGTGCAGAGCAGTGCACTCCGGAGCCGTGTGCGCAGGTTCGAATCCTGCTGCGGGCGCCAACCGCAACCAGGCCATAGCACCGCTGACCTGTTACAACGCCGAATCGCCTCGCGCACAAGTATGCAGCCGGGTGCCGCCATATGCCGCCCGGCATCGCGATTCCCGGAGCATGCGCGGAACAGGCGCGAGCCCATCGGGCCAGCTCAGCCCCGGCCAAGCGCGTCTTCTATCGGGCCGAACCCATCGGGCGCGGTCGGCCAGGACGTGGAGCATGCGCCTGCCGTACGTCATGAAGTCGCTGTCAGCAGGGGTGACTGGCTCCCAGCGGTAGCGGCCGGTGTCGTCGGTGTCGGGCAGGCCGAGCATGGACAGTAGCCAGGCTTTCCGGTCGCCGCGATGGTCGGCGAGAGTCTTGCCGGACCACTTGCGGGAGACCAGGACCCGGCGGCCCGCATAGCCGAGGTTCTCGGGCCGGTGGGCCTTGCCCTTGCACGCGCCGATGGCCGCATCATCGGCTTATGCGGTCGGCGGGGTCAGCGGACGCGGACTCCATCGATGAGAATTGCGCTCGGCGAGGACAGCGGCGTGAGATCTTCCCAGGGATCGTTTTGGTAGGTGACGAGCGTTACCGGCTGGCCAGGCCGGTCGAAGGATTGCTCCATGAGCTGATACCCGGCTGCGGTCGCGGCCACGAGTGCCTCAAAGGGCTCAAGTCCGTGTTCGGCCAGCAGTGCCACTTCTTGGGCGACGGTCCCAGCGGTGTCTGTCCCGGCCAGTATTGGCACCCCAAGGCGGCACGCGAGGGGAAGCAGTTCGCGGAGCCGGTCCCGGTAGTCGGCCGCCCGCTGTCTCGCCGCTTCGGGCGCGGTCTCAGGAACGTTGAGCACCGCGCACAGAGTCGGTATCCATGCGGTCCCGGTCTGCGCCATCAACCGCAGCGCCGATTCATCGAGCGCGGTCCCGTGCTCGATGGAATCCACGCCCGCCCGTACTAGCTGCGAGACAACATCGGAGGTGACATGGGCGGCGACTCGCCCTCCCGCAGCGTGCACCGCGGCCACCATCGTCTCCACCGCCTCCGTGTGATACGTCAGGCCAGGCGGCCCGGAGGGCATTCCGTCAACCATAGGCGGGAAGCCGGCGATCACCTTCACCCAGCGCGCACCGCGCGCCAGCTCGGTTAGATGCTCCTGCGGCGCCTCCTCCGGCAGCACGCCCGGGAAGTATCGTCCAGCCGGGGCAAGGAACCGGCAGCAGCCTGCATTCGCGGCAGCCCACGACCAACCTCAAGCTGCAACACCGATCCGCACGGCCGTTTCAAGATCGTTCTAGGGTCTGGTGCTAGCCGTTCTCGGCTGGTGTGATGTGGCAGGGGGTCGGCAAAGTCATTTCTGACGGGTGACAGGCAAGATCACCTCCGTGGCTGCCGGCCTGCTGTTCCCCCACGCGGCCCAGGCCATCCAGATCAGGCGCCGCCGGCGGCCAGCCGGGACGAAGAAGTGGTCCGCCGAGACCAGCTACGCGATTACCTCGCTGGTGTTGACGGCACGTTTATCTGGACACCAGCTCATGATCAACGGCAATGCTCTTTCTTCACTGCTTTCCCGGTGGCCGCGATGTCGGCCGACGCGAAACCGCGGCGTACGCGGAGGGCCCCAGGTGGGCGAGCACGAACGATCGGTGGCCATCACAGGGGGTAACCGGACCGCTCGGGTTGCTGCGGAACCGTCCGCTGCCGAGTATGCGTCGGAGTTGGGGCTGCTTCATCACGGCCGAGCCGCTCCGCACGGATCGTTCGGGAGGCAACCCCGCTCTCTGCCCCTACCTCGTTTGCGCCCCAGTCCCGGGTGGACCTGCCCGATGTGGCGGCAACCGGCGCCCACGCCACGTACGTCTAAGCATCGACATCGGTACTCCAGCGGAGGTGAACACATGCGACGGTGCCTTGCGGTCTTGGCCACGGCCACTGCAGCGACATTCATCGGTGCGCCAGCGGCCTTTGCCTGTGGTGGATTGGTGGCACCGAACGGTGCCGTGAAGTTGGTCAACACCACGACCCTGGTCGCTTACCACGATGGCGTTGAGCACTACGTGACCTCTTTCGAATACGCCGGGGGAGGTACCAAGTTCGGTTCGATCATCCCCCTGCCGGGCGTGCCGACATCTGTCACCCGCGGCGGGAGCTGGACCCTGCAGCGCCTCGAGCTCGAGGTCCACCCTCCCGCCCCAGAGGCCTTCAACGGCGCAGCGCACGCAGCGTCGACGGTGGCTAGACCAGCCCGGGTGCTTCTTCGCACCCAAGTCGACGCCCTGACCATAACCGTCGTCAAAGGGGGCGGCCCGGCCGTAACCGCCTGGGTGCGCCAGCAGGGCTTCAAGGTCAGCCCGGACCTGCCGGCCATGCTCAACTTCTACGCAGTCCGCAGCCCCATCTTCCTGACCGCTACATTCGACCCTGCCGCCGAGGCCGCCCGGGGCCTGCACCTGGGCGACGGCACGCCGGTCGACATCGCCATCCCGCTCTCCAACCCCTGGGTGCCGCTGCACATCCTTTCTCTGGCCAAGGACCCACACGACATCGTCCAGGCCGATGTCTTCATGCTCAGCGACCGCCAGCCCGCCCTGCTCAGCGGACCAGGGGTGGCGCTACGAGTTAGCCGCCCCGCGGAGCCGTCGCTACTCAACGATCTGCGGTCCGACCGTGGCATGGGGTGGATACCCACCTCGGCGTGGCTGTCCTACGTAACCGTCAACGCCCCCGCGTCCAGTCTCACCTATGACCTGGCCGCCGACGTCTCCGGAAATGGACATCCCTCGCTCACCGCGGCCGCCCTTGTGCCGGCGGTGACCCTGCAGGCCCCGACATCCGGCCAGTCCGGCTGGTGGCCGATAGCCGTGCCCGCCGGGATCGGCTTCCTTCTGCTGCTCCTCGGCACGATCGGCTACCTCGACAGCAGACGCCGTGCTTAGGGCTGGACCGGGATCAGCGCCCTGCCGAGTTATTTGCCTGCGTGTCAGCACCACCGCCAGCCGATGGCTAACGGCCCGGCTCGGCGCGGGCGGGCGCTGCCCTCATGACCATGAGCAAGACCCTCGATCAGGGATCCCAGGTCCCAGATCCTGACGCATAATGGCAAATTCGGGGGGAGGCACGGACGGCCAAACACGACCGGGATGACGCGCCGAACGGCGGATCAGGAGTGGCGTAGCTCCGTACGCAGTCGCATCCCGTGATCGGGTTGCCCGTCTCCGGGCAGCCCCTCATGGCCGCCGCTGGCCAGATCCGGGGCTCTGGCACAAAGATCGTGACGTGGTGACTTACAGCTACGATCCGCGGCGGGCCACGGTGATCGCGATTACGTAACAGCCTGCCCATGGGTGCGGCCGCTTCGCGATGATCTTGTTCGACCAAGAACTGATCATCAACGAGCGGCCGCGAGGGTCATTGTGCAGCATTCCCTGGCAGGCGAGGAAGCCTGCTGTCTCGATGTGTTCTTCCCGTATCTGGCTGACCTGCAGGTCGACAAGGTCGAGGACCTTGGGAACGCTGTGCTGGTCACGGCGCGGTCGCGCGCGGCGGAGGCGGCCTGTCATGGGTGCGGGCTGCCTTCTGCCCGGGTCAACAACCGGTACTGGCGGCGGGTTCATGATCTGGCAGCGGGCGGCCGGCCCGTGATCATCGACCTTGAGGTACGCGGGTTGTTCTGCGACAACCCGGAGTGTGAGCTGCGGACCTTCGCCGAGCAGGTGCCCGCTGTGACGCAACGGCATCAGCGCCGGACACCGCTGCTGGGCAGCGTGCTGGAAGCGGTTGCGCTGGCCCTGGCCGGGCGGCCTGGGGCTCGGCTGGCCGGCGCGCTGGGCATCGAGGTCTCCCGGACCACGCTGATCCGCCTGATCCGCGCCTTACCTGACCCCGCGATCGGCCAGGTCACCGTGCTGGGCGTGGATGACTTCGCGAAACGGCGCGGCCATTCCTACGCCACCATCCTGATCGACATGGACACGCACCAGCCCATCGACGTGCTGGAGGCCGCCAGGCCGGCACCCTCGCCCAGTGGCTCCGGGACCACCCGGGCGTGCAGGTCATCTGCCGGGACCGGGCCGGCGCCTACGCCGAGGGCTCCCGCGAGGGAGCACCGGATGCCATCCAGGTGGCTGACCGCTTTCACCTGTGGCAGAACCTGTGCGACGCGGTCGAGAAAACAGTCATCTCCTGCTGCGCTGACCTGGGGCCCGCCGCCGACCAGGACCCCGGCACTGGCCGCCTGGCGATACGGGCCCGGGAACGCCACGCCGCGATCCATGACCTGCTCGCCCAGGGCAAGAACTACACCCAGATCTCCCAGATGCTGGGCCTGGCACGCCACACCGTCCGCAAGTTCGCCCGCGCCGCCACCGCCGAGCAGGTGATCACCGGACCCAGTCCGCGCCCCAGCAGGCTCGACCGTTTCGCTCCTTTACCTGCACGAGCGCTGGGACCAGGGATGCACCGACGCCGCTCAGCTGTTCACCGAGATCCAGGCCCGGGCCTACTCCGGCAGCAAGCGCTCAGCGCGCCGCTACCTGCAGCCGCTGCGCGCCGCGCTCACCGCCCCGGTGATCCCGCCGCCCCCGCCGACCGTCCGGGAGGTGACCCGGTGGATCACCAGCCACCCCGGCCACCTCACCGACGACGAGACAGCCCGGCTCAGCCAGGTCAAAGCCCGCAGCCCGCATCTGAGCGCCACCGCTGGCCACGTCACCGCGTTCGCCGAGATGATGACCGGCCGCCACGGCGAGCGCCTGCCCGCCTGGATCACCGCCGTCGACCTCGACGACCTGCCCCACCTGCACTCCTTCACCCGCGGCATCCGCCGCGACCAGGCCGCCGTCCTCAACGGGCTCACCCTGGCCCACAGCAGCGGCGCGGTCGAAGGCAACGTCTGCCGCATCAAAGCCCTCAAACGCCAGATGTTCGGTCGCGCCAGCCTCGACCTGCTCCGAAAGAGGATCCTGCTCAGCACATAACACCACGCACAGTCACGCTTCACGATCTTTGTGCCAGAGCCAGATCCGGACAGCCGCCAAACACGACCGCGCAAGATCGAGTAGCCGGAGAAGAGCGGATGCTCGCGGAGCCTTGCCGAAGCGTCCTCACAGAGTCCAGCCGCTGGATCTTCAAATAACGAGGTCGCTAACAGCTGGGCTTTACCCACGCCAGCGCAGCGGAACTGGCCGCGATCATCCGCGGTCACTGGGGGATCGAGGATCGCCTGCACTGGGTCCGTGACATGGACTTCGACGAAGACCGCTCCCAGGCCCGCACCGCGGCCGGGCCCCGCATCATGGCCAGCCTGCGCAACCTCGTGATCACCATCTTGCGGCTGGCCGGAGCCGCCAGCATCGCTGCCGCGCTGCGTTACCATGCACGCCGGCCCAGCCGCCCACTGCAAACGATCATGAAGTGCTGAACGACTTTGCCGGCTCTCCGGCGAGTGTGTCCCGCCGTGTTGCCGCCTGTTACCGCCGGCTGAGGGTGACGTGGGTGACCCCGCTGGGGCTGCTCACGGCCTCAATTCGGAAACGGTCTTCGAGGGCCTCCAGCCCATCCCAGAGCCGCTCCCCGCGGCCCAGCACGATGGGCACCACGACGATGTGCAGGTAGTCGATCAGGCCGGCGGCCAGGAACTCGCGGATGGTGGACGGGCCGCCGCCGATGCGGATGTCCGGGCCAGCGGCGGCCTGGCGCGCCTGCGTAAGCGCCTGGGCGGGGCTGGCGTCGAGGAAGTGAAACGTGGTGCCGCCGTTCATCTGGACTGGGGGCCGGAGATGGTGGGTGAGAACAAAGACCGGGGTGTGGAACGGCGGGTTGTCTCCCCACCATCCGTTCCACTCCTGGTCCGGCCAGGGGCCGTGGTGGGGGCCGAACTTGCCCCGGCCCATGATCTCGGCGCCGACGCCCGTGCCCCATGCGCTGGCAAACGCGTCGTCGATGCCGGTGCTGCCGCCGGGCTGGCCTTGCATGGCGTGGAACGTGCGGGTCGCGAAAAACCACTCATGCAGCCGGGTTCCCGCGTGCCCGAACGGGGCGTCCAGGCTTTGCCCCTCGCCGGTGCCGAACCCATCCAGCGACACTGAGAAGTTGTGCACCCGGACTTGTGGCACAGTGACCTCCTGACACGTTGCTTCAACGGGTGAGCGGGACCGTTGCGTGCCCGCCCCCGGTGAGGACGATCCGCCGGGCCCGAAGTCATCGCCAGTGCCTGGCCGCTGAGCGTCATGCGTTGCGGGTCACCGGCTAGGGCCACGATGGCCCGGCCGATCCCTCCGGAAGAATCATGAAGTGCTAAGCGGCTTTGCCGGGGCCCTGTGTGATGTGGTGTTCTGTCGCGATCTGGTATCGGCTCGGCGGACCTGATCATGGGGTGAGGCGAAGCCCCGGTATTACGAGGTGTCTTCCTACGGACCCTCGCCAGCCGGAGCTTCGCCGTGCTCGATTGTGTCATTGCTGGTGGCCGCCTTGTGCCGGCCGGGCGGCTGATATCCCGGCTCGCGGATGATCTGGCGGGCGGGCGGCTCGCCGCCCTCGGCCCGGTGTCGGCGAATCGTGGTGACCTGCTGGGATTGCTCGCCGGGGTGAGCGACGGGCGGCCAGGTCAGGGGCCGGATCATCCGGTGGCGGCGGTGCTGGCGCTGGCCGCCGCGGCGGTCGTCGCCGGGTCCCGGTCGTTCACCGCGATCGCCGGGTGGGCCGCTGATGTGCCCGCCAGCGTGCTGGCGGAGCTGTACCGGCGGTGCGGGGCCGCCCGGCCCGGCGCCGGGCCGCCGTCGAAGGCCACGATCTGGCGGGTGGTCACCGGGGCGGACACCGCCGCGTTAGACGCGGTTACCGGCGCCTGGCTGATGCAGCGGGCCAGTGCCGCCGGGAACCTGGCCAGCGCCGGTCACGGCGGGGATGACGACGCGCCGCTGATCCCGGTCCGGGTGGACGGCAAGACCGTCCGGGGCGCCCGGAACCCTGACGGCAGCCAGGTCCACCTGCTGGCCGCCCTGGCCGGCGTGCCGGGCGTGGTCGCCGCGCAGGCCGAGGCCGGCGCCAAGACGAACGAGATCCCGATGATCATCCCCCTGCTCGACGGCGTGGACCTGCACCAGGCCGTCGTGACCGCCGATGCCCTCCACACCCAGCGCGCCACCGCGGACTACCTGCACCGGCGCGGCGCGGACTTCATCCTGCCGGCCAAAGACAACCAGCCCGGCCTGTTCGACGCCCTGGACGCCCTGCCCTGGCACCAGGCGCCGGTCACCCACGCCGCCACCGACCGCGGCCATGGCCGGATCGAAACCCGCACCATCCAGGTCATCGACGCGCCTCCAGACCTGCCGTTCCCGCACGTCAGCCAGGCATACCTGATCGAGCGGCACGTCACCGCCCTGGACGGCACGCCCCTGTCCGACGTCGCCGCGCTCGGCGTCACCAGCCTGGACGCCACCCGCGCCAGCCCCGCCGCCCTGGCCGGGCTCGTCCGCGGCCAGTGGACGATCGAGTCCCTGCACTGGCTGCGTTCTCCAGCCGTCCCTCAGCCTGTCGCACGACGTTGCAATCAGACGCACGACGGAAACTTCTGCAACACACCTCCGTGGGTGTGTGCTCGTTGTCGCTGCTGGTCTGAGGCTCGTCGTCTAGGGACGGGG
>WNFN01180085.1_pt1 | contig 10670 bp, 10 predicted proteins | sample 5400161 | NCBI WGS metagenome assembly WNFN01 (sample SAMN13153353, study PRJNA577476) | soil metagenome | isolation source: 80 cm saprolite on Douglas fir-dominated hillslope | place: USA:California | collected 2013-09-17
CTCTCCCAAAGGGCGTGGCCGCACCAACCGCAGGATGCTGGTCTATCATGCCCTTTTGTATGAGAAGCACAACGAGCAGGAGGAGGGGATTGTGGTGCTCTCCTACATGCTCTATCCATTCGGAGGACCAGAGGGGCAACCAGAAGAATGGGAGCACTTTGAGGACGAAGAGCAGATGCACTTCCGGTATCACGAGATCCACCTGAACCTCATGGATGTTCACCAGTTCACGGACACCCAGGCCATCCCACTCTACGGCCTCTTGCCCGCTATGGCTGGCACGAGCGAGGAACTGCTCAAGCAAGCCATAAAGGATATGATACACTATTATGAGAGTCGGAACGAGAGTGATCATTTGCGCGATGAGTTATTGTGTTTTCAAACGCTCCTCTTGCGGGCAAAACGCTTGCCGCCAGTGGAGCTAGAGAGAGTCTTAAAGAGGATTAGCATGTATGATTCATTGTTAGAACAAGATCCCTGGGTTCAGGAAAAGGTAGCCAAAGGCAAGGCCGAAGGCAAGGCCGAAGGCAAGGCCGAAGGCAAGGCCGAAGGCAAGGCCGAAGGCAAAGCCGAAGCCGCTCGCCGTCATATCGAATTTATTGTGCGGGCGCGTTTCCCTGCTCTGGTTGACCTGGCCAGCGAGCGCATTGAGCGCATTCAGGACGCCAACGAGTTGGAGCAAGTGTTTGACATGGTTTCGACGGCACCAGATGAGAATCAAGCTCGGCTCTACCTTCTGAGCTTACAGGTTGATCAATAGTGTTTGTCGAAGGTTGAGTTGGCGAGATTTGACCGTAGCAGGGCAAATCTCGCCTGATAAGGAAGGAGCGTGTGCATGAATGACTCATCATTAAATGATCAAATGATTTCCGAAGATGAACCCTGGCTTGAAGAAGTTGTCTGGGTACAACATATTCGTGCAAAGATTAGAGCCAGAGAGAAAGCCTTAGCAGAACGCGATTGGCCGGCTCTTCAGAAACTAACCGAGGAGGAAGCCGAGGGTTTACGCTGGAGAATTGTGGCGATGGTTGAACATGGTTGCCCGCGTCTCATGAGGCTGACGAGAGAACGAGCGGCACGTATACATGATGTAGAAGGCCTGAGTCAGATGTACAATGCATTGTTTATGACGAAAGATGAGCCAAAGCACTCGCTTACCTTCAGTCCTTGCCTGATCACGATTGGCCCTGATTGAGTTCATGATCCTTTTTATAAAGAAAAGAGGAGCGAATTTGAGGTGGTTGCACTGCCTCAAATTCGCTCCTCTTTTCAATCAGAGATGCCCTCCCTCCTATTTCACCGGACGGTCGCGCACCGCGCTGGCGTGGGCCGGGAAGCCCTCGAATTCGGCCAGGGTTTGCACGGTCTGGCTGATAGTGGGGTAGCCTTCGGCTTTGACGTAGGCGATGCCGGTGCGCTTCAGGAAGTCGTAGACCGAGGTGGTGGAATAGGTGTGGGCTTTGCCGCCGGTTGGCAGGATGGCGTTGGTGCCGACGGTGTAGTTGCCCGCGCTGAACGGCGTGTAGGGACCAATCAGGATTTCGCCGGCGTTTTTGAGGCGCGAGAGAAGGGCGAAGGGTTCGCGCACCTGTACCGCCAGGTGTTCCGGAGCGTACTCGTTGACAAAGGCGATGGCTTCGTCGAGATCGGCGGTGAGCACGATGCCGCCAGTGCCGCGCTCGCTCTCCAGGCCGGCGCGCACAAAGCTCTGGCGCGGTTCCGGCAGAGCGGCGATTTTCTCGGGCAGCAGCTTGAGAACGGCTGTGGCGAGCGCGCGGCTGGGTGTGACCAGTAGGGCCGAGGAGTCCGGACCATGCTCCTGCTCGATCAACAGGTCGCGGGCCACCAGTTCGGGATCAGCGCTCTCGTCAGCCAGGATATTTGATTCGCTGGGACCAGCTGGCAGACCGACATCGACGTTGCCGTAGAGCAGGCGCTTGGCCGCTGTGACGTAGCCGCTGCCAGGGCTGGCAATCTTATGCACGCGTGGAATAGTTTGCGTGCCATAGGCCAGAGCTGCCATGGCCTGTGCCCCGCCTGCACGGTAGATCTCATGCACCCCACACAAATCAGCCGCGACCAGCGAAGCCGCGTCCACCGAGCCATCAGGTGTAGGCGGCGTACAAATTACGATGCGCGGCACCCCCGCGATACGTGCTGGAACCGCCAGCATGTACAGCACCGAGGGGAATGAGCCTTTGCTGCGCGGCACATACAGTCCGACCGAGGTGATCGGTGTAATCTGCTCGCCCGCTACCACACCTGGCGCAACTTCGGTAAACCACTGCTCCAGCGGCATCTGTTTCTCGTGAAATTTGCGCACATTGGCAATAGCCTTCTCCAGCGCGTCGCGTACTGCCGGATCGAGCAGCGTATGCGCCTCCTCGATCTCCTCGCGTGTCACGCGCAGTTTTGCCGGATCAAGCTGCACACGATCAAACTTCGCGGTAAACTCCAGCAGCGCCTCATCCCCTCGTTCGCGCACCTCCTTGATGATCGGGCGCACATACTCAATCAGTTCATCAATCTCAATCTCAGCCCGCCGCAACAGCCGCAGGCGCTGTTCAGCCTCTAACGTGGCTAATTCATAGAAATGTATCATGCTGTGGTTTCCTTTCACACCAGCCCCTTCCGTCTCATCTGGGCCATATCATACTCAGCCGGCTCTAAGGGACTGACGCTGGCGGCGGCGCAGGTGCGACCGATGGTGGTAAAGCCCATGGTCAGGCCCTGGACGACGGCGGCGCGGTCGGGGGAGAGCAGGAGGTTGAGGCATTCCTCTGTCTCCTCCAGCGTTTGCCCGGCTGGCATGGCGTAGCCGCTAAGGATAGCCTGGTGCGGCTGCACTTCGTCGTATTTGATGTTGTGGACCGCGCCAAGCAGCATCAGCCAGTAGCCGACCTGGCTGGCCTCCAGGATGGTGTCGTCGCGCCTGCCGGTGTGGACATGCGCGCCGGTCTGCACGTCGGCCAGCTCTTGCAGTTCGTCGCCCAGGCGTCCGGCCAGGTATTCGATGCTCGTCTCCTGGAGCAGGCGCGAGGTGTTGGACTCCGCGCTCAGGTCGTGGTCGCGCAGGTAGATATATGCCGAGAAGAGTTTGCGCATCTTGCTCTCCAACTCCTGCTGATCTTGCTCGGAAAGCGGCTCTGGAGCGGTCACAGGGGTGGTTGTAGCAGCCTGAGTGGGCGTGGGTATGGTAGCGGGTCTGTGCGCCTCGGCCAACTGTGCGGTGTTGAGCGTATGCTGCTCGGTCAGTTGAGCGGCGTCGAGCGTATGTTGCTCGGCTAACGGTGTGGGTATGTGCTGGTAGACCTGCTCAGGGTTGAAGACGGGCTTCTCAATCTCTTGGTAGCTACCGTCGTCGAGCAGGCGGCGGTAATAGCAGCCGCGATGACCGGTGTGGCAAGCGCCAGGCCCATGCTGAACGACTTGCAGCAGCAGACTATTCTCTTCGCAATTGACAAAAATAGCGCGCACTTCCTGCACGTGGCCGGACTCCTCACCTTTGCGCCAGAGCTTATTGCGCGAGCGGCTGAACAGGTGAATGTAGCCGGTCGCGCGCGTCAGGCGCAGGGCCTCCGCGTTCATCGAGGCCGCCATCAGGACCTGGCCGCTGCCCTCGTCCTGGATGACTACCGGGATGAGTCCCTGGGAATCAAAACTTAGCATGGCCGTATCCTCACTCCCTTCCTGGCTAAATACTCCTTGACATCACGGATACGCAATTGTCCGAAATGGAAGATCGAGGCGGCCAGCACCGCTTCCGCGCCTCCCTCTGTGACGCCCTCGTAGATGTGCTCCAGGTTGCCCACACCGCCGGAGGCGATAAGCGGCACCGAAACCGCATCGGCGATCTTACGCGTGAGGTTTAGCTCGTAGCCTTGCTGCGTGCCGTCGCGGCACACCGCGTTTCGCCCACGCCAGCGTGTCCAGGCCCGTTGGTGTGCGCCCGCCGTGGATGTAGACCTCGTAGCCGCTGGGCATAGCCGGATTGCTGCGCGCGTCGATGGCCAGGACGATGCACTGCGCTCCGAAGAGCTCGGCCCCCTGGCGCAGCAGATCGGGATTCTGCACCGCCGAGGTATTGAGCGAGGTCTTGTCCGCGCCGGCTCCCAGCGTGGCCCGGATGTCTTCCATACTGCGAATGCCGCCACCAACGGTCACAGGGATGAAGACCTGTTTGGCCACGCGCTCCACTACGTCTAGCATGGTCTTGCGCTGCTCGTGCGAGGCCGTGATATCCAGAAAGGTCAGTTCGTCCGCGCCTTCCGCGTTATAATAAGCCGCCAGCTCTACCGGATCGCCCGCATCGCGCAGGTTGACAAAGCTCACGCCTTTGACCACGCGCCCGGCGGTCACGTCCAGGCATGGAATAATACGTTTGGTTAACATTGTTTCCCTCCTGCCTGGTCGCCTTCAATCACACGGACCGCCTCGGCCAGGTCGATGGCTCCCACATAGAGCGCCTTGCCAATAATTGCGCCCTCAACCTTCAGATGCGCGAGTTGCTTGAGATCCTCCAATGAACTGATCCCGCCCGACGCGATGAGCGTGGCGGAGCCTGGCAACGCATCAAGCATGGAGCGCAGGGCCGCGAGGTTTGGCCCCCGCATGGCCGCGTCGCGCGCGATATCAGTATAAATGAATTGACTGACACCAGCGGCGCATAATTCCCTGGCCAGTTCAGTAGCTTTGACCTGCGAGGTTTCACGCCAGCCATTGATAGCCACCAGGCCAGCACGGGCGTCTAATCCTACGATGATCCGCTCGCTGCCCCAACGTTGCAGAGCCTGGTCGAGCAGAGCGCGGTCGGTTAGCACAGCCGTGCCCAGAATGACGCGCTCAACACCGGCTGAGAGCGTTGTTGCGATATGTTCCAGGGAGCGCTGGCCGCCACCGACCTCGACTTTGAGCGTGGTTTCCTGGCAGATGCGCGCAATCAGGGCTGTATTAACCGGATGCCCCTCTTTTGCACCATCTAGATCCACCACGTGTAGCCAGCTTGCGCCCGCCTCCTGCCAGCGTTTTGCAACGTCAACGGGATCGTTTGCATAGACGGTCATCTGGTCGTAGTCGCCCTGGTAGAGGCGCACGCACTGGCCGTCTTTGATATCAATTGCGGGAAAAAGCTTCATAGGCGCACCCACTTAAGAAAATTGCGTAACATTTGTAAGCCAATTTCGCCGCTTTTCTCCGGGTGAAACTGCGTGCCCCAGACGCGCTCAGTGGCGATCACGCTGCAATAGGGCGCTCCATAATCAGTCGTCGCGGCCACGCCTTCCTGGTCTTGCGGCTCAACGTAATACGAGTGCAGGAAGTAGAAATAGCTAGCGGGCGGGATATCCTCAAAAATGGGAAGTCCCTCGCCGCTCGGTTGTACCTGATTCCAGCCAATTTCCGGGATTTTCAGTCCCTCGGGAATGCGCCGCACAGTCCCGCGAAAGAGCTTCAAGCCATCGACCTCGCCCTCGGCGTGGTGATCGGCCAGGAGCTGCATGCCCAGGCAGATACCCAGGAAAGGCTTGCCCTGGTACGTTGCCTCGCGAATGGCCTCGTCCAGCCCCTTCGCGGTCATCTGCGCCATAGCCGAGCGGGCCTGGCCCACGCCGGGCAGCACCACCGCCTCCGCCTCGACCACCAGCGCGGGATCGTCCGTCACGCGCACCTGTGCCCCCACATGCTCTAGAGCGTGCGCAATGCTATGCATATTGCCCGCGCCATAGTCAACAATCGCGATCATTGATTCTCCTCCTTCCAGGCAGGCAGGCCCTGATTGCCAAACTGGAGCGCCTGGGAGAGTCCCAGCCAGCCGATCTCAGGCGGCCTTTTTGTGGTATCGAATAAGTCCACGGTCAACAAGGGACAGCACATCAGTGCCAGCCGCAGGATGTCCCGCCAGTCCTCCGGCAGCTCCCCGCGCTCTTCCAGCCAGGCCACCAGCGGCTGTAGCAGCTCATTCTGCTTCGTCTGGAGCATGGTCCGGCGGATAGGCGTCAGATGATAATTATGATCGACGATGATCTGTTCGCCCTCAACGCGCACCGAGATGCGCAGGTTTCGCGCCACCTCACGCGGAAAATACATCCACGTCGCAAAGATATTATGAAAGAACGGCTTCACAATGTCCAGCAGCGGGGAATGATGGCCCGCGAAAGCTGGATCAAAGTAGAGGTAGCGCCGGGGTAATTCAGCCACCCCCCACTCCTCACAGCGGAGCCGCGCCTCCGCTGTGGGAGGGATTCTTATCGGACAGGAAGACATTCCCAAAATGGGCGTCTCCATGCCCAATAACCGTGGCGGAGGGACGTGCAGGATCGAGCACGCGCTGGCCCAGTGTGACCAGTTCGCTTAGCGTTTGCTGCTGCCCAATGCCGTTGATGATCCAACGAGCATTCATAATCTGCTCGAAAGTAACGTTAGGCGCGTCTTCCACACTGGAGGTGCTTGTGGGCAGCGGGAACGTCTTGTCCGCGTAAAATTCGTAGAAGCGCTTCGTCAGGCGATGCCAGAAGAGCTGGTGAATGGGCGCGGCGCTGGTGTCCTGGGCTGGTTGGAGCGTGCGGGCGTAGATTTCCAGCAGGTGATTGCATTCCGCGCATTCGGCCTCAAGCAGCGTCTCAGCGCTAATGCTCGCTGGCAGTTCCTGGCCGGTTTCCTGGGCGCGCATCAGGTCGAACATCACCGGCGCGGTAATCACCGGATAGATCACCATCTGGCGATCTTTTTCGTGCAAGAGCCGCAGGGGACGCACGACATTATAGCTTGCCTGATCCAGCAGATCTGCATGGTAATACTCGTTAAGCACCCCATGTTCTTCGACATGCGTTTTAAAGAAAAACTCCTGGCCGGCGCTGGTATAGAAGCCATTGAACGAGTTGAGTGACACGGCTTTGGGAGTCAGATGCACGCTCTCGGTCGCGAGGTCCATCTGGCGGGCGAACCAGAGGCGCAGGAGCTTCTCGGCAACCTCGCGGCGCTCGAATTGCAACTTCTGGATTGTGGTCAGGTTCGCGATTTCGTCCAGCAGTGCGAGCAGTCTTGTCACGTCCTCGATCACAAAATCGGGCTGGCTCTTCAGGAACAGTTCACGCGCCTCCGGTGTGCGCGCGCCGGTCAGCACAGCTATGGTCAGCGCACCGGCAGCGCGCCCGCTGAGGATATCGCTGGTCGAGTCACCAACAGCGATAAAGGGAGTGGGCAGAGGGCCGAAGGACTGCTTGAGCGCATTTTGCAGAGCGGTTTCCCAATCGGCGGCGGCCTGGAAGTGGAAAGGATGCGGCTTGCCAAGCATGGTGGTGATACCTTGCGGGCGCACGATTTTTTCGGCGCGCGTGACCATATCATACGTGCCCATATGCTGTTTATCAAAATAAGCGAGCAGACCCTCATGCTCCAGCGGCTTCTCAGCCTCCTGGAAGACGCGCCCACTGGCGATGCCCAGTGTATAGCCACGCGCCTGGAGAGCCTCCAGCGTCGCGCGAATGCGCTCTACCGGCAGCAGCGGCTCCTCGAAGAAGAGGCAGCCGGGTTTGCCGGGCTGAGCCGGTGCATGGCCGTAGCTTTGCGTGAAGAGCGTGTCCCCGAGCAACCATTCCTGGAAAAGTTGTTGGCAGAAGCGCCAGAAGGGCTGGCTGCGCCCGAAAACATCCCCTACGGACAGACCCAGCACCTCGCTGGCGTAGGCGTCGAGGCGCTCGAAAAGTTCCAGACCAGTCGCGCCGTGGAAGACAGGCAGATCGAAGGGATACTGCTCGTGCCAGGACTCGTGCAGGCGAGTTGCCTCCCACGTTTGCGCCAGGCCGGCAGCCGCAATCTGCGCGCGCAGGCGAGCTGTCCAGGCCGCGTCGTAGGGCTGGAGCGGCAGCAGGGCAGCGCGTTCCGGCAGATGGCTCAACAGATCAATCAGATCCAGGCAGACCGCCGCGTAGCCGGTATCCCAGTTCGAGTTCAACGCCCGCGCCTTAAAGCTCAGGATCAGCCATTCCGGCAGCGTCGCGCGACTGAATTCGCGAAACTCCCGCGCGTTCGTGGCTGGCTTGTAGGACGGCTTGCCGCTCACTCGCCAGTAGAGCGGGCTGTAGAGCAGCTCGTGCAGGGTTAGCCCGGCGCAGTCCCAGTACGATTCCTCGCTGGTGATTACGCCATCCAGGTCAAAGATAATCAGGTTTTTCAACTCAGTCTCTGCAATCGTTCGCGTAAAGCGCGTACACTGAATGACTCTTCTTTAAAACGATAGGTCAGCGGGGTGAGCGCGATATCGGTCGCCCCGGCTCCACGCAGCACCGCGACAATTTCCAGCAAGCGCGAGGCCTCTTCGCCCTTTATGCCCACCACGCCTGACAGCGTGTACCAGCGCTGTTCCAGCGCTCCCGAACTGGCCGCGCCAAAGCTGGAGATGCGCAGTTCCACATCCGTTTGCAGGCCATGCAGGCGGTGATTGATCTGCTGCACCTGCTGCTGCACCATCTCCAGGCTCTCGCCAGTCAGCGAAGCCGTCAGCAGGGAGCGTGTGCGCGCCTCCATGCGGGCATCGATCAGCTCCAGCATAATCTCCGCCTGGCGCAGGGCCACGGGATTTTCACGCAGGAGGCGCGCGTTGGCGATCAGGCAGGACTGCGAATGCAGGATCACGCCGTCGCTGAGCAGTTTCAGGCGATTCTCACGCAAGGTCGTGCCCGTCTCCGTCAGGTCCACGATCAGATCGGCAGTATCGGTCAGCGGAGCGGCCTCCAGCGCGCCATGTGTCTCGATGAGCTTAAAATGCGTGATCCCATGCTGGCGCAAAAAGCGGGCCGTCAGAATAGGGTACTTCGTCGCAATACGCAGGCCACGCCGTTTGTGCGTCTGGTAGTAGCCCGCGAGATGCCAGAGGTCGGCCATATTGCTCACATCGATCCAGCTCTCCGGCACCTCGACCACCAGGCGGCAGCGGCCATATTCCAGGTCGCGCAAGAGCACGATCAGATCGCTCTGGTCACCCTGTTCTTCCTGCTCATCGTTCCCGTAGCCGCGATGTTCGGCCAGTAGATCGTAGCCGCTGATCCCAAAGACCGCATCGCCGTCCTGGACCAGCGCGGGGATATCCGCCACGCGCTGGAAGACCACCCCCAGGTCGGGCATACTACTAATGCGCGCGAGATACTGGCGGGGATTTTTGCGATTCACCTTCATCCCGCATTCCGCCAGGAAGGTCGCGGTCGCAGTCTCCAACTGCCCCTTGCTGGGTAGCGCCAGGCGAATTTCCGGTTCTGGCATGCTCTACCTCTCCCTCTCGTCGAAAATCTGGGTAAAACGAGCGCGCGGAACCTGTCGCTCCACACCGCTAACCAGGTTGTGCAGAGTAATCGTATCCGTCTGGCGTTCGTTTTCGCCCACAATAGCCGCCAGGCGGATGCTCTGTTTCGCTGCCAGGCGCAGGCCCGCGCTCACACCATGCCCACTCACATCCAGTTCCGCCTCGCGGCCTGCTCCGCGCATCTCGCGGGAAACCTGGAGCGCGTAAGGCAGATCCTGCTGGCTGACCGGAATGACAAGCACACGGATAGGTGTTTTTTCTTCGCTGGGCGCGAGCAGGGCTTGCAGGCGGTCCACGCCAAAGGCGAAGCCACAGGCCCGCACATCCTGCGGGCCTCCAACCTTCTGTACCAGCTGGTCATAGCGCCCGCCGCCGCAGATCTGCGTCTCAAAGCCATCGACCTCGCGTCCGTGAATCTCGAAGACCAGTCCCGTGTAATAGCTCACGCCCCGGCCCAGAGCCAGGTTCAGGCTGATACACTCGCGTGGCACGCCGCTCTGCTCGATAATCTCCACCAGTTGCTCCAGCTCGTGTAAAGGCCGGGCGTCCAGTTCATAGCGCTCCAGCAGTATGCGCAGGCGTAGAAAGACCTCCGGCGGCGCGCCGGCGATTGCATGCAGTTCGCGCAGAAAGTCCAGCCCATAGAGGATCTGGCGGCGCTGCTCGTTGCGGCCCATTTTCCAGGTAAAGCGCTCAAGCATCTCCTGGCGCTCTCCATCGTTCGCGAAAGCCACGCTTATCCCGCTCACCAGCGCGGACAGATAACGCGCCTCGGTGCTGGCCGCCTCAGCGCTGCTGAGCGCCTGCGCGTCCAGGGCCTCTGGATAAAAAGCCTCCAGGCGGGCGCGGGCCTTCTGTTCGCCCTCTTCTGAGCGGCTGACCTGCTCCATCAGACCGAGCAAGAGATGTGTCGCTTGCTCATCCAGGCGCAGGCGCTGGATAAAGCTGCTCACCACGCCGATATGGCCCAGTTCCAGGCGATACTCACTGATCCCCAGCGCGCCCAGCGCATCGCAGGCCAGTTGCAGGATCTCCGCGTCCGCGTAGACCGGCTGACCGCCAAACAGCTCGATACCCAGCTGGGTGTGCTGGCGATAGCGACCCCGGCCAGGAGTCTCATAGCGGAAGACTGGTCCCGCGTATTGCAGGCGCAGGGGCAGCGACTGCTTCTGGTACTGGTCAAGGTAGAGGCGGCAGATCGAGGCTGTATATTCGGGTCGCAGACAGTGGTCGCGATTATGCAAGCGGAAGGTGTAGAGGTTTTGCCAGAGCTCCTGGCGGAAGCTCGAAAGGAAGAGATCGCTACGTTCTAAAATAGGTACATCGACCGGGGTATAGCCGGCCTGAGATAAAAAGCCTTGCAGGCGCTCGATGA